>Ga0224522_1000012_pt1 | contig 164139 bp, 154 predicted proteins | sample CFST25metaG_FD_182733 | JGI IMG/M metagenome (GOLD analysis project Ga0224522, IMG submission 182733) | Peat soil microbial communities from Stordalen Mire, Sweden - C.F.S.T25 | ecosystem: Environmental > Terrestrial > Soil > Wetlands > Peat | place: Sweden: Norrbotten County, Stordalen Mire...
TTCATGGGTTGAAAATCTGCCGGGCTGGCATGGGTGATGTAATGGATCAGCGCGCCGGTCATGGTTTCGAGTGGAAAGATAGTCAATGGCAAATGATGCAAATAATTTGCTGCATTGATGCCGGCTGCTAACCCGGTGGCGACATTCCCCATATACCCTTCGGCGCCGGTGATTTGTCCGGCAAAGAACAGGTCAGGGCGAGTCTTAAACTGCAGACTTTCCCACAATAAAGCGGGAGAAAAGAGGAAGGTATTGCGGTGCATCTGGCCGTAACGCACGAATTCCGCGTTTTCGAGGCCTGGGATCAACCGAAAGACGCGTTTTTGTTCCGCGTAAGTCAGGTTAGTCTGGCAGCCAACCAGGTTATAAAGGGTGTTGCTGAGGTTATCCTGCCTTAGCTGAAGGACCGCGTGGGGACGGCGGCCGGTATGCGGGTCGCGCAGCCCTACAGGCCGCATGGGGCCGAAAGCCAGCGTTTGAAAACTGCGGTCAGCCAGCACTTCGATGGGCAGGCAGCCCTCAAAAAATAACTTATGGCCGGCATTTTTTTCCTGAGTGGGCAAACCTTCAAAGCTTTCCAGCGTGATGCGCTGCGCGTGAGCCAATTCCTGAACAAATAAATTGTATTGGTCTTCAGTGAAAGGACAATTGATGTAATCCCCGACTGTAGTGTCCTCGGCAAATTCATAACGCGAAGCACGGAAAGCCACGGAGAGGTTGATTGAATCCAGGCTGACGATGGGGGCGATGGCGTCGAAGAAAAAAAGATGTTCTTGCCCTGTTAACCGGGCAATGGCTTGCGAAAGGGCGGCAGAGGTCAATGGACCAGAAGCGATGATGGTTGGTACGGTTGGAATTTCAGTATATTCCTGGCGAATCAGGGTGATATTGGGATGAGAAGTAATCTTTTGAGTGATTAACTCCGCAAAATGATCGCGATCAACCGCCAGCGCTCCACCGGCGGGCAATGCTGATGCTTCAGCGCATTCAAGCACAAGGGAATTCAACAAATGCAGTTCTTCTTTTAGGATTCCCGACGCCCGATCAGGTTGGTTGGAACCCAAAGAATTGGAACAGATCAATTCTCCTAGTTGACCGGTCAAATGAGCGCCGGTAGATTTGAGCGGGCGCATCTCATAAAGGGTCACGTGCACACCACGCTCAGCCGCCTGCCAGGCAGCCTCACTCCCCGCCAACCCACCACCGATAATTGTCAGGTTTTCCAATGTTTTTCTCCAAGTTCTGATAGCTGTATTCTACCATTTCAACAAAATATCGTGGCATGGAACTTGCACCAAGAAAGGAAATACGCTATACTCATTTAAGAAACCGAGGTTGTTATGTTCCAATTTCAGATTCCGACCAGCCGACCGATGACCACGGCCCATCTTGCGCAAACGATGGCGCTGCTGACATTGTCCACTGAAGAATTAAACGAAAAAATCGAATCTGAATTGGCTTCCAATCCAGCCCTTGAAGTGGTAGAAGAACGACGCTGCCCAAAATGTCACCGCCTGCTAACGGAACACGGTGCGTGCCCGGTTTGCAGCCTACCCTCAAATATTTCTTCTGACGAACCTGTGGTTTTTCTTTCTCCAAGAGATGAATTTATTCCAAAAAAAGATTATATCGATACCGAAGCAGAAGAAGAACCGTATGCTCCCGTCGAGACCGAATTACCCACCTATGTGCTGCGGCAAATTGCGCCTGACCTGAAAGCGGAAGACCGCAGTCTGGCTGCTTTTATGCTGACTCATTTGGATGAAGATGGTTTTCTCACCACAACGCTGTTGGATATTGCCCAATACTGCCACGTCTCTCTGGAACAGGTGCGTCGAGTGCAGGCATTGATTCAACACGCTGATCCTATCGGCGTAGGTTCCATCGATACCCGCGAAGCATTACTTGTCCAATTGGAAGTCCTGGCAGAAACGGGTGTGGTACCCCCTCTGGCGCTGAGAATCGTCACAGACTGCATGGATTTACTAAGTCATCATCAATATGCTGAAATCGCGCATAAATTTGATGTCCCACAAAAACAGGCAGCAGCGACAGCCCAGTTCATCAGTGAAAATCTCAACCCATTCCCCGGTAGATCGCATTGGGGGGATGTGCGCCAACCAGGCACAGACACATCACAGGTCTATCATAGGCCGGACATTATTATCAATTATCTCAACGAAAACCCTGAGAATCCGCTGGTCGTCGAAATTATCATGCCCATCAGTGGAACCCTGCAGGTCAATCCGCTTTTCAAACAGGCGATTCAGCAGGCGGATAGTACCGCGAAGGATGAATTGAAGGGCGATCTGGAAAAGGCATCTCTTTTCGTTAAGTGCCTGCAGCAGCGTAATCACACCATGGAACGATTGCTCATGCGCGTGGTCAGTTTGCAGCGGGATTTCATTTTACATGGAGAGAAATATCTGCAGCCAGTCACACGAGCTCAAATCTCGCGTGAGCTTGAAGTGCATGAGTCAACAATTTCGAGGGCAGTCGCCAATAAAGCTGTACAGCTACCCAATAAACGGATTATTCCGCTATCTGAGTTCTTTGACCGCAGTTTGAACGTGCGTACTGTTCTGAAAGAAATCATCGGCGATGAAAGAGCTCCGTTGAGCGATTCGGAACTGGTCGAGCTTCTCTCTGAGCGTGGATTTGATGTGGCTAGACGTACGGTAGCGAAATACCGCTCCATTGAAGGAATCTTACCTGCACATTTACGAAAAGCGATGGCTCAACATTGAGGACTCCATTCCCTGCTCATTTGGCGGATACCTTGTTCAATCGGGATAAAGCTCCCGGATTGAATGAGCTCTGTGCCGTGATTAATCTGGAGGATGACCCCTGTTCTTTGATTGATTGCGAACAGGGTTTAATCGTTTTTATCAACAGCAAATTAATCCGCTTTTCAGGTTTTGCAAATGACGAGTTGGCCGGGAAACCGGTTCAATTTCTATTTCCAGAGTTAGTTCTGGTTGGTCTCACCTCTGGAGAAGCAATCCAATTACCGATTTCGCGAAAAAACAATCCAGAGTTGAAAGTGGACGCTACAGTCAACTATCTGGATACGAAAACACGCTGGCTGCGATTGAAATTCAGCGACCCGGCTTCCCAAATCGATTCAGATAATGAAATATCCTCAAATGCGATCGAAAAATTGCTCGAATTTTCCGCTTTGACCGATTGTGACAGTTTTTTGGCTGCGCTCGAAAAAAGCGCCGAGATTATCCATCAAGTTACCGGGGTTGAAGGAACGGCGATTTACCAGGTTGATGCCGATTCTCCGCAATTCAACAAAGTCGGCAGCGCCGGACTTGGAAATGAATTTCCTGAGACCCTGCCTTCTGTGGACTCCATCCGCCTCGCCGAGGTACAAATCTGGAATCCGGGAATGCGGGTGCTCACTGAAATCCATAAATTCGGCCGTCTCAACGGGTTCACTCACATCGCCTCTGCTCCATTGAGAGATGGAGAGGCGTTCGTTGGTTTGATTGTTTGCGGTGGAAAAGCCGAACCTCCAAAGACTTTAACCGAAAAAATGTTAGTGACGATTGCCGGTCAAGTGCGGGCACTGCAGCAGCATTACCTTTTATTTGAGAGCTTACAAAAAGAAAACCGTTCCTACGCACACTGGGTAAATTTATTAGATGCAATCTTTAATAACATTAACGAGGGTGTTGTACTGCTTGATCCTGATCTGGCCATTCAACACATCAACCCGGCCGCGGAGTGGATTTTAGGCTACAGTTCGGAGGAAGTCCGAGGGCAGGATTACGAAAACGTTCTGATTGGCACCGACCGTCTTTCCCCGGCCTTTGAAGAGGCTAGCAAGGGTGTCATTACCCACAATATCGGCAAAGTAACACTTAACCGCCGCAATGGGCAGCCTTTTCCGGCTTTAATTCAAGTGGTGCCGGTGATGCTAAAAGAGGCGCTGATCGGGATCGAGATCATTCTCAACGATATAAGCGAAACTGAAAACAGCAAGGCGGTAGTGCAACATCTGGAACACCGCGCAGTATTAGGCGATTACACTTCTGCTTTTGCACACGATATTCGCAATCCAATTAATAATATCGCGCTGGGCATTCAACTTCTGGGCAGCACACTGGCTGCAGACGATCCCAACCAGGATGTGATCAATCGGATACAAAACGATTGCACCCGTTTGAGCCATCTGATGGAATCTTTTTTAGCCTTCGCACGGTCGTCCGATCTACATTTGGAAATGATCGACATCGGACCATTTTTACAGCGTACTCTGGACCGCTGGCATCCCCGGCTGACCAATGCGCATATCAATTCCCACCTGCACATTGCGGAAAATGTTGATAAAATCATGGGTGATCCGCGGGCCCTGGATCGGGTTTTTACTAATTTGATTTCGAATGCTGTCGATGCCATGGCGACCAGTGGAGATTCGCTGGCGGTCAACGCAGAATTGAATAATTCAGTCGCTGACCTGCCAATGGTGGAAATAACAGTATCCGATAATGGTCCGGGCATCCCTGACGACCTCAAGGAAAGAATCTTTGAACCGTTTGTTTCTACCAGCCAAAAAGGCACTGGTTTAGGATTGGCTATCACCAAACAAATTGTGACTGCCCATAAGGGCAGCATCAATGTTAGTTCATTTCCGGGCGGAACTAATTTCGTCGTTTCTCTCCCGGCATCCATTGGAGAAAAGGTATGAGCATTACTGTTTTAATCGTCGAGGATGAAGAAAATGCACGGGTTCCGCTTGAAGCGTTGGTAAAAGCGAAAGGGTATAACACCCTTACTGCGGCCACTTACGCTGAAGCCAAAGAACAAGTCCGGAGAGGAAACTGCGATGTGGTACTCCTGGATATGCAGCTCCCCGATGGTTACGGCCCCAACTTGATCATCGAAATGGCGACGATGCCTTATCACCCCTTTGTGATTATGGTGACCGGTTTTGGGGATATTGAAACAGCGGTAGAAATTATGAAAAGCGGCGCAATTGATTTCTTTACCAAGCCAGTGGATTTTACTCGTTTGGAGAAATCCATTAAACGCGCAGCGGATATGGTAGCGATGCGGCGAGAATTGGATCATTTGCGCGAGGAACAAAGCCAGAATGTGAACTTTGTAGTAGGTAAATCGGCAAAAATGAAAGAAATCGTGGAGCTGGCCTGGAAAGCAGCCCAAAAAAAGGCTAATGTTTTGATCACCGGCGAAACCGGCACAGGGAAAGATGTACTGGCTAAATATATTCACAATGTGGGAACACGGCGCCTGAACAGTTTTGTTGGCATTAATTGCGCCGCCATCCAAAATACGATGCTTGAAATTGAGCTTTTTGGGTACGAAGCAAATTCATTTACTGGATCGTCTCAAAAACGCAAAATTGGTTTGCTGGAAGTAGCGGACAACGGAATCCTGTTCCTCAATGAAATTTCTTCCATGCCCCTGGAAATCCAGGCTAAACTGCTGACTGCCATCGAATCCCAGAGCTTCCTGCGTGTAGCTGGAACCCAACCGGTCAATGTGGACGTGCAGGTGATTTCAGCTTCCAACCACAATTTACCCGAGATGATTGAATCACACGAGTTTCGAGAAGATTTATATTACCGGCTCAAGGTGATCGAAATAGAAATGCCCCCGTTACGCGAGAGATTGGAAGATATCCCTGAACTGGTGGGATATTTTATCGCACATTACAACATGCACATGGCAATGAATGTAGAGGGGATCGATTCGAAAGCTTTAGATGCACTGCAAAATCAACTGTGGCGCGGAAATATCCGTGAGCTTTCCAATACCATCGAGCGCGCCATGATTTTCTGTGACGGTGTCAAAATTAACCTATCAGATTTACCCCTGGAAATCACTAAAGCCAAGAATTAATTGTCTGGCACAAAACTTGCAATATTACCCTCTAGAGATTCATTTCTGGAGGGTTTTATGGCTTCAATGACTGTAAACGATTTTATATTGACGATGGGAGTCGCACTCCTCGTTGCCGGTTTGGTTTTTCTAGGCATCGGCGTTTTTATGTTGGTCAAGAAATTAATGGGGAAAGATTTACAGACCCTTACCGAGCAAACCACAAAGTTGGCGCAAAAGGGGGTCACGGAAGATATTACGGGTATGGTTGGAAATGCCCGCTCCCTTGTTGATTCACTGAATGAGATGGTGAAAACGACCGCTGGCGTGGGTGTGATCCTGCTGTTATTTGGAATTGCCCTGCTTGCTGGTGCTTACGCGTTGGTTCTGCAAATTCGTTAATCGTCTTTTGAAATATTCGACCCGAGGTTCATTATGAATTCAAGCAAACTCGTTCAGGTATTGGCCAAGATCGTAAGTTCAGAAAAAAAGGAGATCACCCTGCGGGCATTTAAGCAGGACCCAATTATTTGGGAAGAGTTTTCTGCCTTGCAAAATCTTGAAAAAATTCAAGAGGCGTGGCCAGGAATCGAGTATGCATTCACTCCAGCATCATTCGCGTTGTATAAGTTGAATCTTCCCATTCAGTCCAATGATTCAGCCGAGATTCAACCACCGGTAGAGCTGCTTGAAACTTCAATGATCTCTTTTGAAGAATACATGCATGCGAAAACACCGGTAGCAGATTTTCAGCTGGCAGCCCACCTGGCCTTAGCTCTATATAAAAAGAGCGAACAAATAACCGATTGGACAAAGCTGTTTCGTGAAATGAATTCCCAACAAAATTTAGAATCAGCATCCAATTGGAAAGCCTACTGGGGAACGCCATTTGCGCTGGTCTACGGCTGGTTGGAAGATCCATTGGCCTTCTTGCAGGCTTTACTCCAGGTGGAACAACCTGAATTTGGCTTGGAAATTCTTCAGCACGTGATTTTCAGCCAACCTTTCGATGAAACTACCCAGATTGATTTATTTAAGAGAATTCTTACCACCTTGCCGCTGTCAGCACAGGTGATTGCAGTGCAGCAACTGAACCTGATTGGGAAAAATAGTCTGGCAAAAGCAGTGGCAGTCACTTTGTTTGACCGGCGGCCGGGTAAAGAACTCAATGCCAAATCAATTCTTGAAACCTGGCAGTCGTCAGAAAAATCCTTATTAACCGCAAATACGAACCGACAATTGGCTGCTCTGGCGCAATATGCTGGTGAATTTGACGCAGCAGAGAATCTGCTCAAGTCTGCTGAGCAAAATTATGCTGCTGAGTTAGCTGGAAGTTTGATTCAACTCGCCGCTCTCAAGCAGGAAAGTGGAAAACCAGACCTAACCTTCATTGAGCAAATTCCAAACATCATAATGAGTGACACCACTTTGCAGAATGAGATTGCTATGCTCGGTGGAAATGAATCTGGCGTTGCCGAGAACGCTATTTCTCCCTTGGCTGCTTTTCTCAATGCGAATTCAATTCATAAAGCAGGAAACGAAACTCTCGCCAAACAGATTGCGTCCGAATCCTCGCAAAACTTGTGGAACCCAGAAAATAATACACCGGTATCATTTGAGAGCAGCCGCGCTCTTAATTGGAATCCGCGCCGACTTCTGGCTCAACTTACTGAGTTTGGCCTTTGGTCTGAAGCCAGGCGGGTAGTGGATACCCTTCTCAAACAATCTCCAACAGATTTAAATCTTCATCTGCAATCCCTTCGAATTGCCGAAGGGGCAAAAGATAACCGGAATAGAATTTCAGCATTGGAAAACATCACCCTTTTTGATCTGGAAAACAGCGAAAAGATTCGCCAGCTTGCCAAGGCGTACAGTGATGACAATGACTGGTCGAGTGCTTTTGATAATTTCGATTCTTTGGTCGACGAATTCAATTCTTCCGAACCATCTGATTGGCTGGGTTATGCTGAATCAGCTCTCAAGACTGGACAGACCCCAATCGCTTTGGAATATTCACAAAAAGTATTGACAGCCGACATGGATAATGGAAAGGCCTTAGCGATTCTTGGATTTGCCCATCACCAGTCAGGCGAGGATGAAGAAGCACTGGATTGCCTGAATCGTTCAGTCAGACTGGCGCCGGATTCGGTGGAACCCTGGTTATTGATGGCAGAATTGCATCAAGAAAAAGGTGAAATCAGCCAGGCGATTGATACTTTACAGACTGCCAAAAACACCTTCCCGGGCGAGAAAAGGATCCGCCTGGAATTAGCCAAAAAATTAATCGAACATGGGCAGGCCGCAGAGGCTTTAGCGACTTTAAAAGAAGCCGGTTATAACAATGTGGCAGATTTGGACTCTTCTCTCTTGATGATCCAGGCACAAAAAGCGTTGAACCTTCCAGGTGTCGACGAATTGATCGAAAAAACTTATCGGGCTTTTCCAGACAGCTCGGAAGCCACTTTTGAATATGCAGAATCGCAGTTATATAAGGGCAATCGTGCTGCTGCCAGCGACCTGCTTGAATCGATCATTACAGGGGTTTCAGCTACTGCTAAATGGCAACTGGCTTTTGCCGACAGCATTTTAGGCGAGGACTACCGCAACGTGCATCAGACGACGCTGCCAGTAAATGAAAAGGTGCAGCGAGCGAAGTCAATTCTAAACCAGACGTTATTGGCTGAACCTGAGAACACCTATGCAAAACTCCTGACTGCTGAAACAGCGATTAAGGAAGGCCACGCAGAAAAGGCTTTTGAATTCTTATCTAATTTATTAAAAGAAAACAGCACTCAAAATTCCAACTGGTTTGACCGTATCAAAGCGGGTTTTGCCTGGGCGGCTGCTTTCCTGCAGAAGTTTGATGTTGCTCTGGGAGCCATCCAAAATATCGTCGAGGCGCACCCCGACTGGGCGGCTGCCAACCAAACCCTTGCCGAGGTGGATCAGGCTACAGGCGACATATCAGGAGCGGTAAATCAGGCGAATCAAGTTTTGGAAGTCGCGCCGAATGTGATTCAAAGCGCTGAATGGTTTGCCAACTTCATGAGCAATCTGGGGAAGAAAGAAGAAGCTGAAAAAACGCTTCAAAGTCTAGCCAAAACCCAAGCAGATAAACTGCCTTTACTGGTCAAACTCGCGGAAATGAAGCTGCAATCGGATGACGTTCTGGAAGCTAAATCCATTGCGGATTCAATAAAGCGCTCATTGCCAAAAAGCAAAAGCGACAGCATGGTACTCCGGGCTGCCAAGGTCTTCGATCAAATTGGGGATACCCAGGCCGCAGTCGATGCGTTGAAATTCCGCCTGGCGAACACCTCAATCCCGGCGGACGTTGTCCTGGCTGATCTGGCCGGGTATCTACGCTCAAAAGGGAAAATAACAGAATCAATCAAGATTATCGAAGAAGCTGAAGAAAAATTTGGTAAACAGCGCTGGCTCGAATCGATTAAAGCAGAAGCCAAACACGCTAATGGTGAGAGCGGCGAGGCCTATGCATTGGTAAACGCATTACCTGAATCAAATGAACATCAGCCCGACCGCATGGACCTGACCTTCTTACCCTGTGATTGGCAATCCATGTTCGAAGCAGATCCGTCACTGGATTCTTTGGAGCAAGCACTGGCTTTTGAAGCGGCAGATTATGAACGAGTATTTGATATGACTGAGGGAGAATCTTCTTCTGCAGAGAGTAAAGTAAACCGCATCGAAGCTGATTATGCTTTAGGCAGCGGGGCGGAGACGATTCGTTGGCTGGAAAGCGACGCAGCTGATGAGCACATATATGCTGATCCTTATCTCTCGGTACAGGTTAGTGAAATAATGATGGATGCCGGGCAAATTCAAAAGGCCGGCGAGATCCTGATGCAGGCATTGGGAAAGTACCCCCAGAATAATCTTTTGAAGCTCTCCGCCAGCCGCCAGTCTGCTTTATCCGCAGACTGGTCAACCGCCGAGGCTCTTTTTGACCAAGAAATGCCTGCTTTCTCGGTGGAAGCAACAATCCTCAGTACAAAGAATGTCTGCGCCACCCGGGCATTGATCAAAGCCGCTATCGACACGGCCCATTGGAATGAAGCGGAAAGTTGGAGTAAACAAATTGCTGAACAACAGCCCAAAAACCAGACGGCCCAATTGATCCGTTTGCTCACGCTGGTGAAAGGTTTGGAATTTTCCATTCAAAACCACGACCTGGGACTAAAGCAGCATATACTTTCCGATCAAAAAATGGACGAGGTGAAGGCTAAACTTGCTGCTCTCATCGCCAACCTGGAGAAAGTAAAGAACCCCGAATTTGAACATTGGTGCGCCCGTGGAAAGGTTGTCCTTGAACCAGTTCAGGCAAATGTACGCCGTCTGGCTTTGATCACCCCTGCAGGCGATGATATTGCTGCCATGATCATGGCTTTGAGCCGATCCGGACAAAATAACACAGCTTTGCAATTAGGGAAGAAACATGAAAACGAAGATGTTGTTCTCAGTGCCGTGGCAAATTGCCTGAAAAATGAAAATCCACAAAAGGCTTTTGAAATGCTGGAAAAAGCCTGGAAGTTAAAGCAGGTTTCTCCGGTGACCTATGCCTTGGGTGCCCACGTCAATGCGCAGCAGAATGAGTATTACTCAGCCATCAACCAGATCGAGCAGGCATTAGAGTATTGGCCAGCCGAGGCAGGATGGCATGAGTTCGCCGCCGAAAACTGGCAGGCAGTCGGTGATAGCCAGAACAGCACGGCACACCTTGAAAAGGCGTATCAGGTGGATCCAGAATCCACCGCGCTTCAGTTGAAGCTGGGAAAGAATTATTTACAGGCAAAAGAAATCGAAAAAGCCATCGATTGTCTGAAACATGTCACCCAGAAAGAAGTCAATCAATACGAAGGTTGGGAAGCTTTGGCTGAAGCTTATTACCAAGCCGGGCAGACCGAACAAGCTCTGGATGCCGCCAAACGTGCATCGAATGCGAACGCATTCTCCGTCAAACCCTATTTATTGAGCGCCCAGATCAATTTGGATCAAGGAAAAGCCGCTAAAGCACTGGAGCAGGCACAAAAAGCCATGCAGCAAGAAGAGAAAAACGCTGAAGTGCTGCTTGTTCTAGCCAAGTCCTGGTTAGCCAACGGAAATAAAATCCTTGCCTTACAGGTGCTCGAAAAAGTTCCCCAAATTCATAAAGTGTCTGTACCGCAATTGATCGAACACGCGCGCCTCGTCAAGGAAATCAACGGCGCAGCGAATGCCAAAGGCATGTTGGAATCCTTGGCAGAGCGGTACCCGGATAACCTGGAAGTGCTGAATATGCTGGCAGAATCACAATTAGCTAACGGTGAAAAAGCTGCTGCTGAAAAGGCAGCGCAACATTCCGTGAAATTACAGGAGAACCAACCCCAGATGCAGCGGTTCTTGGGGAAACTAGAGTTCGAAAGCGGACATTTGGACCAGGCCATTTATCACTACAGCCAGGCAATTGCCCTAGCACCGGAATCAGAGGATGCATACCTGGAATTGAGTAAGGTCTATGAACAGCAGCGGGATTTCAAGTTAGCTTTGCATACACTCAACCGCGCTCTGGAGACGAATCCAAAGGATTTGCGCACCGTCATGGCAGCAGCAAATTTGATGCGGAATGCCAAAGAATATGGAAAGGCCGAGACTTTTCTCCGCCGCGCTTCTGAAATTACCCCTAATGATCTGAATGTCCGACGCCAACTTGGCGCAGTTATTGCACTGAACCTGGTAGAGAGTTCACAGGAAGCGAGTTCACATATATGATGCCTACAAATATCCCATTGAAAAAAAACGAGCCAAGCAGCATTGACCGCCAACAATTCTTAAAACTGATCAACGCTGGCTTAGAAAGCCGTTCTTTTCAATTTATACGGCAGGCTGCCATGTCCTGGCTGGCATCTTATCCTGGTGATCTGGAAGTCAATCTGGTGTTGGTGAAGGCTCTCATCCAGGAGGGACACGATTCGATGGCGGTGCCAATTCTGGAAAAAATCCTGCGCAACGATGCAGAATATCTTGACGCTTTGCGTGTAGCAGAAACTCTTTATGGAAAATCCGATGGCAGTAAAGCTCAGCAGGTAGGGGGCATTATTCAAGCTCTTGGACAACCACCTGCAAACGCCAATAATTTACCTGTTTGGGGAATCAAACTATTCATTGCCAGGCAAACTTTGGCTGTGGGAGATACGAGCACGGCTCTGACGAACCTGATGGAAGTGCTGATCCAGAAGGATGCACCCAGTCTGGCGAGTATCATTCATTTGCAGTTGGCAGAAAAAGAAAATGACCTCAACGCGCGGTTAACTCTGGGAAAAGTCTATCATTCGCGCTGGACTGAATGCGTGCAAATCAGCTTATTACTGGCGAGTTCCTGGCTAGACAGCGGCGATCAGGACGAAGCAGTCAATTTATTGCACGAATGTGCTGCTCTTGACCCGGCCGCGCAGATTCCAACGCGCTTGTGGGGCAGTAATTTTGAATTTAAACCCCTCTATCCACAAAAGATGCAAATCATTGATAATTTAGCCATTCCTGCAGCGATCGCCGGTAAATTTGGCTTGAATCATTTGTCCCCGGGAAGTGCGCAGTCCACTAACGGTGCTACGTCAGTTCCTACTGTGTCACCAGCAGAGAACCTCGCGCCTCAGCAGGTAGTGGATGTTCGCTCATTCGATGGTTATCGAGTGTTACCAACTGCAGAAGAGACTTATCCAGAGAACCCTCGGGTGAAAGAAGCCGCGGAAAAGGTAAAGGACCCTGTAATTGAAGAAGTGCAAAAAGAATTTGAAAAAATTGCGGATGCCCTGAAAACTCCCAGTTCAGCGCGAGCGGACAGCCGTTTTCCGGCATACGTGGTGCTTTCAACCCGAACGGGTTTGAATGCGCAGTACGGAGAGCAGAGCAGCCAGGTAATTCTGGATGAAATTGCAAAATTTACCGCAACCCTGCAAAAAACCAAAAACTGGCATGCGCTTACTTTCCTGCCTGATGAATTGAATATCTGCGGAAAATACGGTATCACCCCGGTAGATACCATCGATCCCTGGAAAATCAAGCTGGCATTAACCGATTTGGATGCGGCTCTGGCAAAAACCGGAGAAATGATTGGCTGTTTGCTCATCGTTGGCGGCGATAAGGTGGTACCGTTCCACAATTTACCCAATCCGACTGATGATGCTGACGCTACAGTCCCCTCAGATAATCCATACGGTTCGCTGGATAAGAATTATTACGTAGGCGACTGGCCTGTTGGTCGGCTGCCTGGTGACGACAGTTCGGATTCAGGCTTGCTGCTCTCACAAATCCGCAATCTCACCCAATATCACGAAGATGGTGTCGGACCGCAAAGCTGGATCAACCAGATATTGCATTTGATTTTATTCTGGAGTCAGAGTTATTCGAAGAATTTCACCAATTTAGGCTACACAGCGGCGATCTGGCAGCGCTCGTCTCTTTCTGCATTCAAGAAAATTGGGGACGGACGGAATTTATACCTCTCACCTAATGGAAAAACAAATACATTCAGCGCCAGTAAAATAGCCAATGCGCCTTTCTGCTATTTCAATTTGCACGGTGTGGAAGATGGCAGCGATTGGTATGGACAGAAAGATATTTCAGATAGCAGCAGCGTTGAGGATTACCCGGTGGCGTTACAACCAGCAGTTTTGAAAAAGCTTACAGCGTTCCCTCGAATTGTTTTCAGCGAGGCATGCTATGGAGGACATATTTCAGGGCTAAAAGAAAATGATTCAATCGCCCTCACTTTTATGGGACAGGGCGTCCTGGCGATGATCGCTTCCACGACCATTGCTTATGGATCGGTCACTACTCCGTTAATCGGAGGCGATTTGCTGGGGAACCTGGTGATGAAATACCTGGTGGAAGGTCAACCGGTCGGCACAGCTCTTCTCAAAGCGAAAGTTGATTTCGTGCGCGAAATGAATCTGCGCCAGGGATACCTGGACGGCGAGGATCAAAAAACTTTGATCTCTTTTACACTCTTCGGAGACCCGCTGGTCGCCTATGATCCTTACCAGGTTTCTACCAAGAATATCACCCGCGAAAAAGACCATCCTGTGGTCAAGACAGTCGTCGATCAGGAGATGGATGAAGCGAAAACCTCACCAATTTCTGCCAAAGCGATTGCCAGCGCCAAACAGTTAGCCAGTCAATATTTACCCGGCATCGAATATGCCGAAGTGCATATCAGCAGCCAACATGTGAGGGTGAATGGAAATATCTCGGCTGCAAATGGCAGTCATGGCAAATCAACTTCTCCGCAGCAATCCAGCCGGATGGTCGTCAGTTTCAGCAAACAGGTGAACTTTGACCAGCACATTCACCGCCAATATGCGCGAGTGACGCTCGATCAGCAGGGAAAAGTCATCAAACTGGCGCTTTCGAGGTAATGCCCGTTTCCTCGCTAATTAACTAAAAAACCGACAGACTACCTATTTTCAATCTGAAAATATGAAGGTTTGCCAAGTTGTATATTCACTTTTTAAGTGAAAGATAAAAAGGTTGAACAAAAGGTTTAATCAGCTAACTTTCAATAGTATTCACAAAATAAATTTGTAAAAATTATAGCAATTTAGATCAGAAAATGCTACAATTTAGGTAACATTACTAATAATCTTCGTCAATTTGGAGAAATCGAAGAATTTATTTTTATTGACGTAGGATTCAGGTATAAAACAGAAAGGGAGTTTGTAATGACAATTTCCACTATCTTGACTCTGGCTTTAGGTGTCCTGTTGCTGCTCTTTGGCAGGCGCGCGTTCTGGATATTTGTGGCCGTAGTCGGTTTTATTGCTGGACTTACATTTGCTACGACGGTTATGCGCGGCCAGCCGGAACTTGTGATCTTGTTGATAGCGATCGCCGCAAGCATCATCGGTGCCTTTTTGGCAATTTTCTTGGAGGGGTTAGCTATACTGATCGCTGGTTTCCTGGCCGGCGGGTACCTGGCGACCGCGTTGGCAGTTGCCTTGGGTATGACGATCGCAACTGGGAATTGGGTAATTTACATCATTGGCGGAATTATCGGGCTGATCCTGGTAGCTGCAATTTTCGATTGGGCCATTATCATCCTGTCCGTGCTGTTGGGGACTGAAATTATCATGAACTTTTTACGCAGTTCTGTCTCGGCATATTACTGGCTGGTCTTTTTTGGACTGGTGGTGGTCGGCATTGTTGTGCAGGCGGGTATTTGGCATCGCCGTTATCCCGTCCAGCGTGTGTGGAGGCGAGGCCACTCGTCAAATTTGTGACGGAAAACTAAATGATGAGATTAATTGTGTATTTTTGGTCAGGAGTAAATACTCCCGTTTTCAAGGCAATAATGATGAGATAACCAAAGATGTTCCCTAAGAATTAATTCCATTGAAGAAAAGAGGACCGCATCATAAGCTTGGTGTGGCCCTCTTTATTTGAAATAATCTATGGCTAAGCCCTCAGAATATCCACGATCCAACTGCTTTCAGGTAAAGGCAGATCAGGACGGAGCGCGAGATTTTCAGCCACACCCTGGACAGCTCCCCAATAAGCAAGAATCAATGCTGTAGGATTGCCTGGTTTGATCGCTCCAAACTGCTGCCCTTGGGCGACAACAGGTAAAAATGGGGTGAGCATATCATAATTGGCGAGCTGATTTTTTACGCTTTCAGGCGCGGTTTCAGAGTTGATGGTTTGAGCCATCAGAACAAACATTTTCGCAGTGAAAGAATCACTTTTCAAAGCTTCAAATATTGTGAAAGTCATTTTTTCAAAAACATCGATAGGCTTTGCGTCCGGCACGATGAATTTCAACATATTTTCTGGACCGGACAAACCAATTTTGATCAACTCTGCATATAGTTTTTCTTTCGAATCAAAATAATTAAAGAAAAGGCCCGTACTGATCTGCAGTCCCTCTGCAATATCGCGAATCTTCATTGCCTCGTAGCCGCAGCTGATGAGAATATCCAAGCCGCAGGCGAGGATTTGTTCACGCCTTTCAATTCGTTGCTGATCTCGTTTGGTCACCAGCTTAATCCTATAGAGTCATTTTGAATGATGCAAGATATATTCAGCAGTATCTTTCCCGCTGCAGATTGCTGTGCAAATACCGCCGCCTGGAGTGGTCCATTGACCGCAAAGTACCAGGTTCTTGACTCCGGGGATCGTTTTACGAACTGTGGTCTTCAAAGCTTCCGGTGTGGGAGCAAAACCCTCGAAGGATGCCTTATACAAATTAGCCAGGCGGATATAGGTAGCCGGTGTGGCAACATCAATCACTTTGATGGCTTTCTTAAAACCGGGGATCCGCCTATCAATTGCCAGGGCTACCGCATCCGCCAGTTTTTCCTTTTGAGCTTTATATTCCGTGAGATTACTTTCACGCAGTTTTTGCCAGTATTCCAATGGAAGAGCCGTCATCACCATAACACTGCTGCAATTCTCAGGAGCGGCAGCAGGATCGAAATCAAAGGAACGCATGCCAAAGCCGTGGTTAACAACCCCTGGTGCAACCCCAATGCCTTCGGGTACTTCATAGTCGATCGCAAATGGAAGATCAAACTTTTTTTCCAATCCAAAAGAAATAATGCCAATTGAATCGAATAGGGGAGTAGTTTCAAGCATCTTATTCAACTGAGGGTGTGGAAACTGGCTGCCAAGCATATGAGCCAGAGTGTCATGAGCATCACATGCAGCGACCACATAATCTGCCGGGAAGATTTCTCCATTCGATTGAACACCGGTGGCTTTGCCGGATTCGATGATGATTTTGTCTACTTTCGAGTGAAAATGGATGGTTCCACCCAATGAGCGATAATTGCTTTCGATGCGCTGAATCACTCCCAGCGCACCACCCAGTGGATAGCCGGCATCGCCGCTCATGCGCGTACCCAGCATCATGACCAGACCGGTCATGGAGTAATCTCCGGGCATAAGTGCGCACAGAAGCGTTTTTAGTTGATCGCTTTTGAGGGGAGCCACAAATTCATTGACAGTCATCCCAATATACTTCGGCATGATTGTCATAAATCCTCTGCTCTCGGTTAGCAGTTTGATCAAATCCGATAAATTCGAAGGCCCTTTTCCTGGCATTTTTGAGTGAATCATTTTATCGACATCATTACAAAACGAATCGATTATTTTCGTATCTTGTTTCGATAAAGAGTGCAAAAATGATCTGAATTCGGGCATGCGCAGGGGAATTTCATACATGACTCCTTTGAGTTCCATTTTAATCGAATCCGCATTGTAAATAACAGTATCCTCTTCGAGAGCGCCGACTTCACGATATAGGTCGTAAAAATAGGTGCCCGGTTTTGTACCTACCATCCAGTGAATACAGCCGTCGAAACGATACCCCTGTCTTTCCCAGGTAGTGCAGACTCCACCTGCCCAATTCGCCAACTCGAAAATCTCGGTTTCGATGCCGCTTTTTTGCAAATATATTCCGGTACTCAACCCCGCCAGACCGGCGCCGATAATAGCCACTTTCTTTGTCATAAAATCCCTCATCAAAATTGAAATAATGAACAATAATTCAATGAATTTATGTTCAATGAATATTATATCTAAGTTTTTAGGTTTGTCAATTGGTAAGGTTAATGGATATTTCACGGGAACTAACTCGTATTGCAGGCATTGGCTGCATCGAATATAATTGAGCTAACTTTTCGAATAATCTCAATGAGCAATCATGATAGGTGAAAAATGAGTTTACCCAAGACCGGTGCAGAGATTCGGCAATCTTTTATCGACTATTTCAAATCTAAGGGGCATACTTTCGTACCTTCTTCTTCCCTGGTTCCTGGCGGAGATCAAACGCTGCTTTTCACGAACGCGGGCATGGTTCAGTTTAAGGATGTGTTTTTAGGAACGGATGTCCGGCCATATACGCGCGCTGTCAATTCGCAAAAGTGCATGCGCGTAGCAGGCAAACACAATGATCTCGATGATGTCGGCCGGGATGATTCTCATCATACTTTCTTCGAAATGCTGGGCAACTGGTCCTTTGGTGATTATTACAAAAAGGAAGCCATCACCTGGGCATGGGAATTACTGACTGAGGTCTGGGGAGTGAACCCTGATCTGCTTTATGCTACCTGTTTCAAGGATGACAAGGAGGTCCTGCCTGCCGACGAAGAAGCTCACAGCATATGGCAATCGCAGCCAGGTATGCACGCTGATCACATTTTGTATTTCGGCCGCAAGGAAAACTTCTGGGAGATGGCCGAGACTGGACCATGCGGTCCTGATAGTGAGATTCATATTGACCGGGGGGAAGATTACTGCGATAAAAAAAATGTGCCCGGTCACGTTTGCCGGGTAAACGGTGATTGCAAACGCTATCTGGAAATCTGGAATCTCGTGTTCATGCAATATAATCGAGTCAATCAAACAAAGTTTGAACCGCTGCCGGCAACCAATGTGGATACCGGTATGGGCTTCGAGCGCATTGTCTCGATCATACAAAATGTCGATTCCAATTACCGCACGGATTTGTTCACGCCGTTGATGGATAAAATCCGTGAGTTGAATCACACTTCTGCTGCTGAGATGAATGCCAATTTCACCCCATACCGTGTGGTTGCTGACCATACACGCGCCGTCACTTTTTTGATCGCAGATGGGGTTGTGCCAGGCAACATCGGGCGTAATTACGTTTGCCGTATGATTATCCGCCGTGCCGCCCGCTTTGCTGCGAAGATCGGTTTGACCGCGCCGTTTATGGCTAAATTAGCCGATGTAGTCATCGATCAATATGGCTCAGCTTACCCTGAACTTATTCAGCACCGCCAGACGATCCTGGATAACCTGACCCGCGAAGAGAAACGATTCCAGCGTACGGTCGAATCCGGATTGGGTTATCTGAATGACCTTTTGGAGGAGATGAAAAAATCAGGCGAAAAAGTTCTGGACGGCGGTAAAGCATTCGATCTGTATGCGACTCACGGCCTGCCGCTTGAGTTGACCCGAGATGTAGCGCGCGAAGTAGACCTGGAAGTGGACGAAGCCGGTTTCAAACAAGCCATGACAGAACACAAAGTCCAATCCGGCGCAGGCAAAGCCTTTGGCGCCATAGGTGGGGAGGATGTGGAAGTCTACCGCAATGCCTTTGAAAAGATAATCAGCCGCGAGAAATTACCGCAAACAGGGGTGGCTTATAACCCCTACGAATGGTTGGAAACACCTGGGCAAGTGCTGGCGCTTTTCAGTGAGGGCGACGAACTGGAACAGGCACTGGTAGGTCAACCAGTCGAAGTGATTTTACCGGCTACCGGTTTTTACATCGAATCCGGCGGGCAGATGAGCGACGCCGGCCAGATTGTGGCAGAGGATGGCTCCTGGGTGATCAGCGTGGATGAAGTACGCCGCCCGGCTGCCGGAGTGATTATCCATATTGGCACGGTTGAAAAAGGTTCCCCAAAGGTGGGTGATCAAGCGATTGCCAGGGTGGATATGAAAAGGCGGATGGACACCATGCGCAACCATACAGCGACCCATTTACTGCATGCGCAATTACATAAACATCTTGGCGATCATGCCCGTCAGGCCGGTTCGCTGGTAGCGCAAGACCGCTTACGTTTCGATTTTACTCATCCGGAAGCCATCCCTGCTGATGTATTGGAAGCCATCGAATTTGACGTTAATCAGGACATTCTGGCAAATTATCCGGTCACCATTGTGGAAAAATCACGCCAGGAAGCCATGGATGAAGGGGCTATGGCACTCTTCGGTGAGAAATATGGCGAGCGCGTCCGCACCGTAGCGGTCAATCCGGAGGAGCGCATTTCCTATGAATTATGCGGTGGGACTCATGTGGCGAAAACCGGTGATATTGGTATGTTCATCATCGTCAGCGAAGGCAGTGCCGCTGCCGGGATTCGCCGTATCGAAGCTGTCACCGGACATGCGGCTTATGAATTAATCCGCGAGCGTAACCGTGCTCTCAAGAAAGCGGCGCATCTGGTCAACAGCCCGCTCAATGAAGTCGCGGCCAAGATTGTGACCTTGCAAGATGGTCTCGAAGACGCACGAAAAGAAATCGCGCGGCTGCGTTCCGAAGGTGCTGCGGAAGAATTCAATAAACTCCTTGTAAATGTTCCTTTGGTGAGCGGAATTCCCGTTTTGACAGCTGTGCTGAGGGATACCGACGTGGATACACTTCGGCAAATGTGCGACCTGTTCCGACAAAAGTATGCGTCTGGGGTGGTTGCGCTGGGAAGTGCCAGCAATGAGCGGCCGATGATAATCTGCGCGGTGACCGACGATCTGGTCAAACGCGGACTCAACGCGGGTAACATTGTGCGTGCAGCTGCAGAAGTGATAGGCGGAAGCGGCGGCGGACGACCAAACCTGGCTCAAGCCGGCGGCAAGCGGCCGGATAAGCTCAACGAGGCCATGGATAAAATTATCCCAATCATTCAACAAAGTTTGAAATAAGTAAAAGAGAGTCTCTCCACACAAGGAGAGATTTTTTTATTTGCTGCAGATATCCCAGACGATCAATTCAGGCCGGCAATGGACGCGTACGCGCGGCGCGATAGCGCCTTCCATCCCCAGGCCGCGGGAGACATAAAGAGTCATCCCGTTGACCAGATAGCGCCCGGCTTCGAAGGCTTTCTTATACAAAGACCCGGTGACAAGTGCTCCGTAGAATGGAAAACGAATTTGCCCGCCGTGAGTATGGCCGGAAAGCTGCATGTCGAATCCACTGCGGCTGGCATTGGGTGCCAGATCGGGGGAATGGTGCAGCAGGATGTTGAAGGTTTCCGCTTGAAGCGGTGACGCGAGCAGCAGTTTCTGCAACGCGGCATTATCTACATCAGGATTGTGGGAACAGGATACGCCGTAAATGCAGAGAGGCAAGCCGTTAAAATTAAGGTGCGCCGCCTCATTGTCCAGCCAGCGCAGCGGAGTGTCCGCTACCAGAGTGGGGAAGAGTGTAGGTAGATCGACCGCTGGCGAACCGGAGACACCATAAACACCCAGAGGAGCGGATAAGGCGTTGAGAAAGGCTCTTGCGTCCGCTTGAGCCTGTGAATCCGCTAAGTAAGAGAGGTTGAGCAGATCCCCTGAAAACAGGATTAAATCGGGTTTGAGCTCAACCAGGGACTGCAGAATGGCTTCTTCACGCTGAGTAGTTCGTTCGATATGCAAGTCACCCAGGTGAACCATGCGCAGGTGAAGATGAGCCGGTATTTTGCCGGTTTGGAACGTCTCTTGGTGAACATCAAGGCAAAAAGGTTCGAAATAGAAACCGTAGAGAAGCAATAAAGTCCCAATAAATTCGGCTGCTACATTCCATCCGGATGGCAGGAAAAAGAAAAGCGTCCGCAGTACAGCGAGCATCAGCACAACCGGTTTGACCGGCCCAAAGGAGCGGCGCGTGATGGGCAAAAATGCAATTAATAGCCAATCGGTGATGAAAAAAGTGAAGAGGACTCCGGTCATAGGAGGTAGGGTGTGTGTAGCAAGCCAGGCGGGAAGAGTACCGATCAATGACAAGATCAGTAAAACCAGAACAAAAAGAGGCAAAGGCCAGCCTTCAAGGTGGTCGAGTGAGTGAAGCAGGCGGTCAAAGGGGTTACCGTTTGTTCCGGGAAAAGATTCAATATTTGCGAAAGAACGCGGTGAAAGATTGCGGATTCGTATCATGGGCATAATAATACCGCCATATGGCTCATTCGGGCTACATGGCGGTATTCATTTATAAGCAGATCAATTGTCTTCAGGGATCCAGCAGCACAATACCAGATCTTTGGCCGCTTTGATCTCGTCCAGGCGGCTGACCGGCGTATTGTGCGGTGCTTCTTTTAACAATTCCGGCTGTGTGTGCGCCTCTTCAGCAATTTTGAGCATGGCATCCGCAAAACGATCCAGTGTTTGTATGCTTTCAGTCTCAGTTGGCTCGATCATCAAAGCCTCATGGACGATCAGCGGGAAGTAGTTCGTAGGTGGATGGAAACGGTAATCCATCAGCCGTTTGGCCACGTCCAGGGCATGAATTCCGGGTGCGTCTGCCCAACAGCCTTCGAGGACAAATTCATGCATGCACATCCGTTTGTAAGGCAGCACGTAGGTATCCTTCAATTTAGAGAGCAAGTAATTGGCGTTCAAGACGGCGTACTCTGATACCTTCTTAAGACCATCAGAGCCATGCATACGGATGTACGTGAACGCACGGACAAACATACCAAATTGGCCGTAGAATGCTTTGACGCGCCCTATGGTGTGTTTGGGGCGGCTAAAGCCGTAAAGTGGAGGCAGGTCCTCTGTCCCTTCTTCAACAATCTTGACCAAAGGTGTAGGCAGGAAATCAAGGAGGTGCTTGGCAACCCCAACCGGGCCGGACCCAGGTCCACCGCCACCGTGGGGAGTGGAAAAGGTTTTATGCAGATTGAAGTGCATCACGTCAATTCCCAGATCACCCGGACGGGCAATACCGAGCAGAGCGTTCAAGTTAGCACCATCGCCGTAAACCAGACCACCGGCTTCATGGACGATTTTGATCACTTCGAGAACGTTTTGGTCGAAAAGGCCCAATGTGTTGGGGTTGGTCAGCATCAAACCAGCGACGGTCGCATCGCAAAGTGACTTGAGTGCAGTCAAATCCACGTTACCGTTGACATCTGATGGCACAGGGACGACCTCAAAGCCGCTCATCGCTGAACTAGCAGGGTTGGTGCCGTGCGCTGAATCGGGAATTAGCATCTTGACACGCTGAAACTCTTTGCGGGAACGGTGGTAAGCGCGGATAATCATAACACCTACCAATTCCCCTTGCGCGCCGGCAGCCGGTTCCAGGCAAACGCTAGCAAATCCGCCGATTTCCTTGAGAAATTCCTGCAGTTGGAATATCAAAGCCAGGTTGCCCTGGATGGTATTTTCCGGTTGAAACGGATGGGTATGGGCGAACCCGGGCAGGCGGGCAGTCTCTTCATTGATTTTAGGGTTGTACTTCATGGTGCACGAACCCAGCGGGTACAAGCCGGTATCCAGACTGTAATTCAGGCTGGAGAGGGCTGTAAAATGGCGTACCACATCTGATTCTGAGAGCTCCGGCAGAGGCAAATCCTCGCGCAGAAGAGAGACAGGCAGATCGCTGAGCGGAACATCAGGGAGCGGATAACTGACACCGATGCGCCCGGGACTGGATAGTTCGTAAATAGTAGGTTCAGTCATTGGGCACCTCCGCCAAAGTCTCAGCCAGCGCATCGATTTCATCTTTTGTGTTCATCTCAGTGACAGCTACCAGCATCTGATTTTTGAGCACCGGGAAATCCCGCTGCAGGTCGTAACCACCTAAAAAGCCTTGATTAAGGAGCATGTCATTGATCTCGGAGACTGGTCGGGGGCATTTTAAGATGAATTCATGGAAGAACGGGGTCGTGGAAACCACTTTGAATCCCTTGAGCGCGTTGAGCTTTTTGGCAGCGTAATGCGCTTTCTGGTAACACAGCGAGGCCACTTGTTTGAATCCCTGTTTACCCAGCAAACTGAGATAAATCGTCGCTGCCAGCGCCATCAGACCCTGATTGGTGCAAATATTGGAGGTGGCTTTTTCGCGGCGGATATGCTGTTCACGCGCGGTGAGTGTGAGCACGTACCCCTTGCGGCCCTGACCATCCGTAGTTTCACCGACCAACCGGCCTGAAATTTTGCGGGCAAAATCTTTGCGTGTAGCAAAAATACCGAGATAAGGCCCACCAAAGGAGAGGGGAATTCCCAGCGGTTGCCCTTCACCAATCACAATATCAGCGCCAAACTCACCAGGTGTTTTGAACAGACCGAGCGCGGTGGGGTTCGCGATCACACCTAGAAGGGCACCGGCTTCATGAGTTTTTCGAGCCAACTCTGTGAGGTCGAAAACACGCCCGAAGAAATCGGGATATTGCACCAGCACCAGAGCTGTATCGGCATCGATCTGCGGAATCATGGAATCGGGGACAGCCAGCGGATCTTGTTTACTGCTGCCGGATTCGATGTGAATGTCTTCGAAACCGCATAAATACGAGCACAACACTTCGTGGTATTGGGGGTGAATTGCCTCTGAAACCAGTATTTTGCTGCGTTTACCCCTGAAGTTGTGATAAGCCATCACGCCGGCTTCAGCAGTGGCAGTGGCTCCGTCGTAGTGCGAAGCATTGGCTACTTCCATCCCGGTCAGGTTGGCGATTAGGGATTGAAACTCAAAAACAGACTGCAGCGTCCCCTGCGAAATCTCGGGCTGGTAAGGAGTGTAGGCAGTGTAGAACTCACTGCGGCGCAGCAGACTATCCACAGCGGCAGGAATGTAATGATTGTAAGCTCCTGCACCCAAGAAGCAAGCCAGGGAATCCACAGTCTCGTTGGCGGAGGCATATTCTTTCAGCTCGGTCAACGCTTCCATCTCCGTGATCGCCTCAGGAAGGTCTAATTTAGGGAAGCGATATTGCTTTGGTACATCATTAAAGAGGTCAGCCAGTCGCTCAACCCCGACAGCCTTCAGCATTGCCTCCGTTTCAGCTTGTGTGTGCGGAGTGAACATTAATGGCTCCGGTCTGAGCAATATTTCTCGTACGCCTTTGCATCCATGAGATTGTTCAGTTCTGCAGGTTCACTCATTTCAATTTTCAGCAGCCATGCGCCACCAAATGGATCGCTATTGACCAGTTCCGGGGTATTGGAGAGGGGTTCATTAACCGCTACTACCTTGCCGGAAATCGGGCTAATCACATCCGCAGCCGCCTTAACGGACTCAATGGTGGCGACAGTGGTGTTCTTCTTGACAATTTCACCGACAGACGCATTCACTTCGACAAAGACCACGTCAGAGAGCTGCCCCTGGGCGTAATCGGAAATTCCCAGAGTGGCGATCTTTCCGTCAACGGCAACCCATTCATCAGAATTGGCATATTTCAAGTTCGCTTGGATCTTCATGATTGATTCCTCCGGTATAAAAAAATTAAAAAGGCACACAGAACTGTGTGCCCTCTGTGATTGACCTGAGAGATTCGCCAGAAAAGCTGGTTTGCCCCTTCGGTGAACGTTCACTTTCCAGAGTGAGAAAGGAGGAGGTCCTATTTACCTGAGAGATTCGCCAGCGTGCTGGTTTGCCCCTTCGGTGCCTGCGTAAAGCAGGGCTCTTCCTCGACCTTTTTATTCATTTGTGACTTCATTCTATGACAGAACAGGGATTTGTTCAAGGAAGAGAATGAAAATACTCTGAGACCGTGGAAAAGAGAATTGTCAGATAACGATACACATAAGTGATGTTTAAGGAACAGCTTCAATATACAACACTTCACTTGCAAAATTAAAAAGAATTGATTTAGCAGTCGATCAATTTTATATCTTCAATTCTATTTTGGACCACTTTCAAACCCGTCAAAGTGCAAAGCGCCAGATTTATTTAAATAGATAATTTTACGAATTTATAGAAAAAATTCAGGTCTTTTTGTGGACATTGGTAGTCAATTTTAGTTAATGTATAGGTATCCTCGATTTAAAAGGAAAAAACTACGGGTCACGTGAAATTCAGATTGGAAACGAAAAATAATCTGAATATATGGAATCAGGTAATAAAGGAGATACCTAGAACATCCTCAATTACCGAGCAGCTCGCAAGATTGATATCAATAACGAGCTTTGCGAGTTTCTTACAAAGATTAAGGCAGGTTTTGATTTAGTACCGGTCGCTGTACGATAACCAGTTAGAACCGGAGTAAGACGTTATGGAGATTAAATTGTACTGCCACGACGAAACGGGGGATATTATTTTTCAGAATAATGGAGGGCCCTTCACCTGCCCGGGCTCCTCCATTCTGATTTTTTATTGGGTAATTTTCATTGCATGAAAGAGCAACCCTAAAAATCCGACGCATCCATTTCCGTGATTCTTTGGATAAGCGGATGAATTATGATTAAAAAAGCAAGTTCGGAGATGTACAAAGCGGAGTGGCTGTCTTCCCTTGACATTGATTCCTTTCCCTTCTACTATTAATTATGGAGTGACAGCAATGGATCAACTAACAGGCAAGCGGGTTTTGATCACTGGAGCAGCTTATCGTCTGGGTAAGGTGATGGCCCTGGCAGCAGCACGCGCCGGGGCTGATGTGATTGTGCATCACGGGCACTCGGAGGTTGAAGCCGAAGCCACGGCTGCGGAAATTCGCACCTTTGGGCGTCAGGCCTGGGTATTACAGGCAGATTTGAGCGACCCCGCACAGGTTGAAAAGATATTCGCGGCAGCCATTCTGCAAGGGCCGCTATATGGCCTGGTCAACAATGCTGCCATTTTCCCTGCAGGCGGATTGTTGGAGACTTCTCTTGCAACCTGGCAAGCCAATCTGGACATCAATCTAACCGCACCATTCTTGCTCAGCCAGGCTTTCATTAAGAATCACTCCTCGGGTCAAACTGGAAGGATCATCAATCTACTGGATTGGCGAGCTCTGCGTCCGGGCAAGGACCATTTTGGCTATACCATCAGTAAATCCGGGCTGGCCGCGCTCACCCAGGCGGCAGCGCTGGCAGGTGCACCGGATATCAGTGTCAATGCCATTGCATTGGGGGCGATTTTACCGCCAACAGGCGAGGCAAAGAATGAAGCCATTCTCCGTAACGTTCCAGCCAAACGCTGGGCGGATTTAAGTGAATTGGAGAGTACTGTCCTGTTTTTATTATCCGGCCCGGCTTACATTACCGGCGAGATCATTCATCTGGATGGCGGACGCCATCTGGTATAAGTCAAGGAGAATACATGGACCAAATATTCATCAAGGATTTACTTATCCGCGGGGTTATTGGTATCTCGGAGCGGGAACGTGAACAACCGCAAGATATTCTGGTGAACGTGACAATGAATGCCGATATAAAGGCTGCCGGAAAATCGGATAATGTCGAGGAAAGCGTAAATTATCGCACGGTAGCCAAGAAAATTCTTTCTCACGTTGAAAAAGTGCAGCGCTACACCGTTGAGGCGCTGGCGACTGATATCGCCGCTTTGATTTTGGAAGATCCAAAGGTAAATAGCGTCCGAGTGCGTGTAGAAAAACCCGGCGCGGTGCGATTTTCGAAATCTGTGGGTGTGGAGATTGAACGCGGGCGCAGTTGAGTTGCAATGAATGATGTAATTGTGGGTCTGGGGTCGAACATTGAACCGGAATATAATCTACCCGAAGCTTTGCGCAGGCTGGCAGGTTTGGTCAAGATTGAGGCTGTTTCCTCCCTTTGGGAAACTGCAGCGGTCGGCTCGGACGGCCCGGCTTTTCTAAATGCTGCAGCCCTGCTGATAACTCCCTACGATGCGATTTATCTGAAGGAAAATGTTCTCTGGGTGGTTGAAACCAGCCTGGGGCGGGTGCGCACTGCAGATAAAAATGCTCCACGTACCATTGATCTGGATATTCTTGTGTTCAATCAAGAAGTGATCGATAAAGCAATTTTTCACCTCGATCACTTAATCTTGCCTTTAGCTGAATTGGTTCCGGATTTACATGACCCAGAGACGGAAAAAAGCATGCAGGAATTAGCAGTGGAACATTGCTGTAAACCCACTGCAATGCGCGTAGGCAAGTTTCTCTATTGAAATCGGTTCATCAATTTATTTAATAATCCTTGCAAGGGAGGCAGGTATTCAGGGAAACAGTCTGCTGAATTCAAAGCAGTGAGCGTTTGCCTGTAAAGAATTTCCATTTGCGCTTCTGTCTCCTCTTTCACACCGTCTTCGGTCAAGGCGCGTACAAGCGCTGGAATATCTTCTTTAAGAATTTCACCAGGTTTTGACCATAATGTATAAAAAGACTGCCGTTTTGCCAACCCTGAAAGAATTGGATAGGACTTTTTCCGCGCCAACAGGTCGGATTGGGTTGATTTGCCTAACAAGGCATTTTCACCCCAGATACCCAGCCAATCATCCTGTACCTGATAAGCCGATCCCAGAATGAATCCACAGGAACGCATGGCCAGGCATTGAGTTGGGGATGCTCCACCCAACAAGGCACCGATTTCGAGAGCGGCAGACAGCAAGGCGCTGGTTTTACCGCCGACCATTTGCCAGTAATCATCAAGACTGACCTCAAAGCGAGATTCAAATGAAATGTCCAGAAATTGCCCGCGGGTGAGGCTTCGGCAGGCATTATGCGTCAGCGCCGCTGCTTGATTGACAATTTCTGGCGTAAATTCCGCATTGAGTCGTTGCAGGGCCAGAGAGGAAAGAGCGAGCATAGCATCGCCAGCGTTAATGGCTAGAGCCTGCCCCCAGTTGATCCAGAGGGTAGGTTTGCCGCGGCGGGTCAGGCTTTGATCCTGGATGTCATCGTGGATCAGAGAAAAATTGTGCATCAATTCGAGTGAAGCCGCGGCAGGCAGCGCTTTGCGCCAATCGCCGCCAATAGAGTAAGTGGATAACAAAACCAGCAAAGGCCGCACACGTTTCCCGCGTGAACCCTGAAAGCCAGATTCCCAATCCATTTGATAGGTGAACATGGCTTCATAATCTGTAAAACGCGGGTCTGTAGACGCGTCGATGCAGGAGGCCAACTCTTTTTCGATTTCATTTTGCAGAAGTGGGATATCTACAGAGTCAGTCAATTGCAAAGGTCCCTGTTTTTTTGAGAGAATCTATGGAAGGAGCACCGCAGGCAAACATGGCAATTTGCAGCTCTTTATGCAATTCAGCAAACACCTCGCTGACAGCGTCAGTTGAAGTTGTAGCTGCTTTCAGTAAACGGCCGGCCATCCCGCACAGGTCAGCTCCCAGGGCAATGCATTTAGCCATATCGACGCCGGTCTGCAGACCGCCCGAAGCGATCAGGGGCAAACCAAGGTCGAGCGAATGTACCGCTTGAAGGGCTGCTGAAGTTGGGATTCCCCAATCACGAAAATGTGAAGCAATGCGCCTGCCACTCTCATCGCCGTTGCGGAACATCTCTACCTGCGACCATGAAGTACCCCCGGCACCGGCCACATCAATGGCAGCGACACCGGCTTCTTTGAGTTGGATAGCTGTTTTAGCAGAAATTCCCCAGCCGACTTCTTTAACGATCACAGGCACTTTGAGATTGCGGCAAAGGTGATTAATTTTGGGAAGCAGTTGCGCAAAATTTGTATCCCCTTCTGGCTGCAAGGCTTCTTGCAGGGGATTGAGATGCAAAATCAAGGCGTCGGCAGAGGCTATCTCGATCAATTCGCGGCATTCATTCACGCCTATGCCGTAATTGAGTTGTACAGCGCCGATATTGGCAAAAATAGGGATGTCCGGTGCGAAGCGGCGCAGACGGAAAGAATTGAGCGCGGCGCTGCGTTCCAAAGCAGCACGCTGCGAACCTAGTGCCATAGCAACATGGGCAGCCTGGGCAGCTTTGGCAAGAGCGGTATTTATCTTTTCACTTTCGCTGGTGCCACCTGTCATTGATGAGATCAACAAAGGCATGTTCAGCGTATATCCCAAAAAATGAGTCGTTAAATCGACATCTGAAAGGTTTATTTCGGGTAGGGCGCAATGTTCCAGGGCGATATGTTCCAGACCGGTGTTGAGATCAGACTGAATATCCTCTTCGAGGTTGATACGAATGTGATCGTTCTTACGCCTGAACAATTCGGATTTTTCATTCATCACTAATGAGTATACCAGATCGAAATGGCACCATCGGGGTTATTAAATTCTATAAAATAGTTGAAATTATTGGAGAGGCACGAAGGTTTTCGATACCGCATTCATAGTTTCATCGAGATGGAGGCTTTTATAACCAAAAATATTTCATTTGAGTCAAAATCACCTATGAATTCGATCAAACTGTAATTCACTGCATAGAATACTTGACAGAATGAACAGTAAAGTTACAATTCAAAATAATACCTAAGAAAATAAGTCCAGGAGGTTTTAAATGAGCGATACCTATGATAAAGTAAAAGCAGTAATTGTTGATGTATTAAAGGTGGATGAAAAAGAGGTTAAGGAAAATACCCGATTCGTCGAAGATTTAAAGGCTGATTCGATGGATCAGTTCTTCTTGATTGACGGTTTCTGTGAGAAATTTGATATCAATATCAATGATGAAGACGCTCGTAATATTAAAACCGTAACTGATGCGGTCACTTATATCGACGCCCACAAAAAATAACGAATAAAAAAAGGAGGTGCAGGCTACAGCTTGCACCTCCTTTCACTTTAAGCTAAGAGTGACGGGATTTGTTCTGGATGCTGTGCCACCCGGATCCCTGAGGCTTCAAGAGTTTCAATTTTTTCTAAAGCAGTGCCTCCTCTGCCATCGATAATCGCTCCGGCGTGCCCCATGCGTTTACCGGGAGGGGCAGTTACACCCGCTATAAATGCAACGACCGGTTTGGTCATATATCTTGAAATATATTCCGCGGCAGCTTCTTCTTCGTTACCGCCGATTTCGCCGATCAGTACAATCTGGTCGGTTTTTGCATCCGCTTCAAACATTTCCAGAAGGTCGATATAACCGGTGCCTTTAATTGGATCACCACCAATTCCGATACAGGTAGATACTCCGCGATTAGCTAATTTAAGCGCATAGAGTACTTCATACGTCAGTGTCCCCGACTTTGAGATGACTCCGACATTCCCAGGAAAAGTGATATTACCTGGGATAATACCGATTTTTGTCTGACCAGGGCTTAGAATACCGGGGCAGTTTGGACCGATAACGCGGGTTTTCTTTTGCTCCAGAAAACGCTTGACCCGCATCATATCCTGCACCGGCACACCCTCGGTAATGCAGATTACCAGCGGGATACCGGAGTCAGCTGCTTCATAAATTGCGTCCGCACAATGCCTGGCCGGGACAAATATCACAGAGGCGTCTGCGCCGGTCATCTCCACCGCTGATTTAACCGAATCAAAAACTGGGACCTTGCCTTCCAAAACCCATTCCCCACCTTTGCTTGGGCTGACGCCGGCAACGATGTTCGTTTTATATTGCAGCATTTGCTGAGTATGGAAAAGGCCTTCTTTGCCGGTGATACCTTGCACAAGAAGTTTAGTGTTCTGATGGGCGAGAATGCTCATAATTGTTTCTCCCTGGCCAGGTCTACAGCCAGTTGGGCTGCTTGTGCTAAAGTCTCTGCTGAAGTAAAGTTGGATGCTTCCAGAAGACGTTTCCCTTCTTCTTGGTTGGTTCCAACCAACCGCACCACTATGGGAATATTAATTTTCATCTCATTAGCAGCAGCCAGAATGCCTTTGGCGACTTCATCACAGCGGGTGATGCCTCCAAAAATATTAATCAGAATCGAAGTGACCTTTGGGTCACTCAGGATGATCTTCAATGCTGCCGTAACCTTTTCAGCGTTTGCTCCACCCCCTATATCCAAAAAATTGGCCGCTTTGCCCCCGAAAAGACTGAGTATATCCATGGTTGCCATTGCTAAGCCGGCGCCATTGACCATGCAGCCGATATTTCCACCCATTTTGATATAAGTCAAGCCAAATTTGCGGGCTTCGATTTCGCTGGGTTCTTCGGCATCCATATCACGCAGGTCGCCCAGATCAGGATGTCGAAAAAGGGCGTTGTCATCCAGAATAATTTTGGCATCCAACGCAACCAGATGGTTTTCAGCGCTGATTACCAGTGGATTGATTTCCGCTAGAGTAGCATCACAATCGACGTAAACTCTCCACAGGCCCTGGATAATCTCGATGAAATTCTTCCAAAGAGGGCGCGGCAAATCCATTCCGATGGCAGCATCACGCAGCTGATAGTCGCGCAGTCCGAGCAGTGGATCGATATCGATGCGGACGATCTTTTCGGGATTTTTCTGAGCGACTTCTTCGATTTCCATTCCGCCGGCACCGGAGCCAATCAATACAGGCGTCTGGTGTGCGCGGTCGTTCACAATTCCAATATAAAACTCTTTTGTGATAGATACGGCTTCATCTACCAGCACTTTGCGCACAGGCAGCCCTTTTATCTCCATGCCAAGAATCGTCGTAGCGATTTCTTGAGCGGCATCTGCGGTTTTTGCCAGACGAATTCCCCCGGCTTTGCCTCGGCCCCCTACTAAAACTTGAGATTTGACGACAACGCTTCCACCAAATTCCTCAGCAATTTGCTTTACTTCACTGGATGTACCGGCGATTCTTCCTTTGGGGATCGGAATCCCATAACGGGCAAAAATCTGTTTGGATTGATATTCGTGAAGTTTCATTGAATCTCCCTCAATGAATTGATTCGTACAGATTTCCCTAAAGATTATACATCGACAGTCCTTAAAAACAAAAATCAATAGCGGCTCTCCTTATATTTTAATGGAACTTCCTTAAAATTAATCAAATAGACTTCTATTATGGACTGATGATAGGTAGGGCTATAATAGGAGAAATTAATCACCACGATGAACAGTTTTTTTTACTGCAGTAGACACATTGAGGGAATATGAAGTATTTACGATTTAGCACTGCTGATGGTCAACCTCACAAGGGTTGGTTGAATGAAGACCGGGTTGGGTTGATTGAAGGTGATCCATTTGGAGAATACCGCAGGCTGGAAACCTCCTTACAACTAAAGAACCTTAAATTGCTTGTACCGGTTATCCCTTCGAAAATTATCTGTATGGGTCGGAATTTCAGCGAACATGCCCACGAACAAGGGGCAGAAGTACCGGAAGTGCCGATGCTTTTCATGAAACCACCTTCGGCAATTATCGCCAACAGTGAAAACATCGTGCTGCCTCCGCAATCTCACCAGGGGGAACATGAAGCTGAACTGGTAGTGGTTATCGGCAAAAGAGGGAGATGGATCGCAGCGGAGGACGCCGATAAATTCATTTTTGGTTACACTATCGGAAATGATGTCACTGCCAGAGATTTGCAGCACCGCGACGGTCAATGGACTCGCGCCAAAGGCTTCGATACATTCAGCCCAATCGGTCCATGGATCGAAACTGATCTGGATGCCTTTGATGTGTTGATTTCATGTAAGGTCAATTCCGAGTTGAGGCAAATGGCCTCGACCAAAGAAATGGTGTTTACAGTTCATCAAATCGTGGCTTTTACTTCTTCTGTCATGACTCTGGAACCGGGGGATTTAATCTTTACCGGCACCCCTGCCGGTGTTGGTCCTCTCAATGCAGGGGATATTGTCGAGATTACGATTGAAGGAATTGGTACCTTAACCAATTCAGTAAGATGATATAAATGATATAAATTATACAAATTGAACTCTGAGGATGAAACTATCATATTCAGCAAATTATCACAAGCAATAGAATTAATTAAATCAGGAAATAAAGCTGACGCATTACCTCTTCTACAGGATTATGTAATTAATAATCTGAATGACGAAAATGGTTGGCTCTGGTTATTTGCTTGTGTTGAAAGTGATGCTCAAAGAAAATTTTGTTTAACTCAAGCTTTGAGGATCAACCCCAATCATCAAAAAGTACGCGAAGTCTTAACTAAGTTAGAAATAAAAATTGAAACAAGCTCACAAAAAATTCCTGCGCCTGTAAATTACGTTCCAGTTGAAAAAATCGCCAATAGTGATGCTCAAAGAAAAAAGAATCAAATTCGATCAATAGAAAAAATTGGCATAATCCTATTTTTAGGAATTCTATTACTAATTGGCGGTGGAATAGGTGTGTATGAAATTTACGGTCAGGTTAATGCGACAGGTACTATACCAACGCCGCAGCCCACGCCAGTTCAAATATTTGCGACCCCACTTGCGGTTATAAGTTCACCTACACCATCGAGTGCTTCCACTTTGCCCATTCCTGAGATCGTTAAAACACCCACACCTATATTTGAATCTTTTAATGGGTTAAGTCAATTTGTCCATGCCAGCGCGGCATCCGGTCTGGAAACTCCATTGATTCCGCAGCGGATTGTCATCCCCTCGGTGGGAATTGATGCCCCTGTTGTGATTGCTGATTACAATTCCACAAATGTGGATGGAGAGACCTTTGGGCAATGGCAAGCGCCCAATCTATTGGCGGCTGGTTGGCAGCCAGACTCTGCTCTACTCAGTAAAGTGGGAAACACAGTGATCAATGGACACCATAACGAGTATGGTGAAGTCTTTGGCAAACTGGTGGATGTGAAAATTGGCGATAAGGTCTATGTTTACTCAAATGGAAAGGAATTTTCATTTATTGTCGTCAATCGTATGATTTTACTCGAGCGTGGAGTCAGTACCGATACGCGCCTGCAAAACGCCAGATGGTTGGCGCCAACCGATGATATGCGTTTGACTCTGGTGACTTGTTGGCCAAAAACATCCAATACCCACAGATTAATTTTGGTTGCCAGACCTGACGATCTCGTTAATTGACCTGGTTAAATCCAGTACAGATAGTCTTATTAAAACTAACGGATAAAAATAAAGGTGGCCTGAAAAAAAAGGTCATTTTTGATTGCATGGTATAATCTTTTTATTCTGAAAAAAAAATATTTTCTCTTTTGAAGGAGCTTGTGTATGTCCGGGCATTCTAAGTGGGCTACGATCAAACGAAAAAAGGGTGTTGCTGATGCAAAGCGCGGCCAGGTATTCACGCGGTTAACACGTGAAATTGTCATGGCTGCCCGTGAAGGCGGCGGAGATATCGATTCGAATTTCCGCTTGCGATTAGCCGTGGACAAGGCAAAAGCTCAAAGCATGCCCAAAGATAACATTGAAAGAGCTCTCAAAAGAGCAAGTGGTGAAGGCAAGGAAGGCGAAGTCTACGAGGAAGTATTCTATGAGGGTTATGGACCGAATGGGATTGCCATTATTGTCCAGTGCGTCACTGAAAACCGTAACCGTACCGTCGCTGAAATTCGCCATATGTTGACCCGCTCTGGTGGAAATATGGGTGAGGTTGGCTCCGTGTCATGGCAGTTCCGCCGTGCCGCAGTTTTTTCCTTCCCTGTTGAAGGAAATAATTTTGATAAAATATTCGAATTAGCCGTTGAAGGCGGCGCTGATGATGTCACCCAGTATGAGGATGAAATCGAAGTGATTGCCCCAGTCGAATCTTTCAAAACCCTGATCGATCGATTTCGGACGGCGGCCATGACCCCTGACGAGGGCGGATTGAAAATGATCCCGAACCAGGAAATGGAACTGGGCGTCGAAGACACTTTACAGGTAATGCGCACGATCGAAAATCTGGAAGATTTGGATGATGTCCAGGATGTCTATTCGAATCTCAAGATTTCAGATGCGGCCATGGCTGCGATGGAGTCTGAGTAGGGATTATGTTGGTCATCGGCATTGACCCCGGAACAGCTACCACCGGATTTGGACTCATCAATGAAGATGAAAAAAAGGAAATTCGCCTGGTAACTTACGGGATTATCAAAACTGAACCAGGGCTGGCAGCCGAAAAACGTTTATTAGAAATTTACCAACAATTGAATCAAATCTTACTTCTCCATCGACCGGATTGCGCTGCGGTGGAGAAGTTGTTTTTTCAACGCAATATCACTACCGCTATCGCTGTCGGTCAGGCTCGTGGGGTGATCTTACTTTCGCTGGCAGAACAGAATATCCCGGTGGGAGAATATACCCCGAACGAGATCAAACAATCAGTCACCGGTTATGGAGCCGCCGATAAAAAGCAGGTGCAAGAAATGATTCGCACAATCCTTTGCCTCAAAGAGATTCCCAAACCTGACGATGCCGCTGACGCACTGGCTATTGCACTGTGTCATCTGCATTCGCGCGGATTTCAGGATTTGAATATGATCGGGGGGGCATAATGATTACCAGTACCACGAATGAACAGATTAAGGCCATTCGCAAACTCCGCGACCGCAAATTTCGCCATGAGTCACAGACTTTTTACATCGAAGGGATTCGCATCGTGCGTGAGGCGATGGTATTCCCGGAGAGGATTGAAACGCTCCTGGTGGCGCCGGAATTGCTGCAAAGTGTTTCAGCCGAGGACGCTTTGATTGAAATCACCGCCAAAGGGGTACCGATGCTCGAGGTGAGCAAGGAAGTATTCGATTCCTTTGGGCTCAAAGAAAACCCTCAGGGGCTGGCTGCTGTCGTCAAGCAAAAATGGTCAGACCTCAACAGTCTCGACCCTGAAGCCATGGGTTTATGGGTGGTTCTGGATGCGATTGCAGACCCCGGTAACCTGGGGACGATCATGCGCACCCTGGATGCCGTAGGCGGGCAAGGCCTCATATTAGTTGGCGATTGCACAGACCCATTCGACCCCGCCGCCGTGCGCGGCAGCATGGGAGCCATCTTCCTGGTCGATCTGATAAAAACATCGCTTGAATCTTTCCTTAACTGGAAACGAACCAGTAATATTCCCGCTTATGGAACTTCGGATTCAGCCAAGGTAGATTATCAGAAAGCGGCATATCCGCTTAATATGATGCTGATGATGGGAAGTGAGCGGCAAGGGCTGCATCAGGAGTTGATGCGCACTTGTGAGCAGATGGTGGCGATCCCGATGGCAGGAAAGAGCGATTCTCTCAACCTGGCCGTCGCTACTGCTGTGACCTTGTATGAAGTATTCAATCAGCACAGAAAGAATGAGGCAGAATGATAGCTTCTCTCGAAGGAACTGTCAGTCAAATTCTGGATGACAGCCTGGTGATCAACGTTGGCGGAGTCGGTTTTCGTGTCTTTGTTCCCAAGAATGTCTGCAAAGAAGCGGAATTGTATAAGAGCCGTGCTTTCTTCACGCATTTAGTCGTTCGGGAAGATGCTCTCACCCTTTTCGGTTTTGAAACTCTCGAAGAACGTGATCTTTTTGTGCTTTTACTTGGCGCAAATGGGGTTGGTCCTCGCACCGGCCTGGCAATCATTTCAAGTATGTCAATCGGTTTGATTCGCAAAGCGATCCTTGCTGACGAAGCTGACCTTTTCACCCGGGTCCCCGGCGTTGGGAAGAAGACGGCTCAAAGCATCGTGCTGCAGCTGCAGGGCAAGATCAAAGGTGAACTGGTGGAGATCGATCACGCCACCCGCGACATTGATACGGAAGTTCTCGACGCTTTGACCGGGCTGGGATACAGTATTGTGGAGGCTCAGGCAGCCATTCAGATGATCCCGAAGGATTCGCCAAAAGACCTGGAAACCCGCTTGCGTCTGGCTTTGCAGTATTTTTCCTGAACTTGAATATTACCGAGCGGAATAAATCAAAAATCCACATTTGTGAAGTAAAATTATTAAATATTCGGCATTCGTTATTTTTCGATCCGGATAAATATTAGTTACATAAATTTATTTGCAACTCAAAAAATTCGTTTCAACGATTGCGTTGAATGAGGTGTTATTTATGGCTGGTTTGACCCGCGAATTGGGAATCGATTTAGGCACGACCAATACGGAGATTGCTGAAGGATCCCAAATTCTGCTGCAAGAACCGACGGTTGTGTCGATCCTTGTCGATGAATATAAAATGGTGGAGTGGGGGCAGGCTGCCAAGGATATGGAAGGCAAAGTACCGGATTCGATTGAGATCAATCACCCTATGCAGCATGGTGTGATTGCTGATTATGAAGTAACGGAAACGTTGCTGGGATACCTGGCACGTAAGGTCTGCGGCCCCATGCGGGTTTTCAGACCGCGCATGATGATCACAATCCCCTACGGCGCCACCAGCGTCGAAGCCAGGGCAGTACACGAGGCAGGGATTGGCGCAGGCAGCCGTGAGGTATATCTCATCCCGGCTCCGCTGGCCGCGGCGTTAGGTGTGGAATTACCCATCTCAACCCCTTCCGGTAACATGGTGATTTCAATGGGCGGCGGAGTCAACCAGGTAGCCGTGGTGAGCCTGAATGGCATCGTCTCGGCTGAAACCTCGCGTACGGGGGGGCTGGAACTGGATGAGGCAATTATTGCTTACACACGCAAACGCTTTGGTTTGATCATTGCCCAACCGACCGCTGAGCAATTAAAAATCCGCATCGGCGCCGCCATCTCACAGGATGAGCAGCTTTCCCTTGAAGTTCAGGGTATTGATCAGGTAACCGGTTTACCCAGGCCTGTCGTTTTGACTACCGATGATGTGGTGGAAGCGCTGCAGGAAAGCTTGCTGGATATTGTAAAATTGACAAAAAAAGTGCTGGAGAAAACACCTCCCGAATTGATTTCGGATATTATTGACCGCGGGGCAGCCCTGGTCGGCGGCGGCGCTCTCCTGCGCGGTATCGACAAGCATCTGACGCGCTCTTTGGGCATCCCGGTCTACATTGTGGATAACCCGCTCACCTGCACGGCTGAAGGAGCCGTCAAGGCTTTGGCCTTGCGAGATTCGCTCAAGCGCAGCCTGTCTGCTGGATAAAAAAAACGATTTCCGGCTTCTCACTCAAGAAACCGGGAATTATTTTGTCAACTAATGATTCACAGATTTAATTTCTACGGGTAGAGCGCCCTGTGAGCAGAAAGACATAATAGAGAATGGTGGATAAGGCCTGGATAGCTGCGGCGACGTAAGTGAGAGCGGCCGCGTCCAGTGTTTTGTATACCCCTTCCATTTCGTTATTGTAAAGGATACCTGAACCTGCTAGCCAGGTTTTGGCGCGGTTGCTGGCGTTGAATTCTACCGGCAAGGTCACCAGGGCAAATAAAGCAGTGGCGGCAAAGAGCATCAGCCCAATCCAGGCGACTGTCGTGCCTGTATTCGAGGACATGAACAACCCGATCATAAAGATAATCGGCCCTAACCAACTGCCGATCTGCACGCTGGGAACCATGAAGGCGCGAATCTTTAATGGGCCGTAAGCTTCGGCATCCTGCAGAGCGTGTCCTGATTCATGGGCAGCCACTCCGGCAGCGGCGATGCTGTTGCCGCGGTAAATATCCGGACTCAATCGCAGCGTCTTAGTGGAGGGATCGTAGTTATCGCTGAGAAAACCATTGATTTCCTCGATGCGCACACTGTTCAATCCGTTGGAATCGAGCATGCGCCGGGCCACTTCAGCACCGGTCAAGCCAGTCATGCTGCGGATTTTGGAATATTTATTGAAAGTATTCTTGACTTTGATCCTTGCCCACAGCCCCAATAGTAAAGCGGGCAAGCTGAACAGCAGATACAACCCATATCCGGCGAAGAACATAATTAACTCCTTATTTCATCGATCATCTGGATTGGATTATACCCAACAATGATTTGAGATTTATTAGCGAAAAGTAAAAGAATCCACATACCTGGGGTTTGATTTAAAGGAATTGCCCCTGTTCGATTCTGAGGGGAATTCAGAATCTCAGGGGCAACGGGATGAAATCAGTTTTTACTTCTCTTACTGGTTAATCATTTTTGCAGCCAATCCCGCTTCAGCAGTGAATACAGGTAGTGATCGTAAAACTTTCCATCGAGATAAAAATAATCACGCAGACAGCCTTCTTGTTTGAAACCCAATTTTTCAGCCACACGAATCGAACCCTGATTTTCGATATAAATGAACGCTTCGATGCGATTTAATCCCATGCGCTCAAAGCCATTCTCAATCACCGGTCGCAGAGCTTCAGTGGTGTAACCCTGCCCCCAGTAGTCAGCGCTTAAATCATAGCCGAGTTCAGCGTGGAAATAATCTTTTTCCCATCGGTGAAAGCCGCAGGTGCCAATCACCTGGCCATCACTTTTGCGCACCATCGCCCAGCGAATACGATTATTGACTTCTGGATCAGCGAAGGAATGGATAATGGCTTCGGCTTCAGCCAAATCGGCAACCGGCGGTTCATCCATCAGATAGCGGCAGACGTCCGGGTCGCTGAAATGGTGGAAAATAAAATCAATATCTTCGTCTGCCAGAAGGCGTAAGTGCAGGCGATCGGTTTCCAGGGGAGGAAAGGTCAGGAGTGAATTAGGGTTATTTGTCACGGCTACTCCGGATAGTGCTGAACGGATTGAGGTGCTGTTGCTGGTTAGGCAATAAATACTATTTTTCTACCAACTGATAAAGAGAATAATCTGACTTGGTCTCAAGGAGGATATAAGGATGAATTTATTTTGTATTGAACTTTAATTCAATTTATATCTTCTAAATTATCCAAATAGCGTGTAGTCATATACGTATAATTGTTTATATGGGGGAAAATGAAAGGGTTTCAAAAAATAAGTGTCCCCGGTGGGACTTGAACCCACACCAACGGCTTCGGAGGCCGGTACGCTATCCATTGCGCTACGGAGACATTTAGTGACGAAACGTGCTTATTCTACCATACCCTATGATGGAGAGGTGATTAATTGTTGGCTTTTTCGACGCCGATGGTGAAGTTCGATGCCAGCGCTGCGATAGCGCCGACTGCCGCCCAGACGGGGATAAGCAACGCACCTACCACGCCAATCGAGAGGGGAATTTCGACGAAAGTGTTGCCTTTGTCATCTTTGATGATGATGCGGCGCACGTTGCCTTCGTGGATGATCTCTTTGATTTTGGCGATCAGCGATTCTCCGCTGACGTGAAATTCTTCATAATGCGTATTTTCTGTGGTCATGGGGTTCTCCTTCTTTATGAACCAAATAATTATTCAAACCAGAATTCGATGAAAGAGGCGTGTTTGACCGGTTCGAATTCGATAAAACGATACTCTGCCATCTTTGCTAACATATACGGGTCACCCCGGAAGAAAGTTTCAATTTCAGCCAAAGAGGGTGACTTGCACACGACAATGCCGCCTGTCTTTGGGTTTTGCGGGCCGGACATGAGCAGCCAGCCTTGATCGTACCCTTTCTGCAAGAATTCGCGGTGAAAGGGGGTTTTGGCGGCAATTTCGGCGAGTGGGGCGGTATAGGTAATTTCAACGATGAAATGTTTCATAGGTCATTCCTTATGAGGTCTATAAGCTTTCAGGGAAGGTAAAACCGCTCACAGGATGGTAAATCAGGGCTGCGCTGCCCACGACAGCAGCCACAGGAAGAGGCCCGTAGATGTGCGGGAAAAGCTCACTACCGCCGTCCAGGTTTTCTTCTTTTACCCGGATCGCCAGCCGGCTGATGTCAATTTTCAGCAGGATCAGGTCAGTCTGGTTGGTATAGATTCGGTTGGCTACCGCTGCCACCTGCTCTTTTTTGGAACAGTGGATGAAACCATCAGCGGCATAATGACCAGGCAAATACTGCCCCACCGATAAAGCTTGCTGCCATTCTTGTTTTGAGGTGATATGGTAAATGAACATTGTTTAACTCCTGACGAAATGGGGAACGTCAACCGGGATTTCAAAGGAAAATTCGATAATGCCGCTGTATTCACCTTGCTCGAACCAGGGAGTCTGGTGGATCATCTTGTGGACACCGTTTTTCTCGATGGTATAGGTATTGGATTTTTGCTCACTCAACAGAATATTCAGCTTTTCTATCGAAGCCGGACTGTGGCAATCCTGCAGGTGGCGGCCTACCAGGCCGGCCCCGCCGTTCTTCGCAAAGGTGGCGATCGATTTGGCATTCATATATAAGATTACGCCGTTTTTGTCGCAAACCGTGATGGAGACCGGTAATTCGTTAAAATAATTGAAATCGGGCACGGGTCAGTTCTCCTCTTTAAAAATAGTAATGCGTTTTACACCCTGTAACTGTGAAAAGTTTCCGCCTTGTTCGAGGGTGAGCAGGGTGCTTTCTTCATCCACGACCTGGCTGCCAGACAGGATCGAGACACCATGGGCAAACAATACTTTTGAGAGGGGTGTGGAAGGCCCCAAAACCATTATGACCGCGCCGGGATTGCACATCGCCAGAACGTCTTCCATGCTGCCATTCACGACCGCGCTGCCGGTAATGGCAATAATCTGTGCCTTGCCCAGGTAGGGGGCGGATTCTTCGGCAGGAATGTCACCCGGGCGGGGATCCTTTTCCAGAACCCACAGGTTCTGAGCCAGCGACCGTACCTTATCCACGAATGGGAAATGACCCACGATGGCAATGTCTTTGCCGGGAGCCTGTTCAAAAAGCCAGTTATAGGCGTTCAGCTCGACGGAGTGCATCGCTGCGGCATCTAACAGTGAATTGATCGCTGCGATGCCGATACTGCACTCCAGGTGGTTGCCGTTCAGCGCCATTCTGGCTAATTCTTGAGCAGAATGAGTCTGGTATTCACCTACTTCGGGCAGCACCACATAAGGCTGCTTTTCATTCGTCAGAGTCGAGGCCAGACCGCAGAAGCGGCTGCAAACACTAGTCCAGTGAATCCCCAGGACGACCTTACGCACTGGTACCGGTTCGGCAGGTAAACTCTCGATAATCTCTTCAAGTAAAGTCATTAGGCGGCTCCGATTGGGTTTGATTTGTTACAGATGCAAAAGGGACTTAATATCGGCAAACAACAGAGTTGGATCTGTATGCGAAAAAATACTGCGGCGAATCTCCGGTGTGGTCAAATATCCGCTCATATAACGGGCCAGATGTTTTCGGAACATCATCATCCCAATTCGCTCCCCATAAAGCGAGCTCATTCCGGCGAGATGCAGATGCATTACGCGAAAAAGCTCTTCCGGCGTTACCTGGCTGCGGTCTGAACCGGCAAATATCCAGGGGTTACCGATGGCGGCTCGACCGATCAACACACCATCACAACCGGTCTGGTCCATCATGCGCAGCCCATCGCTGTAAGAAAGTATATCGCCATTTCCCAGCACAGGGATGCTCACCGCAGCTTTCACCTCGGCAATGGCATTCCAGTCCGCGCTGCCGGAGTATTCCTGGCGGCGGGTGCGGGCGTGGACGGCGATGAGGCTGATGCCGCAATCTTCAAGAATGTGGGCCACTTCAAGGTAATTGCGTGAATCGTTATCCCAGCCCAGCCGAATTTTGGCGGTTATGGGCATTGAGAGGTGGCTGACCAGGGAGGAGGTGATTTGTGCAATCTTGGCGGGTGTTTTCAGTAAGCCGGCTCCTGCGCCCCGGTTGGAAACATTCTTGGACGAGCATCCCAGATTGATGTCGATGATATCAGGATGCCTTTCAGATAATTTTATGGCTGCCAGCAGGAACCTTTCAGGCACGTCATCATAGATCTGATACGCAAAGGGTCGTTCGCTTTCTTTGAAAAAAATCTGACCCTTTAAATGTGGGTTCTTCTGGGTCACATCAATGGCATTTAAAAATTCGCTGTAACTCATCGCCGATCCAAATGACCTGCACAGGTCACGCATTGGTGAATCGGTGAAGCCATCCACCGGCGCCAGGATAAATCGGCCATCAATGGGGATATTCTGAATCGAGAAACAGGGATTCGCTTGAACGTCCATTGCCAGACATGATAAATCTAAAGCCAATATCTTGAAAGGGACGCCCATGGTTTTCACGCTAAAAGGGGCATCTTATTATTACCCGATTTCCTCCCCGGTCTGACATCGCCACATTCTGGGGAGATCACCCAGAACTCGCGATGACAGTCATTTTGGTGATTGGTGAGCCTCTTTCAGGCTGAGATCGCCACACCATGGAAGAACAACCAGAACTCGCGATGACAGTCATTTTGGTGATTGGTGAGCCTCTTTCAGGCTGAGATCGCCATACACCTGGGTTCACGATGACATTATGTTAATGTTTTGAAAAACCTACCCTTAGAGGTAAAATCATTGAATACTTGAGCGACGAGAAAGAGAGCCGAAGATGCTTGAAAAGATGAAAATAGCTCTGATTGGTCCGGGTGTGATGGGAGAAGCCATCCTTTCCGGCCTGGTGAACAGTAAAACTTGTGCTCCGGAGGCGATTACGATTTCCGGCCCGGAAGCAGAGCGCACCAGTGAACTTTCTGGCCACTACCGCGTGGTTGTTGCCAAAGATAACGCTGCCGCAGTAGAAAATGCTGATTTTATTGTATTGGCAGTGAAGCCGCAGCGATTCAATCAGGTGGCCAGGTCACTCAAGGGGGCCATCAAAAAAGAGGCTGTGGTAGTCTCGATTATTGCGGGAATTAATATGGAAAGTTTGGCCAAAGCACTCGACCATACCAGCATTGTCAGAGCCATGCCCAATACCCCAGCGCGGATTGCCAAAGGCATCACCGTTTGGACGGCGAGTGAAGAGGTGACTGCTGCGCAAAAAGAGAGTGTCGTTGACCTGTTCACTGCCCTGGGCGAAGAAGTATTTGTGGATGACGAATCTTATCTGGATATGGCTACGGCCGTCTCTGGAACCGGGCCTGCTTATGTATTCTTATTCATGGAAGCAATGATCGATGCTGCTGTCCATCTGGGTTTCCCGCGGCGGATTGCTGAACAACTGGTCTCGCAGACCGTTTTGGGCAGCGTAGAATTCTACCGCAGCTCTCACGATCACCCCGCAAAACTGCGCAACGAAGTGACTTCACCCGGTGGTACTTCAGCCGAGGCATTGTATTACCTGGAGAAAGCCGGTTTTCGCACCGCCATTTCCAGGGCGATTCTGGCCGCCTATGAGCGCTCGCAAGAATTAGGCCAAGGAATCCAGACGAAGCTGGATATTTCCAAAGAATAATCCAATTAATGGAGGGAATTCAGTATGTCAACTAGAAATGAAGTTCTTGAGCAACTGAAGAAGAATCCAAGAATGACTGTTTTAATTGTAGGCGCAGGCATTAACGGGATTGGAACGTTTCGGGATTTAGCCCTGAATGGGGTAAATGTCCTTTTGGTCGATCGGGGTGATTTTTGCTCAGGTGCTTCATCTGCTTCTTCACATATGGCACATGGGGGCATCCGTTACCTTGAAAATGGGGAGTTCCGCCTGGTGCGCGAAGCAGTGCAGGAACGCAACCGCATGATCGTCAACGCGCCGCATGTGGTGCGTCCTTTACCGACGGTCATCCCGATCTTCAAGTTTTGGTCAGGATTATTGAATGCACCTTTGAAATTCTTGAATTTGCTGGATAAACCCTCCGAGCGCGGCGCATTTGTGATTAAGGCCGGGTTGATCATGTATGACTCATTCACCCGCAAACAAAAGACCGTGCCGCGGCATGAGTTTTATAACCGTAAGAATTCCATGGCAATGTATCCCCGCCTGAATCCGAAGATTCAATATACGGCCTTGTATTATGACGGCCAAATTCTATCCCCTGAGCGTTACGCCATTGATCTGATTCTGGATGCTGAAGCTGAAGGAAATCACGCCCATGCGATCAACTATGTATCGATGCAGGGTCACGACGGCGATCAAGTGATTCTCAAGGATGAGGTATCAGGTGAAACATTCAAAGTGAGCCCGCAGATCATCATTAATGCCGCGGGGCCTTGGATCGACATGGTCAACACCGAAATCGGTATCGAAGAACGCTATATCGGTGGAACCAAGGGTTCGCATCTTGTTTTGGAAAACCCCGAGTTAGCTAAAGCCATCGGGAATAAAGAATTTTTCTTTGAAAACAAAGACGGCCGTATCGTCCTGATTTTCCCATTCTATGACAAAGTGATTATCGGCACTTCGGATATTCCCATCCAAAACCCCGACGAAGCACACTGCACACCCGAAGAGGAACAGTACTTTATTGATCTTGTAGCCAGGGTATTCCCGGATATTCCTGTGAAGAGGAGCGACATCATTTTCCGATTCTCCGGGGTTCGGCCGCTAGAGTATTCCAAAGCGAAAACTACTGGACAAATTTCACGTGACCACAGCATCAAAGAAGATAAGTTTGATGGGATTCCAGTATTGAGCCTGATAGGCGGCAAATGGACGAGTTACCGGGCTTTTTCGGAACAGGTCACCGACCGGGTCTTGGAAATATTGAAGAAGAAACGCATCAAGAAGACCGGTGGGCTGAGCATCGGCGGAGGGAAGGATTATCCGGCGAATGATGGGGAACGAACGGAAATGATCCGGTACGTCTCAGGGAAAACGGGTGTTCCAGAAGCAGAGATCAATATTCTGTTTGACCGCTACGGAACCCGCTGTATCCTTTTTGCGCGTGAGATTGAAAAAGTGGGCAACACTCCTCTGGCAAGCAAGCCAACCTGGCAAAAAGGGGAAGTGGAATTCTTGATCGAACACGAGAAACCGGAACACATTGAGGATCTCTTGCTCAGGCGGACAACGCTGGCCTGGTTGGGAGAAGTCAACAAAACTTTGATCGTTGAATTGTCCGGAATCTTTGCTGAGAAGCTAAAGTGGACGAATCAACTCAGAGAAGAGGAAGTATCTCGTACGATCGCTCATCTCAAGGAATTTCACGGTGTCGATGTAAAATAACCTGATTTAAAGAAAAAGGACATCCATTTTTTTATGGGTGTCCTTTTTTACTGCTAAAAGAAGATTTTCACAAGTTTGAGCGCTTTTTGTTTCCAGGGCAGGCGGTGAGATACACCTGTGCCCCCTGTGAATTTAGATTTATTGGCGATGTACCATTGATAATTTCGTAATAAAGCGTCTTGATTTGAATATTTCGGAGCAAAGCCCAGCGCTTTTTGAGCTTTTTCGATGGAGACAAAGGAATCTTTTGCGGCAGTTTCGTAGATCCACGGGTACAACGGAGAAAGTTTTAAAAAGTCCAGGGCTCTCAATACAGCAACTACTGGCCGCGCCGGGAAAGTAATCACTTTTTTTCCAAAGCCGGCTGCATCCAACACGACCTGATAGTCAGCTTTCATGGTCGTATATTCAGCGGCACCAATATTGAATGTGTCGTTCACTTTTTCTTTTTCGAGGGTCATGCAGGCCAAAATGGCGGAGCACAAATCTTCGACATCCAGGAGCTGATAGCGATTTTTACCATTCCCGATCATCGGAAATCCGCGGCCTTCGCTGGCCCATTCGTAAAAAATAGCAAACACTCCTAGACGTTCTGGCCCAACGAAAGATTTTGGTCGAATAGTGGACACAATCAGCCCTTTATCGCGATACTCGCGGCAGATCGCTTCTGCCTGGACTTTTGCTTCCCCATAGGGACCAACGCCTTCAACGGGGTCGGTTTCGAATAGAGGATGATGGTCCGGAACACCGTAAACTGCAGTCGAAGAAATATGAATAAGACGTTTTACGCCAACCTTGACGGCTTCTTCCATCACATTGCGGGTGCCGACAATATCGGTTGTATAGATGTCTTCTGGTGAATACAATGGCAGAGCAGCAGCAGTGTGAATAACGATGTCCGTGCCGGTCATACTCTTCTGCAAGGCGTCTTTGTCGCGAATATCTCCCTGAAGAAAAGTAATCTTATCCCGCTCCGGGTAATCAAAATCGACCAAGTCGATACCGCTGATGTCGGTATAACCGTGGGCAAGCAGATAACGCACAAGGTTAATGCTCAAAAAACCGCTGATTCCGGTAATATAGATTTTCATATAGTGATTTCCTCTTTACTCTGGATGTAAAAAAACCAGATTCTTTTGTGATTATAACGCATCCAAGGTTCAAAAAAGATCTGCCGGGATGGGCAGATCTTTCAGGTTCAGGCGGGAGCGACGGGATTCGGACCCGCGATCTTGGCCTTGACAGGGCCACATGTTAGCCGCTACACCACGCCCCCGAACAGACAAAAGTTTACCATATGGAATACACAGCGTCAAGGAATCTCGAGATCAAATTTATAAGTTCCTCAATAAATCCGATCAGGGCTATTCCTTAACAATTCCGATTCCATAAAAAGTTGGGATGTGCAAAATCCTCGAGCCGTTAGCCCAGGCCTGGCGGTCGAGAGTCTCGAGGTCATTTAACTCTGAAGAGGGGACTAGCTCTCGAAGATCGTCCTTAAAAGTATCCCATTCAGAATCCAGCCAATCAGGGACTTCGCCTACCGTATTCTGAAAACCGGACTGGCCAAAGCGAATTTCTTTTAGTCCCGCTTGAGAAAATAATTCCGGCAAGCGCAGGCCCATGGCTGGATCAGCTCCCTGTTTTTCGAGAGCGAGAGTTTGCAGGTTTCCCAAGGGTTCAAGGTTTTGAGGATAATCAATACGTTTCGTATAGGCAGGTTCCGCCATTGCTAATACAGCTCCTCCGGGGCGGGTGACGCGGATCATCTCATGAAGTGTGTCCAGGGCGTGACCGGGCAGCCACAGCAGGAAATAATGACAAAACGTGATGTCAAAATAGTCGGGTTGAAACGGCAGCGCCAACGCATCGGCACAGGAAAAATTTGTAAGTGAATCAGTTTGATCGGCAAAATCGAGGGAGGCAAAGGACTTGTCGATCCCGTGTACCTGCCGGGAAGATTGATCATGCAGGGATTGGGTGATTGCCCCTGTACCGCAGCCAACTTCAAGCAAACGTGAGGATTGCTCCATATTGACTTGCGAAAACAAAAAGGCACGCAGGGGAGCAGTCCAGGCAGATTGCTCTACAAACCTTGCGTGCCATTGTTCAATCGTTCGCGGCATTATTTTGAGGCTTTGAGCCAGATTTCTTCCCAGGGAGTGCTCAAGAAATTCCCCAGCACTGTATTCTTTCCCTGACCAGGCAGTACGTCACCATCCGGTTCCAAATACAACCAGGTACGCCCAGCGCCTTCCATAGTTACTTCAGAGGCTTCCAATTCAGCGCTGATCGGGTTGTTCTTTGAATAGGGAACAGGCAAATCCCAGACCAGGGAGAAACCAAATTCAGAGGCTTTTTGCTGATAAATTGACATTGCTTTCAGTGCATTTTGTGAATCTGCACTGAGTGAAAGGGATTTGACTCCTAATTGTTGTAATTTTGGTAGTAAGGTCGCCGCAGTGGCTTCATCTTTTTCTGTTAAGGTCAAATGAACAGTGATAAATAGATCCTCTGAAAGGCTGTCTCTCAAAGCTTCCCAGGATTGTTCATCTTTCGGGTCCAAAACGATTAAGACATGGTCAAGGCCGGCTTGAAGTAATTGCTCAAGGTAACCTTTCTCAGTGAAGCGTAAACCGTCTGTGATCAGGCCGGTTACCTGACCCAACTGCTCTGATTCTTGAATCAACTCAACCAGATCAGGACGCAGGGTCGGTTCTCCTCCTGTAAAAACGATATGCGGGATACCCACATTCCAGGCTTTCGCCAAAACCGATTTCCACTCCTCAGTATCCAGATTGCGCGTCACCCGGTCGACAGGCGCGTAAATGCTGGCTTCTCCATTCGACAGCTGGTAAGTCAGCGCGCAATCCAGGCGTAAAGGGGCAGAGATCTCTTTTTCGTGCAATTCCAACCGTTCGACGTCAAGGAATGTCTCCGGGTCGAGATCAGGCGAATGAATCAATGAATGTAGACGGTCCTTAAAGTTATTCACATCCTCACGGATAACTAGATCGTCGACGCGGTAGCGTTTAGTCATTTCTTTGATTATCTCTTCATCAGGTGTCTTTTGAATGAGATGATAAGCGATTTCAGTTGCAGTTGGGTTGAGATGAATAATGGATGATGCGTTGACGATCAAGATACCCATGCCATCCTTCTCGACGCGTAAATGAAGCCGCAAAGGGGTGTTGTCATCAGAAGTAATCGAAGCCTGATAGTTGCCAGGAGGAAATGGCTTAGGCGTGACGAACAACTTTTCATATAACAAGTGAATTCTTTCTTTCATAATATCCTCCCGATTAATTATTCGAACAAGGCTCTTGCGAAAAAGTCAAAGGGCAACCCCCGCCGCATTCATGCGCGAGCGCGCAGGAATTGCATTTGTCAGGTAGAGATTTCCGCGCACGTAATTGCAGTGATAGTGGGTGATTCCAGATCGAATCCCAGGGATCGGTGAGCAGCTTACCCAGGCTTTGATAGTATGACTGGCAGGGAATGACGCTTCCGTCCGGTTCGATACACATATTGTAGAGAGCGGCTGTACAGCCTTTGACACCTAATTGCATTTGTACCGGATCAAAGTTGCAGTATTGAGTAGGTGTGTACCAGATGAGCCGTTGCGAGAAGCGATTCGTGATTGCTTTTGCCTGATCCAGAAGAGGAAATAGTTCTGTTTCTGAAAGGCCTGTACCAACCGTTTTCCCGCGGCCAGAGTAAATCAACGCATTCAACCCCACAGTTTTCAGCCCAAGCTGACCCAGAAATTCCAGAGTCTCTGGCATATATGGGCTGTTTAGTTTGAGCATGGTAGTGTTTGTCATCACGTACAATTTGGATTGGAGCGCATTTTTGAGGCCAACGATGGTCTCCTCCCAGGCGCCGGGTAAACAAACCATCTGATCATGAATCTTAGGAAGGTGGCTTTCGAGAGTGATCTGAACATGGTCAAGGCCGGCGTCGATCAAAGTCTGCAAGTAAGCGGCATCTTTGAGCTTGCGGCCATTGGTATTCAGCCCGGTGATCTGACCATTCTTTTCAGCATGACCAATCAACTCAGCCAGATCGTCGCGGAGTGTAGGTTCGCCGCCGGTGAAGACAATATGCGGAATGCTCAGATCCCACAGCTTATCCAGAATGGTGAACCACTCCTGGGTGGAAAGCTCAGGATAATTACGCGAACGAGCATTATAGCAATGCGCGCAGGAATTATTACAGCGGTAGGTTAATGCCAGATCCATGCGGTAAGGCGCTGTAGGGGTAGCACTGAAAGGAGCGGTGGTTTCGAGGTCAAGGTCACAGATCGGACAGGTCTCCGGTGAGATGAGCTGTTCCAGGTCGGATTGAAAGTGGGTGTAATCGCTTTTCGCCTGGTTTTTTGAGACATTGTAGCGTTTTTCGATGCTGTGTGCCGCAATTTCGTCCGAAACCTGAGTCAAGGCAAAATAAGCCATGAGCGCAGCAGTAGGGTTGAAATGGAAGATGCGGTTGGCATTAACAATCAATGTGCCGGTTCCATCCGGGTCAAGGCGCAGATGAATCCGGTTCTTCTCATACTGAGTTTCACGCAAGAAATGGTATACACCAGTGGTAGGGTTTTCTGCCACCGGTGATTGTTTGAAAATACTTGAAAATGTCGTTTTCAATCCCATTTTCACTCGAATCGGATTAACGTCCACCGCCAGCACAGGCACAGGCACAACCAGCACAAGCGCAGGCGCAGGCACAAGCATGACCGCCGCTGCTGGAACCGCGATAGGTAGAAGGCGGTGGAGGTGGATTGGTCACATTGGTGACTCCACCGGTAAATGAAGTAATGTTACCCAGAACGTTGGAAGAGAAGTTCTGTACGCTACCGACGACGGAAGCAGCAAAAGCCGACCCGGGTAAACTGGGCAAGGAGATTTTTCCGCCTCCTGAAGGCATGGACGCCATTGAGCCGGAAACGGGCACGCTCGCGCTTCGCGGAAAGCTGGAATCATATCGCCACCACCAGATCGGAGCCGGGAAGAAGACCGGACCGCTGAAGGTTTGCTGGGTGCGGGTATCGTAATTATGGTCGAGCATTGTCCAATCCATAACATCTTCGTAAACCTGCCCCTTGACTTCAGGAGTGGCAGCCTGTTCAACCTGTTCCCAGGCATGGCGCATGATGTCTTGATAGAAGGCAACCGTTTCTTTTTGGCTGAATCCTTTCATCTTTTCGCCCACGCTCTTGATCAAATTGACCATCATAGTTTGCAGGAGCTTGCGTTTATCTGCGGGGTTCGTTGCTGCAAATGCAGCCAGGAAATCTGTCTCATATCCGTACAGATCCGCAGGAAGAGGATCGGCAGACTTGACAGCCAAGGGATCTTTGGTGATGACTTCAGCGGCGTTTTTCTTGAGCAAGCCAAAGAGAGTCATGGTCATCAATTTATCCATAGGCTGTTCCATCAAAACACCAGCTTCTACAGCGGTCAAACCTCTCTTGATTCCATGTCCTTCGATAGAGATCTTTGGAGGCAAGTACTGTAATTTGCGTTTTTTGGCGCCAATGGTGGCACCATAAATCACGAGTGCAAAGAAACCGATGAACCCCAAACAGAAAATCCAGGGACACAGATTCCCGATATCGAATGAAACTCCTCCATTTGATGTGGTGCCGGAGGGAGCCTGGTAAGGAGTGGTCACGATAGCATTGGCAGCCAGAACACGTGCCGGAAAGCTGGCGCCAAAAGTGTATTGTGTATAAGCGTTTGCCTGGGCAGAGACCCATGTATAAAAAATCGTACCGTTATCCTGCAGTTTGGATTCGGGTTCATTCGGACCAGGCCAACCGCCTTCCGGTGTATAGTAACGAGTTTCAGTGGTTTGTAGCCCGGCAGGCAGCAAGAAAGTGACCTGTAAATTGGTATTTCCATAACAATACTGGCCGTCGAACCAGCTTGGAGAAAACTTAAAACTCCCATAGCTTTCGGATTCAGTCTGAGTGGCAGGATAGATCACATTTTTTACAGTATCCACATGCACTGTGACTGTTCCACTACCGCCGGCCGGAATCGCATTATCTAGTAGATAGACTGAAATACCCGGATTGACTATATCGGAAGCGGTAATTTTGGTGATTGCCTTATCGCCGATTTTTGCCGAGATCGATTTCAATACATAATCAGAATTTGGCATTCCGATATCAACAATATCAATGGCATGGGCACCGGAATCATTAGTAAAACTGAGTGTGTAATCAATTGAAATCGAACCATCGGTTTTGATGGTCACAACTGCTGCTTCGTTAGGAACCTGGAAGCGATAATCCTGAGCAGCCACCGGGTGAACACTCCCCGCCAGGGCAACAAAGATTAACAACAGGCACAAATAGCGTAAACGTTTCATGCGAACCCTCCCATAGGTGATTTCGCGCTTACCACTTCGGAGCTTCAGTTAATTGATAGGTTGTATGGCACCAGGGGCAAGTAACCACGGGGGCACCGGCAACCATCGTGATATCTTTGGGTTCCAGCGTACCACCGCAGCTTTTGCACTTAAGAGTGTCCATCGAAACATTTCCCGGTAGATCGATTTTGAGGGTGACATTATTGTCGGCTGCTTTGGCAGATTGACGGGTCACGAAATAGATAATCACCAAACCAGCGACAATAAAAACGATACCGAAAACCATCATGCCGATGGTATACGGTTGCGTGTTGGTTCCTGCTAGAACCATCAGCGCTCCAAATAAAATCAAAATAACTGCAGCAATAATTGCAACAATTTTTCCGCCTGACATGTTCCCTCCATTTTTACAAGTAAATGATATCTATTATTTTACCTGAGAAATCCAGCATATGTTTATTTTTTCCTTGGCAAAATCAGGTTTCTCAGAATTCTTTTTTTGTTTATTATCCCTGCTATAATTTGGCTTGAGGTGGTGCTATGACTGATGAAGCTTTGTTCCAAGAATTACAAGAAATTACAAAAGAGATTCATTTCCATAATTACCGCTATCACGTGCTGGACGATCCCATTATCAGTGATTATGAATACGACCAGATGATTAAAAGGTTGCATTTCATTGAAGATCTACACCCTGAATGGATTACTCCAGATTCTCCTTCCCGAAGAGCTGGGGATAAACCATTGGACAAATTTGTCAAAATCAGGCATCCAGCGCCTATCCTGAGCCTGGCCAATGCGTTCCGCGCTGAAGATTTACAGGATTGGTACGAGCGAATCCTAACGCTGGACGGCCGCGTGGCCGCTTCTGGATTTATCATGGAACCCAAAATCGATGGGCTGACCGTTGTCCTGCACTATGAAGATGGTTTATTCGTCCGCGGAGCAAGCCGTGGGGATGGGGAGGTTGGCGAAGATATTACTGAGAATTTACGTACCGTGAAAGCCGTCCCATTACGGATTCCGGTGACAGATTCGCAGATTAAAATCCCCAAACGTATCGTTGTCAGGGGAGAAGCTTTCATCTTTTTGAAGGAATTCGAAACGCTGAACAAGAAGCTGGAAGATGCGGGTCAAAAAACCTATTTAAATCCACGCAATACAGCCGCCGGATCGCTTCGGCAATTAGACCCGGCCTTGACTGCCTCACGTCCACTGACGATCCTAACTTATGCGATCGTGGAATCCTCTGACCCACTACCGACGACACAATGGGAGACATTAGAGACTTTAAGAGCCTATGGATTCCCAGTTTCAAATCTATGTGAGAAATGCTCGTCAATTCGTGAAGTGATCGTGAAAATCCCTGAGTGGAACGAACGCAGGGATAAAATTCCCTTTGAAATAGATGGGGTGGTCATCAAGTTGAATGACCTCTTGGTCGCCAGTGAACTGGGTTTTGTAGGCAAAGACCCACGCGGTGCAATTGCTTTGAAATTTCCGGCACGGGAAGTGACCACTGTATTAAAAGAGATCAAAGTCAGCGTAGGGCGCACGGGTGTATTAACTCCACAAGCGATTCTGGAACCTGTCGAATTGGGCGGTGTCATTGTAAAGCAGGCGACGCTGCATAATTTCGATTTTATCCAGGAAAAAGATATCCGTATCGGCGACCGGATTTTGATCAAACGCGCCGGAGATGTCATTCCCTATGTAATTGGGCCAATTAAAGAAGTGCGCAAAGGGGACGAGCGTATTTTCAAGATACCGGAAGTTTGCCCCTCCTGCGGCCAACCGACCGAGCATTTTGAAGGTGAAGTGGCCTGGTTTTGCGTCAATTCTGCTTGCCCGGCTCAACTCGTTCGCAATATCGAGCACTTCGTTTCCCGCGGCGCGATGGATATCGTGGGGATTGGCATTAAAATCGTGGAGCAAATTGTCGAAGCCGGTCTGGTGAAAGATTTCGCTGATTTGTATACGATTCAAAGCAAAGAGCTATTAATGTTAGAAGGGTTTGCCGAGAAGAAAGCGGATAACCTGGTCGAGGCAGTCCGCGCCTCTAGAGGGCAGCCGCTTTCCAGACTCATCAATGCCCTGGGAATTCACGGTGTCGGCGAAGTGATGGCAGTCGATTTGGCCAGACATTTTTCCGATCTGGATGAGTTGAAGCAAGCCAATGAAGCGCAATTGATATCTATTGAGGGAGTTGGACCGAATATCGCGGCGGCGATCATCGATTGGTTCCAACGCCCCGCGAATCAGCTTGTTTTGGCGAAATTGAAGGGGATTGGCATTTGGCCTAAGGGATCCCGGGCAGAGAGCTCGGAGAATACGCCTGGTTTGCTGACCGGTTATGTGTTTGTCATTACCGGCACGCTTCCTACGCTTTCCCGCGAGGCTGCCAAAGCCCTGATCGAACAAAATGGCGGTAAAGTGACCGACAGCGTTAGCAAAAATACCAGTTTTCTGCTGGTCGGTGAAAATGCCGGTTCAAAACTAGAAAAGGCAATCGCGCTAGGCGTTGAGCAATTAGGCGAAAAACAACTGATGAAAATGATTGTTACGGATGGAAAGAACGCATGAATGAGCCAGTGCTAGTATTACGGGAAGGTAGAGATAAATCTGTACGGCTGCACCACCCATGGATATTTTCGTCGGCAATTCAATCCGTCGCCGGTGAACCCGACCCAGGGACAACCGTATTGGTTCGCAGTCAATCCGGCGAGGACCTGGGAAAAGCTTCCTTCAGCCCCGGTTCACAGATACGCGCGCGCATGTGGACGTGGAACCCGCAGGAGGAAATCGACGGATCATTCTTTGAGAAGAAGATTCGCCGGGCGTTCGCGCTGCGTGAATCAGCTCATGTCAACTCAAAGACCAGTGCTTACCGGCTCATTCACGGCGAGTCGGACGGACTGCCGGGTTTGGTCGTTGACAGGTATAACGATACACTGGTTGTGCAAATCACAACCGCTGGCATCGAAACTCACCGGCAAGAAATTGTTAGTTTGCTGAGAGAAATCAGCGGCTGTAAGACAGTCTATGAGCGTTCAGATGTGGATGTGCGCGAGTTGGAAGGATTGCTTCCAGTCAAGGGTTTGATTGCTGGAGAACAGCTGCAAACGCCAATAATCATCGAAGAGAATGGCTTGAAATTCGAAGTGGATCTGGAAAACGGTCAAAAGACAGGTTTCTTTATCGATCAACGTGAAAACCGCGAACTGCTGCGTAATTATGCGCATGGAAAATCTATATTAAATTGTTTTTGTTACACAGGAGCGTTTTCCGTTTATGCATTTGCTGGCGGCGCAGAATCAGTCCTTTCGATGGATTCTTCAACGCCGGCACTTGAACAGGTAAATCGCAACCTGGCAATGAATGGATTCATGGATAATGAATCAGAATTAATGGAAGCGGATGTGTTTACTGCCTTGCGGAAATTCCGTGACAGCCGCAGGAGTTTCGATCTCATTATTTTGGATCCGCCAAAATTTGCGCCTACGATCGCTCAGGCCGAGCGCGCTGCCCGCGGCTATAAAGATATCAACTTGCTGGCTTTTAAATTGCTCAACCCTGGCGGTTTGCTGTTCACATTTTCCTGCTCCGGCGGAGTCTCGCGCGACCTTTTCCAAAAAATCGTAACCGGGGCGGCGCAGGATGCCGGTGTGGATGCGCGTATTCTGGCTCAACTCTCCCAGGCACCCGATCACCCGATCTCTTTGAATTTTCCCGAGGGAATGTATTTAAAAGGGTTGGTGTGCGCGATTTAATCGCACTGATTAGTTAACGCAGATACCCGATTTCGCCAAGAAATCGGGTATCTGTTTTATCAGGTGGAGATGGCGGGAATTGAACCCGCGTCCGAACGATTCAACCCTCGGATATCTACATGCTTAGAGTCACTTGGGTTTCATCCGCAGCCAGAAGTGATACAGAACCGGGAGCAGACTATCCGCTTGAGCCCGAAAGCCCTCTTTCACATTCAGCACGGCGAAGAATGCGGCACTCTTACTTTGTGGCGCCCGCTCTGCTACCGGTAAGAGGACGGAGCAGGCAGACGTGACGCCGAGGCGTCAGATGCAGTTTCCTTCGACGCTAGGCGGCGAGAGGAAGAGCTGCATAACTGTTTGTGCGATTGGCACTTAAGGTTTGTACTGAGTTTACGAGGTCGGTACCTCTCGGCATGCAATCCGGGATCAGCCTCGCCCGTCGAAGCCTGTCATCCCCGAGCTTTAAAATTATAACAGGAATTGTTAAAAGAAACACCCGCCGATCTCGGCAGTTGCCGAAAGGAGCGGGTTCTATAGGAAGCCAGTGGGCGGGACAGGACTCGAACCTGCGACCTCTTCTGTGTAAAAGAAGCGCTCTAACCAACTGAGCTACCTGCCCAAATGCAACGCGTTCAAGTTCAAAATCTCCGACTTGTAGTGCCAAATCGCTCAAAAACATGACCTCAAGACTAGAGCGGGTGTGTTCAAGAACTAAAGAAACCCATTACTTCGCTTGACCTCTTTCCCGTTGGGAGTGATTATATAACCAAATTGATGACCTGTAAACCAAAACCCAAAAACGACATTTGAGCAATCCCAAATATAGCATTTAGAAATTGTTAAGATGTTTAGTTGCTATCCCACTTGGCAACACTAACAGAGTAACATACCAAAATCAATGAGGTTACCGTCTAAGTGTATGGTCTCAAGATTGGCTAATATCTGCAACCTCAAGGTTTATTTGTTCCATCTCAGGACGAAAATCTAGAAACATATTCCAGTTGTGATCAACAATTTCCTGACAGAAAACATCGGTTTCTTTGAAAATCCTTTTTAGAAATTCCGCATCAAAAATTCGCCAATAGCTATTTCCTAATAAAAATTCCCATTCATTCGGGATATTTATTTTATAACTGGCTAATTTTACTTTCAGTCTAGTCATAGCTGGGCCGTCATAGTTCATTTCCGAACTTCGTTTATTCCAATTAACGCTGTAAATCAAATGAAAATTGGTTTCAGGAGTTGCTTGGAAAAAATTGAAAGATAATCTCGGTTTTGCGGGATCCGAATGTGCCGGCGAAATTGAAGATCTTTCGTAATCGGTTAATAGACGTCTCATATTGAAGGAGATATATTTCCAGGTTGAGCAATATTCACTTGCGATTATTTTCTGGTCCATTAATGAGTTGTAGTTTTTCCAAAATAGGTTATGCATGTCTTTTCTAAAAAGCTCAAGTTCTTTGCTTAGTTCATTAGCGTAATTTAGGTTGTCTTCGGTTGCAAGAAATTCATACACAGGTTTTTCTGTACTCATGTAAGCCTCCGTTTTGCCTAGAAAAAAGATATTTTATTGTTTTCTGACAATATCTCTATATTGCTGAATGACGGCTGCCACGATTGGAGCCTGGATTTGGGAGATTGTTTGGTCAAGCCAGTGGAATATATCTTTTTTATAAGATAGACATAAGCACGCATTCCTCCCTGCGGAAAAGGGCTCATAACCGTCGGGAGTGAGGAATATTAGCGCAGAATAAGGATACTCATTTTTCATTGTTCTAATCCACTCTAAATAACCTGATAATTGATCTTTATGTTCATTCGCCTCGATCTTGTTTTCAATTACGATCAATGAACCGGTAATTGGATTTAACAATACAATATCCATTCGACCAAAATTGGTCGAATATTCTCTCAATACATCCCATCTACCTGAATTAATATTCAATAAGATTTCTTTGAATATCGATCTTTGGTCACCTTTTTCGATACAGGTCAGAATAAAGGATCGAAGGAATAAAAGTCCTTGCCCGTGTGTACCGTGAGGATCAAGAAGTTCACAGAGGAATGCCGAATTCCGGACTTCGTATTTAGAAATCCGAAACAGGTCGAAAATGTTAAAACCTATCGCGTAGTGTCTGGAATTGAATTCGTATTCATCTATAAATTCACGAAACCGGGAGAGCAACTCAGAGTATCGAATTACCTTTATCCCAACGGATTTATTATTTGCATCTACTAATTGCTTATACTGAGTTAGCAAATTGACATATTTTTCATTGAATATCATGAGCATCCCTATTAAATTAATTATACATTTCCCCGCAAAGCGAAAAGAGTAAATTGAATGTATAACTATTATATACTTATGAAATCAACAAAAGGGGATCATTATGGCAGAGCAAAAAATCACTCGAGGAAACGCCAGTCAATTCTTTGTTGCCGGCGAGTTATGTCGCAAAGGGTACCCAGCTGTCGTAACACTCGGAAATACTCCCAATGTCGATATCCTTTGTAGTAATCTCGAAGGAACGAGATTTGTATTTATCCAGGTAAAGACGTTTGTGCCGGGTAATCGGACTTGCAGCGTGGGGAAAAAAGCGGAGAAATATTTTGGAGATAATTTCTTCTGGGTGTTAGGTGGAATTCCCCTCTCCGGGAGTGAAAAAAGGTTTGAATACTACATTATTCCTTCTTTCGTGATGTCTAAAAATGTAAAAGAAGGACATGCTAATTGGTTGAACTCCCCCGGGAAACAAGGTCAAGACCATAATGCTACAGACGTGAGAATGGTGTTATTACCGCCGCATAAATCACTTCATGATTGGGATATATCAGAATATAGAAATCGCTGGGATCTGATCGAAGAAAAAATAAAGAACTGAAAACGCGTACTTTAATACAACCTTTTTTACAAGCCTCAACCATTTGTAATCCGCTACGAGATTTTTAGGAGCGCTTTCTCCTCCCAGCGAGATCTAATTTCGAAAAAATGAAAAACAAAACAGGCTTGCGCGTTAAGCAAGCCTGTCTGAATATTAAAGAGAATCTAATTCTGTCCTTGAATCCAGGCGTCAGAGGCTCGCTCCCAGGGGATAATCTCTTCAGGTTTGAACCAGATGCCGATCTCGATCTTGGCATTTTCGACTGAATCGGAGGCGTGGGTGAGATTGCGGCCTACTTCCAAAGCGTAGTCGTGGCGGATGGATCCGGGCGCGGCTTCAGTAGGGCGTGTGGCTCCCATCGTCTGGCGTACGGCGGCGACTGCCTGGGGCCCTTCCCAAACCATTGCCATGAGGGGAGAACTGGTGATGTAGTTGATCAACCCCGCATAAAAAGGTTTGCCTTCATGTACTGCATAATGCTTTTTAGCCAATTTCTCGTCGACCCGTACGAATTTTGCTGCAACCAATTTTAAGCCGCGATTTTCAAGCCGCTTGATAATTTCACCTGTCAGCCCGCGCTGAATACCATCAGGTTTGATGAGCACTAAGGTTTGTTCCAATTTACTCTCCATTGAGCACTATAAAGGTTTTAAGATGAGCTCTTCTGCCTTGTTGTAGGAGCTTAGCGCGCTTGTGAATTTGTCAGCTTTCGCATAGGCATCACCCAATAATTGCCAGACAAGATAATCATCCGGATTCGAGATGGATAATTTTGTCAGCTCTTCAATTGCCGTATCCATTGAATCACCGGTAATAATTTGCTGGTTCAGGCTCATAAGCTGATTTGAAAAATCATCCATAACCGGTGGAATCGCTGCTTCTGCTGGAATTGGCAGCGTTTGGGGTGGTTCGATGGCATGGTCCGGTTCGGCAATTGGTTGATTCTCGATTAAAGGAACATGTTCAAGGGATCCTACATTGGCACTTTCAGGAACCGTTTCAGCGATTTCGGGTTTGATTGGTTCTTCAGGGGTGAGAATCACGCCCGAATCATCCGGAACGATTGGTGCGGTTTCACCAATGGGTTTAGTTTCAGGAAGAGGCGGCAGGTTATCTGCTGCTGTAACCGGTTCTTCCGAGGTTAATTGGTCTAGTCTATCCAGGGGTGAAGCCTCATCAATGACTGGGGCTTCGACTGCATTTTCCGTGTTGGGAGTCTCGTCTTCATTAGGATTGGTCAGGTCTGGATTCTCGACTGGTTTTAGATCACGCAGCCAGGATAAGAGGTCTTCACCGCTCTTTTCAGATATTGCGGCAGTACCAGTCTCCGCTGTTGGTTCAGGTTCAGTTGAATCAATCGGCACGGTGACTGATTCAGGTTCAATTTTTGCAGAATCAGTATCAGTAGTCTCTTCGGCAACTGGGGTTGGTTCTTTTTCAATGATGGAACGCACCCATGCGGGAACGTCAGCGTCCTTTTCCAGCGCAGGTTTCTCTTTGTCAGCCTCTTCATCGGCCAGGTTGGATTGCCAGTTTTCAGGCAATGCATGCAAATCAGGCAAGATTGTGTTATTGGTTAGCTCTTCACCCAATGTGTCTGGATTAAGTACGTGAGTGGCGGGGTTAATCGAGGCTGGCTGCGAATCATCCGTTTTTGGAGTTTCATTTGTAGTCACTGGTGAACTATTATCAAGTGCAGGTTCAGGTTCTGGCTCTTTGAAAATCGGTTCCGGTTTACTGACTTCGTCCGAAGCAGGTTGGTCCAGAGAGGAAATGCTTTTCATCCAATCTGGAAGGTCGTCTTTGGCATTCGCTTCCGAGGCACTTTCTACCTCGAAATTTTTCAGCCAATCAGGAAGATCATCTTCTGCAGCAGCTTCAGTTTGCTCCGGCTTCACGGTCTCTTCAGCGGCATCATTCAGAGGTTGGGAAGTCGTTGGTGTGCCCTGGCTTATGTCTGGTGCCGAGCTTATCTGATCGGCATCTGATATTTCCGGTGTTAAAGAGTGCAGCCAATCCGGAAGATCATTTTCTGCAGCAGCTTCAGTTTGTTCTGGCTTCACGGTCTCTTCAACGGCGTCATTAAGAGGTTGGGAGGTCGTTGGCGTGCCCTGGCTTATGTCTGGTGCTGAGCTTATCTGATCGGCATTTGAAATTTCGGGTGACAAAGAGTGCAGCCAATCCGGAAGATCAGCCGCTTCGGTTGAAATTTTTGGCTCGGGTTCATTTTGGACGGGTTCCGACGGTTGTGAATTCTCGTCAGTAGGTACCCAGCCGGCATAGCGCATCCAATCGGGGAGGTTATCATCTCCAGTATCGGCTGCAATATTGGAAGAAGCAGTTGAAGCTTCCTCGCTTGCTTCAGGTAATGGAGACTCGGCAGGCGTTTCTGCCTTCTCGACGGGTAAATTGATATTTGTATCGGTTTTAGGGAGCCATTCTGTGGAACTGGCAGGGGAAAGATCTTCCCAATTGCTGCCCATAGCCTTGACCCAACCTGCATTTTCATGGGTGTTAGAAACATTGTCGATCACTAACTGGTCGAGCATCACCTGATCATCCGGTACATCAGTATCTGAAGTGTATTTTTCACCAACAAAAGCTTCGTATGGATTTAAAGCCTTCAATCGATCAAGATAAACTGGCGTTTTTTCAGCATCTTTTGTCGAAGGCAAGAGGGTAACCAGAATCTTATTAATTTCGTAGCAATAGGGCAGTTCTATGATGAGTTCATTGCAAAGATTAAGAGATTCAGTGCTGTCGCCCATTAGAAAATACATTTTTGCCAGCAGAACCTTCAAGTCAATTCTTTTCGCATCTTCCTGCAGCGCTGAGTTGATCTCGGCGATTGCTTGAGGAAATAACTCTCCTCTAGCATACATCCGCACTAAAGCCCCGCGGGTGAGACGAATCTTCGCTGGATGGTTCCCATCGCGCCTGCCAAAAAGGCGCTTTAATTCTTCTTGAATGCTGATATTGGAAGGCTGGTTGTCAAATGCCAACTCCATATGCCAAATTGCTGCGTTTAGATCATTCGCATTTTCTTTAACCATACTCATACCAACGTGAGCAATAAAATCGTCAGGAAAGACAGCTAAAACTCGGTTGAAAATGTCTTCCCCTTCTTCAAATTGCTTTCCTTCGAGCAATGATTTCCCCAAAATGCGATACGTGGAAATGCATTTCGGATATGTCATTAAAATATTTCTACAATGGTCGACTGCCTCTTGTAGGCGATTTTGCTCGATTAATTCTTCGATTTGTTTTTCGTAGGCGCGTAAAGATATTCTTGGCATATTCAATTACTCCTGCTAAGAGTATGCAACATTTTTAATATTTTTGCAAGCAAAAAAATACGGCGCATTATAAATACGCCGTATTTTAATCACTTTATTCACCTAAATAGTCACGAAGTTTACGACGAATTGAAGGATGCCGCAACCGACTGAGAGCCTGAGCTTCAATCTGGCGGACGCGCTCGCGGGTGACACCCATTTTGCGGCCAACTTCTTCCAAGGTATAGGCCTGACCATCCAGAAGGCCATAACGTAATTGGAGGATACGGACTTCACGAGGGGGCAGCCCATTCAAGACTTCTTCCAGATGTTCGCGAAGGAGGTTATAGGTAGCTGATTCATCCGGCGGGGGCGCTTCATCATCTTCGATAAAATCGCCAAGCACAGAATCCTCTTCGTCATCGGTCGGTGTTTCCAATGACAAAGGACGCCGGGCTACCTGAATCATATTTTCTACCTTTTTTGGAGGCACATCTAATGAAACAGCCAATTCATCTACGGTTGGTTCACGGCCCAAGCGCTGCGTTAACTGATGCTGGATTCTCAGAAGTTTGTTGATCTGATCACCCATATGGACGGGAACCCGGATCGTGCGGCCTTGATCTGCGATTGCACGAGTAACTGCCTGACGAATCCACCAGGTGGCGTAAGTACTGAATTTATGCCCGCGGCGGTAATCGAATTTTTTTGTTGCACGGATGAGACCTATATTGCCTTCCTGAATCAAATCAAGAAAAGGTACTCCTCGCCCCATATATTTCTTGGCAACACTGATTACCAGGCGGGAGTTGGCAGTGATGAGATGCTCACGAGCAGCCCAACCATCTTCTATTAACTTGCGCAATTCCAATCTGCGGCGAGAACTGACATTGCCGCGGGCTAATTCCTCGCGAGCCATCCTTCCTCGCTCTATTCTTTGAGCAAGTTCGACTTCTTCTTCCGCAGTGAGTAAGGGAACTCGGCTGACTTCCTTTAAATAGAGGCCAATTGTATCGTCTGTATCTATATTTTCGAGGTCGTCGACCGAGGAAGCGCGAGAATCCAGAGAATCTTCATCTTCAGTTACTGATAAATCTTCTTCAGTAGGCTCATCGTGAATTGTTTCATCTTCAACATAGGCGATACCGGCACTCATTAAGGCAGCGAATGTTTCTTCAAGTTGTTCCACATCTTGTTCAGCTTCGGGAAAAAAATGGAGAATATCGTCAATCGTTACATATGATTTTTGTCGTCCTAATTCAATCAATCTGGCAATCGCGGGATATTCTTCATCTTCCTCATCAACAATATTAATAATCGGATTTTCCATTTTTGTCCGTAGAACCTTTCAAAGGTTAAGCAAAAAAATATTTGCTAAATTGAGGATACACATAAAAGATTAGAAATTCAATAGACATACATGAGAATGTTTTTAGGGGTGATTAGTAATTAATGAACGGAAAATCCTTTCCGTTCATTAAAAAGGTGATCTCCGAATTTCCTTTTTTAGGCGAAATATACTATACAACAATTGAACATGGAAAGTCAATAAGTTAGCCATTTTCTAATCTATTATTAACAAATTAGAATCAAATTAGAAAATAGCACGAAATGATTTTCACGAAATGATTGATTAAAAAAACAAACCAGTGGTAAAATTCCTCCTGATTTTTTTTATTCAGGGAAGCTAAGGTCTAATAATTTTCTTTTGGAGGGTCGTATGCAGATAGACATTTTAGGAATGGGGAGTCGACATGGCTTAAGTGGTTTCGAACAATTTGCCATTGTCGGAGTCTTGGTGGTGGCTATTATCAGCCTCCTTTATGCCTGGTGGTTGCGGGGCACCGTAATGAAAAAGGACAAAGGCACCAAGAAAATGCAGGAAGTTTGGGATGCAATCCGAGTTGGAGCTAATAGTTATCTGACCCGTCAATTGAAAACCATCTTGCCGGCTGTTGGAATTCTTTTTGTCGCGCTCTTCTTGTCAGTTTATGTGGTCAAACCAAGCTCAGAAGCTCTTGAAGAGTTTCCGAATAACACACAATTAGTTATTTCATTAGGACGTTCGCTTGCATTTGTTTTAGGAGCGTCCTTTTCTTTAATTGTGGGTCAATTGGGAATGCGCATGGCAATTCAGGCCAATGTGCGTTCAGCCTCGGCTGCTCGGCGCTCTTTCAATGAAGCACTTTCCATCGCGTATTATGCCGGTACCATTACCGGTATGCTGACCGATGGTCTGGGTTTACTCGGCGGTACGGTCATTTTTATCATTTTTGGTAAAGCAGCTCCGGACGCTTTGTTAGGCTTTGGCTTCGGCGGTACACTGCTGGCTTTGTTCATGCGGGTTGGCGGTGGTATTTATACCAAGGCAGCGGATGTTGGTGCTGATCTTGTAGGTAAGGTCGAAAAAGATATCCCTGAGGATGATCCCCGCAACGCGGCCGTCATCGCGGACCTGGTTGGAGACAACGTTGGTGATTGCGCCGGTATGGCAGCAGACATCTTCGAGAGTTATGAAACCACAATCGTTTCCGCTTTGATTTTAGGACTTGCTCTCTACTCCAAAGATGGCAGCCTGACCTGGATCGTTTACCCCTTAATCATTCGGGGAATCGGCGTAATCAGTTCTATTTTGGGTACTTTTACTGTTCCCATCTGGAATCATTTCCCGATCAAATTTTTACGGTCGCATGATGCCGAAGGCTCCATGTTCCGTTCCTATGAGGTTTCCAGTGTTTTCACAATTGCAATGTCTTTCATTGTGGCAACACAATATGCTCATAACTGGAGACTGGCTGCATTGACCACCATCGGCGTAGCCTTGGCTGTGGCATTCAACCCATTGACTTCTCACTTCACTTCAACGAAGTCAGAAGCAGTTAAAGAGGTTGTTGATTCCACTAAGACCGGTGCTGCTACAACAATTCTTTCCGGCTTGTCACTGGGAATGGAATCAACCGTTTTCGCGCTGATAGCCATCGTAATTGCTTTCCTTGGCGCTCTGTTCGTTTTTGGTGGCAGTGATCCTCTTGGATATCTTTCACAAGCCCAATTAGGGTACGTATTGTATGGTGTGGCGCTGGTCGGTATCGGTATGTTAAGTCATACCGGTAACAACGTAGCCATGGACTCCTTTGGTCCAATTTCTGATAATGCCAATGGCATTGGTGAAATGGCCTGGCACGATATGGAAGATGAGGAAACGATAAAAGCCCGCCAGATCATGGCAGACCTTGATGCAGTGGGCAACACGACTAAAGCGATTACTAAAGGTGTCGCAATTGCCTCAGCTGTTATCGCTGCAGTCAGCTTGTTCTCATCTTATATTACCGATGTAGCCAGTGTCCAGGCAAATTTAAACCTTCCAACAATCACAGGAATCAATGTATCAGACACTCGTGTATTCATCGGGTTCTTACTGGGTGGAGCATTACCCTGGTTGTTCAGTTCCCTGTCAATTCGGGCAGTCACGCGAGCTGCCGGTAGAATCGTCGAAGAGGTTCGCCGCCAGTTCCGTATTCCCGGAATCATGGAAGGCAAAATCAAACCAGATTATGCTGAAGTCGTTGGAATTTCGACAAGTTCTGCCCAAAAAGAATTGATTCCTTTAGCTACCCTTGCCATCTTGATGCCAATCTTTATTGGAGTCTCCCTTAATGTAGAGGCTTTGGGTGGTTTTCTTGCAGGAGTCATTTTAAGCGGCCAATTATTGGCTGTCTTTATGGCGAACGCAGGCGGCGCCTGGGATAATGCCAAGAAAATGGTGGAAGATGAACCTAGAAACCTCGCCGCGAATACCGGTAAAGGTTCCGAACGCCATAAGGCTGCTGTTGTGGGCGATACTGTAGGTGATCCCTTAAAAGATACTGCTGGCCCAGCTTTGAACCCAATGATTAAGGTGGTCAACCTGGTCAGCCTCTTGCTAGCGCCATTGATTGTTAGTTTCCAGGGGAACACTATAGTCCGGATCGTTGTCGCAGTCTTGTTACTGGCAGCAATGATATGGGCATTCTCTGTGAGTAAGAAACCAGCCAAAATTAGCTGATAAATCACCATTTTAGAAATAACTGAGCATCCAAATTTGGGTGCTCAGTTTTTATTTAAGAATTCAAGGGATTCTTGCATATCCAGGGGAATTTCAGCGTGAAAAGTTATCAGTTCACCACTGAGTGGATGAATAAATGTAATCTGATAGGCGTGTAAAGCGGTACGTTGAATGGGTAAATCCTTCGAAAATTGACGTGATGCTGCTGAATTGTATAATGGGTCGCCTAAAATTGGGAAACCGGCAGATAAAAGATGTGCACGGATTTGGTGGGTATACCCGGTATGAGGGGAGGCAGAAATATATGCAGCTGAATTATGAATGTTTTCAATTAATGAAAAATCCGTCGAAGAAGGCTTACCAATGATCGGATCTACTCTAGTGCGGTGTCGCCTGTCTGCATTGATTCGCAGTTGAAACGAAACGTTCAGTGTTTGTGGAAAGGTTCCGAAAACCAGCGCTCGATATTCCTTTTGAATGGCGCGGTTCGAAAACTGATCATTAAGGATTTGATGGGCATGGGCATTTCGGGCAAGCACCACTACACCGCTTGTTTCCTTATCCAGACGATGAATAATCCATAATTTACCATAAACATGCTCTAGAATCGATCTCAAGTGGGGTAAAGAGGAATCATAGCCGTCAACTATGCTAAGCAAACCCGACGGTTTATCTATCACAAGGATCGATTCATCTTCAAAAAGTATTTTCATTTATTAAAAGGAAAGAGCATACTTGATTTGTTGTATGCTCTATTAAATCCCTACTCTTTCGGAAAATCAGTAAAAAACGAGACGGCTACCACACCCGGGCCAGCGTGGACGATAATCGCCGGTGGTAGTTTGGTAATTCTAATCGAATCAAGATTCATGATTTCTGAAAATTCTGCCCTTAGAGCTAAGGCATCTTCCACTGCAGCCGCTTGAAAAATTGCCAGGTGTGAATTTTCATTATGCGGGCATTCGCTCTTCACTAGTTCAGCTATCCTGCCAAGTGCCCGGCGTTTTGTGCGCTGTGACTCAAACTGACCAACCTGCCCATCTTTGAAAATTAGAATGGGTTTTACTTGCAGCAGGCTGCCAACTAAAGCCTGGGCAGAACCGATTCTCCCACCTTTTAACAAATATTCAAGTGTATTGACATAAAAATATATTTTGACGTATTTTTTAGCAAAATTTATGCGCTCGACAATAGTTTGAGCATCAATACCCGTATCAGCCCATTCTTTGGCTTTATAAACCAACGTTCCCAGGGCTGGACCAATGGTTAATGTATCAATAATGCGAATGTCAGAATTTGGAAAATCCTGAGCAGCAACCGTAGCACTGCGAACGGTTCCGCTTACAGTTGCAGATGGGCATAACACAATCGCCGTATCTTTGTCTTTGGTGATCTGTTCGAATAGCGGAGTATACAGTGCAGGCGGAGGTGCGGCAGTTTTGGGAAGTCCTGGCGAACTTTTTAGTCTGGCAAGGAACTCCTCTGTTGTGATTTCATTGTCATCACGATAAGTTTTATCGCCAAAAACAATGAGCTGAGGAATCATTGCAATCCCCAGGCTTTGTGCTTCTTCTGGTTCGATTACAGAAGTCGTATCAGCAATAATCTTTATCATGTAGATTCCTTTTTACTATATTAATGGACGAATATAAAAATTATACAATTTATTTCAATAATTCATGTAATGAAGGGATATTTCCCATGGACACTGCTGCTTCGACCGCATTAATAATCGCTTTTGCCACAACATCTACTGCAAATGCTCCAATAATATTTACATCGATGTGAGCGTTTCCTGTTGAGAGGGCAAAAAGTGTATCCCCATCAAAAAGTGTATGGGTGGGACGAATCGCCAGAGGTAATCCATCTTGAGACATTTGAGCTAAGAAATTAGCTTCCTCTCTATCTAAAGCTGCATTTGTGGCAACTACCCCTATAACTGTATTATGAGAAGAAGCAAAAGAGAGGGCAGTTTTACCCAAAGCAGTCTTAAGTAACGACTTTGTATCGGCAAAAACAGCCTCAGCGCCTATTTTAATCAGCCCTTTGGAAATCGAGCGTGTGCCGGCTATTATTTGACCGGTATTGTTATCGTACACGTCCCCAAATGGGTTAACTGCGATCAACGCACCGACGACGACCCCGCCGCCTAAATTGATGCTTGCCGAGCCAATCCCGGATTTCGTGGATTGTTTTGGTCCTAATGCATTTCCTGCAGTAGCGCCTGTCCCCGCACCGACACACCCCTGGTCTACTTTTTGTGTTGAAGCATTGAGGCAGGCCTGATAACCCATGTTGGCATCCGGGCGAACCTTGGAGTTGCCAATGGATAGATCAAAGAGAATTGCTGAAGGGACGATGGGAACTTTCGCTACCCCGGCATCAAAACCATACCCTTTTTCTTCGAGATATTTCATTGCGCCAGAAGCCGCATCCAGCCCAAAAGCTGATCCGCCCGCGAGCATAATTGCCTGGATTTTATTTACCAGATGCAAAGGACGAATGGCATCTGTTTCACGCGTTCCTGGAGCTCCCCCGCGTTGATCAACGCCTGCGACTGCCCCTTTTTCGCAAAGAATCACTGTGCACCCTGTGATTGCTTCCATGTCTTGAGCGTGGCCAACTTTTATTCCAGGGACGTCGGTAATCGTTCCATTTAATGACATGTAATCTCCCAAGAGGAATTAAAAAGCCGTCATAGAATCGGTTTATGGCAGTTAGGGCAAATAGTTTCTGCGGTAAGAATAACGTAACCACAATTTGGACAAGTATGTGGCTGTATTCCTCCTAATGGAGCGCCGCAGGCGATGCATCTGGATTCGCCGGGTGGATTAGGTGTCTGGCAGTATTCGCAAACATATTTACGAAGCCGATCCGATAACTGAAACCCGCTGCCAATCGAACGGGCAGTCTGATCGACCAATTGCCAGACTTCGTCAGTTAATTGTAAGTTTTCAATATCCTGCGCGATATCATCCAGTCGGGTTAACAGTGTGAAAGGATTGTAAAAAGCGGTGAGGGCAGAAATGCCTAAATTTGCAGCAGTACCAAGCCAGGCTTGCTGCCCAATTTGAACCGCTACGCCATCGTCCACATTTTGCAAAGAGATGCTTAGAGCTGTCTTGCCACCTGTCGAGGAGTAAGGAGAAGTCGCGATTTGAACAGCGATAAAATCACCTTCGCCAACCTGCTGAACTTGAATTGAGCCTTGATTAAAATGGGCAATTAAAGCGTTGGCTAGGTCTGTGTTCTTGAAATTACCATGATAAATGCGTTGATCCATAATTGAATTATAATCAAATTTACGATTCTACTGGTATGGAGAAAAAATGAAATTTAAGAAAACTCGCTGGTTATTTATATCTGTAACGATAATCAGCATGATAATTACAATTTATGGTTTAAATCCACCTCGATTGGTTCAGGCACAACAGCCTACGGGTTCAATCCCAACGGTGACCGGCACTCCAACCGGACCAACTGCGGTTGTCAAAACCGGCATGAGTGAAAATATCAATGTTCGAAATTACCCCTCTACTTTGGCTGATCAAATAGGTGTTGTTCTACCAGGTCAAATTGTTTATGTAAAAGGGAAAACAATTGCAGGGGATTGGTTGCTGATCGATTACCCTGGAGTCAGTGGTGGAGAGGGTTGGGTTTGGGCACTCTATATGGACGTCAGCGGTGGTGAATTACCAATAGTGGAGATTCCTCCTACACCCGCGCCAAAAGTAACTGCGACAATTGACCCCACGTTGGCAGCTCAATTCATTATTACGCCTAATTCAACGAGCCTGCCGACATTTACTCAACCTGCCCAGTTGGTAGTACCGACGTATGCCTCGGGCGCTTCAAGCACTGGACGCATTCCCATTGGTCTTGTGATCATTATCCTGATTGGCCTGGGTGCGGTGATCGGATTGTTGTCGATCTACCAATCTCACTAAACCTCTAAATAATACTCAACTTAATTCAGGGAGGCATCGATGCAAACCATATATGAAAGCCGCGAGAGTTCATCACCAATCACTACCAGAGCAGTCGCTGCGGGTCTTCAAGGGAAGTATTCAAGAGCTTATGAATTTGATTTTGTCACCAAAACCTTGCTTAAAATTGTCGGCGCACTTCCTCAATCTGTCGCACAATGGATTATTCCACGAGCTCAGAACTCAAGCGCTTTAGCAAGTGAAGTTGTACGTTCCATGAATATGAACGACCTGATCCAAACGCGATTGCAGGATTATTCAGGTGTCAAAGGACCCTTTCCGGCAATGACTTTAGGTGTGGGGATGAGTGGAACTACGGCACATCTGTCTTTAGGGCTGGGTGGACCATTTTTACCCCAGGCTTATGTGCTCACATTAAAGAACGGATCGATGGATGGGGATGTTGATTACTATTTCAACCTTTCTGCAGAAACCGCTCGAATTGTAACCCAGAAAAACCCGGGTATTATGTCGATTCAACATTACGACCCAATTCACGATGGTTGGTTGGTAAGGCGCGTCAATCACCTGCGTCTCAAATTAACCCAATTACCCGAAATTTATCAGGAATATATTCATAAAAATTTACTTCCGGGAGGAGAAATCGTCTACCTCGAAGGAAACGCCAAATGGAAGCAATTCAAAGTTGGCGAAAAAAATGTTTTTCAGGTAGGCGGCTGGGGAGATATTTCGGCCGAAGAATTTCTCAATGGAAGCGAAAGAATTAAGCAATACTGCGACAAAGAAGGAATTACCCACCAGGATTGGAAGTTGAAGAATTATCCGCTGATTGACGGTGCAGAATCAGAATGGGGATCAGAACCGGGAATGCGCGAAAGCTTGCAGGCGTTTTGTGATCGGGAAGGTTATCAGTTTACTTGTATTTCTTTTGATGACCCAAATGATTTCAACCGATTAGGTTTTGAAGCGGTGAAAAAGCAGCTGGAACTTGAAGGACGCGACCCAGCAGGCGTGTTGGTAGAGGTATTCAGCCAGTTTGATGGGTCATCTGTCCTCAAGACAGGACTGGTCCCATTGTGGTTGATATTTCCCACGAACGATTCTGTCCGTTTTCTAAAGGAAATGGCACCAGCTTTTCCGAAAGGGAAACCAGTTTTTGTCTCCCCATTAGCCACTTTTTCAATCACACCCGATCTGGCCAACTGGCAAAGTTGGAATGATGCACTGGGCGGTATTCCATGGATCAATATTGGTACCAGAAAGAGCCATTATCCAGCAGACGCAAGGGCATTGGTAGATTGGCAAAGACCTTTACAGGATTGGTGCGCGAAACACGAATCCCCGATCAAATCCAGAATGACAAGTAGCATGTTACAAAAACTGGCCGATGAAATCCGAAATAATTTCACCTCCATTCCATAGAATTTCAAAGGGTTATTAATTTAAGTACGTAGGACTTTTTATTTGAGAATTGCGCATAGGCATTTTCTCAATCTAGTCATTTGCTATATTACACATCAATAAACTTAAAAATCGATGCAACGCAGGATTATTATCAGAAGCCATGAGGGTTTACCTGGTAATGAGAGGTTTTTAATATACCCAAATTCTGATTTAGGAGAAATTGACCATTAATTCGAGGCAATGAGACGCAGAAAAATACTGCAGGATAGAAAGATATCCAATAATTCTTGGCAAGTTGGAAATAATGAAGTTTATTTTGTTTTGACGCAGAATACAGGATTTATTTACTTTTTATTAGGAACAAAGAGAGCTACGAATAGCTATGATAAAAAGAGTTAGGGTGTTGCTTACCTGAGATCACACTGTGGGGTTACCTGCGGTTGCAGCGAGGCAAGCAGTTTTTCAAGTGACATCAAGGAGAGATTTTATGAACCCTGTATACATCATTGTTATCGTAGTTGTGGTATTGCTGGCCGCCGGAATTGCTATGGGTGCAGTTTTTTCTCGTCGACAAAGGGCAAAACGTTATGAAAAAAAATATGGTGCGGACTATGACGCAACCGTAAAAACGATGGGTGACGAGAAAAAGGCTCAGACGGAAATGGATAGCCGGATGGAGCACGTGGGTACTTTGAATATTCGCCCACTTACTATGGGTGAACGGGAAGGTTATCTGGCTAATTGGAAAGCGGTGCAGACCAAGTTTATCGATGAGCCGGCTCAGGCGACTGTAGAAGCCTCTCATTTGATTACGAAGGTCATGCAGACTCGCAATTACCCGATTTCAGATTTCGAACAACGGGCGGCTGATGTCTCGATTAACTATCCTGATCTGGTCACCAATTACCGTGCGGCACGTGAGATCGCCGTCAAAAATGAGCGCCACGAAGCCAGTACAGAAGAATTGAGGAAAGCATTAGTTTATTATCGTTCCTTATTCGATGAACTTCTGGCTCCTGAAGCAGTCGTCGAGAATAAATAGAAGTTCGGCTTTAAGTTCTGCTGGGCGATAACGACGACAACAAGTCCTCTCCAAGGTAAATCGAGAGGACTTGTGTGTTTAATTATGAAATGCAGTGATCCATCCTAAATTATCCGAGGATAGGATCGTGGCTTGTATATTCAACTAACCAGTAGGGGAAAAATAGAGATTGGCTATTATTAATCTTCGATTCATCGAACGGAGTTATGTTAGAATCAAGCCCATGGAAACGAAAGTCGTCGCGAAAAATCGGAAAGCCGAGTTTGAATATTTTTTGTTGGAACACTTTGAAGCGGGAATTTCCTTGCAAGGAAGTGAAATAAAGTCAATTCGCGAAGGGCAGGTAAGTCTTCAAGAAGCCTATATTCAGGTGGATGGTCATGAAGCCTGGCTGGTAGGGGCTCATATTGCTCCCTATGAAGCAGCAAGCTACACCAATCATGACCCGATCAGAAATCGGCGTTTACTACTTCACAAAAAAGAAATACATACGCTTTGGAACGCAATTCGCCAAAAAGGGGTCACGGTAGTCCCTGTGCGTATGTATTTAAAAGATGGCCGCGCCAAACTGGATATTGCTATTGCAAAGGGGAAGAAACTATACGACAAGCGTCAGGAAATTGCAAAAAAAGATGTAGAGAGAGATTTGGCGCGAAACCAGATTTAGTTAGGCTACACATCAAAAATTGCTTCGACCAGGTGAAAATGATTTCGATTGGAAATAAGCCACTAAGTATCTCAGAAATTCTGCGTGTTGCTCGGTTTCAAGATTTGGTCGAATTAGATTCGACCGCAAAAGAAAAAATCAATCAATCGAATCAAAGACTAAATCGGATTATCCAAAGCGGTAAGCCGATTTATGGAATTAACACCGGTTTTGGTATTTTTGCAGACCGTCAAATCAGGCCGGAAGAAAGAAGCCAGTTAAGCCGAAATTTGATTCTTAGCCATGCAGTTGGAACGGGCGACCCATTAAGTGGAGAGATCGTCAGGGCAGCCATGCTGGTCCGTGCCAACACTTTGGCTAAAGGGTATTCAGGCGTCAGGCTGGAAATTGTGCAAACCTTGCTCGATATGTTGAACAAAAAAGTGACCCCCATAATCCCCAGCCAGGGATCTCTGGGCTCATCCGGTGACCTTTGCCAGCTTTCGCACCTGGCTCTTGTTTTCACAACGGATGACGATGATTGTGAAGCAGATTCCGGGAAAGCTGAATTCGGCGGCGAAGTGATTAGCGGAAAAGCAGCCATGGCAGCCGCAGAGATATCCCGACTACGGCTTGGGGCGAAGGAAGGTTTGGCAATCAACAATGGAGCTACTTTCTCGGCTGCAATAGCCGCGATTGCAGTGTACGAAGCAGAATACCTTCTCAACTTATCCAATAAAGCTACAGCACTCTCTTTGGAAGCGCTGGTAGGCTGTTCAGCGGCATTTGATGAGCGAATCCATATTGCCAGAGGTCAGCAGGGACAAATTGAAACTGCTTCCGAAATTCGCAAATTGATCCAGGGAAGCACATTGATGGACAGCACCAAACGCGTTCAGGATGCCTATTCATTGAGGTGTGCACCGCAAATTCTGGGAGCTGCTCGCGATTCCCTGCTGCATGTAAAAAAAATCATCGAAACCGAAGTCAACGCCGCCACAGATAACCCACTTATTTTTGAAGATGATGTGGTACTTTCGGGCGGAAATTTTCACGGCGAACCGATAGGTATGGCAATGGACTACTTGAGTATTGCCATGACTGAAGCCGGAGCAATTTCAGAGAGACGAACTTTCCGCATGACGGACGGCAGCCTGAATAATGGACTGCCCCCAATGTTGGTGGATTCATTTGAAGCTGCTGGATTGAATTCAGGGGTGATGATGCCGCAATACACAGCGGCCTCTTTGGTACTTGAAAATCAGACTCTGGCAACACCAGATTCAGTGCATTCCTTGCCCACTTCAGCCGAGCAGGAAGATCATAATGCCAATGCCATGACTGCAGCCAGGCATTGTTTGCAAATCATCGAGAATACTCAGCATATTCTTACAGTTGAAATTTATACTGCTGCTCGGGCAGTAGACCTGCGCTTGAAAAGTCAAACAGGAAAATTGGGGCACGGAACAAAAATATTTTACACAAAGATTCGCGATACAATTCCTTATCAACCGGGAGATGCCCTGTGGGGTGCTGAAATTCAAACACTGCGAGAGTTAGTCGAGGCTCATTTACTTTAATAATCTATCGGTAAAATAGATTCAAGGTAGAAAAACTATGCAAAATATTAATCGAAGAGATTTTATTAAATTAGGCTTGTTAGGGGCTGGTGCGCTGGCATTCATGCCCAGGTCAAGCAGAATTTATTCTCTAAATAAGTCATTAGCAGATTTTCCGAAGGGAGCCCGATTAGGCAGAGTGTTTGCTTTAGCTGAAGTCAAATCAAAGCCTGATCCAGATAGTTCTACGGTCACAACCCTTTACCAGGATAACGTAGTCGAATGGCAGCGTGATGTGATTGGGGCTGCTCCCAGTTCAGCTTCAACAAACCGCAAATGGGTGGAGACACCCAATGGATATGTGCCTGCCATTCGTATGCAACCGGTGCAGGCAATCTTGAATCAACCTGTGAGTGAGCTTCCGCAGCAGTCGAGCGGGAAAGGATTCTGGGCAGAAGTAACGGTTCCGTATGTGGATCTTATCCTGGACAACCCGCCGCCTAAAGCGCCAAAATTGAAAGACTTGTTAGCAAACTCACAACCGGCACGTTTTTATTACAGCCAGATTTTCTGGGTGGATGATTTAAAAACTGACGATCAGGGAAATACGCTCTATCACGTGATCGAAAAACATGGCAGCTACGGAGATATGTTCTGGGCAGACGCAAGAGGTTTTCGGCCGATTACCGCAGAGGATATTGCGCCAATCAGCCCTGATGTCACCGAAAAGAAAATTGTGGTCGATTTGACTCATCAAACGTTATCTTGCTATGAAGGTAAACAGGAAGTGCTCTTTTCACGAGTATCCACAGGAGCAAAATTCAATTCAGAAGGACAGGCAGTCGATGCGTGGTCGACTCCGACCGGACTTTATCATGCTGTGACCACTAAATATATATCGGTGCACATGTCAGGAGGTTCTGCGGCAGCTGGGTATGAGCTATTTGGTGTATGCTGGACCTCTATCTTTGCGATCGGTGGTGTCGCGATGCATTCTACGTTCTGGCACAATAATTATGGCGAGCCAATGTCGCATGGATGTATCAATATGAACCCTGAAGATTCAAAATTTGTCTACAGATGGACTTTGCCTCAGGCGCCTTATGAATTAGGGAAAATCGAACAAACTGGCTACGCCGGGACGAATGTCCAGGTTTTTGAAGATACCATTTAATACATGAGACCTGGATGACAGTCAATCTAGGGCTCGTTTTTTTGGCAGGATTGGTTTCTTTTTTGTCCCCATGTGTTTTTTCCATGGTACCAATCTACCTGGGCATCCTTGGCGCAAATAGCCAGCCAGATACCAATCGCAGCAAAGTGCCATTGATCCTCTCAGGGTTGTTATTCATCCTGGGATTTACCTTAATATTTATTACTCTGGGTTTTTCAGCAACTCTCATTGGAAGTCTGATTTATCCCATTAAACCCTGGATTGCCCGCATCGGAGGGTTGTTCGTTTTGATCTATGGAATTCATTTGACCGGATGGATCCGCTGGAAAATATTCGATCTTGAGTGGAAGCCGATGCAGAAACTCACCAGCAAGAATAATTACCTTAATGCGCTTCTCATGGGTATCTTTTTTTCCGCGGGTTGGTCGCCTTGCATTGGCCCGATTCTGGGCGGAATTCTAACCGCATTAGCTTCCAGTCAGACTACAACCTATCAGGGAATGCTTTACCTGCTTTTTTATTCCTTGGGCATCGGACTTCCATTCTTGCTGGCAGCCGCCGGTCTGCAGCCATTTATCTTCCGTTTGCAGAGGAAACCAATTATTATCCGCAGGATTCAACAGGTAAGTGGAATTTTGCTGGCTATATTCGGAGTATTATTGATGCTGGGTTTGCTTTCAAGGTTGGCTCAGTTTTCACCCAAGTGGCTCCTATAGGTAGGTTTATATGACAAAAGTGACTTATTATTTTCGGAATATTGATGACCCGGAGGGTGAAATCAAGCAGCACTTGAACTCATTGGGAAGCGAACTGGATTTCAGCGTTATCGATATTTGTCTCGACGACAACCCGGATTTGACCGATCAATTTCAAGGAAACGGATCATTTTTACAAATTGGACCTTATCAACTTCGATTTCCATTCAATGATGTAGATATTCGGGTTGCAGTCAGTGCCTATCAGAATAGACAAAAACCTCGCGATGGCGAAGTAACGGCCGCAGTTGAGTCTGAAAAGAAAGTGGTTAAAATAACGGGCGCTGATAAGTTCTCATACTGGTTATCCAATAATTATGTATGGTTTATTAGTATTTTCCTGGCTTTATTTCTAGGACTCCCTTTTCTGGCGCCAGTTTTGATGAAACATAATGAAAAAACGCCTGCCCAGGTAATTTACAGTGTTTACAGCATTTTTTGTCATCAATTAGCTTTTCGATCTTATTTCTTTTACGGCGAACAGGCATTTTATCCTCGAGCGTTAGCGAATATGCCAAATGTGATTACTTACGAGGAGGCGACAGGTAATTCAGCTCTGGACACCGCTTCTGCAAGGGCATTTACGGGGAATGAGGTACTGGGCTATAAAGTTGGACTGTGCGAAAGGGATGTGGCAATTTATGCAGCTTTACTGTTGGCAGGAATATTCTTCCAGTTGACAGGTCGAAAATTAAAGGCAATTCCCTGGTATTTTTGGATACTTCTGGCGGTCATCCCTATTGGACTGGATGGAGGATCACAATTATTCAGCCTGGGAGGGAACTGGCCCGCCTGGTTTCCCATTCGTGAAAGTACACCCTTATTGCGGACCATTACTGGTGCCTTATTTGGGTTTGTCACTGCCTGGTATGTTTATCCGATGATGGAAGAGAGTATGAAAGAAATTCGGGTCAACATGGCACGGAAACTAGCCATTAAAAGAAAACTAATTCTCATGGACAATCACTGATGAAGCACATCGTTTCGGAGCAAATTGAATATTACCAATTTGAATCCTTTGATCCAGAGCTGATATTTCATGGGATCTTTACCCGCAAAGGCGGGGTCAGCCCTGACCCTTGGAAATCTCTTAACCAGGGCGGAACTGTGGGTGATGAAAGAACGAATGTGGTTGAAAATCGGCGGCGGGTTTTTGAAGTGATTGGACGCCCGGTCGAATCGATTTATGATGTCTGGCAAATTCACAGCACAGATGTGATCAATGCGCACTCCCCGCGGCCGTTGGATGCGGAGCATATCAAAGCCGATGCCATAGTCACCGATAAGCCCGAGGTGACCCTATTTATGCGATTCGCGGATTGTGTACCAATCTTACTGTATGATCCAGTACATAAGGTCGGGGGCATCATCCATGCCGGATGGATGGGTACGGTGAATCAAATCGTAACTCACACACTGGAGAATTTGCAAAGAACCTATCAATGTGAGCCTAAAAACATAGTTGCAGGGATTGGGCCTTCGATTGGTGTTTGTCATTATGAAGTTGGCGAAAATGTGATTTCAGCAGCTCAGAAGAGCTTTGGGGCTGAGTCAGTTCACTTGCTCATTGAGCGAGACGGCAAAACCTATTTTGATTTATGGAAAGCCAATGAGTTTTTACTGCGGAAAGCAGGCGTCAGATCAGTGGAAATCTCCGGTTTATGTACAGCCTGTCACACTGAAGATTGGTATAGTCATCGAGCCGAAGCCGGGAAGACCGGGCGATTTGGAGCCGCATTATTCCTGAGGCAAGGTATTGGTTATGGAAAATAGCATAGCAGAGAATATTAAACTTGTTACTCGCCAAATCGAAATTGCAGCCAAAAAATCCGGACGAGCAAGGCAAGAGATAAAACTGGTGGTCGTCACCAAGGGACAGTCTGTTGAAAATATTGCTGCTGTCATTCAGGCTGGAGCGTCAATTTTAGGCGAAAACTATCCAGAAGAAACGCACCGCAAGCTGGCAGAAATGGGGACCAATCGATCTATAGTCGAATGGCATATGATCGGGCATTTACAAAGCCGCAAAATTAAGTATATTCTCGAAGATTTTTCCATGATCCATTCTGTGGATGGATTTGAAATCGCCAGAGACCTGGGGGGCAAATTGCAATTAATCGGGAAACACATGGATGCTTTATTTGAAGTCAATATGAGCGGGGAAGAATCGAAACATGGTTTCCCAGCTTGGAATCAGGATTCATGGCCCATTCTGGCTGATCAATTCAATCAAATCCAGACCGAAGTCTCTAATCTCAACTTTGTTGGATTGATGACCATGCCGCCTTACGCCGAGCTGCCGGAAAGTTCCCGCCAATATTTTAGAAAATGCCGGGAATTATGCCAATTCATCCAATCCCGCATAGGCAAAAAAGATTTCCAACAGCTCTCCATGGGGACGAGTTTGGACTATATGGTGGCTGTCGAGGAAGGTGCTACATTTTTACGTGTCGGTGAAGCAATCATGGGAAAGCGCGTCTATAATTAATTAAAAAACAGTTATAATATTGCCAATATGATTGCAATTACCATTATTCAAGCGTTGTTCCAGTTATTGACGTTCCTTATTATTATTGATGCACTGTTATCATTTGTGCTCTCACCTTATCAACCTTTTCGGGTGTTCCTGGATCGACTGGTGAACCCTATGCTTGCACCAATTCGCAGGATTGTTCCGCCATTAATGGGTATGGATTTCAGCCCTGTGATTTTGATCTTGCTCCTGCAAGGAATCCAATATCTTCTCGTAAGGGTACTTAGTTAATGATGAGAAATGAGAGAAAATTTAACCTGCATGATGGAAAAAACGGTGCTGCGATCACTGTGCGGGTGACTCCGCGCATGGCAAAAAATGAGATTACAGAAATCTTAAATGACGGCACTGTGAAGATTCGTCTCACGGCTCCTCCTGTGGAAGGCAAAGCAAATCAAGCGTTGATCGAGTTTCTGGCCCAAGTGCTGGAGGTTAAACCGGCAAAAATTGAGATTATTTCTGGTTTAACTGCGCGTGATAAGATTGTGGCTGTGCTGGATTTGACTCCTGAACAGGTGCAAGAGCGAATCTTACACCATCTGGCTTGATGCTTATTTTTGTGTTGTTGATAAATTAAACCCACGTTTACATAAACTGAATAAAGCGTTTACGGCTTCGTCCCTGAAATCCGACTGCCAATCAGCCGAAATTTCGCATAGGGTATCGATCAATTTAGGCGTTGGCTTGCTTAGAAGATATCCCAGGGCAATTTCTTTGTTCGGAATTGTATCTTTATTCAGCACTGCAAAGAGCAATTCGGCAGGGATTCCCTGTGAGGGTGAAACCATGCCATAGGTCTCGGCTTTTTGTAAGGTCCAGGGATTTTCAAGCACGGGGATGGGTCTTTCGAGATCAAAGGTATCAGTAGAAAAAGGATGTTCGAGCGCGAATTTCGCCGCATCGCGAACGATCCATTGAGTATCTTCGATGCTTAATTTTTCAATCAAAACAGGTACCCACGGCTCTTGAATATGCACCAATCCGGAAATTGCCGCTTTACGGGCAAGAAAATTATCTGTTGAAGTAATTTCCTGCAGTATTTGATGCCCTTCAGGAATGTGCGTTGAGATAAGTTCGCACGCCAACGAGCGAATGGAGTCCTCCGCGGAAAAGATTATATCCAACAAGGCTGATTGGGAACTTTGAGTCCAAATTCTATTCAGAGATACAACTGTGATTCTTTGAACCTCTGCTGAAGGATCTTTACTCAATTTAACCAGGCTGGGAACATATTTATCTTCGTGCAGCAGACCTAATCCAAGAGCACTGATCTGGCGAATGGCCGGGTCGGGTGATGAACTAAAAAAGGTGAAGAGCGAGGGGATTGAAGGATCGTGCGTTTTGACCAATTCATAGATAAATCGATAACGCAAGCCAAGAGGCAATGTTTTTTCTTGAAGTAATCTGGCTGTTTGCTTGAATATCTTTTCTCGTAATGGATCACCGATAGTGGTACTTTCCAGCCAGCTCAAGGTAAAAAAGTGGTCGCGGCGTAAGATACCATCCGCGCGGAGAAGCATTGAATCGATGTTGTAGAAATCTGCTTGAGAGATTTGTTTATGCTCAAACATCTGACGGATGACTGGGGATTGCAAGATTTCTTCAAGAGCTGGGGTTCCAAGATTCCCATTCACCTTTGACGCTAAGACGGCGAACAGTTTCAAGGAAGTAAAGCGGAGGTTTTGGTTAGGGAGAACAGAAAGAAAATGATTTTTGATCAAAATATCTAAAATTTGATCCGAACTTCGCGTGGATTCTGCAGAAATCTTCCCTGCTGAGCGTTTGGCATTGGCTGAGCGAAGCTGCGAAGAGAAGAGGTCAGCATTTTGGGTCAGGTCGTAATCTATGATCTCGAGAGCGGTCGTTTGCGGCAGCGTAGGGAAGGGATTTACCTTAGTAGCCTGAACAAGCGCTTCAGCGCAGGAAAGGGTTAACCATCCCCCTGAGAATAATTTGAGTGAATTCGCATATAGTTTTGAATTCCCTGATTCTTCAAAGAGACCGCTGAAGGCTAACCACGCACGTAAAGTCAGCTCAAACGGGGAATCGAGGGGTTCCTCCTGCAGCAGCCAGCGCAAGGTCCGTTCAGCTTTTTGCTTTTGTGAGTCATCCAATTTACGGGAGAGCCAGGCATCTCCCCATTGCTTGAAGAAGGAGATTTTTTCGGCTTGACTCCAGGCCGCAAGAGAAAATAGTTCAAAACCAATCCCGCGCAATTCTCCTGTAATAAACGGATCGTTTGTGGTCAGGATAAATGCTTTTGGATAGGTCACCTGAAGTTCTTTGATCCATTTCAGCGCCATATTGAGCTCTGCCAGTGGCAGGCAATCCAGGCTGTCGATCATGATGACCAGGCGATTTTGATTCTCGGCGTGGTGGAGTATTTGATCCAATATCGATGCGGATAAACCACGGATATTGGCGGAAAGAAAATTGATCAATTCAGCATCAGCTGGTGATTGATCGTGGTTGAGTTCCAAATAGTCGATAAAGAGCGGCAGGTAACTGGTTTGTTGGTTGGACGGATTTACCGTACAAAGTTGGCTGGTCAAAGCGGCCAGTGCTGTGGTTTTTCCGAAACCGGATTCAGCCGAAATACTGATGTATTGTTGCCCGGCCTGGATTAAAGTAAGCAAGGAATTCTTGATGACGGGGAAATCAGCCACTAATTCAGGAGTCTCAGGCATGTCTGGCAAGACTCGGTAAAGAGCATTCACTTCAAACTCTTCATCCGTCGGAGGCAGGAATCGTGCGGGCGTAATGACTGAAGGTTCGATTAATAATTTTTCGAGAGGAAAAAGGCTGCTGGCCAGGTGCGCGCTTTGCGCTTTTCTTAGTGCAAAGAGGCGCAGCCCATATTCACGATCCAAATCTTGCTTCTGTTGACGTTTCAGCCGGTTCTCGCTGGCAGCTTTGCGCAAGCGCGGAACCAATCTGACGATGCGTATCAGGATCAACCAAAACAAACTGGCTAATACAAAGCCAAACCAAAATGAAAAAAGGTCAAGGTTAGGAAATTTGAAGTTCACAACGAATTAACCCGCGTAAAGGATTCGCCCACAGAAAGGACAAAAAGAAAGTGTGCTGGAGGCACGAGCTTTTTGAACATCAGAAACTCTGATCTCTGAGCCGCAAGATGTACAGCATTGTTCTTCGATTACAGTCACCGCAATATGATTTTTTGTGCTCCGCAAGCTTTCATAGACGGCTACATCCGCAGGTTGAATTTGACTCGTGGCTGCCTGCCGCTCGGTAAACAATTTCTCTTTTTCTTTTTCCAGGTCAGTTCTTTCGAGGACAAGGTGCTGATTCTCCTGCTCGCTCTCTGCCAGAATCACAGCAGACGCCGATTGGCTTTGCTGCAACTGACCGTGCAGTTCTTCCAGCAAGGCCATGAGCGTAAGCTGTTCTTCTTCATTGGAACCCACAGCTCGTTTCAAAGATTCTATCTCTATTTGCAGATCTTTCAGTTCTTTAGGGTTGGAATTCTTACCGTTGTACAAAGAAGCTTCAGATTGTTCGATTTTTATCTTTTTATTCTTCGAGAATTGTTCCAGTGAACCTAATGCAGTCTCGTTTTGAGTAATCAATTCCTGGTCTGCCTTCACTTGCTGTTCCGCTTCGCGTAATTTTGGGTTATTGGCTAATTGAGCAGAAATTTTATCCAGGCGTAGATTGATCTGATCGAGGCGAAAATCTACTTTTTGAAGTTGGTACAGATGGAAACTCGAATGGGACAATAGGACCTCAATGTTTGAATTGATGCCCGGATTCGGCATCAGGGTTGGATTGGATGAGTGAAACCGCATGGGGAAGGATAGGTGCAACAATTGCCAGGTTTTCTACGGCCGCTTTGGGGCTGCCGGGTAAATTGATGATGAGACAGCTTTTGCAGATTCCAGCGACACCCCTTGAAAGCATGCCGTGAGGATTGATCTTGCTGCTTTCCAGACGGAGCATCTCAGCGATCCCAGGCACATTTTTCTCGATCACCCCCAGAGTCGCTTCCGGCGTAACGTCTCGCGGTGAACAGCCGGTTCCACCTGTGGTCAGAATCAGGTCGACGATGCCGGTGTTAGCCAGTTCCTGTAACGTCGCCTGGATTTCAGGCAATTCGTCCGGGATGATTCTGGCTGTGACCAGAATCCACTCCAGATGGGTGATTTGTTCAATCAATGCGGGTCCTGATAGATCAGGTCTTTGACCTTGCGCTGAACGATCCGAAATAGTGATGATGGCACAGCGAAGGGGTTGAGTCACTTAATTTGCCTCGTCTTCAGCGAAGAAAATTTTCCAGGGGCCGTGAATACCATCAGGTGTCACCCCAAAGAAGAAACGGTATCCTGACGGTGTTTTTTGGATCAGGTCAAAGTGGGGAGTCTTCCCTTGATTGTCCTTTTTAAGCAGCCCGTATTCTCCCTGCCAGGAGATATTTTCTTTATCGAGTGAATTGCAAATATCCGCGTAGCGCGAAATAGCGTAATGCCAAAGCCGACGCGCTGAGGTGGGGGTCACGTTCTTCACCAGGTTGCCGTTGCGTAAATCGCGCAGCGAATAGAAGTTCTTGCCATCGCGGACTACCGGCGGAATGACTTCGACGCCTGTGCGCGGATCACTGTTGGATTCAAGCGACTGCTCTTCGTGAGATTGCGGTGCGGCCTGCGCTTCTGCTTTCTTGGCTATCTGTGGAGCAGAGGTGAGCTCTTGAGCCGCTGAATGAGCCTGATTTCGGCGCAGCACGAGGTTGACGATTTCGTCGCGGACGGCAATATTGGTCTCGTCTTCTTCGCGAATATAAATTTTGTTATCGTCGAGCGCGTAAGGCGGTTCATCGCCGCGGGGAATTAGAATGCGGATGATTTCCTTGGCTTTGTATTTTTGTACATCCATCGAAAGATGCAAAGGCGGGCTGATCCGGTTGGTCACTTCTTTTTCAAGCTGCTTGATCAATTGGTCAGGACTGGTGACGCCGGAGATTGGACTGTGCGGATCGCCGGAGAGGCCGATGAATAACGTGCCCCCGTTGGTGTTGGCAAAGGCGCAAATATCTGACAAGACGGCGTAAAGTTTTCCGCCGCGAACCGTGGCCGTTTCGTGAAAATCTTGAATAATGTTGGCGCCTTCATCCCTGGCGGTCTGGATGAAATCAAAGGCGGGTTCTTCTTTGAAGCGGCGCGGACGGGTACGGGAAAAATCGTTCGAGAGGAAGAGGTCTTTCAAAGCCTCGAAAGTGGGTTCAGGAAGGAAGACTTCGGTAGCCCGGTCGCCAACGCCCAGGTTCTTCCTGCGAAGCGTATCCGTATTGAGCCGGTGAGAATCCGAGCCCTGGATGCTGTGCATGCGGCGCTGGTATTCCGGTTTTGTGCCGTTGAAGAAAGCAGCGGTGGTGCGATTGCCCTTGAGTTCAAGGTCGGTCACTTCGAGAGCGTGCAGGTGGCTGTCTTGCGTATAGGCGATTCTTGTCTGCCCGCCGAAGTTCATGCCGCGCATGGCGACGCCGTTGGTTGAGTTGACGTGAGCTGCTATGACGAGCCCGCCGGCCTGATCGATCAGGCTGTAGGCTGCAAGTACGTCCACAGAGGCGCCGATGGCCGGAGTCCCATCATCCAGAGATTGCGGCGGGATGGAGAGATTCAATAAAAGATGCTCAATTTCGCGGATGTTTTTGAAGGGGGAGAAGAGGGCAAGGATGTGAAAACCAAATGTGGCGGTAAATTCAAAGCCGGGTAGCAGCAGCATTTTTTTCAATAAACGGTGATATTCATTGAGTTTGCTGCGTTCTTCAGGCAATAACCTGTTCAGTTTTTCAAGAAGTTCGAGCTGGTGGATTTCATCTTGTAGTGTGCGGTAACCGGCAATGGTATTGTGGTCTGTGAAGGCGAGAATATCGATTCCGCGCGCTTCGGCTTTTTGTAAAATATCCAGGTAGGTGACATCAGGCTGTTGAAAGTCTTCGGAGGCAGGTGTATGGATGTGAGCATCCATCGTGTACCATTGGTTTGGTTTTTTCCCCGCAGTATTATTTCGATTCATTATTTTTTTCCTTATCAACAATTTCCAATCAATGAATTGGAGCTTGTTATTTTTAATCTATACTTCTATTTTATCATTCAACCGACCTGAACGCGGTAGATTTACCCATTGAGTTTGAAAAGAGAATAACATCCAAAAGTGACGTCTCTTGAAAGGTTCAGTCTCTTTAATACCTACAAACTAATTTTAAATGCAATTACCCATTTTCGGCATAGGTTTTTCGTACCTGATAGACAGATACATCAAAAACATTGTACCCCTGACAAATCTTCTCATACTACCAGTTGGAACGATTATCGTTGATGTTGGACTATAACAAAATCCAGGCACAGGTCAGTTTTCGAGCAGGTGCATTTCCCGTTTTCACAAATCGTTCCAGCATTTCTTGTTCTGTTTGGCCGAGACTCACCACGTACTTTTTTCGCATATACTTGTCTCCGTCTATTCAATCGTGCAATTGATATCGCCGGTAGCGGCATATCCATTATTCGCTTCAGCAATCCATACATATTGACAACCTTTATAGGGTGCAGGCGGTGTCGCTGTGATTCCAGGCGAAGGTGGATGCAACTGCCAGTTCCCTTTGAAGACGACAAACCAAACGGGTGTCTCAGAAGGAATATCTTCAAAGTTCTCCACGCCAGGTTTTGCTGCTTTCTTTGTGGCCTCTGCCAGGGTCATCCGCTGAACATAAATTACTTCTGGAGGTTGGATATTTTCCAGCCTCGATGTCGATAGAAGGACACGAGCTGCGATTACAGCTTGTAACTTATTTGCTATTGGTGTTCCTGCCTGATAAGCCTTTAAGGTACTTTCAGGTATCGGAGTGCGGAAAGTTTGATCTTCTGTTTGGAAAGGAGCTTGGATTTCTGCGCAACTGACGAGTAGGATGAGACAAAGAAATATGCAACTCAGTATTTCATACACCTTCAATTTTTTCATCCTGCACTTCCTTTATTGACCATTATCTCTTTTTGAAACTCAGGCGTAAAACCAGAAGCACTTTATTTAGTCAAAAATGAGATCGTTGATTATGGTTGAACAGCAGTTCGCAGTTCGTTGCCCCAGGCATCCAATATTACACAAAATGTCCGATAGGGTGTTGGTGTGATACCGGGTACCGGAATACCGACATTCCACACGCCGTTCAATATGATAAGCCAGACTGATTGCGACAGAATATCGTTAGTCTGAGGCTCGAAATGCATTTCCTGCAAGGCCGAGCGTAAGGATGTCCGCTTGATTTCGCGAACACTCGGCGCTGCGTTTGATGCATCAATTTCTGGTTGTGATTGCATCGCAATGCGTACCGCTATGCTGGAAGCATCATACTCACTTATTATCGGTTGAGGCATTACCGCTATGGGAGTGTCATCAGAAGTGTGTGAATCAACAGGGTTGGTTGCTTGACAACTGCCAAGCACAACAACCGCCGCAAGTAGTACGACGTAGATAAGCCTTTTCATAATATTCTTTTCCCTTTACCCTGGGTTCAATCATTTTCCAGGTAACGGCACCGAAATCTTTATACAGATAACTCTCATGGTTCTTTTTCCTTTCCGCACATCATTAACCGCTTTCTTTGTGACTCTCTTATTATGGCACAACTACCCTGGCCAGAATATCGAGAATATCCTGCGGGGGATATCGGTTTTTGATTTCGATTGAATTTCTGCCAGAGCTTATTGTTTTACGCTAAATATAACCCAAATAATCTTCAAGTTGGTATTTTTACCCTCTGTAGTTTCACCAGCCGGGAAAAAAAGTGGCATAGGGAGCAAAGACAACACACCCCACTTTATTAACGGCAGGCGTTACTGGCAAGACATGATTTGGAAGAAAACCCAACCAGACTCTGAATCCATCGTTTATAACCGGTTTCCTGAAAAAGTGGGCTGTGCCCCGCACTTGTCCAGTGATGCGATTTTAGGCTGACTCTCGCTGTAGATTCTACTACCCTAACCTGTCCCATAGTTAGTGATAAGCCATGAGTCGCGCTTCGGGTTCCATGTTAAATAATAACTCCAATCGTACCGACCGCTTTGCATGCTAATTCCTTGACCTTTCACTTTAATCTCGAATATGACATGGTAAGTTTGATATGTTAATGATGAACTCGAAATAGGTTGGATCTCCAATATGTTAATCGAATCCACTGGTTCAGGTGCCATCTGTCCATACTTCTCATCCATTAGTGACAATTGGACCGACCAGTCGCTTCTCACCCAAGCGTCAAAATAGGCACGAAGCACTGACTCTGGATTGTGACGATCAACAGCAACAGGAACGGACGAAGTTTGTGCTGGCGGTAGAGAGGTTGCTAATGGTTGGGGGGACAGCGTGGTTGTCGGTTCAGGCGTAGAAGTCGAAGTTGGTAAACTTTTAGACATTGGAATCGGTCTCTCTGTGGGTTTTGCTGCAAAAGCGTTACACGATGTCAGTCCTATGATCAGATATAAAAAAAACATTGCTTTGTAAAAGATTTTCACGTTTTTCCTCGCCTTAATTTCAATGACTTGGAGCGCGCGACCCAATAATTAATTATACACGGATTCCACGTTTAAAATTCATTGTTAACATTTTCACCATAAAACGCTGATGGTTCTGGCTGAACCCAATTAATTTTAGCATTTTTTCCTCAGTTGAACAGCATTTTTTGGCATTTTTGGCAATCTTTTTATAAAATCGGAGGTTTGAAATGGATTTTCTCGGCCCTCCTTAAATACAAACAACAACTTGAAATACGAAAACGGTAGTTTTTTCAGGGTAGACTTTGCTCATATATCTCTCGATAAGGATAGTTTGTTGAAAGTTTCAATACAACACTCCTTGCCATTCGGATAATCTTCCCGGCCAGGAATATGTATTTCAAGCGGAAAGTCTTAATCTGCTGTCGGTATTCTGTTCCGTTTGCAAAGTCCATCTTGAACAACAGGAATAAATTATAGGCCAGCATCATCAACTGAAAAATGGCTTCATTGGCCCAAAAAGATTGGAGTAGGAGATGCCCAACAGCCATATCGTATTTGGCTTCTTTGATGTAATTTTCGGCATTACCGCGTTTTTCGTAAAATAAAACCACTTCATCAGAGGATAAATCTGTTCTATTGGTGACAAAATAGAAATAATCGTATTCTTCACCTTCCAGTAAAGACATTTGTTTTCTGTCTTTCTCATCCTTCAATACGCGGGAAACAACAAACCGTCTGGCTTTGTCCCAGGTATTCAGGGCTGTGGTAAGTTCGGTAGTTTCGCGTCCTTCCTCACCAGTACCAAAAACAACGGACGGATCGGTTACCTGGGCAACCAGCGTCGGATACTCTTTGGCTTTAATCACATAAGTAAATCCAAATGATTCAATAGTTTCCAGAATGGTATCGTCAAAATATCCACTGTCCATCCGAAAAGTGATTTCCAAACCTTCATTCTTGAGATACGCCATTATTTCCTTGATCATTTCAGCTGCACCATTCGCCGTATAGGTGTCGCCGCTTCTGATCATCCCTGTGATAAAAGCTTTAATTTCATCGCAGAATGCAAATTGAATGTTGTAACAATTGTTCCCGAGCTTCTTGGGATTGTATCCTTTAACTGCTCCTTCCTGGTGGCCTTCCACGTAGACTACACTGCTGTCGATATCGATGGTAATGGATTTTAATTTTTTCTTTCTCAACAGCTTTGCAAAGACCTTGAAATTGACCTCTCTCAGCATCTGGGTTGTTTTGTAACTGAAGTTCCCTAAAAATCTGGATACTGTTTCCGGCTCTTTGATTGAGATGGCAAAATCATTAATAAGGGGATCGCTTTGCAAAAGTTTCAGGCGTTCCAGTTTATCCATCCCGATAAAGTTTCCGCAGAGCATGGTTTTTATATGATTCATCTTAATCTTATTGGTCGATGTATTGTCAAAAACCAGATCGTGATCAATCAAATCAAAAATTCCATTCTTATTGGCATGTTCCAGCAATAGAAACAAACCGGCATTTGAGGTGAGATTTTTGGCAGAGAATTCAATTTTATTGATCACGGCAGTATCCTCACATGGCATGTTTTCTTTTCTTCAAAATTTTAACATGGCATATCTACCCAAAACACCCGATTCACTTTTTTAGTGAAAATTCGAATTTGGCCCCAAATCCAAAAAACCATCCAAAGTGGGTGAAGAGTCGATATTTTGATGGGATATTGATGAAATATTGGCTATTAAACGCCATTTTTACACACAAAGTGGGGCTTTCCTTCAATCCTTTCTTTTTCATTGATTTGGTGACGTAGAATCCGGGAATTATATAACTAAGCATAAAGAATGTTTTAGATAGAGCATATGTAAAAAGGCGACCGGGTTTTCGTTCTTGTTTTTTTTGTGAGTGTTAATAAAAGAGTCAGGTGGCAACCACCATCATCTAAGTAAATAAAACGCGGACGGTACGAGTGTGCTCATGTTCTCACGAAAATAACTTGAATTATTGCATCGGCAGATCAAAAGCATAGGTCTGGTCAGTAAACTGATGATTGCGCAGGCAGTGGTACGCGATGGTGACGCTCGATCCGTTCGCCGTGACCGTCCCCGAATTAGGACATTGTGGATCTGTAGTATACAGCGGGGTATATTCACTGGTATCAAAATTAAACACGCCGGTGAAGGTCACCCCGGTGTATTCATCTCGGCTTCCGTAGTAAACACATTTTCCGCCCTGCCAGGGATTTTGCAACGCGGTACGAATATCTGCCTGAAAATAGTATTCATTCTTGGCAAGCTCTCGGGTGAAACCGGCGAATGAAGGCAGCGTGTGCCCGGGGAAGATTGTTACTGTGGCATAGCTGATATCATCATGGCAGAGGTTGTATTTCTTGGCGCCGGGCATATCTGAATAACAAAAATTAATGTCTTCAGAGCCGTTGCCGGTGTAGATCCTTTTGGCGGTGATCTCATTCCCGGTCGTGACCTCAGTGGGCTGGGTTCCATCCTCGTCTTGCCCTGTGAGAAAATTTGTAATGTCCTTCATTGTGCAGGCGATGGTTAACAAAAGACCGAAAACTAAAATGAGGACGGTGATGGGGCGAGTTATGGTCGGTTTGGCAGATCCTGGATTTTCCATGCTCTCTCCTTATGAAATATTAATCAGAATAATATTCAATTACCGGAATTTAATATCAGAATATTATTGCCCTATTTTAAACTTACATGTAAAGACATTTCGGAAATCTTTCTATATTGTAGCATTTTCAACAACTACTTGTCTTGGATTTATCAAATAATTGTTGCTCATCGCCACCTGAATCGCGCAGGTAGATGACTACTAGTTAGTCAGAAAGAAAGGGGAGAACACTGGTTGCCATGAAAAAGAAAATTATTTTCTATAAGTTTTCAAACCAATCCAAATTATTCCATACTGGGTCTTTTAGCTCTACAGTGACTTGAGTCTTTGGAAAATTTGGAAAAGCATTTATGCCACCTTTAATTCTGACCTCTACACGCCCAGAAATGTCTTTGTTCAGTTTTAGAAGTAGAATCCTATTAAATAACTCTGGTTGATACTTGGGCATAACTGCATGCACATCACATGACATTCTCGATGAATCGTTCTCTTGATAGATCCGGTTTATTGTTAATTCCTAATCGGTTAATAATGAGTTATCTTCAATGGAGTAAAGCTCGCCTTTCACATTTTTGGTTTTTGTTGTCATTTTATATATCCAATCTTCCCTTGTCTTAGCCCTTCTTCAACAGCCTTCTCGGCTTCCTTGAAGGCAGCAGCGTTGCTTGGAGTTTGCGGCAGTTTGACCTCGGCGCCGGCGAGGAGCTGCTCGATGCTGAGAATCTGGATGCGTGGATAATCACGATTCCAAATCTCGGAGTGGTAATGACCTGCAGAGGTTGTTTCCATAGAAACGATATTTTGCATTAATATCACTTTTTCTGCATCAAAGTTTTCTTCTGAATAATTTCAGCGTTCAGCGTATAAAGACACTGTTAAAGTTTTTAATATACTTTGTGGAGGATTCTTTATCCACAAATACCATACTGATGTTCTATTATAGAAAATATGTCGAAAGGCGAGATAATCAGCTTCAGGGAGTTCCTTATCTTTAGGAAAACTGACATCAAAAGAATAAATGTCAGCTGGATATTTCTTTGGAAATGCAGACCAGCCATCGTACCAAGTAAAGTCATTATAGTATTGTTCTAATTTATTATTTCCCTTGATGATTTGTTGGGCATTTTCTAGTAAGAATGGACCTGAAGACTGAAAAAATCCAGGACTCCATACAAATGATTCATCCCACTTCAAATCGGGTTCATAAAACCCAATCAAACTCCAGACCAGAGCTGCAGTTAATTCCTTAATCCAATCCTGAATTACTTTTTTCCCAAGATGAATGTATGGCATTTTTATGTCCACATTATTTGTAGGGTTAATTATGAAATCTTTATTATCAACTTCTTTTTCTGCACGATGATAATTCGGTTCCAACATTTTTATCGCAAATATCACATTTTCTGTTAAATGGTTTGGAACACTCAATTTGTTTTGATTTATTAATACCTGTGAAGCACTCATAGAAATTGCCGTAATAATGGCACGATCACCAATACTTTTCTCTGAGTTGTGCGTGGAACAGGATGGTACAGTAATTGAATCACAATCAAAACCTGTGAACATCATTTTCGGTGGTGCATGCTCAGCACTACTGGGTGCAGGAGCCCCACAATAATAACATGGCAAATACTTTGAGTACTTTTTTAGTTTCATGGATTTTTTGCTGTTTATTTTGGAATAAATGAAATTAAATCTCCAACTTCCCCTGTCTCGGTCCTTCTTTAGCAGCCTTCTCGCCTTGCTTGAAGACTGTAGCGTTGCTTGGAGTTTGCGGCAGTTTGACTTCAGCGCCATTCAATAATTGCTCGATGCTGAGTATCTGTAAGTCTCAAAAATTATTATAGCTTTGATTTTGGAAAAACGATATTGGGGAAAGGTGGAAAAAGTGCCCCCGGTGGGAGTTGAACCCACAACCAACAGCTTAGAAGGCTGGTGCTCTGTCCATTGCGCTACGGGGGCAAATTCAACTCACTATTATAAATGCTTAGGCAGCTTTTAATCAATCCAATTAAATCTTAATGATTATTTACTTTCTGTTCAGGACATATTCAGAGATCTAAAGCTAGAATGAATCTAGTTTTTAGGATATGGAAATTCTATGCATGGGACAAAATGAGGTAAACGAAATGCCGCGCGGAGATAAATCAAAATATACAGATAAACAAAAAAGACAGGCAGAGCATATTGAAGAGTCTTATGAAGAAAAAGGACTACCGGATAAAGAAGCAGAAAGTCGAGCCTGGGCCACCGTCAATAAAGAATCAGGCGGGGGTAAAAAGAGTGGTTCTGGACGGAAGAAGAGTACACCCAAGGCCTGAATTTCATCATATCTGACAGACAGCGCTTATTGTAACGGCCGGATGCCTTTATACACCTGCACACCTGCGATGGTGCGCAGGATTGTCTCGGCGGGTTTGCCGATCTTATCTGAGAGTTCATAAGGAGTCATGGGTTGATTGCCGGTCGAGAGAAAGACGCGAAAGATGGCATCAATCATGGCGGTGTTGAAGGTGACGAAACCGGGTTCTTTGGCGCAGTGCGACATCAAGATCGATTGCAGGCCGTCCACCTGATGCACTTCGGCAGTCTTGGGGTCGACCCAATCGATCATGCCGCTTTCCGGTTGGCTCTCGAAGGCTTTCTGGTGCTCAGGGCACAGGCAGGCTTTCAGGAAAATGCGCCAGTTGTTATCGTGAATCTTCCACCATTCGAAATCGATATGGAAGGGGGTATCCAGCGTAGGTTTGATCAGACTAAAGTGCGGTTTGATATCGGTCATGGTTAAGCACCCTGTATCTTTGATTCATCCAGCCGGAAATAAAGATCGCCCATAGGGACTGCCCAGGGATGGGTAAACAGTATTTCGATGAGCGGAGAGGGCGGGCAGCGTTTGACCACATTGAGGGCGGCGTACAGTTCCTGCGCGTGTACGTGACCCTGCGGGTTGAGCTTGGCCAGTTCGCGCATCATGATCTGCATGATCTTTTCAAGAGAAGGCTTGGTTTTAGCGTACTTCTCCCAGATGCCGTCCACGGCGGCTCTATCCGGGATCACAATTGCCATGCGCTCGTCAAAGGAGCAGGTGACGACCTGTTTGAGCAGGGCAAAAACATAATTACCGTCAGCGCCTACCAGAAAAGTGCGAATCCATTCTTTGGAATTGTGTTTCTTGTCAGCGCGGATGATGACTTCGCCGGGCTTATCACCGCGGGCAATATGGATCTGGCTGCCGGGGATGAAACCTTCTGAGGTATACCAGTCATTGAGTCCGAAAATATAATGAGAAGGGCGTACTACCCAGCCGTTGAATAAAGCGCCCGAGTTGCCATCTTTAAAGGTGAATTTGATGCGCGGCGTTTCAAAAGCGGTTGGAAAAAGATTTTGTAATTTGGATGTTAACGGCAGGGTTCCAGCGCGCCAGTGGGGATAGGTCAGACTGATGGTGACGTCATCGACAGGGTCACACTGATCGCCAGGTTCCAACTCGTCGCAGAACTCAGGACCCAGGTTGACGTAGTCTTTTAACTCGTCTGGAAGAATGACCGTTTGCCCGGTAAAGAGCAGCGTCATGGGGACGTTTTGTACTTGATCGGGTTCCAGGCGGTTGAGGAACCACATGGTTTTACCGGCAGGGCCAACTTCATCAAATCGGGAATCTTCCTGCAAAGAATAATTCATGGAGAATTCAGTGAGCTTGGAGTTGGTGTCCATGGGCAATTCAATCTGTTTGATCAGCTCATTCGTATCCAGCGGGCCGCCTTCAGCCATCTCCAGCACGGCTTCAGCCAGGTTCATATAGCCTACGCCGATATCCACCAACAATGCCCGCGGGAAATAGCTCCCCCCGATGCTGATTAATTCCTCGTTTCCTTTGACCAGCGCAAATAATTTACCGGCCAGTGTTTTCCCAAATTTGCCGAGGACCCATTCCAGATTGTAAGCAGAATCCGAGTCTTCGCGGGGCTGAAAATGGTTTAGCTCGTGGTCAGCCAAATTACTGGCAAAATCAAGCCGGTTACCCGCAGCGAACTCAACGCTGATCACCTCAAAAGCGGGGATATCCGGGTTGATTCCGGGGCGTACCTCGATAACTTTCCCCTTTTGGTAGTCCCGGTGCGGGAAAAGGACTTCCTGCCCTTTTTTATATTGGTCTTTGGGAAAATAAACCATGCCCTCAGCTTTTCTTGCCTGGGTGGCAAGCTTTTTCTCAGTTTCGATTTTTCTTTCGATGAGGTATTTGGTTAATTCGGAAATTGTTTGTGGGAATTCAATTTCTAATAAATGACTATAAAGACTTTCAATATCTTTACTTGTAAATTGCAGGTTTTGCCAAATTTCTTCGCTTAAACTCATGTTCCAGTCACCGTTTCAATAGATTTCTTGATTTCTATTATACCTTAGTGTTAGGTTCCCATTGACTCATGGGTATTGATTATCCAACCATTGCAAAGGGTCTACCTGAACGCCGTTGACCCAAACCTCAAAATGAAGATGGGCTCCAGCGCCGACGAAGGCGTTGGCATCTTCGACCCTGCCGGTATTGCCTACTTTGCCGATGATCTGTCCGGCTTTGACCATGTCACCCACTTTTACGTCGATCTCGGATTGGTGGTAATAAGCAGTGAAGACTCCCCAACCGTGGTCGATCACGGTGGCGTTTCCCCGGACAGTCAAAGGGCCGCCCGCAAAAACGACTTTGCCATCGGCAGGAGCGGTGATTGGTGAACCCACGCCGCCGCCAAAATCAATGCCGGTGTGAAAGTTTTTCAGCGCGCCATTATTGTAGGAGCGTCTTTCGCCAAAGAGAGCCGTAAATTCTACCGGGAAGCCATAATTCATCGACGGATTCAGAAATTCTCCAGACCAATATCTCTCGGGAGTAATCACCGAGGTAAGTTTCTCGATCATATCCTCTTCGGGTTGGGTCACTGCCGGGTCGATTGTTGCCGGGTCTACCGTCAGTGGATCAGCTTCTGGATAATTGCCGCTGATGAGAAGCACGGGTTGTTCGAAGTTGAATTTGCTGCCGTCAGTGAAAGTACCCGTTAGTGTGAAGGAAGACAATCCGGGGTCAGCCATCGCGTTGATCCCCTGCAAAGCCACTTGCTTATTCTGGTCCATCGAGAAGAAGTGCAGAGCAACACCATTTAAAGAACCGTTCAGTTGGACGGATTGTGGAGAGTCGACTGTGATTTCAAATGTTTGACCCTGCACTAAAGGCAGCGGCGAGATCGTCACGCTGGTCAACTTGGGGTCAACCGCGCTGATCTTTTTGACATTGTCAGATTGGTCCAGATAAATTAAATCTCCCGGAAGGAGATCGGTGAAATTGTTGTCGTCATTTTGTTCCAGCAGCGCCCAGGTGGTGATGGATTGCAGCACTGCGGTTTCTAAAATAGTCTGGGAAGAGTCAACCTTGCTGACGGGGATTTTTGCTTTCGCGCTGTCAATTACCGGCAAAATCAGATTAGAGCCCGCATAGATTTGACCAGGGCTGGAAAGCTGATTCAACTTCATCAAAAGACTCTGGGCGATCTGATATTTAACTTGTAAATCATGCAAATTTTCACCCAGGTCTACCGGGGTGACCGCGATTTGTCCCTGGATTCCACTGATGCCAGGTAAAGCGAGTTGAGTGCCTGCCGAAACAAAGTTTGGATCGGATATATTGTTTAATGTGATGAGATCAGCCACGCTGATGCCAAAGCGGTTCGCAATGCTGGCCAGCGTATCACCGGACTGAATGATGTAGTAGGGGTATTGTGTTTGATCTTGCGCCTTCACGGGCGAGATCAATGTTACCAAAAGAGTAAGGGCAATGAATGCCGCGAAGAGTTTAGTTCTCATCGATAAACAGGAGCTGGTCTCCAATATGAAAATCTTGCATATGCACGGCGTTCAGTTCAATCACATACTGAGCTTTTTTTTGAGGGAAGTAAGAAAGGTGCCATTTTTTTGCCAGACGAACATCGACAATTTCAAATTTGGCATTTACCCAGATGGCTGTAATATCGAAATTCATAAAGAGCATGTGAATGGCTGTATCCAGGCGGCTTTCTGAATTATCGACTAAAATTATGCCAGAGTAATCGGGCAGCGATCTGACAAACATCAACCCTTTTAATTTGGCAAAGAATGAACTGCACCAATTCACACGTATTTTTATTTCTGAATGGTTTTGGTTGATTACTTGAACAATTTTCATCTCAACACCTGCGCCTAAGTTTACCACACTGAAAGAGAGTCAGAATGAAAATAACCACCTGGAATGTGAACGGTTATCGTGCTGTGACCAAGAAAGAATTTAAAGCTTCAATAAAGGCTCTTGACCCAGATATTCTGTGCCTGCAGGAAATCAAAGCCAAAACCGATCAGGTTCCGACAGAGGATATTGAAATCCCTGGATACGAGCATATCTGGAACTCAGCAGAGCGGCCCGGTTACAGCGGGGTCGCAACCTATTATAAAAAACCGGTTCGCGGTTTTCTGCTCGGATTAGGACTGGATGAATTCGATAATGAGGGTCGAGTGATCCGTTTGGAATTGGAAGAATTCACCTTATTTAATATCTATTTTCCAAACGGTCAGCGGGGGCAGGAGCGAGTTGATTATAAGTTAAGATTCTATGAAAAACTTTTGGATATTTGTGATGAGCTGCAAAAAGAAGGCAGGCCAGTGGTAATTACAGGGGATTTCAATACTGCCCATACAGAAATAGACCTGGCGAACCCCAAAGAAAATTCCATGACTTCTGGGTTTTTGCCAGAGGAGCGGGTTTGGATCGACTATTATTTACAGCACGGATTTGCCGATGCTTTCCGTGATCTCTATCCAGAAAAAGTGCAGTATTCCTGGTGGACTTATCGTGTTAATGCAAGGGCGCGGGGTATTGGCTGGAGGCTCGATTATTATCTGGTATCCCAGAGTCTGATGCCTAAAATTAAGGATGTCATCATTCATGATGAAGTAATGGGTTCAGATCATTGCCCGGTTTCCATGCTCATCGACTTTTGACGAAGATCGTTTTATTGTCAGTTATAATGGATAGGCTTTATCAGTTGAAGAGAAAGGGTAAATAATGGGAAAGCTTCGTCTTGTAATCGTTGATGATCATGAAGTCGTGCGGTTGGGATTGAAGACTTTACTGGATCGATATCCCCATTTTGAAGTGATTGGTGAAGCAGGGACAGCCCATGATGCTGTGGAGCTGGTAAACCGGATTAAGCCGGATATTGTAGTGATGGACATTCGCCTTCCTGGAGTTTCGGGAATTGAAGCGTGTGCAGAAATCACCAAGAATGATCCAGGTGCCAAAGTGATCATGCTCACCTCTTATGCTGAAGATGATATGTTATTCTCAGCAATTCGAGCTGGCGCATCTGGTTATGTATTGAAGCAAATCGGGGGAGAAGATTTAATCAAAGCCATTGAATCCGTTGGGCGCGGTGAAGCGCTGCTTGACCCGGCTGTAACGCAGCGCGTTATTCAGGAAGTACGGCGGGCTGTCAAAGAAGAAGAAGCTACTGCTTTTATTAACTTAAGTCAGCAAGAAAAGCATGTCCTCATAGCAGTATCAGAAGGGCGAACCAACCGGGAAATCGCCAAAGTCCTGTTTTTGGGTGAAGGCACAGTCAGAAATTACGTCAGCAGCATCCTTTCCAAGCTGGGCGTGAGTAATCGAGCCGAGGCAGCTGCCTATGCCGTGGAACATAATTTGAAAGAATATTTATAAATTTGCTCGTGAATTAAGGCAGAGAATTCCACAGCGACTGCATATACAGCGCGTCCTCTTCCATGATTGGGCTTTCGCACAGGATGCGTCCGGCGCAACCGTTATCCTTCAAAGTTTTCAACAATCCCTGTATGTTCAAATCAGATTCACGCAGCGGGAGATGATTGCGTTCTCCTTTGGCGGAGTATTCGATTCCACTCAAATGAATGTGCATTTCGTGTAGTGATTCAACTCCTAAAATATTCTTGTAGGTTTTAATTACTTTTTCCCATTCTTCCGGTGAATTCATGCTGCCGTCTCCTGGCCGGGCATGCAGATGGGCGAAATCCAGGCAGGGAAGAACACCAGGAATAGATTGGCTCATTGCGAGGGTATCCTCAAGAGAACCAAGCATTGCAGATTTTCCCATCGTTTCAGGACGTAAGCGAACGGGATTGTTTTGAGATCTCAATTCCGCGACACATTCTGCCAGGCGCGGAATGGCAACCTTGAGAACCTCCGTTGGGGGTTGCTCAAAGTAAGACCCGGGATGGAAGATGATATCTGTAGCACCGGCCAGGTTTCCATAATGGGCAGCATCCATGAGCCTTTGACGTGATTTTGGCCATTCTTCAGTTGATCCATTTAGATTGATGAAATAAGGGGCGTGGACACTCAGATTGACCTGCTGCTTCTTCGCTTCGGCACGAATTAAAGCACAGGTTTCTTCACTGACGCGGACAGACTGCACCCAACCTAACTCAAAAGCAAAAAGACCTAGTTCGGATAATCTTTGAATAGCTCCAACACTCCCGCCAGGTTTTTTCGGAGTCGAAATAGGTGAACCAACCGTACCAAATTGAAAAGTGGTCATAAGGAACCCCTTATTTAATAAACAAAGACAAAATCTTTGGTATAAAAATAATCAACCCGACAGCAGCAGCAGTGATCGAAGCCACTAAAACTCCGGCTGCGGCCGTATCTTTTGACGCTTTTGCCAGTTCATGGTAGTTTGGAGTGACCAGATCGGTGATCTTTTCTACACCTGTATTCAAGCATTCACTGACCCAGACCAGGCCAATGGCAAATATTACAATGATCCATTCAAGGTAACTGATTCGTAGAAAAAAGCTGGCTGCAATGACAAATAAAGTGATTAGCAGATGGATTTTGGCATTCCTCTGCGTTCTGTAGACATACCTCAAGCCGTGAAAAGCATTTAGAAAAGCATCGTGCGGATTTTTATTGAGGTTCATGATTAATCATCACCTGAAAATTTATCCATCTGGATTCCAAGAAGTTGCAGGTAACTCTCTTGTTTAGCCCACATTTCTGCCTTTTCGATTTCATTCTGGTGATCATGACCGAGTAAGTGCAAGACTCCGTGAATGGCTAACATGGCTAATTCATCGCCAACCGGGTGATTGGCCTCGATTGCCTGAGCGGTAGCCCGCGGTAACGAGATGACTATATCTCCCAGGTAGCGCGTGCCATCCCCAGGGTCGACTTCGTCCGAAGGAAATGAAAGGACATCTGTAGGGCGATCCACGTCGCGGTACTGTTTATTGAGAGCTTGAATAAAATCGTCATCGCAAACGACGATAGAAAGATCTGCGTGCACTTTTTGAAGCGCAGTTTTAGCTGCTTTCTGAAGCACCATTTTGATTGATTTGTCACTGGGAATATCAGAAAAATCAATTGAAATCATGTCTGATTTCCGTTCTGGACTCGATGGGTGGATTGGGTTCAGGATATATCAAACGTGGATGGTGAGTATTAACCATCACCTGGAAGAATGCTTCTGCAATATCCCGTAAGTCCTTTAAGGTCAAAGTGGATTCTTCCATTTGACCTTCTTGGACACAGCCATCAATTACCTTTTTGATGAGGAGTTTTAATTCCTCGTCGGTTTTAGGCAGCTCAGCCCGTGCTCTTGCCTCACAACCATCCGCGAGCATCAGCAGAGAAGTCTCTTTGGTCCTTGGTTTGGGCCCTGGATAGTGGAATCGTTTCTCGTCAATTTTAGAACGATCCCCATTGGCTAATTCAAGGGCTCGGCTGAATTGGTAGCGGGTGATGGCGGTACCGTGATGTTCCTTGATAAAATCTTTGATCCTTGGCGGTAGATGATGCTTGTTGGCGAGTGACAAACCGTCATTGATATGTTTGATGATGGTTTCAGCCGCTACTGATGGATCCATATCCTCGTGCGAGTTAATTTTTCCGGGAATCTGATTCTCAATGAAAAAGCTGGCATTCATTGCTTTTCCGCAATCGTGATAAAGCGCACCAACTCGCGTGACTAAAGGATCAGCGCCAATCGCTTTGGCAGCTTGCTCGGCTAAGTTGGATACCTGTAAAGAGTGTTGGTAGGTACCAGGCGCATTTTGCAGAATATATTGCAGCAGAGGATTGTCCGGCCTGGAGATTTCCAAAAGATTCATAGGGGTGGTAAGACCTAAGATTTGAGAGGCGATAAACTGGAAAAGTAAAGCTAAACTGGTACTGGCGACGCCGCTAATCAGGGTTACTCCTGATAATGTCAACATTCCAATCAAATCTGTAGAATTATCCAAAAAGCGATTTGCAATGATAACCACAATTCCAGTAAGCGCTGAAAAAATCCCGGCCCAGAAGAAACTTGAAATACGGCGACCTTTCCCAAGGACTAATGCACCGATCAAACTGCTGAACAAATAGAATACAAAAAGTTCATTAGAGTTGGAAATGCCAAACGCAGCTAATAAACTAAGTACGAGGGAAAAAAGGACGGAAATTTCGAGATTAAACAGGGAGGCTAACATCATTGCAAAAGCCGGCAGCGGAAAGAGATATGGCAGAATCGTTCGATTTGGGATGATCGCTCTAGCGGCAAAGAGAAATATCAGGTACGTAATCGAAATCAAAGTCATACTGCGCAGGTCAGCAATAGGGTAAATTCTGCGCCTGTTGAAATATAAAGCGACAAAACAGGTTAACAAGAGGACAATTAATACTGGAGAAATGATCTCTCTTAGTTTGTCCTGTGGTTTTACAAAACCATAATAGTTCAAAGTCTCAAATTCTTCGGGTGAAATTACCTGTCCATGGAGCACAATCGCTTGACCTTGAATGTAATTTGATTTGACGGTTCCCACTGCTGCGGTGGCATTCGTTTTGGCTAATTGAGTATCCTTGTCGGAATAAAGACTGTTGGCGACGATAAATGGGTTGACTAATTCTTGAATTAATTTGGATTCGGTATCGGAGAATGAGAGAGTAATGAGATTAGGGACCGATGAGCGGTTATCTTGAATTTGATAATCGCGAATATTCTTGCGCATAATTTGCTCAAGAATCGAAAGCGATTCTTGAGCAACGGCTTGCCAATCTGCATCAGAGAGCTGCAGGAGCAAAAGCTGGGAATCAGCAGACAAAGATAAGGCGTGAATGGAGGCAATATCAGTTAATTTTTGGTCCTGAGTAGCTAAATTATCAGCTCGAACCGTATCTATATAGTTTAGAATGATGTGCAGGTTATCAATTTGCGTGCGAGTGATGGCTGGATCCGAGGGAAGATAGACTAAAGGGACTGCATTGGCTGCATCAGTTTTGGCTTTTTCGGTAAGGATTTCACTATCGAAAGAGGCTGTGAAAGGTGCGGTGATATCAGAAGTTGCCACCGATCCAACCGAAAGTGGATAGGAACTGGGCCGCAGTGCAATTGGGAAAACCAGGGCGCCAACGGTCAAGAGCGCAGCATTGATAAGCAAAACAATGCGGTAGATTTTTCTGGATGAACTTGAGTGGAACCAATTCCGAAATAATTTTGGCACGTTTATTTTTGTAAAAGTTCTTTAACTATGGCACTGACCCGATCGGAAGCTGCTTTGCCTTGAATTTTTGGCAGAACAGCTTTCATTACCTTACCCATATCTGCTATAGCAGATGCACCGATGTCAGTGATGGTGTCCTTAATTATCTTTTTAAGCTCAGGTTCTGAAAGCTGCTTGGGTAAGAATTGCTCAAGAACCTTAATTTCAGCTTCGGCTCGGGTAATCAAATCCTGACGATTCCCTTTAATAAAATCTTCAATAGATTCATGGCGTGATTTAATTTCTTTTTGAATCAGGGAGAGAATAGCTGCATTATCGAGAGTTTGCATTTTCTCGACTTCAGCAAGTTTCAAATTCGTCAATACCATTCTCATTGTATCCCGGGTAACTTCATCTTTTTTCTTCATAGCTTCATGAAGAAGTGAATTAAACTTATCCTTTAAACTTTCTTCCATTTTGCCTCCCAAATCTCAATTAATTTCGATCAAATCCCTGATTGAATCGACAAGGGCGGTTCCAAAACCTGGAACATACAATAAATCATCGATTGATCGAAAAACACCGTGTTCTTGCCTATAGGTAATAATCGCCTGGGCTTTTTGTGCTCCGATTCCTGGAAGAGAATCCAATTCCTCCAGGCTTGCGGTGTTAATATCAATTTTACCTTGAGTTTGTGAGGATGCTGAAGGAGTTTCACTCTTAGTTCCCGGGATTGTGATTTGTTCTCCATCCTTGAGCACCTCGGCTAAATTTACATTAGACAAATCAGCATCTGCAAGGGTTCCTCCTGCAGCCAGCACAGCGTCATTGATACGAGAACCGGGTGAAAGTGAATACACTCCTGGATGATTGACTTTTCCAGTCACAGAAATAACCAAAGTTGTCTTTTGGGTGGGAATAATATATTCGATTGTAGATGAATCCCGTGGAGAAGCAACTAGATAAATTACACCTCCAATAATCAAGCCCATGAGAATCCCAAGAATTAATGCCTGCCAGGTTTTCATTACTGCGCTTATTTTAGGCGATACCTTTTTCCTGTTCGTACATAGTAGTAAACGCCGTAATGGCAACCTCTAGCATTTCGGGGGTGGGTTCTGCGGTGGTTAATCGCTGCATGGCCAGATTGGGCCAGGCTAAAAGCCGGATAAACGCGTTATCCAGATGATTTGCGGTAAAACGCATATATTCGTACGCTAACATGATTATCACTGGCAGCAATAAAACACGGCTAGCCATTCGCCAAAGAATTGACATCGGCCCCAACAAAGCAAAAATGATCACAGAGAAAACTACAACAATTAAAACGAAACCGGTTCCGCAGCGGGGATGCTGAAGCGAATAATGAGTGACTTTCTCTGGAGTTAATTCCGAACCACTTTCAAAAGCATTGATCGTTTTATGCTCAGAGCCATGATACATAAAAACGCGGTGAATATCTGCCATTTTCCCTACCAACCACATGTAACCGATCACCATTAACAAACGGACCAAACCTTCAATCAAATTTCCAACAAGCGAATTGATATGCAATAATGGTTGGACCCACTGCACCAATGCCGCAGGAGCAACAAAAAACAACCCGATTGCGATTGCAAATGAAAGAACAACAGTCAGCGCGAGTGTAGAACCCTCTATTTTTTCATCTTCTCCGGTCTGAATGTTGGCTGAGTAAGTTAAATACTTTGTACCGAGCCCAATGGAATCCCATAAGATGACCAGACCGCGGAGAAATGGGATTTTTGTGATAACCGATGTGTAAATTCCAGTTAATTTCTCGCTCTTGACGATTATTTTTCCAGACGGATCCCGTACAGCGACAGAGACAAAATGCCGCCCGCGCATGAGGACGCCTTCCATTAATGCTTGACCGCCGTAAGCCGGCAATTTTAATTTAGCAGTGCTCATGGCAACTTTTCCAGATTGAAGAAAAAGTTAATCAAGGAATCAATACCCCGATACCATGTGGGTAAATGTAATCTCTCGTTGGGGGCGTGAATGTTATCATCAGGGAGTCCGAAACCACCAAGAATTGAATCGACGCCCAAAACTGTCTGCAAATCAGGAACTACTCCAACACTTCCACCTTCACGTTTGTAGACAGGGGGAACTCCCCATATAGTCTCAAGTGCTTTGGCAAAGGCCAGTGATTCTGGAGATTTGACGTCAGAGATGCTGGGTTTTCCACCGCTTAAATACTTGAGTTCATATTTTACGGTCTTAGGCATGTGCTTCGATAAGTACGCAGTTAATTGCTGATAGACTTCTTGCGGATCCTGGTCAGGCACCAGGCGGCAGGATATTTTTGCCATTGACCAGGCGGGAATAATCGTTTTTGAACCTTCCCCAATAAATCCAGAATACAATCCATTGATTTCGAGGGTTGGGCGCGCTCCGGCACGTTCCAGACTTGAATACCCCTTTTCTCCCCATAAAGCTGGTACTCCGGTCTGTTGAATGTAGACATCGTCGCCGATATTTAAACGGGCTAATTCGGAACGTTCTTCATTCGAAAGAGGGCGCACAGATTTATAGAAATCTGGTAACGTAACCCGGCCATCCTGATCGTGTAAACCTGCAATAAATTCAGCCATTACCTGGGCTGGATTATGAATAATTCCACCAAATGAACCCGAATGCAAATCATGCGCAGGCCCGAATACCTTTAACTCAAAATATGCTAATCCACGCAGCCCATAGACAATTGTTGGAGTACTCGAGTTGACCATGCCTGCGTCCGGGTTAAAACAGGCATCCGCTTGAAGAAGTTCATTATGATCTTTTAAAAATTCCAAAAAATGTACAGAGCCAATTTCTTCTTCACCCTCAAAGACGAATTTAATATTTATCGGGAATTCGCAAGTCTGCATGATGGCTTCAACAGCACTGATTGTTGCCCAGACCTGGCCTTTCATATCCGATACACCGCGTGAGAAATGGTAATCACCTACAGTGGCGGGTTTAAAAGGATCGCGGTCCCAAAGTTCAATGGGGTCGACTGGCTGAACATCATAGTGCCCGTAAATCAGTATTGTCGGATTTTCTTTTCCTGCGTGCAGGTATTCACCGGTTACGATCGGGTGAAGTTTTGTGGGATGAATTGTAACTTTCTCAATTCCCAATTTTTTTAGTTTATCAGCCAAAAATTGCGCTGCTTTTTGAATATCCACGGAATGTTCAGGATCTGTTGAAATGGACGGAATGCTTACGAAATCATCCAATCCATCAAGAAAATAGTTCTTATGTTCTGCAGCAAAATTAAGTGAGGTTTGACGATTATCCACGGTTTTCTCTCCTGTTATTAATGCTTTGATTATATGCTATTTACTTCTTATTGCAACTTTTGGCTTAGCGGTTTGTTTATGCTACAATACCTTTGCAGTTTCTCAATCCTCATCAGGCAGGTGATCATGCTGATTATTAATTCTAGAATCGTGACATGGGGAAAGCCGAACCAAATCCTTGAAGGATATGCCGTATTAATCATTGGTCAAAGAATTTCAAAAATAGCAAAGCAGCAGAAATTACTGGACAAATATCCAGATGAAAAAATAGTGAATGCGAACGGCCAGTTGTTAATGCCGGGTTTGATTTGCGCCCATACTCATTTTTATGGCGCTTATTCTCGGGGGCTGGCCATTCCAGGCATTGCGCCGGCGGATTTTCAGCAGATCTTACAAAAACTCTGGTGGCCTTTGGATCAATCTTTGACACATGAAGATGTCAAATATTCCACACTCGTGTGTTTGATTGATGCGATTCGCCATGGAACCACCACTCTCTTCGACCATCATGCATCACCCAATGCCATTGACGGGTCACTCGATGTGATCGAAGGCTGTCTCAATGAAAGCGGCTTACGCGGGGTTGAATGTTATGAAGTGACCGACCGGGGCGGCAAAGAAAAAGCGGAAGCAGGAATCCGAGAAAACGTCAGAATGATTGAAAAAGTTAAACAAGGTGGGCACGAAGGTAGAATTGCTGCGACCTTTGGTCTCCATGCCAGTTTGACTTTATCGGATGAGACATTGGAAAAATGCCATGCTGCCATCCCGGACAATTTCGGATTCCATATTCATGTAGCTGAACATCAAATAGATGAGTACGATTCACTGCAAAAATCAGGTCTACGAGTGGTAGATCGGTTAAAGAAATTTGATATGTTGGGTGAAAATACAATCATTGCTCATGGCGTGCATATGGATATGCGTGAGGTGGAGCAGGTATCTGAATCTAAAACCTGGTTGAGCCATCAACCACGCTCGAATATGAACAATGCAGTAGGCATGGCTGATATCGATTCGTTTTTACGCATGGGAGTGAAAGTTTGTCTGGGGAATGATGGTTTTTCTAACGCGATGTGGGACGAATATCGCTCTTGTTACCTGGTGCATAAACTTTGGAATAAGGATCCGCAGCGTATGGGAGGCAGCAATTTGGCGGAAATTGCTTTCTACAATAACGCCGATCTCGCTTCTCATTTCTTCCCGGCGAACGGACTTGTCGGCAAAATCGAAGAAGGTGCTCAGGCGGATCTCATTTTAGTTGATTATCTGCCTTTCACTGAAATGACGCCTGGTAATCTTCCCTGGCATATTCAGTTTGGATTCCGTGATTCGATGGTGACTTCCACAATGGTAGCAGGTCGGTGGCTGATGCAAGATCGGAAGTTATTGACTCTGGATGAAAAAGAAATCACTCAGGCAGCCATGATTTCATCTCAACAAGTCTGGCAGCGTTACAAAAAACTATTTTAGCCGAGGAAAAATGACTGACGAAGAGCCAAAGATTATCAATAAAATTGCAGTATTAGGTGGTACGGGCAAAGAAGGAAAAGGCTTAGCCTATCGCTGGGCCAAAGCTGGTCTTGATGTGGTCATCGGTTCTCGTTCCATAGAGAAGGCGCAAATAGCTGCCAGCGAACTGAACGAGAAATTACAGGATAAACAACTCTTTATCACCGGAATGGAAAATAAACAGGCTGCTGCATGGTGTGATCTGGCTGTCTTGACGGTTCCCTATGCTGCTCAGCTTGCTACACTTGAGAGCATCCGCGAGGACATTTCCGGGAAAATACTTATTTCGGTGACTGTTCCATTGGTACCCCCAAAAATTACCAAAGTACAAATGCCTTCTGCCGGGAGTGCGGCTCAAGAAGCCCAGAATTATCTAGGTGAACAAACCCCTGTTGTAGCCGCATTTCAAAATGTTTCTTACGAGCGGTTGTTAAATGATGAAGAGGTCAACTGTGATGTGATTGTTTGCGGTACAGGCAAGGCTGCCCGGCAAGTTGTTATTGGTTTGGTACAAAAAGCCGGTATGGTTGGCTGGGATGGCGGTGTGATTGAAAATTCGGCAGTAATTGAAGGCATGACTTCCATCTTGGTAGGATTGAACCGGCAGTTCGAAGGAAAAGCCGCAGGCATTAAAATTACCGGTATCAGGGATTAATTTGTTAGGGTAAACATGGAACTCACATTAACTACGATTAACGCAATTCCATTGATAAAGGCTAAAGATAACCTTGGCCAGATTATTGCAGATGCAACACAGAAACAGGGAATTACCCCGAAAGATGGCGATATTTTTGTGTTGGCCCAAAAGATTGTCTCCAAAGCTGAGGGGCGAATGGTCAATATGACTTCTGTTACCCCTTCAAGTGAAGCAGTGAAGTATGCTGAAATCACTGGCAAAGACCCACGATTTGTAGAACTGGTATTGCAAGAAAGCAAGTCTGTTTTGCGAACTGCTTACAATACCCTGATTGTGGAGCATAAATACGGTTTTATTAGCGCTAACGCGGGCATTGATCACTCAAATGTGAAAGGCGAATGGGGCAATGATCTTGATTGGGTTCTCCTTTTACCAGAGAATCCTGATCATTCAGCAGAACAAATTCGACGCACACTGGAAAGTAAATTCAGTTGCCAATTAGGTGTCTTGATCATCGATTCGCATGGACGTGCCTGGCGCAACGGTACTGTCGGCACGACGATTGGTCTTTCTGGTCTTCCCGGTATAGTCGATTTGAGAGGAACTTCTGATCTTTTTGGTTTCCATTTGAAAATAACCCAGGTTGCTGCTGCTGACGAGTTGGCTGCCGGAGCCTCGTTATTGATGGGACAAGCTTCGGAGAAGACCCCGGTAGTTCTGGCTCGAGGTTTCCCATACGCATTGCGCGAAAGTAATTTTCAAGAGTTGATTCGCCCAAAATCTCAAGACCTCTTTCGTTAGGAGAGATTAGTGTATTCGATTGCCTCTTTATTTGAAGTTGATTCTCAGGGTCCCTGGAATGTACTATCAAGTTTGTGCGAAGTCTCTGGGGTAACGACGCATTCGATTCCTCATTTTTCCTGGCAAACAGCTGAAACGTATCAAATTGACACGGTTCGGAAGAAACTATCTTATTTGACTGAGTCAATAGCACCTTTTCACTTTACAACTTCAGGGTTGGGAGTTTTTATTAATCATAGAAAAATAATATTTTTGATTATCGTAAAAACCAGATTATTGTTGGAAATTCATCAGACTCTTTGGGACGAAGTTGCGAAATATGGAAATGACTCAAGGCCCTATTATGCACCAGAAAGTTGGATCCCCCATATTTCACTAAATCTCAATGAATTGTCAGAAGAAAACTTCAATTGTTGTTTCTCCAAACTATTGAATGAAAACCTGCAACTCGAGTTTCAAGTAAATAAATTTGGTTTGATTTATATGGATGAAAATAAATCAGGCATAGATTCGCTGTTTCCGTTACGAGGTATCAATCATTAAACCTATGCAAAAAGTTGTGGCTCTGGCAGGTGGTGTCGGCGGCGCAAAATTAGCTTGGGGTTTGGCCCAAATTCTCTCCCCGGAAGAATTCTCTGTGATTGTGAACACCGGGGATGATTTTATCCACTATGGTTTGAATATCTCTCCGGACATAGATACTGTATCTTACACGTTAGGAAATTTAGCGAACCCTGATTCCGGGTGGGGAAGAAACGGGGAAAGCTGGAATTGCCTCTCAGAATTAAAAAGGCTGGGTGGGGCTGCATGGTTTAACCTTGGCGATTTGGATTTAGCTTTACATTTGCAAAGGACGGCACTTCTGCAGGAAGGTAAATCTTTAACCGAAGTCACTCTCCTCTTATGCAAAAAAATGGGGGTCAGGCATGCTGTGCTGCCCATGACCGATGCACCGGTAAGGACGCTGGTATCCACAAACGAAATGGGGATTCTCTCGTTTCAAGAATATTTTGTGAAATATCAATGTAAGCCGACCATGAATGGTGTTCGTTTTGATGGTATCGAAACAGCCATTCTTTCGGGGGAAGGCCGCAGTGTGCTCGAGGAAGCTGATTTTGTAGTGATATGTCCTTCGAATCCCTGGGTGAGCGTCAGTCCAATATTGGAAATTGCGGATGTTAAGAACATCCTTGCCAAAAAAACAGTGGTGGCCGTTTCCCCAATTATTGGGGGAAAAACTGTCAAAGGGCCTGCAGCAAAAATGTATTCTGAGATGGGGATTATCCCCAGTGCTTTGGCGGTCGCTCAGCATTATGGAAAGCTCATACAGGGAATTGTCATAGATAAAGTGGACGAAAATCAGGAAAAATTGATTCGGCAGTGCGGTATAATACCCATTGCTGAAAACACATTAATGTCAGACAATTCAACCAGGATAAATTTAGCCAGGTTGACAGTTGCTTTTGCTCAACGATTCATAAAAGGGATAGACGGATGACACTTTGGGCGATAGTACCAGTAAAGCCATTAAGAAGAGGAAAATCCCGCCTTTCAGGTGTTTTAAGCGAAGATGAGCGCACTGCACTAAACCAATCAATGTTGATTAATACAATTAAAACCCTGAAAGCGGTCCCTGAGATTGATGTAATTCTGGTTGTCTCAAGAGACCCTTCGGCGTTAGCCCTGGCTCGCGAATATCAGGCCCGCACCGTGCTTGAAGATGGCAGTCCTGAGTTAAATACCGCCTTGCGCCGTGCTTCCATGGTTGCGCAAACCTATCAGGCTCATGAAATAATCGTCTTACCTGCCGATCTACCGCTTATTCAAGCGGCTGATATTCAAAAATTCATTTCGTATTCCGGCAATCCACCCGAAGTAATCATTGCACCAGATCGGCGTAAAGATGGTACGAATGCGTTGTATATTAACCCTGCAAATTTGATTGACTTTCAATACGGTCCAGGTTCTTTCAACATTCATGTGCAGAAGGCGCACGATGCAAATGCCCGAATTGAAATAGTGGAGCTTGAGGCGTTTGCGCTGGACCTTGATTTACCGGAAGACTTGATCTATTTTCACAAACTCGAAGCTCTTAAAAACCAAATTAATTTATCTACGGAGGAAAAATGACTCAAAGAATGGCACTTTATTTACAGGATGCTCATGACCTTCGCAAGGGTCTCGACTACGTTCGCTATGCAGAACAGAGAGGTTTTGAAGCGGTCTGGCAGGCAGAAAGTCGCCTGGTTCGGGATGCGATTGTGCCGATGGCCGCTTATGCAGCTGTAACTGAGAAAATCAAGGTCGGGTCAGGGGTGATCAATAATTGGACGCGTAACATTGGTTTATTGGCATCTACTTTCTTAACCCTGGACGATTTAGCTCCCGATCGAATTATTTGTGGTATCGGTGCCTGGTGGGATCCGCTGGCGAAAAATGTCGGCATTGACCGGAAAAAACCGCTCACCGCAATGAAAGAGACTGTCACCATTCTAAAAAGATTACTGAATATGGAGCGGGTGACCTTTGATGGTGAATTTATCCATGTAAATGGGATTGAATTGGATGTGGTTCATGGACGCCGCGAACCCCGCAATGTTCCTATCTATATTGGAGCTACCGGCGATCAAATGATGGAGATGACCGGAGAAATTGCTGACGGGGTGGTCATGAATTACTGTGTTCCGCCAGAATATAATTTCAAAGCGATTGAACTTTTGAAGGCTGGAGCTGAGCGGGCTGGCCGTAATTTCGATGCGATCGATAGGCCGCAGTTGATCGTTTGCTCAGTCGATAACGATCATGATAAAGCCATTGATACAACACGTGAATTGCTTTGCCAGTACCTGGCGCAGCAGCCGCATATTGCTAAAGCTTCTGGGGTTGACCCCGAAGTAGTTCGCCAGATACAGGCAACTTTAGGTTGGCCTGCGACACATGAACAAATTGCTCAAGCAAAACATTTTGTACCGGTCGAGTTGATCGAGCGGATCACAGCGTCCGGTACACCGGAAGAAGCCCGCAAGAAAGTCGCTCAATACTGTGAAAATGGCTGCACCTGTCCAATTCTATATCCGGTTGGCGGGGACGTTAAATTGTTGATCGATACCTTTGCACAAAAATGACCACTATAAGACAATCAAGTACACATAATTGCTTCGTTTGCGGTGTGGATAACCCTTATGGACTGAAAATAAATTTCTGCAGTGACGGAAATGGCTTTGTAACTGCGCAGACTATTTATTCCAAGAATTTTCAGGGTTATCCTGGAATCGTCCACGGTGGAATCATCACGGCCACATTGGATGAAGCTGCCGGTCGGGCAGCCATCATGACCAAACGCCCGGATATTGTTTTGGTAACCGGGAAAATTGAGGTGCGCTTTCGCAAACCAACGAGGGTGAATGAATTGATCAGCATAGAAGGCAAATTCATTAGCCGAACAGGACGAGTCTACCAAACCCAAAGTTGGCTGAAAGATTCCAACGGTGAAATTTTAGCAGAAGCTGACGTAACTCTTGTGGAGCCTGGCAAGGTTTTGACTTCCTCAATCGAACCAGGAGATGATCAATGGGTTGATTGGGATCAAGATGAGGGTTGCCAATGATAATTGAATATTTACGGCCTGACACGATGGAAGCTGCTATCGAAATGTTACAAAGGAGCAAACCAGCCACCTTAGCATTGGGCGGTGGAAGTGTTCTGAGTAAACACAAGGGTAAATCAATTGCCGTAGTTGATCTTCAAAACTTGGGCTTGAATCAGATTACCCACTCTGCAGAAATAATTGAGATCGGTGCAACTGCTACATTATCTGAAATTGAAAGTACGCTTGCTGATCCAGAAATGACTAACGCTATTCGTATTCAGGCTGGCAAAAATCAACGCAACTCCGGAACGATTGCCGGATTAATCAACGCAGCTGACGGACGCTCTGCTTTATTAACCATGCTGCTGGCTCTGGATGCACAACTTACCTGGTTACCGGGAGAAAAGACTATCTCGCTCGCGGATTGGCTTACGCAAAGAACTACCTGGCGAGAAGCGGTTTTGATTTCAAAGATTACGATTCCTCAGGTAGTGATGCGGTTTGAAACGGTGGCTCGCACTCCAAAAGATCTGCCGATCGTCGCCATCGCCATAGCAAAATGGCCTTCTGGCCGGCTGCGAATTGCAGTTGGTGGTTTTGGTGCGCTGCCTGTGCTTGCGATGGATGGAAGTATGCAAGAGGAGGCAGTAATGGCGGTTGATAAGGCTTACTCTCATGCAGATGATAACTGGGCATCGGCTAACTACCGCCGCGAAGCAGGAAAAATATTAGCTGCCCGTTTGCTGGCCGAGATTCGCCATTCTTCAGAGGAAAAAACGAAATGAATATCACTCTCGATATAAATGGCAATCATTTAACCCAAGAGATTGACCCTGGAATTACGTTATTGGATTTTCTTCGTTCAGAAGGATTTTTTGGAGCGAAATTTGGCGGTTGCAAAAAAGGGGAATGTGGCGCCTGTACCGTGTTGGTGGATGGCAGGCCCATCAATTCATGCTCCATGTTGGCCGCACAGGCCAGCGGGCACAAGATCAGCACAATCGAAGGCATTGGTGAACATCCAGACCAGGGTTGGAAGAAAACAGAAGGATTGAGCCTGATTCAAAATGCCATGATGGATTCTGGCGCAATCCAATGCGGCTATTGTACCCCTGCCATGGTGCTGAGTGCGGAAGCCTTATTCAAGGGTAATCACAGCCCAAACGAAGCTGAAATTCGTGATGCTTTTTCGGGAATTCTTTGCCGTTGTACCGGGTATGAGAAGCCAGTTAAAGCAATTGAATTTGCTCAGAAAGTTCGGGATGGGTCAATCCAGGCAGATAATTTGGAAGAGGCTCTGATTAAGGCAGTTCTTCCAGAGATGTCAACCATAACCCAATCTCCTGTTTATGCACATATCGGTAAAGCTGATAAAAAAGTAGACGGAATAAAATTAGTGCAGGGTAAACCTGCCTTTACAACTGATATTGAATTACGTGGAATGTTGGTTGGGAAGATATTACTAAGCCCGGTAGCTCATGCTTTGATTAAATCCATCGATACCTCCGCAGCGAAAGCATTGAAGGGAGTACGCGCTGTTCTTACCTGGCAGGATATCCCAAGGGTGGTTTATTCCACTGCCGGCCAATCTGACCCTATTCCCGGCCCATTGGATCAATTTAGTCTGGACAATAAAGTACGTTTCGTCGGTGATCGGGTGGCGTTCGTGGCTGCGGATACCGAAGAGATTGCCGATGCTGCTCTGGCTAAAATCAAAGTGGAATACGAAGAATTACCTATTTTATTGGATTCAAGAAAATCTATGGCGCCGGATGCTCCGCGCCTGCACGAAGAACCTGAATATGTTAATTTTGCAGATTCCGATGCATCCAAGAACCTGGCGGCAAAGATACGTATCGATGTTGGCAATGTTGACGAGGGATACAAAGAAGCCGATTTAATCATCGAAGGCGATTACGAAGTGCCGAAGGTTCAGCAGGCTCATATTGAACCACATGAAGTGATCTCTTACTGGGATGAAGACGACCGTTTGGTTATTCGCACGAGCACGCAAGTGCCGTTTCATGTAAGGCGCATCCTGGCTCCAGTATTGGGCTTGCCGATCAAACGCATCCGTGTGATTAAACCCCGCATCGGTGGTGGCTTTGGTGGAAAGCAGGAAGTCTTAATCGAGGATGTTGCTGCGCATCTTACAATTGCTACCGGCAAACCTGTTCGGGTGGAATACACGCGTGAAGAAGAATTCATCGCGGCTCGTTCTCGGCACCCTATGAAAATACATATGAAAACCGGTATCAAGAAGGACGGCACCATCACAGCGAATGAGATGTACGCTCTTTCAGATACAGGCGCATACGGGTGCCATGCCTTAACTGTGAATGGCAATACCGGTCAAAAAGCGATGGCGCTATATGTTGGTGATGGTAAATATCGTCTTAAACCAAATATTCGTTTCTATGCGGACGTAGTCTATACCAATACTCCACCTGCTGGAGCTTTCCGTGGGTATGGTGTCCCACAGGGTTATTGGGCGGTCGAACGCCACATGGAGAAAATCTCCCGTACATTAGGTCTGGACCCGCTGCAGTTTCGCCTGAAGAATGCGCTTCGTTCTGGAGAATTACAACCTTTCAGTACTTCCTGGAGTGAAGGCCGAGAACCAAGGCCGGAAATTGTACATACTGTGGGTCTTGAGAAGTGCGTCTCACTGGGGAGCAATGCAATTGATTGGAAAAAGAAATATGCGAATCCAGCCTGGCATACTGTCCCTGGCAAACCTTATTTGCGTAAAGGAATCGGTGTTGCCATGGTAATGCAGGGAACAGCCATACCCTATTTGGATATGGGTGGAGCTTCTTTAAAAATGAATGAAGATGGCTCTTTTAATCTTCTCATTGGTGCAACTGATTTGGGAACAGGTTCCGACACAATTCTGGCTCAAATGGTCGGAGAGGTGTTAGGAGTTCCGGTAGAAGATTTGATTGTTTACTCCTCGGATACAGATTTCACTCCTTTTGACAAAGGAGCTTATGCTTCGAGCACGACTTACATATCAGGAACTGCCGTGACCAAAGCAGCTATCCAGGTTGCGGAACGTATCAAGATCAGGGCTGCTGAAATGCTCAACACAAAAGAGCAGCCTGTTAGCCCAGAAGACATTACTCTAAAGGATCGTTTTGCTGTCTGCGAGGACGGCCGCAAAGTATCTCTGGTAGAAATTGGATACGATTCACTGCATCATAATAACCAGGAACAGATCATGGGAACTGCTTCTTATGTCGCGCCATCTTCGCCTCCGCCGTTTGCTGCCCAATTTGCCGAAGTGACCGTCGATATTGAGACCGGTAAACTCACCGTTGATAAACTGGTTATGGCTGTAGACGCAGGTAAAATAATCAATCCGGTAACTGCATCGGGGCAAATCGAAGGCGGCATGGTTCAAGCTTTAGGATATGCGGTTTGCGAAGAAATGGTATATGATAAGCAAGGTCAGGCGCGTGAGAAAGATTTAGTTGATTATCATATCTTTCGGGCGGATGAAATACCTGAGTTGAAAACCATATTTGTGGAAACCTTTGAGCCGACACATCCATTTGGCGCCAAAGCTGTGGCGGAAATCCCAATGGATGGTGTGGCTCCAGCAGTCGGAAATGCGATTTTGGACGCTTGTGGTGCAGAGCTCAGTCAAAACCCTGCCACACCTGAAAGAATATTACGAGCAATAAAAGAAGCAAGGATTAAGTGAATTATGCCATCACCGATTTATGTTATTGGACATGTAAACCCGGATACTGATTCAATTGCTGCAGCAATTGGTTATGCCTGGCTCTTGCACGAGAGGGACGGTCAGGAAACCATCGCTGCCAGGGCAGGTGCGATTAACGCGCAATCAGCCTGGGTTTTAAAGACATTAACCCTGGAGGCGCCATTATTAATCACCGATGCGTCTCCGCGTTTTGAATCAGTGATGCGTCGATTGGATACGACCTATCCGGATCAACCATTATCTGATGCGTGGGTTATTGCCAGCCGCACCAATGGGATTGCTCCGGTTGTCAACCGGGATGGCACTCCTTTTGGTTTGATCACAGGCCGCAGTCTTTTTGATTTTTTTAGCCATCAAGTAGGCGTAAAACCAGATCGTAAAAATTTGACGATCGCTGAGATTTTACACCTGCCTTGTGACCAGGCTGCCAATACCCATGTCTTGAAATTCCAAGCTAACGCTAAGATTCGTGATGTTCTACAGCGATTACTTCGCGAAGAAGGGGATGAATTCTGGGTTGTCGATGAGGCTGGTCAATATGTGGGCATCTGCCGGCAGCGAGATCTGTTGAATCCTCCCAGGTTGAAGATAGTTATGGTTGACCATAACGAGATGCAGCAATCCATTGGGTCTGCAGAAGAAGCAGAACTCCTTGAGATTCTCGACCATCATCGGTTAGGAAATCCATCAACCCATATTCCCATAAAGATGTCTGTAGACATCGTAGGGAGTACCAGCACGCTGGTTTCTGAAAGGATTGAAGAAGCTGGGCTCAGTGCCCCCTGGAAAATTGCCGGCGTTATGTTGGCCGGACTATTAAGTGATACTTTGAATCTTACCTCTCCCACCACGACGGACCGCGATCGTACCGCAGCCGAACGTCTCACACGTTGGTCTTGCATTCACGGCAGCACTCTAGCAAACGAGACTCGTGAATCGTTTGGCGAAAAAGTTCTGGCGGCCAGCGCCGGCCTCTCCACGCGTACACCCAGGGAAGTGGTTACCGGGGATATGAAAATTTATGCGGCCGGAAATTATCATTTCGCGATTGCTCAAGTAGAGGTTAGTTCATTAAATGAGATTAATGGGCATGTGGAACCACTCGATCTGGCTCTCGAAGAATTAAGAAAAACTGCCAATGTTGATTTCGCCATGCTAATGGTGACCGATGTGGTCAGAGGCTCCAGCCGTTTGCTGCTTTCAAACCCACCTCCTTTACTGGATGAACTTCCATACCAACCGATGGCTGATAGCACCCGGTTAGCTGAAGGAGTCGTCTCAAGAAAGAAGCAATTATTACCGGTTGTGCTTGGGTTGTTGGAGGCGTAGCATGTCGATCTACCAAACCATCGCAGAGCTGGAAAGACAGGGTAAACCGGCAGTTTTATGTACAATTGTCAACGCCAAAGGTTCCACACCCAGACACGAAGGTAGTAAAATGCTTGTTTTCCCTGATGGTCACATTCAGGGAACCGTAGGCGGTGGTGAGACTGAAAAACGAGTAATTGCCGAAGCGCTGGAAGCACTAAAAAACAGAGTAACCAAAGTACTGAATTATAAATTGGTGGATCCATTTAAAGGGGACACAGGGGTTTGTGGTGGTCAGGTGGAGATTTACGTGGAACCTATTATTCCGAAATTGACCATAGTGGTTGTCGGTGCAGGCCATGTGGGCAGGCAGGTGGTTTTCCTGGCGAAATGGCTGGGTTATCGTGTAGTCGTCAGTGATGATCGAGCTGAATTATGTAACCCGGAATTTATGCCAGATGCAGATGAGTTCCTGGTTTGCCCGGTGGCTAAAATCCCTAAAAATATCGATGTAAATTCAAATACTTATTTTGTAATCGCTACTCGAGGTGCTGATGTCGATATAGAGGGGTTACCGGCTATTTTGGAGGCAAAGCCTGCGTATATTGGCATTATTGGTTCCATCCGCCGTTGGGAACATACCAAAGCGGAAATTAATAAAAAGAAGGATTTCAGTGCCCAATTAAAGAATGTTCATTCTCCAATTGGCCTGGAGTTGCACGCCGAAACACCAGAAGAGATCGCTATTTCTATTATGGCGGAAGTTATGATGGAAGCTAATGCCGCAACTGGAAAGCAAATGTCAAATCGATGAGGATCAAACAATGTTAAAATATTACATTTCCTGTGCCAACATCATGGATGCTTTACAAGCTTTGTCTGAAAACAATGGAACTGCCAAGATCATTGCAGGCGGAACCGATCTTGTTCTCGAACTTGAAAAAGGAGCCTACGCTTCTTGTACAACACTAATCGACGTTTCACGAATTCCTGGGATAGATTCAATCCAGCGAGACACTGATGGAACAATCCATATTGGCCCAATGGTCACTCATAACCATATTGTAGGGTCAGAAATACTTCATCGTTATGCACCTTCATTGGTACAGGCCAGTTATGGAGTTGGCTCGCCGCAAATTCGCAATCGCGGCACGGTGGTTGGAAACCTGGTGACAGCATCGCCGGCAAATGATACGATCTCCCCATTGATGGCGCTGGATGCGGTGTTGACGCTGCAATCGTTGAATGAAATCCGTCAAGTGAAGCTTTCTGATTTCTATACTGGAGTGAGAAAGACGGTTTTGCGACCCAATGAATTGGTCATTGATATCGCGTTTAAAGGGATCGAAGAAAATCAAAAAAGTATTTACAAGAAGTACGCCTTGCGCAAGGCGCAGGCAATTTCGTTGGTCAATGCCTCAATTTTGTTGACAATTGAACATGATAAAGTGATTGATGCAAAAATAACTTTGGGTGCAGTGGCTCCGGTCATCATTCATGCCACAAAGGCCGAGGTTTTCCTTCAAAACAAGGAACTGACCTCAGAGATCATCAGCCACGCCGCGGAACTTGCCGGAGAGGACGCTTCACCGATCAGCGATATTCGCAGTTCTGCCGATTATCGCAAGAAAATCACCTCAATCCTGGTTAAAAGAGGATTGACTGAGATTATTAAAGGCGCTCCTTCATCCGTTCCCGATCAACCTGTTTTATTGTGGGGGAAGAATTCTCCGAATCAGGTAAAACTGAGTCAAAAACAACAAATTGTTGGCAGCGAGTCATTGATCAAAACAACCATTAATGGGAAAAAGTATTCCCTGTCAGCTCCAACCAACAAATCCTTATTACATTTCATCCGCGACGACATTGGACTGACTGGCACCAAAGAAGGATGCGCCGAAGGAGAGTGTGGCGCTTGCACAGTTTTCATGGATGGGGTCGCTGTGATGAGTTGCCTGGTTCCCGCAGCACGGGCAGATGGATCGGAAATTATTACCGTTGAAGGTTTATCCGATGGGGATAAATTGCATCCGGTTCAGTCTGCATTTATCAAAGAGGGCGCGGTGCAATGCGGTTATTGCACACCGGGATTTGTGATGTCTGCAGTGAAATTGTTTGAGGAAATAGCCAACCCAGATGTAGATGAAATAAAAATGGCGATTACAGGAAATCTTTGCCGCTGCACGGGTTACTACAAAATAGTCAAAGCGATTGAATCAGTAGCCTTGACCGAGTGAGATAACGATAAAATGTCTAAATATTCAATGTATCTACCAAAACAAAAAGAGAATCCTGCGAAGCGACCCATCCATCCAGTTTGGCGCGCGATTGGTTGCATTTTGCTGATTGTTATTCCTTTCATTTCATACGTCGCCGCGGATTATATTATTCAAAATCGTGCTGTATTCTCATGGGTAATCATTCCCAGGGAAATGGTGGTCAGCAACTTACATGATCCGTTATTACTGGTAAAACTATTCTATACGGCAATTTTTGTAGCTATTTTATACCTGGTGATGACATTAATTACCTTTGTTTCCAATCGATTATTTGGTCCTGGCCGCTATGGTCCCTATGATATTCCACTAGATAAAATTCAACGCAAATAATTATCAGGAGATCGACTGAAATGAGTAATCAATTAAATGCTGTTCCCAGAATTGATGCTGCCGCCAAAGTAAGTGGGAAGGCTCTTTACCCTGGAGATTACAACCTACCAGGTCAGGTTTTTATGAAGGTTCTCTTTGCTGGACGGCCGCACGCAATTATCAAAGCCATTCATATAGAGGAAGCGCTAGCTCTCGAAGGGGTGATAGCAATTCTTACAGCCAAAGATGTACCCAATAACGAGTATGGGTTAATTACTCCGGATCAACCGGTTTTATGTGGACCAGGATCAAACAAACCTTATGCAGACCGTGTCCGTTTTGAAGCGGATCATGTGGCATTGGTAATTGCAGAAAGCGAAGCAATCGCGGATGAAGCTCGGAAATTAATAAAGGTTGAGTTTGAAGATTTACCGATTGTTACAGATGTCCATGAAGCTTTAAAATCGGACGCCATTCTTCTGCATCCTGAGCGCAATTCGAATGAATTTGTACATTACCGTATTCGCAAAGGAAGCATTTCTGAGGGGTTTGATCAAGCGGATGTCATCATCGAAGGTGACTATCACACGCCAGCCCAGGAACACGCCTACCTTCAACCTGAAGCCGGTATTTCCTATTATGATGAAGAAGGTCGTGTTACCGTAGTCGTGGGCGGGCAATGGGTGCATGAAGACCAGGAGCAAATTGCTCACGCGCTGAATTTAGAAAAAGAACGGGTTCGGGTAATCTATCCGGCCATTGGCGGTGCCTTTGGAGGCCGGGAAGACATGTCGGTGCAAATCATTCTTGCATTGGCTTCCTCTAAGTTAAAAGAAATGGGAATTAACCGGCCAATTAAAATCACCTGGACTCGCGAGGAATCCATCATCGGGCACCATAAACGGCATCCCTATCACATTCATACTCGCTGGGGAGCGACAAAAACTGGAAAAATTGTAGCTGTCGAAGTAGATCTTTACGCGGATGGCGGCGCTTATGTGTATACATCCGGAAAGGTCCTGGGCAACGCAACGTTATTATGTACCGGGCCTTATAATATTCCTAATGTTCGTGTAGATGCACGCGCGATTTACACCAATAATATTCCCAACGGAGCATTCAGGGGTTTTGGCGGACCACAAGCCTTATTCTCAGCAGAAAGTCAGATAGATAAGATTGCCGAAGCTTTGCACATGGACCCGGTTGAGCTGAGGGTGAGAAATCTGATTGCGGAAGGTGATTTATTGTCTGTAGGGACACCGCTTCCCAAAGGTGTCACCATCAAGGAAGTTGTCGAGACCTGCGCCCTTAAAGCTGGTTGGACTCACAGCGGAGAAAAAGGCTGGCAAAAACCTGGGCACACAAATACAAGGGAAGGATCCATTGCTCACGGCCTCGGTTTTGCCTGTGGGTATAAGAATGTCGGCTTCTCGTTCGGCGCACCAGAAAATTGTTGGGCTATTGTCGAATTGTATGGGAAATCTGAAATCGATAAAGTGGTCCTTCGCCATGCTGGCGCGGAAGTAGGTCAAGGTTCCCATACTGCTTTTGTGATTATGGCTGCCAGGGCATTAAAAATCCCGGCTGATAAAATTCAATTAATAGCTTCAGACACAGCCGAGACCTTAAATTCCGGGAGTGTCAGTGCCTCGCGGATGACCTTTATGGCTGGGAATGCCATCAAGGGTGCCTCTGAAGCGGCATTGGAAAAATGGAAGAATGAAGAACGCCCAGCAATTGCTTCATTTCAATATTGGCCGCCAAAAACGACACCTTATGACCCTGAAACCGGAAAAAGTGAACCAAATTTCGCCTATGGCTATGTCGCAGAAGCCGTCGAATCTGAAGTAGATATTGAAACGGGTGAAATTCGTCTCAAGAATGTGATCTGCGTCGATGACGTTGGCGCGGCGATCAATCCTCAGCAGGTTGAAGGGCAGGTCGAAGGGGCGGTCGTTCAGGCAGCAGGCTATACAATTCTCGAAAATTTCATCCAAAAGAACGGCCACACATTCACGAGTAAATTCTCCACCTACTTAATTCCGACCGTCCTCGATGTTCCAGACCACGTGGATACTGTGCTGTTAGAGAATCCAGACCCGATCGGTCCCTGGGGAGCGCGGGGAATGGGTGAAATGCCGTATCTACCCTTTGTTCCGGCTGTGACTTCATCGATTCACGATGCCTTGGGAATATGGTTCGACGAATTTCCATTGACTGCAGAAAGAGTCAGCAATGCCATCGATTCGGCCAAAAAATGAAACCGCGCGTAAAACAAGCATCGCTGGGATCATTTTGGCAGCAGGAGAATCCAGCCGGTTTACCCAGATTAAGCAACTGGCCGAATTTCGCGGGAAGACATTTATAGAAAATGTAGTTGAGACAGCGCTGAATTCAGTGCTGTCTCCAATTATTGTCGTATTAGGGGCGAACGCAGAAGAAATCAAACCTGTATTAATCAGATTCCAAAACCAAATACAGATGGTTGATAATCTGGATTGGAAAAATGGGCAAAGCAGCTCTATTCGTGTAGCTGTGAATGCTCTTGATAATAAATGCGATGCAGCTATTTTTCTCCTATCCGATCAGCCTCAAGTTGAGACGAAACTAATTACGTCATTGATCAATTATTATGAGTTTAACAAACCCTCTATCCTGGCTCCTTTTATAGGGGAGAAGAGGGGAAACCCCGTGCTATTTGACAAGATTTGTTTTAATCAGTTACACCATCTGCAAGGGGACAAGGGTGGCAGGGCTTTATTTAACGAATTTGGATTAACCCGCTTAAAATGGGAAGATGAGAATATTCTATTGGATGTGGATTCACCCGAAGATTATTTGAATTTGAAAGAAAAGTATGAATAATCGACCGAACCTAAATCAAGATTTTGCCTGCATAATTCTAGCCGCAGGTCAATCCAGCCGGATGGGGCGATCAAAAATTATCCTGCCGTGGGGCGGCACCACTGTGATAGGGAAGATTATCGCCAGCTATCTCGAGTCTGGGATCGGCGAGATTATTGTGGTTACCGGGGGGTATCGAGAATTGGTAGAAGCTGAAGTTGCGAAGTTTCACGTCAAATCAATCTTTAACCCTGATTTTGCCAATGGAGAAATGGGGCACTCACTGCGAGAGGGACTCGGCCAATTAACGGATAGCTTCAAAGGGATTTTTATTGCTCTGGGCGATCAACCTGATATTGATCCAATTGATTTACATGGAATGATGGAAAAGAGTAATGATTATCCTGAAAGCGTCATCATTCCTAGCTACTCGATGCGGCGTGGTCATCCGTGGTTAGTACCCCAAAAATATCTGGCTGAATTACAAGCTCTTAGATCGCCAGATACCATGAAAACATTTATTCAAAAACACGAGGCTGATATCCAATATTACGTGGTGCAAAAGTCAAATATACTGGCTGACCTGGATACTCCTGAAGATTATGAAAAACTAAAGCCAAAATAATATTGTTCTAAGAAAATTAATTCTCATCTGGGTCAGCAGTATTCGACCCTTGCTCTTTATCGTCCGGCAGCTCTAGCAGCCCCTTGTTCATATCATCGATAACTTTTTTGGCTTCAGTAAGATATTTTTCTGGTACCAGGATATCTACTTCGCCCAATGGACCGATTGTTAATCCGTAAGTTGTCCCGGCTGATTCCTGATTGATATATGCTGGAATACCAAAAGATTCCAATAATATTTTGATTGATTCGGCTTCCAATTTACCATTAGCTACAAATACAACATTGTTATCGATTTTTCTTTGAAACATAGCCATTTTTCCTTTCTATTTTCTGTGCAAGACGGTCTTTTCGCTTGAGCAATTCTTTCTCAAGCACATGGCTCTGATAAGTATGATAACCTTTTTTTATTAAAAATGTGATAGCCGTTTCGGTCCATTGTAAAGCGGAAGGATAATCCTGAACCGCGTGTTCGTAATATTTAGCGATTTCAACAGCCGAGGATATATCTTCGAAAGTAGTAGCCTTCTGCCAAAATATCAAGGCTGTCTCATAATCCTGGTGAACCTTGTTCAGTTCCCCCAATCTCTGAAAGACAATCAGTTTCAAGTGTACTGGTAGTTGATTTTGAGACTCGCAAGTGATGAATATTCTCTCTGCAATTTCAGTAAAACCCAGGTCGTAATAAAGCTGACCAAGAGAAAAGTAATCCACTGGATTAAATCGATTCACTTCCTGAATGTTTTCAAAAGAGGAGGAGAGATGCAAAAAGAGAGCTGCCAAAGATAAAATATCCATGCCATTGTGATAAATTACCCCTTTAAGCGGGTTGGAATTACCGGTGCGCAGATAATCAAAATAAATTTGCGGGATCATCCACCCCGGCACTTCACCATCCGATCGCGGAATATTAAGAATTTCTTGTTCCAGATCTTGCAAGCTGCGGCTTTGAAGCCGATTCTTCCAGATACGCCTGGCCAGGTGAAGCAGGTCGAAATGCGCCATTTGCTCAAATGGGTTGGGTAAATGATTCATAACCAACCTCGTTCTGAGCAAGGGAATATCAAACCCTTTCCCGTTGTAAGTCACAATGCCCGAAAATCGACTGCACAGGTTGATAATTTCGAGCAGCATGGCCATCTCTTCGTCCGGTTCCTTAAGAATGTACTGATTAAGGTGAAAACCGCTGGGAGTGAAATACCCCAAACCCACAAGGAACGCTAAAGTACCCGTTCCACCTGATAGGCCGGTCGTTTCAGTATCCAAAAATAAGAGACCGGAAAGGTCAGTGCCTTCAGTAGTTTGCACTCGGGCAGCAGTCGAGAGTGAACCGATTTGCGAGGTGAGCTGAAAGTTAACCATACCGTGTTGATAGTCGAGTGGATACTGCTTTTCGACTAGATGAGTGGTTCCAAGCTGGTTGAATACTTCATTGGATTCCAGGGTGGTATCAAAATCAAGCAAATGAGATTTGTTTGGTTTCTCCATTTTTGCTGCAGGGATAAAACCCAATGCCTTCAACCGGTCAGAGAGAGAATCGGTCACTGCATATCTCCCTTTAGAAGCAAAGAAAGTAAATATTGAGTTTCTTTTTTCCCGCCAATCCCGGTTTCGCTGATTGGGCCGACACAAGAAGGGCAGCCGTCTTCACATTCGCAATGGGCAATTAAATCATTGACGTTATTCAACAAGGCCAGGTGCTGCTGATAGAGAGTTTGGGTCAGCCCCATCCCGGCGGGAATCGCATCATAAAGTAGAATAACAGGTTGTTTATCCGCGAAATCGGCAGTGGGGTCTGCGTAGGATCCCAAATCATTTTCATCACACATCAACTGCAATGGGGCTAAGTGAAACAGAGCGTAATTCAAACCGGAAATTGCAGAACGAATTTTTACATTTAACTCTACCAGGCGGTGGCAATTTTGGCACAACGTGACCAGATTACCTAGATCGTTGGCGACCCTGTAATCAATGAAAAGTTTAAATGGAATCTTATGGTGAACGTGATGGGATTTATCGCTTTCGGGAATACCGCAGAGGCAGCAGCGATAATGATCGCGCTGACGAGCCAGATTGCGCTGCGTTTCCCAGTTCGGTCCGTAATTGTTGGGGTCGCTTCCCCACATGTTTTCCTGACGCATTTTTTCAACAATCACCGGTTTAAGGACCAGCCAAAAACCAAATGTCCTTAAAGTGGTAATTGGCATCTCCAATGGTTCAACTGCGAGAATCTCCCGTGTATTCCAGTCCACTTTCTTAAAGCTAGTGACCTGAGTGTTTACCTCAATTTCACTGAAATGGATTTCATACCCCGGCATCGAGTCATGGTTGATATCCTGAATGATATTTACAGTCTGACTTTTCACCGGTTCCGTGTAATAAGGCAAACGAGTGGATTCTAGAGAAGCGATGTTTTCTTCAAGATTCAAAGATTTCACCAGGAAGGGATCACCTTCATGTAGATAAATAGCGCCCGGATGGGCCATCCACAAGCTGCTGGCATAGTCCAATTGACCGATGATCTGATTCGATTCTTCTGATTCGACCCGTAGGATAATTGAGCGGGTAGCTGTGCTTCGCAAAGGGACAGCGCTGGAAGGATATTCCTGGGATGTCCAGAGTATGCGTTCACCCTTTTGAATCAAGACCCCTTGAGCTTCCAGTACCTGTAAAAAAGTTTCCAGGGTCGCGGCATCAATAGAGCCAAAGGAATCGCCGACCTGAAAAGGAAGCTCAAAGGCGGCGCATTGCAAGTGCTGGAGCAAAATTAAGGGGTTGTCCGGGTCGATTAAGGCCATTTCGGGGTTGCGGTCCATAATATATTCTGGATGCCGGCATAAAAATTGATCCAGCGGGTTGGATGAGGCAATCAGCACTGCTGCAGAAGGGTTCGACTTTCGTCCAGAGCGCCCGGCGCGCTGGCGGGTGGAAGAGATCGTGCCTGGATATCCGGCCATGATCACAAAATCTACACCGCCAATATCGACCCCCAACTCAAGTGCGTTTGTTGCCACTGCAAGCTTAATCAAACCGGATTTTAGGCCTTGCTCGATTTCACGCCGATCACTTTTCAAATAGCCGCTGCGGTATCCGCGGATGATCTCGGCTTTTTGTGGGTAAAGCTGCCGCAGTTCGTGGATGAGTAATTCAACCGTTCTGCGGCTGCGGGAAAATAGCAGGGCTTGAGTCTTTTGCTGCAGCAACAATTCGGAAAATTGAATGGTTGTGGTGATCAGCCCTTGCCTGACGCCGAGTTCTTCATTGATGATTGGAGGATTATAGAAGATGAAATACTTTTGACCGTGCGGCGATCCATCCTCGTCGATTAGTTTTACTGGCTGCCCGATGAGCCGGTTAGCGTGATCTTGCGGGTTCGCAATTGTCGCTGAGGTGAGAATAAACTGAGGGTGGCAGCCGTAAAATTCAGTGATGCGCAATAATCGCCGGATTACATTTGCTACATGCGCGCCAAATACTCCACGGTAAATATGCACCTCGTCAATGACTACGTACTTGAGTTGACTAAAGAAATGATCCCAACTGGTGTGGTGGGGTAATAACCCCAGATGCAGCATATCCGGATTGGTTAAGAGAATCGTAGCATTATCGCGAATCGAGGACCGGAGATGGACTGGCGTATCTCCGTCGTAAGCTGCAGGAATGGGTATTTTTATCTGGGGATGAGCTTGCGAAATGTCATTACACAAATCGCTCAATGAATTTAATTGATCGTTTGCCAGGGCTTTGGTCGGAAAAAGCAGAAGTGCTTTTCCTGAATTGGTTTTTAATTGAGTATCCAGAATAGGTATTTGGTAACACAAACTTTTGCCGCTGGCGGTGCCTGTACTGATTACGATATTCAAACCGCGATTGATAGCTTCAATTGCCTCGCTTTGATGGGAGTACAGGCGGGTAATTCCGTGACTTTGTAAAGCTTCTATTAATTCGGGGCTGAGCATCGAAGGAAATGGACGATAGCGGCCTTCTTTGGCTGGCGTCGCAGACCAAAAAGGAATGTTATCCCCAAATTCAGGAGAATTCTCAAGTTGGTTCAGTAATGGAAGTAATAATGTTGAATCTACCATTGGTAACATTGCTCCAGTAATTGATTAGAATTATACTCGTTGAAAGAAGAGCGAAACTTTAATTTGTAACCAAAGAGGTGTGAATTATGAAACTGGCCATAATTGGTGCGGGCGGAGTAAGAACTCCATTGATAGTCAAAGAATGTTATAAAAAGGCTGAATCGATCAATCTGACTGAACTCGCTTTGATGGACATTGACGAGGAACATCTGAACCAAATCGAAAAAGTCACCCAATCGATCATGGAAGATCGCCCCAGTAAAATAAAAAGAACGATTACAACCGATCCGATCAGAGCTCTGGAAGGAGCTGACTATGTGATCACCACTTTCAGAGCAGGTGGAATTGAAGCACGTGTCATCGACGAACGAATTCCACTTTCGCAAGGTGTTTTAGGTCAAGAAACCACAGGAGCGGGCGGTTTTGCGATGGGGATACGTTCCATACCGGTTTTATTGGGCTACATTGATTTGATGCGCATTTATTGCCCGGATGCCTGGTTGATCAACTTTGCCAATCCTTCCGGCATGATGACGGAAGCAGCGATCAATTATGGAAAATGGCCTAAGGCCGTGGGGATTTGCGACGCTCCGACAGAAGTACAGCGGGTGGTAAGCAAATTCTTGAATATACCTGAGAACGAAGTTTACCTGGATTATTTTGGGTTGAATCATCTGGGCTGGACTCGCGAAATTCGCGTTCACGGTCAAGACATCTTACCGGGATTAATCGATAATGTTGAAAATCTTCCCATTAAGGACATGCTGCCTTTTTCAATCGACTTATTGAAGAGTTTGAGGATGATTCCGAATGAGTATCTGTACTATTACTATTATTCACGAAGTGCTGTCCTGAATATATTGCGCAGTGAGCACACGCGCGGAGAAGAAATATTAGAAGCAAATCATAAATTCTTTTTGGCTCTTTCAAGGATCGGCGACTCTCCGAAAGAATTGAAGAGAGTTTACACAAGTTATTTGGAAGAGCGCCGCCTGCATTACATGGAAAACGAAACTGGCAAAGCTGCTATAGACCCTACTGAACCGATTACGCTGGATTTACAGGGCGGCTATGCAGATGTAGCACTGCGTTTGATCCGTTCACTGGAAATGGACGAGAAACAGGTTCATATTATCAATACCCTAAACCGGGGTTCAATTACTGGACTCCCTGCGGACTGCGTTGTAGAAATCCCCAGCTTGGTAGGCAAAGACTTAATTCAACCTTGCACTGTTGGCGAAATTCCATTGCAGTGTTTGGGTTTACTGGCGCGCGTGAAGGCCTATGAACAACTCACGATTCAGGCTGCAATGGAAGGTTCGGAAGCCAAAGCCATCCAGGCGCTGACAATCCATCCTCTGGTTGCAGATGAAAAAATAGCTGCTGTTCTGGTAAAAGGGTTCAAACAACAATTAGGTACCGAATTTCTTGCAGGCATGAAATAGCATGGATTTCGATGTTATTGTGCTGGGAGATTATTGTTTGGATTTAATCTTTACAGGGCTTCCGGGAATGCCAATGTTAGGGACGGAGATTGAAGCAAAAGCTCTGGCGATGGAACCGGGAGGCGCCTGCAATACAGCTCTTGCCTTGCATCGTCTTGGAGTAAACACAGCCTGGGCAGTCGAATTTGGAACAGATGATTTCAGTCAATTCGTTCTTCAGAAATTTCGCGATGAACACTTTCCAGAAGATTTGTTTGTCTTTTCCAATAAAGCAGTACGTAAAATTACTGTTTCCTTATCATTCCCGGATGACCGCGCTTTTATAGCCTACTATGATTCGGGTAAGATGATCCAGACCGCGCTGAAAGGGTTAACGGCAAGAACAGCCAAAATGATCATAATTCCCTCCTTTTTTAGCGGTCCTGCACTGCAAGCTGGTTATTTAATTGCCAATTCCAAGAAAATGCAAATATTTATGGATGGAAATACTTCCTTTGACCAGACTTTCACGGATGCTCAGGTACGAGACGTATTGGGGAAGGTGCGTATTTTTTCGGCTAATAAAGCTGAAGCTTTCCTCATGACTAAAATTGAGAATATTCAAGAAGCTGCTAAATATTTGGGGAGATATTGCCATACCGTGATTATCAAGGATGGCGGAAATGGTGCTTATTGTTGTGATGATGGCAAGCTCTATTTCGAACCAGCAATTCCTGTCAAAGTTATAGATACTACCGGAGCAGGTGACTGCTTTAACGCTGGTTTCATCAAAGCCTGGTTGGAGAAAAAAGGGATTCAAGAATGTTTGCGTTGGGGAAATGCAGCAGGCGGACTTTCGACAACGAAATCAGGTGCAAACAATTTTCGTCTTTCGGAAAACGAAATTAAGAAAGTGATCAATGGGAGGAAAATATGATCCTGATCATTTATGTGGTTATTGGAGCTTTGATAGCAGTTTTACTGAATTACCTGGCTGATGTTCTCCCCGAAACCCGAAAATTCAGCCGACCGAACTGCCGAAATTGCGGACACGCTTTCACTGCCAAAGAATACCTTTTCTCTTTTCGCTGCCCTGATTGTAAGATCAAGCCATCGAAAAGATATTGGATCGTATTAATTGCCGGTATTGTAGGAAGTTTGCTTCTGGTATTTTTTCCGATGAACCGTTTGAGCTTTTGGGTCAGCCTGCCGTTAGTGACTTTCCTGGCTTTGGTCACCATCATCGATGTTGAGTATAAGGCAGTTCTGGTTGAAACGGATATTGCCGGTTTTATCATCGGAATAGTTTACGGATTAATCTTGCATCGGCCTCTGGAAATGATCTTAGGTGGAATTGCCGGGGCAGGCATTATGCTGATCTTGTATTATGGCGGGATTCTATTCAATAAGGTCATGGGTAAAATTCGCCATCAAACGATTGAAGAAGTCGCTCTTGGCCTTGGTGATGTGTTTGTGTGCAGCTACCTGGGCTTAATCATGGGATGGCCGCATATCGCCGGGATGCTGATCATTGCCGTCCTTGCAGCGGGAGTTTTCTCTCTCGGGTATATCGTTTACAAGTTGATTACAAAGAAATATTCAGCTTTTTCAGCGATTCCTTATGTGCCTTTTCTCATCATCGGCGCTATCACAATGTTCTACTTGCAATAATACTCAACAAGTGAGTGAATTTTGCCTGATTAATTCCTTCAGTTGATTCGCCTGGAAGAAATAATCCTCTTGGTTTTTCCATGTTCTGGACGGGTTTAATATCTCAAACGGAACCCCAGTGCAGGTTTCAGGGATTGCTAAATGAAAAACGGGGTCTTCAATCATTTGGCCGGGCACTAATTCTCCATAAATCGCTGAACGAATGAGTGCACGGGTATAGGCAAGCTTAATCCGTTCGCCAACTCCATAACGACCGCCGCTCCATCCAGTATTGATCAACCAAACTTTCGTTTTGTGTTGGTTCATTTTTTCGTGTAAAAGTTGAGCATATACTTTTGGCTGCAAAGGCAGAAAGGGGGACGCGAAGCAAGCGGAGAACGTGGCTTGAGGAGACTTTTGCATCCCTTGCTCCGTTCCTGCTAATTTAGCAGTGAAACCGGCAAGAAAATATTGCTGAACTTGCTCAGGGGTCAATAATGCAATTGGCGGTAGTACTCCAAAAGCATCCGCTGAGAGAAAAAAGATATTTTTTGGATGATCGCCCTGACCTGAAGGTACTGAGTTACCGATAAAATCCAATGGATAAGCTGCACGAGTGTTTTCTGTCAGTGACGAATCATTAAAATTGATCTGTCTTGAGACTGGGTCTAGGACTACATTTTCAAGTATCGTACCAAAACGTGTACTTGCTTTGTAGATTAAAGATTCGTTTTCTTCGCGTAATCCGAGTGTTTTTGCATAACAACCGCCCTCAAAGTTGAAGATTCCATCATCTCCCCAACCAGTTTCATCATCGCCAATAAGACGACGGTCAACATCTGAAGAAAGTGTGGTTTTCCCTGTCCCCGAAAGACCGAAAAAGAGGGCTGTTTGTTGGTCTTCTCCGATATTGGCCGAACAATGCATTGATAAAATGCCTTGTTCAGGAAGCAGCTTATTCATAATTGAAAAGACAGCTTTCTTAATTTCTCCTGCGTAAGCTGTCCCTCCAATTAATACTATTTTTCGCTCAAAATCGATAATTATGAAAGTACTCGAATTCAAACCATCGATTTCCGGTTGAGCGAAAAAGCCGGGTAAATCCAGCACGGTGAAATCCGGGCTCGAATACCTCGTCTGGTCTTCTTGAGGTAAGAAGAGGTTCCTGGCAAAAAGCGAGTGCCAAGCAGATTCAGAAATAACTTGTATTGCAATGGAGTATTTTGGGTGATGACCTACGCAAAGATCTTGGTCAAAAAGCTTTTTATTCTTGGCGTACTGGAGCATTTTTTGAAAAAGTATCTGGACTTTTTCTGGTGCAATTGGTTGATTGATTGCTCCCCAGTCAATATTTTGATCTGAAGGGAGCCCGTTCTTGACGATAAATTTATCTTTTGGAGACCTACCGGTAAACTTACCGGTATTTACTACTATTGATCCTGTTTCTGATAAACGACAGTCGCCATTCTTGACAGCAATTTCAACTAATTGTCCTCTAGTTAAGTTTCTACGTTCACTTTCTTGCCCGTGAATTCCCAGCGCTTCAAAATTGAAATCGCCTGGTCGGCCAAGCATTTGCATAGAATCTCTCCTCGAATCAAGATGTTTTATTTAGCAAAAAATGATACCAGAACCACAATATGTCATTTGCAGGTTTTGAAAGAACTGAAGGAGAAGAATCCATCACCGCTGCGATCGGCTGGTTATCTCTGGAGATAAACCCGGAGACCCAACTTTCTTTACCAGCGACAATAATTGCAGCATTATAGATACGTGCCTGAGCATCCAAATCTGTTTTCCCGTTCCCCCAATCGTCAAGGCAAGACCCTAAAGTATCCGTGCAGCCGGTGAAGGCGTTTGAAGCGGATGGATAACCAAGCGCCAACCAAACCGGTTTATTAAAGGATTTTATTTCGGGAGAAAGATTTTGGTTCAAGTCTTTTGTCAATGTAATCTCAAGGTCAGCAACCGAAGTCTGACTTGACTGGGATAGGGGGTCTGAATAAAGCACATATATTCCATCGACTGAATCCAACCAGCCCGGCAGAGGCGAAGTACTCGGATAAGCAATTGCTCCAAGAATAACACCTGAAAAATGAGAACGAATATCTTTTACCATCTGGCGCCATTGATCATCCGCATTTTCAGGCGCGTTTGCCGATTTACCGTCAGAAAGTAATCCTCCTGACATCGAAGGATTGACCATTGGATCGCCAATGATAATCGTCTTTATTTTTGTTAATTGCGCCCAATCCGCAACCTGCATCATATAACGATGATAACTGGAGTACCAGTTGGCCCACCAATCGGTATCACGATTTGCGCTAGACCAATACATGGATGCACCATTTGGAAAATTGAGCCGGGGGAAGAGTGCAGCATTCATCCCATATTGCTGAGCTTGGATAATAGTAGTCTGCATTTCTGTCCAGGAAATATCCGTTCCGGTGACTGGCTCAAGTAAAGGAGGGTTGTTGCGTGTAGCTGTCCAGGTGGGTGAAAATACGACATAATTAGCACCGGTTGAGGCGATTTTGCTCAAACCACTCGCGATATAAGCTGGCTCGATCGGGTTGTACTGTGAGGTGATTTCAAATCCGGCGGAAAAATCAGGTCGAGGGGAAATATTATCACCGTCAGTGACTGCTTCAGTAGGGGAGGTTTTGCTGGAATAATTCGTCCATTCAGAAATGGTTTCAGAAATTGTTTTTGGTTGTGAACTGGCTGCGAATACTTGCTGTTTCTGCGCGACCGCCTGAGTCAAATCGCACAAGTCGTTCCGGCAGAAGCGGTATTCGATCTGGCCGAAAAGCGCTAAAGGCGAATAAAGTGTATAGAGCCATTGATTTTCGCCAATTTTTACCATTGGAATGGATTCAAACCATCCAAAAGGATTAAATTGAATCGACACGCTTTCACCGGCAGGTAATGGCGCGGCAGTCGTCACAAGAAATGAAACTGCTCCCAGAGAAGGGGATTGAAAAGTAGTAATTTCATCATTGATCGTCATATCCTGGTTAGGGACAATAATTTCTCTCAGGCGAAACGCACCCGCAGAATCCAGTTCACTATTCCAGAGCCCATCTCCCAGCGAATATTTATAGCGCAAATCGAACCCAACCGGAAGCTGCATTTTTACCTGGTAATGGCCGGTTGAAATTTTGACCAAAGTAGGTAAATTGGCAGCAATGGTAGTCGAACCCGATAAGAGATCCGCATACACATTACCCAATGATTGTAAATTACTGGCAAAATGAACGGGAAGTTGTTGGCTGAATGAATCTGGTGCCGTTATATTGAGGGTAAGATTGACCAGCTTACGTTTATTCAAATGGACAAAAACTGGAGTAGTGGCTTGGTTGGCGATGGTTATGCCCTGAGTAAATGTAGTGAAGCGTCCATCCAGACTATAAGCTACCAGATCATGGGTTCCAGGGGTCAGCCCTTCAAGGAAAAAAGTTCCGTCAGAAGCAGTAACTGTCTGTATACCTTCGGCGGTTACCAATAAATTAGGAATTGGGGCATTGCTGGCGTCATCAATGAACTGCCCTTGAGCTTTGCCAAGTGGGCCGGAATAGAGTTGCCCAATCCAACCGGTAATTGAATCTTGGATGATTGCCGGACCGGTAATATCCGCCATTCGGAATCGGACCTGTGTCCCTTGAGGGGAATATTCGACAGTGCTCACATCAGATTGGCGCACGTATCGGTATTTTACGACAGACCCAATGACAAGTGGAATCTTAATAAAATAAGTATGGTCATCTTTTTCGGACATTTCGATCCGTTGAGGGTTGAAAGCCAGACCAGTAATATCATCCAAAATTTCTAAATTCAAGGTTGAATTGGAGGGAAGAGCTTGGGGTAATGAAACTTGAAAGACGACTTCTGCTTGAGGCAAACTCATAACAGTTTGCCTGGATTGTGCAAGAAAAGCGAATGGATTACATGAAGTAATGGTGCCGAGCAGGAATGCCGAAGCAACCAGGATTTTAATAATTCGATGAAAAGTGCGTGAAGTGGAGTTCATTATTAATCAACAATACAAAGTATTTTAGTATTTTAAGCATAAATTACAGAAATTTCTGATGAATTTCACTTTGGTGATCCACTAAACTTCCGAGAACTCCATTTACAAAGCGTGATGAACTGTCAGACCCGTAAATTTTTGCAAGTTCGATTGCTTCATTGATAGCCACTTTTATTGGTGTAATCTCAGATACTGCAAATTCCCACAAGGCAATACGCAAAATATTTCGGTCGATAACTGCAATCTGATCCATTGGCCATTCAGGCGCGTGCTCAGCCACGATCTTATCGAGATCCTCAATGATCGGTAAGACTCCTACTACAATCGAGCGAGAAAATTCTTGAATTTTGTCGTCGATTTCTTCTTCGGACAGACGCGATTCAAAAATATCACCCACTGGATGGCCGGTTAAATCATATTCGTAAAGAACTTGCAAGGCAATTCCGCGTGCCTTGGTGCGAGATTTCATGCTGCTCTTCTACTTTTCTGCGAAAGCAATATCTTCTACGTGAATGTTTACTCTGCCAACTTCCATGCCTAACATCTCTGAAATTGATCTTGAAACCTGATTCTGGATATCGTGGCTTACTTCACGGACATTGAAATCACGTTTTAAAACGACATATAGGTCGATATACACAAAATTGTCTTCTACAGAAACATCAACACCCTCTGCCATTCCTCTTTTGAAGAGAGTATTGACATCGCGAGGAACTGGGGTGAGATGACTGATACCTTCAACACTCAAAGCAGCCAGTTGAGCAATCGAGACCAGTACTTCTGGAGCAATTGTCGTTTTGCCAATCGGTTTTTCTTTTTTCTCCATTTTGTTCACTCCATTCCTGAAGAATAACTCAATAATTATAACCCCAATCAGAATGAAAGGCCACGCGCGGGACGTAAATTCACTGGTGAGCGCGGATAAATTCCAGACAAGCGACTTCGGCATCTGGCAGTTGGCGGTCGATCAATACACAATGGGTGGATTCTTCCATCCACACCAATTCTTTTTCCGCTGAACTGATTCCTTCCAGGACAAGAACTGAGCTCATTTGATCGATGGATCGATCCAGGTTTCCCTGGAAGATGATTGTTGGTGTAGTCATTTTTCTCAAGTTTCGCTTTGCCTGCCGCTGCAATTTGAGCAATTCAGCAGCTGCATGAAGGGGAACAACATTAAAACCCTGCCATTCCATGGTCTCATCTGGATTCTTCTTATAAATAAAGGGTTTAAATGGCCAAAGAAATTCAGCAACAACCAGGTTGGGGACTTTTAATGCAGGAGCAAATAATAAAGTACCGGCAATTTCAGGATGTGAAACCGATAATAAGATGGAAAGCAAGCCACCCATGGATTCACCAAGGACAAAAACCTTATTGCATTGAGCGGCTAAGTTTTGATATTCTGTTTCGACACAATTTATCCAATCCCTCCAGCTCACTTGATTCATCTCTTCAGGTGTGTGGCCGTGTCCGGGGAGGAGGGGTCCAGAGACTGTATAACCAAAATCATTAAGGAATTTTGCCATAGGCCTGACTTCGACAGTTGTGGCAGTGAATCCGTGGAGGAGAAGTATCCCTGTTGATCCGCCTTTCCAGAAAAAAGAGGACCCATCTAGATCGGCATGCTGGAAAATATGAAAAGTTGTCATAGAATCACCTGACTTTTAACGAAAGGGATAGTGGAAACGGCAAAGGGTAGTACTGCAATCGAATGAATTGCAGGATTGAGGCGTAAAGCTTGTTCGAGACCTTCACCAATCGAGATAACTGGCGTGAGCAGCAGTTGCCTGACCTGTGCCGGTGGAAGATTTGACATCAATAAAACAGGATGCTCGTTGACAATTCTGGCCATCAGGATGGCTTTGTGGGGTCCGACAGAAAATCCTTGATGATCGAATTTCTCAAAGACTTGTTCAACGGAGTTGATACCCTGCATGAAGTCTGCGTATCCCTGGCTGCCAATGCCTTCTTCACAAGCAGCTGCGAGCAAAATGATGCCGCCCGGTTTTAAAAGCAATGAAGCATGTGTCATTGCTTTTTGTGCTTGATACAGGTTGATATCTTTCGGATATCCTCCCGCAGACGCAATTACCAGGTCGACTAGGTTAGGGACGGGCTGCATCGAAACAGAACGTGAAATGGCAATTCCAGCGTTCATCACATCCTGGGGCTGACCCCAGAAACAAGCGAGAACCTGTTTTTCGGTATTCATCACTACATTCAAAGCCAGAGTCACACCAATGATCCGACCGATTTCTTCGATATCATGGCGCAAAGGATTGGACTCGTAGTTTCCCAGAGTGGATCCTTTTTGCAACAATAAACTATGGTTGGCATTGATCGTCTTTCGTCCGCAGACTCCAATCGCAGCACTTTTTACTCCTCCTGAAAAACCGGCAAAATGATGCGGTTCAATATTGCCTACAACGATCCTGACATCAGCCGTGTCAAATAATCCATTTACATAAACGGGAGTGCTGGCTGAAGTGGCACCTTTGCAGGCCAAATTGGAATCATCATCACAATTGTGGGCGATCACAGCATATTCTTCGATGATTTCCTGAGGTAATATTTTCGAAAATTCAGCCGCAAGCATTGGGATGTGTGTACCCATGCCAATGATAAAGTGGATATTCTCTTTTTTTACAGATAATGAGTGCAGTATTTCAAGCAAGGGTGGGATTAACAATCCATTTGGAACCGGTCGGGTCTTGTCATTGATGACGATAACCACTTTTGAATCTGGGGAAAACAGGCGGCTTATTTCACAGTGATTGAGGGGCTGTGAAAGTGCGTTTTGGATGAGCTCATTTTCAGGTAAATCCGGTTTTAAAGAACTAGGTAAAACCTGACAAACGTCGAATTTTTCTGGAAGAGTGAAATCGGTGCTTGAATGACCATAATGGAAGGTAAATGAGGGCATCAATAAGCCTTCTTCTAAAAACTGGGTTCAATTACTCACGCTGCCAGGTACCATGACCGGCATAGATTCGATCTGGCTGCAGGGCGAGCTGATTTTCAAAGGAAATCCTGGATTTTTCCAGATCCCAGGTATTACCGCCTGTGGAAGGGGAGAGGGTTTTGCCCTTGATGGTTATAGAATCGCCGCAGAAGAGCGTGCGGGTAGTTTTAGACCAAAGAGAGATGTGCCCCGGTGTGTGGCCGCGTGTATCAAGTACTTCCAGACCACCTAAATAGGGTAATTCCTCACCAATGGTCAATATCCGATCAATTCGGGTCGGTGGGGATTGGACGAATGGACCAGCCAGAGCATAAAATAAAGTTCTCACTCCAGTAGGCGTCAATTTGCGTGAACTTTTTCCCTGCCTAATCGCAGCAGCTTCAATTTCAGAGGCCGCGCTGACTATTCCCGGCTGGTCTGATTGAAGGTGCGATAAACAGCCAAAATGGTCGCCGTCAGCATGAGTAATGAGAATCAGTTCGATTTCTGCCAGAGAGATACCCGAGCGGCCCAGAAAGCGGGTGATATGCGCATAGTTATTCTTTAAACCAGTATCGATCAAAAGAAAACCGTTTTTACCTTCGATTAAATATTGGCGTGAAACGGAAGGAGGAATTTCGATCACTTTTTGATTCATATTTCTCCAATTCTATGGATGATTATATAGGAATTTATGAGGATTGAGTAAGAACTCTTCGATCACTTTTTTATGGGCAATCTGTAATTAGGAAAGCGGGCAGGGGAATAGTAATCCATTCTCTCGTTGCCTCAGAAAAGGAATTGCATACAATTAGTTTTATACCATTTATTTCTACGAGAAAACCGGTTTTTCAGTTAAGGAGTTTTCATTGAACGCTATAGAAATAGAAAACCTGGTGCGAACTTATAAAACAACTACAGGGATTATTCGCAGGCGCAAAAAAGAGATTCTTGCCCTGGACAATATTAATCTGTCCGTGCAAACAGGGGACTCGGCCCAAATGGAGCTGGCAAAACCACCTTAACCCGCATTCTATCCACTGTTTTACTCCCTACTTCAGGAGCTGCAAAAGTTCTCGGTCTGGATGTTGTCAGTGCCGCCAAAGAAATCCGCCCGCATATCGGCATTGTTTTTGGGGGGGATCGCGGGCTTTATTGGCGCCTCTCAGGCCGGAATAATTTAGAATACTTTGCTACCCTTTATGATATTCAACCGGACAAAGCAAGAAAGCGAATCATAGAATTATTGGAATTGGTTGGGCTGAGTGACCGCGCGGATGAGCGAGTCGAAGGCTATTCAAGGGGGATGAAACAGCGTTTACACATTGCCCGCGGCCTGATTCATGATCCGGAATTACTTTTTCTTGACGAGCCGACCATTGGGCTGGATCCTGTAGCTGCGCGTGAACAACGGAAGGTAATCAGTGACCTAAAAAAAGCAGGCAAAACAATATTTTTGACATCGCATTACATGTTTGAGATTGATGAGCTTTGCGACCGGGTCGCCATTCTGCATAAAGGCAAGATAATTATTGAAGGTACCCCTTCTTCGTTAAAAAAATTGGTAAGAGACCTGGAGATAGTTGAGATTGAATGCTTCGGTATTGCTTCTGAAATATTAGCCAATTTGCGGCAACACCGGGCGGTTGTTTCTGTGAATGTAGAGGAACATGATCAAACAGTGACCTTGCAGATTCAAGCTCCTGCCGGGTCAGAATTGGTTCCGGAATTTATTCGGATGCTCGAGGGTACGCATATCAAGACAGTTGTCACCCGCCAACCAACTCTCGAAGATGCTTATGTAAAACTAATTGGCCAAGACTCCATCCAGGCGTAAAATATGCAAAAACCTACGTTTCTATCTTTTATCAGAATCATTGGCGCTTCTTTCAAACTCCAGACAAAAGAAAGAATGGTACAAGATTTCTTTGTATTCACTTTAATTTATCAACCGATTCTTTTTACAATTCTGACTGTTGGAACCTATTTATTTGGAGGAAAACCAAATTTTGGACTTTTTGCTATTACAGGGGCGGGGATGGTTGGAATTTGGAATAATAATTTGTGGTCCTCGGGGGAGATTGTTGACCATGAACGCAGTTCAGGGACTTTATCGCTGTTGATAGCGTCGCCGACTCCGCTTCTCTTCGTCCTTCTGGGAAAAAGCCTGGCGAACGCGATTACTTCGATTATCGCAATGGGAATGACTTTCGCAACCGGTGCGATTGTCTATCATTTACCTCTTGGAATTGCTGATCCCCTCGGTTTTGTGGGTGGGCTGTTTTTTACAGTAATTGCTTTGACTTGTCTGGGATTGGTTATCGGCTCGTTGTTTGTCCTTTCCAGAAATTCCGGATATGCCATGAATGTGGCGAATTACCCTATTTATTTGTTGTCTGGTCTGGCGGTTCCGCTCTCCATTTTGCCTGTTTGGACTCGTCCGATTTCAGATTCACTGGCAACCACCTGGGGAAATCTTGTCTTGAACCAGGCAGCCGGTTCATTATCAGGCAGCGTCCTGACCAGCATCCTCTGGTTGATCTCTCTCTCTTTAATTTATCTATTGATTGCTTTTGGATTATATAAACACGTAGAACACCGCGCACTCTCATTGGGTAATTTGGAGATGTGGTAATGGGCACCTATTATCGTCAGTTCATTTCTGGGGCAAAAGTCTCTCTGGCGCTGTATAAAGCAGACCTTTCGCTCTGGGTATTATTTGGGGTTGATTTTCCACGAGCTATTTTGCAGGCATTATTCTTCGTTTTGATGGCAAAAGCAGCAGGAGGGAACGCACAGGCCAGGTTTGCTCTGATTGGCAATGCCATCCAGGTAGCTGTGTTAATCTCGATTGTTTTCATGGCAAGCATCATCAATACCGAAAAATGGTCAGGAACCCTGGTCTTTTTGATTGCCTCACCATCAAAATGGCTGCCTACAATGTTCGGGCGAAGCGTAGCCGAATTTGGCCGCGCGATTTACACCACGGCCATTATTTTTATAATCTTAATTCCACTTATTGCACCAGATATTTCCTGGATAAATTTACTCAGAACCATTCCTGTGATCTTAATTACTCTGGCGTCAGCAAGCACAATTGGCTGGTTGATCGGAGCTATTGCGCTTCCAGTTCGCTGGGGAACCATGATAGGCAATGTAGTTGGCTATTCAATGATGATCCTCTGTGGAATCAATTTTCCCATTAGTTCTTTACCGTCAATCGTCCAGACCTTCAGTAAACTCATTCCGGTAACAAATGGTCTTTTAGCGATTCGCTCAATCATTGATGGTGCCAGTTACGCAAGTATTCTACCATTTATTGGAAAAGAATTTCTAATTGCTGTCCTATTTGGTGGTCTTGCCTGGTTAACTTTCAGATATCGTTTGACCGCAGTTCGCAAGTCCGGAGATTTTGATTTGGTCTAAATATGCACACCAGTTTAACATCTACAGAACAATCAGTAGGGGAGTCATACGATTAATAGAAATGTTTCCTCTAGAAATATCGGAGCACTCAATTTACTGGTTACTGTGAATAAATTCAAACAAAACACGAACAATTAAATGCAGCCGCTACTTGAACAGGGGAGAGTAATTTGTTATAATAATCTCATGGTTTCGATAAGTATTATTATAATAAGCATGAATAAAGCAAACTCAAATAGGAGTATTCACAATAATGACCACCATAAGGGAAGCCATTAATCAATACCTCGATTCAGTTAAATTAGCTCGCAGCCTCCACACAGCAGCCACCTATAAAAATGCCATGCAATATTTCTGCGCATCACTGGAGAAACATCACCTGGACATCAATCAGGGAGATATCAGTAAACTATCGGAAGATGCTATAGTCTGGCTGGCTTCTGACCTAAAGGATCACGCAGCCACCACAGAAAGGCTGTACTTAACGGCTGCTACCGGGTTTTATTCTTATCTGGCCGCAGACAATATAATTGCAGTAAATTTACCCAGAATTAAGCTATTGATTCAGCAGCGTGCCCGCCGTCCCGGTCAACGTCTACCCCAATTTCCTATTACTGCAATTGAAAAGGTTCTGCTACACGCAAACGATTTGGCAAAGAAACCTTACGAAGAAGGATCCGAGCGATTAATCAACTTACGCGATCGTGCCTTCCTTTTCACCTTGGCTGATACCGGACTGCGTGTACACGAGGCCTGTGGACTGCGCAGAGGCGATCTGGACTGGAATGAAGGCAAAGCCATGATTATTGGCAAAGGGAACCGTCAGGACGTCGTGCGCTTCTCTACACGTGCCACAGATGCCTTATTGGACTATCTAGGTGCCCGCCGAGAAATAGATGGTTCTTCAAATCGACCATTGACCTCTTTACCCTTATTCGCGCGCCATGACCGCGGTGCGGGATTCAAAATCAAGCCCATGACTACGACTACAGGAAGAAATATCGTATCCGATCGAGTTGAGGAGTTTCTCGGCAAAGAAGCTGTCGGGACAATCACCCCGCATTCTTTCAGACATTATTTTGTTACGCGCGTCCTCAGATCTTCTGGTAACCTCAAACTTGCCCAAGAATTGGCCAGGCATAAAAATATTGCAGTCACGCAACGCTACGCGCATTTATCAGATGATGAATTAGATAAGGGATATTGGAATGCAATTGAAGAAAAAGAGGGTTAAATAAAAATCCGTCCCGGAAATTCCGGGACGGATCCAGTTTGCAGTATTGTTCTAATTACTTTACAACAACAACATTGCTGGCCTGGAGACCTTTTGGACCTTTTTCAATTGCGAATTCGACCTTCTGGCCTTCTTCGAGATTGCGATATCCATCGCCCTGAATAGCAGAGAAGTGCACGAATACATCTTCCCCACCCTCGCGGGAAATGAAGCCATAACCTTTGGTTCCGTTGAACCATTTGACCGTACCGACGATCCGTTCAGACATTTATTTGCCTCCTATAGCAAAACTTTCAATGAATTAGGATTATTTATTCGTTCTTTCGGAGCGGTCAAAAAAAGACAGCCCTGGAGCTTTCGCCTTGGGTTGTCTTTTTACATCCAACAAGAACTACTAAGCATCCTACGCGAATAACTTTATCATAGAATCACACGAAAGTCAATACCAAATGTTAACCAAATTTTAACATTAACTATCTGCCAATACTTCTTTAGCTTTCTTTGTTTGTTTGCCCCGTTCTTCAGTTTCAAGAATCCTCTTGCGGATCCGGAAATTAAGCGGGGTTACTTCAAGTAATTCATCTTCAGCCAGGTATTCGATGGCTTGATCCAGACTCATGATCAAGGGTGTGGTCAGGCGAATTTCGATATCTTTATTTGAAGATCGCATATTGGTCAAATGTTTTTTCTTACAGACATTGACCGTAATATCGTCTGGACGCTGCGTTTCGCCTACAACCATGCCCTCATATACTTCAACTCCGGCACCGATAAATAAGACGCCTCGTTCTTCTGCGTTTTTCAAGCCATAAGTAGAGGACGGACCTGTTTCCCAGGCAACGATTGAACTTGTTGCCCTGGCTGTAATTGGTCCTGCCAGAGGTAAATAACCATGGAATAGAGTATTTAAGACACCCATCCCACGGGTAGCCGTGAGGAATTGGTAACGAAAGCCCAACAAACCGCGCGTAGGCACAAGATAAGCCAGATGAACCGTATTGTCGGGATTGTTGACCATATCCAGCATCTTTCCACGGCGATTTCCTAGCATCTCGACTACCGTACCGACTGAATCAGGGCTAGTATCAATGTGCAAATCTTCAAATGGTTCAAGGATTTCCCCGTTCACTCCGGTCTTGAAAATTGCTTCAGGTCTAGAAACCTGAAATTCATAGCCTTCTCGGCGCATGGTTTCGATTAATATAGCCAGATGCAGCTCCCCTCGCCCGGAAACGAGGAAAGTATCAGGGCTTTCTGTTTCATCTACGCGCAATGCCACATTATTTTTCAATTCGTCAAATAGGCGGTCACGTAATTTGCGCGAAGTCCCCCACTTCCCTTCTCTTCCGGAAAATGGCGAGGTATTGACACTAAAAGTCATCCGTACAGTCGGCTCTTCTACTTGAATAATAGGAAGTGCTACCGGGTTAATGGGGTCAGCCAATGTTTCGCCGATATTGATGCCTTCCAACCCTGCGATTGCTACGATATCACCTGCAAGGACCATGTCAACTTCAACCTTCTCCAGGCCTTGATAGACATACAAATACCGTGCTCTTTCTGTCACTACGGTCCCATTTTTGAGCATGCGGACGATTGGCGCACCAGCGACCATTTTACCGGCATGAATGCGGCCTACTGCAGTGACTCCACGGTAATCATCATATCCAAGGTTAGTTACCAGCAATTGAAGCGGCGCATCCACATCCACCATCGGAGGGGGAACGTTTTCAAGTATCGCATTGAATAAAGGCTGTAAGTTGGGTTCCAGATCAAAAGTTGTTCCTGCCTGCTGCGTGATTGCATTGCAATAAATGATAGGAAAATCTGCCTGCTCATCACTTGCGCCTAATTCGATAAACAGATCAAAGGTTAAATTCACTGCCCGCTCTGGATCGGCATCTTTCCGGTCCATTTTGTTGATGACCACTATGGCCTTATGACCCATTTCAAGAGCTTTTTTGAGGACGAACCGAGTTTGCGGCATAGGGCCTTCTGCTGCATCGACAAGCAACAAAACTCCATCGACCATATTCATTACCCGCTCGACCTCACCCCCAAAATCTGCATGCCCTGGAGTGTCAACGATATTGATTTTGACCATTTCGCCCGTTTTAGGATCGGGAATAGTAATGGCGGTGTTTTTTGCTAAAATAGTAATACCGCGTTCTCGTTCGAGATCATTTGAGTCCATGACGCGTTCTTGTACTTGCTGATTCTCACGAAAAACTCTGGCCTGTTTTAATAATCCATCCACGAGAGTGGTCTTACCATGATCAACGTGAGCAATGATGGCTACATTGCGAATATCATTTCGAGCTTTTATCATTTATCGAATCCAATCCTTCAAAGATTACCTGACTTAACAACCGCTTATCTTATCAGACGCAGAGCATCTTGAACAGGGTAAGTCTTATAAAAAAGGTTCTCTGAATGATACCAGAGAACCTTAGCTAATTTATTTTTGCATACCAAAGCGTAACAGAAGTAAATATACTCCAAAAATAATTAAGGCGATGGATCCAGAATTTCCGACAAAGCCGAGAGCATTTTCAGGATTACCACCAATATATAAACCCCAACCGACCATAGCCAGGACACCCCCAGGTATGAGCGGCCACCAGACGAATTTCTTATTGATAATCCTTGAAAATACAGTGATGAGCAGCCAACCCAGGGCAAAATAAACGAGCATCACTCCGGTTTCGGTTAATCCTTGGGGGCTGGTTGCATGATTCCAGGCTTTTGAAATTCCCAATCCGCTTGTGATCAAAATACATCCAGGGATGATCAATCCCAGCAGTTTATTGGTGGCTCCCCAGACCAAAAAGACGAAGCCGATTCCCAGAGAAATACTCAGGACGAAATCATAAATGCTCAATTTATTAAATAACAAAGAATAGGCGACTCCGCCAAATGCTGCCGCACATAATAAAGCCCACCAGGCAGTAGATTGATAAAAGATGCGGAAGAAAACAAAGATAATCAACCAGCTCACTGCAATAAATACGGTTAAATAACCGAAACGGGTGACTAATTGGATTGTATATATTTGTTGCAGAGCAAAAAATGTACCAAACCCAATGCCGGTCAGTAAGGCTCCTGAGATGATCCATCCCTTACCATTGGACAAAAAACCATAGAGTAAGAGAATTAACCCCAGAATAGCTGGAATTGCAATCGTCAGCCATTTTGTCTTTAGTTGAAGGTCAACAAGAAACAAGCTCCCTGCAATGATCAACATTAAGCCAAATAATGAAGTAGTTTGTAACTTTGGGTTATTTGGATGTTCTAAACGATTTTGAAGCATATCTGCCTACCATGACTAAATATTGATGATTCCCAGCTCTTTGGCTTTGAGGACGGCCTGCATACGGTCACGAACACTCAATTTACCAAGGATACTGGAAAGATGATTTTTTACTGTTCCTTCAGAAATGACTAATTTATCCGCGATTTCTTTATTACTGGCACCCGTTGCCACCAATCGAATAATTTCTATTTCTCGAGGAGAGAGGGGATCGGGCAAGAAAGATTCTTTGTTTTTTGGTGTCGGCTTTGAAATACGGGAGAATTCAGATACTACTTTAGCCGTAATAGAAGGCACTAAAAAATATTCTCCCTGACTTGCAGCCCGGATTGCCTCAAATAATTTTTCAGATGAGACATCCTTCAATAAATATCCAACAGCTCCAGCTCGTAAACCTTCGAAAACATTCTCGTCATCATCGAAAGTGGTGAGAATGATTACTTTTGTAGTTTTATTCATCTGAGAAATTCTGTGAGTAGCTTCGACACCGTCCATTACCGGCATACGTAAATCCATGAGAACAATATCGGGTGAATATTGCAAGACCATCCGCAAAGCCTCTTCTCCGTTAGAAGCATCCCCGACGATTTCAAAATCTGGTGATGCGTTTAATAAGGTTTTTAACGCTTCGCGGAATAAAGATTGGTCATCGACAATTAGTATTTTGATCGCCATATTATTCCTTTATCCAGGTGCTGAAACTTTGATACTAAACCCTTGATCTTTAGCAGTTTTGATTTCAAGAGTACCGTTGATCAATCGAATTCTCTCTTTCATCCCAATCAGGCCGAATCCCCCACCAATCGTTTCGGCTCCTTGCCCATTATCTTCCACTTGTACTGATACATAATCCTGGAGCTCAAAATTAAGGTTAATATTCACTTCGGTCGAGAGCGAATGTTTATTGGCGTTATTGATTGCTTCCTGCACTACACGAAATAAAGAGACATCTATTTGTGGGGGAAGCGTGCGTGGAGTTCCTCTAATTTCAAAGTTTATCTTCCGGTCTGGACTGGTCGTCGTTTCGATCAATTTCGATATTCGCTCAGCCAACGAAAGGTTTCCAATGCTGTCTTCTCGTAAGGCGGAGACGCTGTTTCGAACATCGAGTAGGGCCTCCGTGGTTAATTGTTCGGCATTCTCGAGTAATTGGTAAGCTTTATTGGGCTCTTTCTGAATAATAGCGAGAGCGGCCTTTATCTGCATATTGATTGTGGTCAAATAATGGCCTAATCCATCATGAATTTCTCGAGCCAACCTGTTTCTCTCCTGGCTGATCGTCAGATCTTTGACCTGCCCTGCGTATTCACTCAAGTGGTGATTGGCTTCTGAAAGATCATTGGCCAACTTTTCCATTTTCAACCTGGCTTGTTGTTCAGTGTAGGCCATTTGAGTAAAGATCAAGATGAAAATCTGACCAGCGAAAAAAATGGGGAACCCTGCCCAAACCACTACCCAGGAATTTGCATAACTCAGAACCGAGACTACGTATGTGATGAGAATACTTGCATTAGCTGCAAGCACCCAGTCTTGATTCAAGGTCATTGCCGTGTGCGCAACCAAAGGTAAAAGTATTAATCCGCTGAAACCTGCGCCTTTACCAAAATAGACAATCAGCCCCCCTATTACCAGTTGCAGTACAAAATATAAAACTTTTGGGATCAATGAAGTTATTTGATTCACAAAAGCAAAACCGTATATTCCCAGGGTGATGTAAGCAACTCCAAGACAGATAAGAATTGTGATTAAAAAAAGTGAAGTTTGTTGAGGTGGTTTGCTAAAAGTCGCGAAATAGGAAATTAACACAACTAAAGCAAAAGCCAAATCAGTTCCACTCGTTATATTGAACTCATTTGTTGAACTTTTCTTCATCCCGATAATTATAGCATTCACAAAATATATATTATGGGGGTCGAAAGTAATGCTTTATTATATTTTCTCCCATTATATAGGTCGAAGAGTATGCCCTTATGCACATTACATGACTTATTGACCTGGGTAGACTTAGCCAATAAAGGTGAAAAATGAATCTTTTAATGATCTATCCAGAATTTCCAGATACTTTTTGGAGCTTTAAGCATGCACTGAAATTTGTGAACAAAAAGGTAAGCAATCCACCTTTGGGCTTGATGACCGTTTCTGCGTTATTACCCAAAGAATGGCATAAAAAGTTAATCGACACCAATATTTATCCGTTGAAGGATGAGGATATTGCCTGGGCTGATCTGGTTTTTATTAGTGCAATGGACGTTCAAAGAAAATCTGCTGAGGAATTAATCAACCGGGTGAAAGATCAGGGGAAGGCTCTAGTAGCTGGAGGTCCCCTTTTTACTGAAGATTATGAGCAATTTCCTCAGATCGATTACCTCGTCCTTAATGAGGGTGAGATTACCTTACCCATATTCATAGCCGATTACCTTGCAGGTATTCCCAAACACATCTATCAAACTGATCAATATGCAGACATGCATACATCTCCCCTGCCCGATATTTCAGTTCTAAAATTGTCTGATTATGACTGTATGAGCATTCAATTCTCACGTGGCTGCCCGTTTAATTGCGATTTCTGCAATGTCACTGCGCTGCTTGGCCATGAGCCGCGTATCAAATCGACACAGCAAATCATTGGTGAACTTGATCAGCTATACGCATCCGGGTGGAGAAGAAATATTTTCTTTGTGGATGACAACTTTATTGGAAACAAAAAAATACTAAAGGAAGAAATATTACCCGCATTGATTCAATGGCGAAAAGGGAAGTCTGGCTGCCTGTTCTTAACGGAAGCCTCTATCAACCTTGCCGATGATAAAAAATTGATGGAAATGCTTGTAAAAGCAGGCTTCATGTCAGTCTTCATTGGTGTTGAAACACCGGATGAAGAAAGCCTGGCGAATTGCAATAAGAAGCAAAATCTTAAGCGAAATTTGCTTGACGATATTCATGCAATCCAAAATGCTGGATTACAGGTCATGGGCGGGTTCATTGTGGGCTTTGATAGTGATACCAGCACAATTTTCAATCGCATGATTGATTTCATTCAGAAAAGCGGCATCGTAACTGCCATGGTAGGGCTTTTGCAGGCTCCTAACAACACTGAATTATACAATAAGCTGGAGCAGCAAGGTAGAATTATTAAAGAAATGACCGGCGACAATACGGATGGGACAAGCAATATCATCCCAATTATGAGTCCCAAAGTGCTACAAGATGGTTATTTCGAAATAATGGATAAAATCTATTCTCCCAGGTACTTTTACAAGCGAGTGAAAACTTTCCTGCGCGAGTACCAACCGGCTAAAGCCACCGTAACGATCGAATGGAATGAAGTAGTTGCTTTGCTAAAGACGATTATCTTGATTGGGTTTAATCCTCGTAATGCGTTCTATTACTGGGACCTGGTCTTGTGGACGCTTTTCACCTGCCCATCCAAGTTCCCATTGGCAATTACACTAACTGTTTATGAATATCATTTCCAAAAAGTCGCCAGCCAAAACCGCAAAGCCTTGAAGAAACAAAAATCGATTGCTTATCCTGCCACTGGCCTAAAAATTCCCTTATAGATCAGAGTTTCCAATTAAAACCGGAGCAGTATTATTCATTTACTGTTCCGGTTTATTTAACTGTTAAATCAACGACAAATGGATCGTGATCGCTAATTTGTTCGTTGTCGTTCATGTATGTGTTGATATGGATAGGTGTTGAATTGTCAATAACGAAGTGCTCATCCTCAGAGACCAAAATCTGGTCATATAAGTAAGCATTCCCTTCAAAAAGAAGCGAATACCTTTCAGAAACAGGCACATAATTTGCCGCATCGGTGAATCCGGCTTTTTGAAGGGTTGATAATGTAGCAGAGTCAGGAGTATCGTTGAAATCTCCACCGATAACCACAAACGAATTTGGATTAGTCTTCTTGAGGTTCGCCGCGAAGGTCGCCAACCATTGTGCCTGAGCGATTTTTTTCGCTTCATCCGGCTGCTTTATCGGCTGGCTGGATCCAAATAAAGGAGAATTGGCGTTATTCGAAATCAGATGCACTCCAATAACAATGACAGATTGATCATGAAAGATAAATTTACCCACAATCGGAATACGGCTGTTTGTAAAGGCAGAGAGATTCTGGCCGGTAATCTTGATTTGGTCCTTGACTAATTTAACTCCGCGGTCTGTGCGGTAAAGGATCACCGTGCGGATATTTCCTCCACCCACACCACCGCTGCTGTCATTTTGCTGAGGCGAATCTAGAAAAGCATATTCAGGGCCGCCATAGCTGACTATCTTTTGAGAAAGTTCTTCCAGTGTTTTGCTCGCGGAGGTCGTGCCGTCATCTTCCGAACCGCTGTCATCTTGAATTTCTTCCAGAAGCAGAATATCCGGAGAACCCAGAGACTTGACGATTTGAGCCGAAATTTTATCCATTCTTGTAGAATCGAACCTGGAGAAATTTTCAACGTTATAAGTTGCTACCCGTAATTGATCAGATTTAGTAATAGGCTGCAGCGCAGGAGGCTTGATTTTATTGGGGGAAATGGTCGGCATATTTGTTTCGATTATCTCGTAATTTCCGTATGCATAAGTCAAAATTCCAATCACTGCGCCATCGATATGATCTCCTAGATTTACTTCCTTTTTGTAGCTATTTGGTAGAACAAGTACAATTCGTTCAGGATTGACATCCGCCTCTGTAGCAATCAGCGCCCCTTGGCTTGAAATGATATTTTTAGATCGTGATTCACCCGGAATTATTTCTACTTCACGGTAAGCATTTTCTGGCCCAACCACGGATGCATTATCAATTTCAACGCGCATTCCTTCTAGACTTTCATAAAAATCGATCCCATCCGTATCCGGGTCAAAACTTGAAAAAGCATCATCTTCGATTTTTGTGTCAGGAGGGATTCTGCCTCCGTTACCAATCCGAATTGGGGCTGGTAAATCGTTTTCAGTCGAGATCAAAGTAATTGTGCTTGATTTAATTTCTGTGTTGGTCAGTTCGTCGCTAGTAGAAGGGTCTGGAGTAAACTCATCTACCACCCCGTCCACTGCAACGAAATCACCCGGGATGAAATGGGAATAATCTTTGGTAAATACATAGACAGCCTCAGAGGAGCACTCTTTTGCATCGGGAGTAGTATCTTCTATGAAGAATCCTTGATCGTCTTTCCAGGTCACGATCCCATGAACCGCAGTAACTTTTTTTCCCAAATAAGGAGAGGAATGACTACAACCCTGAATGTCGTGAATTTGAGTGTTTTCACTGGAAGAAGGATTAATCAACTGACTCGGAGCTGCTGAGCATGAATTGAGAAGCAGAATTGATAGCAAGAAAGTTATATAGCGTATTTTCAATTAATCACCTGTCGAATCCATGCTTAATTGTATAATGGACTTGTGATTTTAGGGATAAATCATTCTTTTTGTGGAGGGCTTATATGCCGGATTTCATTGCAGCCATTGACCAGGGAACGACGAGCACAAGGTTTATTGTATTCGACCACGAAGGCAACATCGTCGCAAATGACCAAAAAGAACATAAGCAGTTTTATCCAGCACCAGGGCTGGTCGAACATGACGGGATGGAAATTTGGAATAATACTCTCGATGTAATCAATGGAGGAATGCGAAAATCTGGCTTAACCTCTGAAGATATTTCTGCAATTGGTATCACCAATCAACGAGAGACCACGCTACTCTGGAATCGGATCACCGGTAGGCCATACGGGAATGCGATCGTTTGGCAGGATACGCGCACGATCGACATATGTAATGAGCTTTTTGAAAAAGGCCTGGCTCCAAAGATACAGACGAAAACCGGCCTACCTCTGGCCACTTACTTTTCCGGTCCGAAAATAAAATGGCTTCTGGATGGACATCCCGAAATAATCGATGATATCGCCCGGAATGAAGTCTATTTTGGCAATATGGATACCTGGATTATCTGGAATTTAACCGGTGGGCCGCATGGTGGAGTACACGTCACCGATGTTACCAATGCTTCAAGAACTCTGCTGATGGATATTGCCACCCTTGCCTGGGATCAAGAGATGCTGAATTTACTGGAGATTCCAGCTTCCATTCTCCCTCGAATCGTGTCTTCCTCTGAAATTTATGGTTTTACGCGGTCAGTTCTAGAAAATGTGCCTATCGCCGGAGATTTAGGCGATCAACAGGCCGCATTATTTGGTCAGGTATGTTTCACACCTGGCGAGGTAAAAAATACTTACGGCACAGGCTGCTTTATGCTGATGAATACTGGAACCGAGCCAGTCATCAGCAAAAACGGATTACTGACCACCGTGGGTTACAAACTTGGCAACGATTCAGCGGTTTATTGTCTAGAAGGGTCCATTGCAATTGCAGGAGCATTGGTTCAATGGCTGCGGGATAATTTACAGATGATTGAAAAATCATCCGATATCGAACCTCTGGCCAGGACAGTGAAAGATAATGGAGACGTCTACATCGTACCGGCGTTTTCAGGGTTATTTGCTCCCTATTGGCGTTCTGATTCCCGCGGAGTGATTGTAGGGTTGACCCGCTATGTGAATCGCGGGCACATTGCCCGTGCTGTTCTGGAATCCACCGCATATCAGACCCGAGAAGTGCTGGATGCAATGGAGATTGATTCCGGCGTAAAGCTGACCAGTCTAAAAGTGGATGGCGGTATGGTGGTTAATGACCTGCTGATGCAATTTCAGGCAGATATTCTGAATACACCTGTCGTAAAGCCAAGAATAGCTGAAACGACAGCTCTGGGTGCGGCATATGCAGCAGGACTGGCTGTAGGTTACTGGCAAAATATGGGTGAACTCGCAACCAATTGGGGAAAAGATAAGGAATGGATCCCTAATATGTCTGAGGAAATTCGCTCAGGATTATATTCAAAATGGAAAAAAGCAGTCACAAGAACTTTTGAGTGGTTGTGACCTTGCCTTGACCCTGGGAGTATTCGCGGATAAAATTACTGCTTGCCTGTTCTCTTGGGCAATATCCCAACTGGGCGAAGGTAACCTGAAATCAGGTGAGAGGCGCCAAAGGAAAATTAAGATGGACAAGAACGTAATTGAAGCGACCAAACGAACGGTCATTGGTAAGAAAGTGGGAGTTTTACGCCGCGAAGGAAAATTGCCCGGCGTAATTTACGGTCACAATTTCACCGCAGAACCAATTTTGATGGACAGCAAAGCTGCAACGAAAATTCTAAACGGAGCGACATCTTCCAGTATCATCACCCTTATGCTCGATGGTGTGGCACATGCAGCCTTGGTTCGCGAAAAACAAAAAGACTATATTCGTAACCAGTTCATTCATATCGATTTTCAGGCTGTTTCACAGACTGAAAGAATCCGCACTAAAGTAGGTATTATCCTAACTGGTCTTGCCTCTGCTATTAAAGACTTTAACGGCGTTGTGGTTGAAGGTCTTGATTCAATCGAGGTTGAAGCTTTACCAAAAGATTTGCCAGAAAGGTTCGTAGTTGATATTACTAAACTGGCAAATATTGGTGATTTCATCCACGTCAGTGACATCCCTGCTCCTGAAAATGTTACCATTATCAGTGATCCTGATGATATGGTGGTTCTAATCACCTCTCCTGCGGCTGAAGAAGTTGAAGAAGCTCCTGCAGTTGAAGGTGAAGAAGTTGAACCAGAAGTGATCGAAAAAGGTAAGAAGGAAGAAGAAGACGAGGAAGAAACCAAGTAAAACCGTTGCAAATAAAGAAGAAGAGCAGATTTGTTTCATTGCTCTTCTTCTTTTATTTTAGCTATTAATGCTTGGGTTAATTTCGCTGTAAATCCCCAGAGAATTTCATTGTCATAATGGTCATATGCAATAGTATTTATTTTTCCACGATCGGGGATTTCAAATTCTTGATTTTTCCAGTTGTTTTTCGCCATCAACCAATCGAGCGGAATAGAAAAAACTCGCTCCACTTCATCGGGGTTGGGTTGGATGTGGAGTGGCCAATTAATGATGCCGACAATGGGAGTAACCAGATAATTTGTAACAGTTTCTGTCGGTAATAACCTGCCAAGAACCTGGATATTTTCTTTATCAATTCCTAATTCTTCCCGGGTTTCACGCAGGGCTGTTTGAACCATATCTTGATCTTCTATCTCTCTTCCACCCCCAGGAAAAGCAACCTCCCCACGATGAAAACCATTAATATTGGAACGATGGATGAATAGGAGTTTCCAGATTCCCTGATCTTGAAATAATGGAAGTAATACTGCCGCAAGTCTTAATTGCTTTTTTTGAAGACTTATCTCTATTATTTCATCGGTTGGTATTAACTTAGCACGGATATGCTCGATAAAATTAGCCGTTTCTTCAGACACTTTATTCCTCTTGACCTGATTCTTCTCCATCAATTTTCTGAGAATCTTCCCATTCTTCTTCTTCAGCTAACCCCATCGCACCAGTCTCCTTTAGAAGTTTGGTGTTAATGTGTTCATGATCAATGGTTACGGGTCTGGCAAACACCAGGTAACCCGTGTGTGCAATCATACGATCAGTCGGCCGAAATCGTGAAGGTTCCGGTTTGTAATACCGCATCGAAATCTCACAGACATCTATGAAGGCGAATTCATATTGCCGTAGAGCAATTAACAAATTAATTACCTGATTCGCAGTTGGAATAATACATCCAAAATACCCACCCGGTTTGAGCGCCTGACGCACCTGGCCGATGTAATCATATGGGTTCGCCACATCCAAAAACAATGCGTCTACTTCAGTCTCATCAAAACCAGTTCCAATGTCTTTTAATTTGAAATCGATCTGCTTGCTTAGGCCCAGCCTTTCCAGATTTCTCTTGGCCTTTAGTTGATGCTCTTCACTAATTTCATATGTATAAATCGTTCCAGAATCGCCTACTGAGTATGCCAGCGCGGTTGTGAGTGCTCCACTGCCTGTACCGGCTTCTATCACCCGCAAACCTGGACCGATTCCCATTACGAGTAAAATGTGAGCGATATCTTTTGGATATAAGATTTGGGTAGCCCTGGGTGTATTTTTCAACAGGTCAGGCAAAGAAGGTTGTAAAAGAAAAAAGGGGCTGCCGATGTGGCTGAATATTTGAGTACCCCATTTGAGCCCGATCAAATTATCGTGTTTGATGACACCGCGATGAGTGTGCAATTCTTTTCCGGGTTCGAGGACAATTATGAAGCTCTTAAAGCTGAGACCAACGAGCTGAACTAAATCCCCAGCCTCAGCGACACTCCCTTTACAATTCCAACTCAAATTGTGCTCCTTCAGCGTAATAAAATAAGATTAGCGGCTCTTTTTAGGTTCTGTTTTAAAATTTGTCAACCAGAAACCCAAAACAATCATGATTATCGCGCCGATCAGGTCAATTCCAAGGATGAGCGGACCTACTTTAAGAAACGTCCAACCCTTTTGTGCGGCGATAAACTGACCAATCCAAAAACCGACCCAGGAAAACAAATTGAGGATAATTAATTTCCGAAGTTTGCCGCCGATGAAATAATTGAAAATACAGGCAGGAATTGATGCGATCAATAATCCAAGAATAATCGAGGGTAAAGTCATAGGGTTCCTCCCTTTTGTACTGTAGATTGTATCATCCCGCTGCCAACGACAGAATTTTCTTGATAAAAAACCGCTATTTGACCCGGTGTTATGTCACGCAGGGGTGATTTCAGCTCAGCCAAAATGGTTTGATTAGTTCCTTCACGCAAGGTCGCCAGCACAGGTTGTGCCTGGTAACGGATTTTTACTTCGAGCTCAACCGGAAAAGTCGGGGTTTTACCTGAAATCCAATTCAGATGAGTGATACTGAAACTTATATTTCCTAACTCTGATTTTGTCCCAACAATCAACTCATTTGTGCTTATCTCTTTTTTGATCACATAAACTGGTTCCGCATTGCCTGAGCCAAGTCCTTTGCGCTGACCGATGGTGTAGTTAGCGAGACCATCATGGGTACCCACAATTTGACCATCGAACTGACGAATTTCTCCTGGCAGAAATGTATCGGGAGAATGCCTGCGCAAGAAATCCCGGTACCCAGATTGACCTACAAAACATAAATCCTGGGAATCTGGTTTTTCTGCGACGGGTAGTTGATACTCTCTGGCTAACTCTCTTACTTGCGTTTTGTGATAATTTCCAAGCGGTAAAAGGGTGTGCGCCAATTGAGTTTGATTTAACCCGGAAAGAACATAAGATTGATCTTTAAGCGGGTCCACGCCTTTTCTAAGAGTGTATAAGTTTTCTATCTTATTGATTCGCGCATAATGCCCTGTGGCAAGAAAATCATTCCCCATATCCAGAATTCGATTAAGAAATATTCCCCAGCGGATGTTTTGGTTGCAAAGATAACATGGATTTGGAGTCAGACCGAATTGATAGGCTTCTATAAATGGGTCAACGACGATTTGTTTGAAGAGATCTCTTACGTCGAGCACATAAAATGGAATTTTCAGAATATTGGCTACCTGTCTGGCTTGATCAATCGCTTCTGGCGGACAGCAAGCGTTTTCGGATTCACTGCACTCATCTGACCAAAGTTTTAGCATCATTCCGGTGACAGAATACTTCTGCTCGACCAATAATGCTGCAGCAACTGAACTATCCACTCCACCGCTCATAGCGATGACAACTTTTTTATTCTGATTTGTCATAATCATTTACGTAGATTTTTCACTGCTTCAGGTAAAAACTCCAGAAATCGTTTTACTTGTTCAGTAGTCGTATATTTTCCTAATGTTACGCGTAAAGACCCTACAGCTAACTCAGTGGTTAATCCCAAAGCCAGGAGGACTTTTGATGGTTTGGGGTCACCTACTTTGCAGGCGGACCCGGAAGAACAGGCAAATCCGGCCATATCCAGCATGATTACCAGGTCATTCCCTTTAATTCCATCGAATACAAAACTGGCATGATTGGAGGATCGATTGGTTGGATGCCCGGTAAGGTGCGATCCCGATATTTGTTCTAAAACTGAACGAATCATTTGATCACGCAAAATAATGAGCCGCTGATTTTCAACTCCACATTGTTGTAATGACAATTCCAATGCAGCAGTCAATCCAACGATTCCAGGAATATTATGCGTTCCGGCACGAAGTTTATGCTCTTGCTTCCCACCGGTGATTTGTGCGTTTATCTCAATAGGTTTCCGGCGGATTAATACCCCTACCCCTTTGGGACCATAGAACTTATGAGCTGCAAACGAAAGGAGATCGATTTCAGACTCCTCCACATTGATGGGTAAACGCCCGCAGGCTTGTACAGCGTCAGTGTGAAAAGGGACACCCTTTTCATGACACAACCTGCCGATCTCATGAATCGGATTAATTGTGCCAATTTCATTATTTGCGAATATTGTTGAAACGATTGCAACTCGGTCAATCAATTTATCATTGAGATCATCAAGAATAATTTGTCCAAAATCATCTATGCGAAGCTCAATAACTTTGAAATCGAATTGTTCCTTTAATTGTCGGGCGGTATTGGCAACAGCCGGATGTTCGACTGGGCTGATCAAAATCGTGTCTTTACCGTACTTGCTCTTTTGCGTAAAAGCGGTACCGCGCAGCGCTAGATTATCGCCCTCCGATCCACTGGCAGTAAATATAATTTCGTCTGGTTGTACGTGAAATATGGAGGCAATTTTAGACCGGCACTCTTCCAATATTCCTTCAGCTTGTTGGCCAAAATAGTGGCTTGAAGAGGGATTGCCGAAAATCTGAGTAAAATAAGGCGTCATTTCCTCGAGAACATTTGGGTCAAGGGGGGTTGTCGCTGCGTAATCAAGATAAATTCTATCCATAATTTTCTCTCATAGCCGCTGATTATAGCATGATACAAATCACTTTTCGCAATATAAACCCTGATATAATCACAATAAATTAAGATGCAGATTGAGGATAATATGACAAACAACATCATATTTGGAACAGATGGCTGGAGAGGAGCGATTGCCGATGACTATACTTTTGAAAATGTCAGACGCTGCGCTCAAGGCTTTGCCAGCTATCTGATAAATCATCAAAAACAAGGGCAGGATGTAATCGTTGGCTATGATAAACGCTTCTTATCCGAGCATTTTGCCATGTCGGTTGCCGAAGTTTTAGCCGGAAATGGTTTTCATGTCTACCTCACTGACTGCGCTACTCCCACCCCGGTGATTTCCTATGCTGTTGTGGATAAAAAAGCAGCGGCGGCTGTTAATATCACAGCTTCGCATAACCCTGCCACCGATAACGGGTTTAAAGTCCGCGAAAGTCACGGTGGGGCAATTCCTCCCGATGAATTAAAGGAAATTGAAGAATTAATTCCTGCCACAGAGGCAGAAATTAAATGGATCCCTGCTGCAGAAGCTTTGCCCGCAGGCAAGATTACTATATTCGATGCATCCATTAATTACATCGAACATCTCAAGGGATTGATTGATTTGGAACCGATTCGCAAAGCTGGTTTGCGTATCATGTATGACGGCATGTGGGGAAATGGCGCAGGTTGGTTCACCAGGCTCCTTTCTGGTGATAAGACCCAGGTCATCGAGATTCACAACACTCGCAATCCCTTATTCCCTGAAATGAAGCGCCCTGAACCCATCCCACCCAACATTGATGTTGGTCTGCAGGCAACAGTTGACAATCATGCCGATGTACTGATCATCAACGACGGAGATGCAGATCGAGTGGGTATTGGTGATGAAAACGGCGTTTTCATCAATCAATTGCAGGTATACGCCTTGTTGGCCCTGTATATGCTCGAAATCAGAAAAGAAAGGGGTCCGATTGTTAAAACCCTTTCAACTACGAGTATGCTCGATAAATTAGGCAAACTTTATAATATTCCTGTTTATGAAACCGGTGTTGGTTTCAAGTACGTTGCTCCTAAAATGATTGAAACAAACGCCATGATGGGCGGCGAGGAATCAGGCGGATTTGCATTTAGAGGGAATGTTCCTGAGAGAGATGGTATTCTCGCGGGTCTTTATATGCTTGATTTTATGGTAAAAACTCACAAGAAACCTTCTGAATTATTAGCCCTGCTCTTTTCAAAAGTTGGACCTCATTATTATGACCGCGTTGATACAGCATTCACCGGCGATCGTGCTGCACGCGAAAAAACCATTTTGAATGCCAAACCAACCTCAATTGGTGGATTAAAGGTCACGGGTTTGAATTCTCTGGATGGCTTTAAATTCCTTCTCGAAGATGGTGGTTGGCTCTTGATTCGTTTTTCCGGAACCGAAGCGATTATGAGGGTTTATTGTGAAACCACCCATCAAGATAAAGTTCAAGCCATCTTAAAAGACGGATTAAAGATTGCCGGGTTGTAAAAGTGGCGTGCATTGATACCCATTGCCACCTAAACCACGAGTCATTTGACATAGACTTAGATCAAGTTCTTCAGAGGGCAAAATTAGCTGGAGTTGATTATATTGTGGTGCCGGGATGGGATATCGATTCAAGCAAGAAAGCCATTCTGCTGGCTGAAAAATATCCCCAGATCGTGGCTGCAGTTGGTATTCATCCCACTGAATGGCAAAAAGGGAATTTAGAAGCTGTTGAAGAGATCGGCGCGATTTCGTTGAATCACCGGGTTGCTGCCATAGGTGAGATCGGGCTTGATTTTTTTCATGACCCGGATCATCCAGAAGAACAGGTTAAGTTGTTCCTTAAAATGTTATCCATTGCTTCCCAGGTGAACAAACCGGTGTTAATCCACAGTCGGAATGCTATTGAGGCAGTAATAAAGCAATTGATTATTACTCGCAATACCAAATGTACAGGTGTTTTGCATTCGTTTGAAGGCAACCTGACTCAAGGGAAAATATTAACAGAATTGGGTTATCATCTCGGAGTAGGCGGTCCTTTGACCTATAAAAACTCCAAGGAAAAAATTGGGGTTTTTAGTGAAATCTCAGATCGGTCAATCTTATTGGAGACCGACGCGCCGTATCTTCCCCCTGTGCCGCATCGAGGAGATAGAAATGAGCCTGGTTATTTACCTTTGGTCGCAGACAAATTGGCCGCGCTGAGAAATCAAGATAAAAGCCAATTACTGAATCAGATATATCAAAATAGTTATAAAATGTTCTTACAGGATATTATTCATTGATCTCTACTTTTCAGATTTCGACTACGATTCAAGTTAAGATTGACCAGGTTGAAAAGAAAATGCTGGCTCAGACTGACGGGTATAACTCCGATCTGAAATCAGCATTAGAAGTTCTGCTTTCTTCTGGTGGAAAAAGAATTCGGCCGATGATTATTCTTCTAATTGGCGAGTTATTACATGGGCCCGATGAGAAATTGATCAATTTGGCAACGGCGATTGAGTTGCTGCATACCGCGACTCTAGTTCATGACGACTTGATTGACGGATCATTGCTCAGGCGCGGTGTACCTACCTTGAATTCGCATTGGTCTCCACCCGCAACTGTTTTGACGGGTGATTTTTTGTTTGCCTGTTCTGCATCATTAGCTGCCGAAACCAATCATGTTGAAGTGATTAAACTCTTTGCAAGAACCCTGAGCGTAATTGTAAATGGTGAAGTAAACCAGCTCTTTTCCAGCCGCTGCAATTCATCCACAGAGGACTATTACAAACGTATATTTGCTAAAACGGCTTCTTTGTTTGAATCTTCATCTCAATCTGCAGCATTGCTGTCAAATGCGTCGATTAAACAAGTGGAATCACTAAAAAAATATGGTTATGCGGTTGGAATGGCTTTTCAGATACTTGACGATTTACTGGATTACATAGGGGATATTTCGAAAGTTGGTAAGCCGATTGGCGGTGATTTACGTCAAGGTTTGATTACTTTGCCAATGCTTTATTATATGGACGCTCACCCAAGTGATCCAGCAGTCATAGATTTACTTAATCATAAGTGCGTTACGGAAGAAACTGAAATAAAAAGGATCATCAACGAGATAAGAAACAGTGAAGTGATCGGAAGTACACTATCTGAAGCCAGGAAGTTCGCTAATTTGGCTAAAGATTCTCTGGAAATCTTCGAAAACAGCCTCCCAAAAGAGGCCTTGCTCGATTTGGCTGGATATACCGTTGACCGCACAATATGATCTTTATTTTAAAACAAAACGCCGCTTCCGCGGCGTTTTGTTTTGTGCGCTGGGAGGGACTTGAACCCTCACGAGTTGCCTCACATGGCCCTCAACCATGCCTGTCTGCCAATTCCAGCACCAGCGCAATTGCTTCGTTATTATAATCGGCTATCGACCTATGTCAAGCAATTGAATTGAATTAATAAAATAAGTGAGGTAAATATGGCTATCGTTTTGGACGCAATGGGAAGTGATGATTATCCTAGTCCGGAAATACTGGCTGCGATTCGATTAAAAAAGGAGTTTCACGAAGATGTAATTCTGGTTGGTAATAAGGAAATCATTCAGAGCAAATTGTCAGAATTAAATCCTGAAAATATCGCTCTGACGATAGTAGATGCCCCGGATGTAGTGGAGATGACCGACAAACCGGTTGATTCTGCCCGAAAGAAACCCAATAATTCGATGGCGGTTGGATTGAACCTGGTCAAAGACGGAAAAGCAGAAGCTTTTGTCACGGCTGGGAACACTGGCGGCGCTTATTTTAATGCCGTTACGATTTTACGCCGGATTCCAGGAATCAGCAGACCAGCATTGAGCAGCTTCATCCCCACAAAAAAAGGTCGCAGTGTCTTCCTCGATACGGGTGCCAATGCAGATTGCCGCCCCGAATTCCTTCTGGAATTCGCCGTCATGGGGTCGGTATATGCTCACACCGTTCTGGGGATTGCATCTCCAAAGGTCGCCCTACTCTCAAACGGTGAAGAAGCTGGCAAGGGCAATGAGTTGGTAAAAGCAACATATCCATTACTTCAGTCAAGTGGTCTAAATTTTTATGGAAATGTTGAGCCCAAGGAAGTATATGCCGGTTTGATTGATGTTTTAGTTGCCGATGGGTTCTCCGGTAATGTATTTTTAAAAACGAGTGAATCGGTCGCTCGTTTCATCACTGATTTACTTAAAGAAAGCATTTCCAGCCGATTTCTTTCAAAACTCGGATATATTCTAGCAAAACCTGCCTTCAACATCCTAAAAACAAAAATGGATCCCGCCGAAGTTGGAGCTGCCATGCTCCTGGGAGTAAATGGGTTGGTTTTTATTGGTCATGGTCGTTCTGATGCCAGAGCCCTTGTTTCTGCAGTAAAATTAGCGCGAAATACCATCGATGCGCATTTGCTGGAGTCGATGAAGACAGAAATAACCAATCGGCTGCCTAAAAATTCCCCACTCTAAAGGATTAATAATGAAAATCGTTTCAAATGACAAATTGATTAAAAGAAATAATCGTCTGGGTCAGATTACTTCAATCGCCAGTCTGGTTGTACTGGCTGTAGGAATGATTTACTCCTTCAAAGATACCGAAGGCAAATATTTGACTTTAACTTTTGCCTCTTTCATTGTTGGGTTAATATTATTTCAGGTGGGAAACTTTTTTCTGAATAAATGGGGAAAATCTCCGCGTCCAGATGAAAAGATCAGCCAATCACTAAAAGGGTTGGATGATAAATATACCCTCTACCATTATTCCACTGATATTTCGCACCTTTTGGTTGGCCCGGCAGGCGTCATAGCAATTTTGCCTTACTCTCAGGGTGGAAAGTTGTATTATGATGTAAAAAGGAAAGATTGGAGACAACATGGTGGAAATTTCCTTTTGAAAGCCTTTGCACAGGAGGGACTTGGACGCCCCATCAGCGAAGCTGAGTATACAAAAGGATTAATGGAAAAGTATTTATCTAAAATTGGTATCTCACCCGAACGGGTAGATGACTCTGTGCTCTTTGTCTTCTCCAATGATAAAGCTACAATTGAAGGTGAAGGTTCACCGATCCCATATGTAACCACTGAAAAACTTAAGGACTACATCCGCAAACAAGCGAAAGAGATCAATTTCGATCCTGACACTGTAATTGCAGCTATACAGAAAAAAATAAAATAAAAAGACTGGTTATCAAACCAGTCTCCTGACTTTTCGTGTTTTAGGTGGAAGCGTCTTGCTCTTTTGGGCAGGGCGTTTTTCATCTCTTGGCTTTCTTTCAACCGGTTTTCGCGTTGTATGCCCTTCACTGCGAGTTCCAGTTGTAGTTGTTTTTTGCCCTAATCTACTTACGCTTTTCGGTTTTGCTTCATAATGCTTTCGTGCAGGACGATTTTGTCCATTTTTCTTTAAAGAATCTACTTCAGAGTCAGTGAGTTCTCGCCATTCACCTGATTTCAATGGCCCAAGCACCAATGTACCAATTCTAATACGAACAATGCGGATAACAAAAAGCCCCAGGGTTTTGGCGGTTTCTCTGATTTGCCGCTTGTGACCTTCTTTCATGATCACACGCATCCATGCGCCTTTTCCTAAAGTGGTCTCTATTTTTATCTCCACTGCAGAAGTTTTATGCCCGTCTTCGAGCACAATTCCCCGTCTCCAGGCGCTGATTTGCTTCTCATCAGGTCTGGATGCCAATAAGACCTTATATTCTTTTTCGTGTTCATAACGTGGATGGGTTAACTTGTTCACCATTTCGCCATCGTTCGTCAGAATTACAAGGCCTTCGCTTTCAAAATCAAGCCGTCCGACAATATCTAGATCCTGCCCGCCTGGAACCATATCGAAAACAGTCCTTCGGGTATCGCCTAATACTTTGTCACAAAGGACGAAACGGGGTTTGTTAAAGGTGAGATAAGTGAAAGGCTTCGGCTGTGAAATGACGCTGTGATCCAATTCGATTCGGTCGATTTGACTATCCGCTTTCTGACCGATTTCGGCTTTTCGCCCATTAACGAGTACTCGTCCTGAAATAATTAATTCTTCACAAGAACGTCTTGAGCCATAACCTGCCCTAGCGAGAATTTTTTGCAAACGTTCTTCTGACATAATTAATCCTTTAATATTTGATTTCTGAGTTCTATATTGTCCGGTTCCGGGAGTTCAAATGGCGGTAATTCTTCCAAAGAAGAAAGACCAAAGTGCTGCAAGAATTCAGAAGTCGTTGAAAATAAAATAGGTCGGCCAGGCCCTTCCCCACGGCCAACTTCTTGTATCAATCCTTTAGCCAGCAGGTTCTTCATAACGCCGTCGCTGCTGACACCGCGTACTGACTCGATTCCAGGCCTCGAAATAGGCTGGCGATAAGCCACAATTGCCAATGTCTCAACAGCCGCTCTGCTCAAACGCTGCAGCGCTTCAAGGCCAAGAAACCGTTCAACCTCTTCAGCGAACAAAGGTGCTGAAGTCAATTGGACCCTTCCCCCATGCCATTGCAGAGCGATACCATGATTGCCTTCAAGAGCCTTCTGCAGCTCTTTCAGGCCGCTTTCCACCTCTTTAGTGTCAACTATCAGTGCATCAGCCAATTGTGAGGCTGTGACCGGTCCAGAGGCGACAAATAGCAGAGCTTCAAGCCGCTGGGTAATGGGATAGGGTTTATTTTCGGAATCGATTTCACTCATGCTATAATTGTCAAATCTAAAATTGTTAGATGATTATACTCGAAGAAATCGACCTTCCCGAAGAGATCCGGAAAATGAAAATAAGAGTAATTCACATATTCATTATAGCGTTTTTTTTACTGGCTTCCTGCCAGTCGAATACTCCCCAGACTCCTCTGATTTCTGTAACAGTCATACATGATCAAAAAACTGATAAAGTTAATGTATCCAAGGGGGCTTCGGTACAACAATCTCTTGCAGCTCTAGATCTAACCATCGGTACTCTGGATAAGGTCGAACCAGATCTAGCTGAAATGGTTAATGACGGAGAAACGATCAAAGTAACTCGTGTCAATGAAAATTTCATAGTGGAAGAGACAACATTACCATTTGAAAGCCAGACGGTTAAAAATGAGTCCTTGGCAGTTGGGCAAACGCTGCTTATTCAAGCTGGCGAAAATGGGATTCAGAGTAATACCTACCGGGTCCTTTCTGAAGATGGAATAGAAAAATCACGTACTATTGTCAAATCCGAAGTGACTAAGTCAGCTCAACCCGAAATCATCATGGTCGGAATTCAGTCTCCTTTCAAACCTGTGAGTATTTCCGGAATTATTGCGTATATTTCTTCATCCAATGCCTGGATCATGGAATCGAATACCGGAAATC
>Ga0224522_1000013_pt1 | contig 151855 bp, 125 predicted proteins | sample CFST25metaG_FD_182733 | JGI IMG/M metagenome (GOLD analysis project Ga0224522, IMG submission 182733) | Peat soil microbial communities from Stordalen Mire, Sweden - C.F.S.T25 | ecosystem: Environmental > Terrestrial > Soil > Wetlands > Peat | place: Sweden: Norrbotten County, Stordalen Mire...
CCTTCTATATATCGCATATCGTTTGATTTATAGTTTTATATACTATAATATAATAATTTATAATATATAAAAATATTTATTTCGTTTTCACACAGTCTCCGGAGCGTGGGAACGAGAAGTCTAAAATTTTTTATCCGTTTTTCACTTATTTTCGCAGTCTAAAGTTCCGATAAATCGGAATCTTCGACCTGCGGCTACAGTGTTTTCACACATTCCCACGCCGGAACGTGGGAATGAGAATTCTAAACCTTCGAACCTTTGAACCTTCAAACCTTCGAACCTTCGAACCTTCGAACCTTCGAACCTTCGAACCTTTGAACTTTTATACCTTCAACCTTTTAACTTGATGAACTTGATGAACTTGATAAACCTGACAAACTATTTCTTCATAAGTTCTTCAATTTCATCCACTTCGACAGGTACATTCTTAAATAAATCATCATTCCCTTTTTCTGTCAAAACGACGTTATTTTCAATTCTCACACCGATGCCTTCTTCCCTTATATAAATTCCCGGTTCAACCGTGAATACCATTCCGGGTGCATAAGGAGTATCGAAATAACCGAAATCGTGAACATCCAGACCGAGGAAATGAGAAACATTATGCATGAAATATTTTTTAAATGCAGGCCAGTTCGGGTCCTGATCTTTTATGTCTTTAATTTTAAGCAATCCCAGATCCACAAGTTCTTTTTCGATATTTTGTTCTGTTTCTTTTTGGATTGCCATCCAGTCAGCTTTTGGTTTAATTAATTTTATTGTGCTTTTCATCGACCTGAGCACCGCATTGTAAACGTCCTTTTGTCTTTTTGTAAATTTTCCGTTTACGGGAATGCATCTCGTCATATCTGCATTGTAGTTTGCGTAACTTGCGCCGACATCGATTAAAATTAAATCGCCGTCTTTACAGGGTTTATCGTTATCTATATAATGCAGCACACAAGCTCCCGGACCTGATGCAATTATTGGAGTATAATCCGCTAATGCACCACCGTTCCGCATAAACTGGTAAATGAATTCCGCTTCGATTTCGTATTCTTTAACTCCGGGCTTTGTCATTTTCATAACTTTCCGGAAACCTAAATCAGTTAATCTTATTGCTTCTTTCATAAGTTCGATTTCCTGCTTCGATTTGAACATACGAAGTTTATAAATGAGCGGGGAAACTCTTTCATAGTTATGCAAAGGATATTCTTCCTTACACCATTTAATGAATCTCGCATTTCTTGTTTCCACTTCGATTACTGCTCTTTTATGTTCATTCGATTCGAGATAAATATTATATGCATCCGTTACAAGTGTGCGGAATATATTCGGAAAATCCGAAAGCCACATCACATTTTTTATTCCGGTTTTTTCCGTTGCTTCTTCCTTAGATAATTTCTTGCCGTGCCATATAGCCATCAGCTCGCTCGTTTCGGCTACGAATAAAATTTCTTTGAATTTCTGGTCAGGTGCATCGGGAAACAGAAGCAGGATTGTTTCTTCCTGGTCAACGCCTGTCAGGTAAAACAAATTTGTGTTTTGTTTAAAACGCATCGTACCGTCAGCATTCGTAGGCATATAATCGTTTGCGTTTATAATGGCGATAGAATCCGGTTTTAATTGTTTTACGAGTTTCTTCCTGTTTTCGATGAAAAGCTGCTTGTCGATTTTAATGTTTTTCATAATAAATTAATTAGGTTTTTTAAATAACTTAAGTTTATATTTAATATCTAACATATTTAATATTAAATGAATCAAGGTATTGCAACTTAACCGCTGCATTACATCTGCAATTTGAAAATTTAAATTAAATTAAGCAATGAATAATAAATTATTTAAAATATTGTGGAAATAATCTATAATTGAATTTCAATTGAATTAATATATTTATAAATTTAGCCAGGAGGATAATTCAATTCAATATACACTTAAAAATATTAACCGTATTTTTACTTATCAGTTTGTAAGAACATCAGAATCCAAAATGTTCTTCAAATATGTAAATAATATAAATAAAAATAATTCAGTTGCAGTATTCGACCTCGAAGACGCAGCATTTATTCCGTTTAACAAGAAACAGACCGATACTATTAAATCGAATTTAAGAAAAGAAATTACTTCGATATTATCTTCCGCTTATTTTAAAAAGCAATCAATAGGAATAAGGATAAATAAACTATCAAATGCTAATTTTTCGAAAGATATAAACCTACTTAAAAAATTTAATAAAAAAATTTCCTGGAGTTGCATTTTTTTACCTAAAGTCCAGAATAAAAGTCAGTTAATAGGGTATATTAAAGTACTCAGGGAAAATGAAATTCAATTCAAACAAGTGATTCCCATAATTGAGTGTCAAAAAGGGATGAAAAATCTACTGAATATCCTGTCTTTAAAAACAGATTCTGTTTTAAATAAAATCGCATTCGGTCACTGTGACTATAATCTTGATTGTAAAAATTTCCCGTATTATCATCATAATTCTATAGAATATTTTGACGTTATAAGTTCTCTGGTAAAATTGATTGAAGCAAATGGTTTTGAATTTGTGAACTCTCCTTTTTTGGAATTGGATAATTATGATAGTTTCTATATTAATTTACGATATCTTAAAAACATCTGCAAAAATAATTTTAGCCAGGTAACATTGACTTTGGACCAAACGAGATTATGCAGTGAATTTATTAAAAGCAAATCTAAAATTCTAATAGAAAACGTAAAATTAAAATCCAAAGATATTGAAGACAGAAAAATAATTGCAAAAAATATTATCTCGGATTACCTGTCAAATCTTATTCCCGGCAGGGGTTTTGCTCTGATCAAAGGTGACAGAAAATTAATATCACCGCAGGAATATATATCCGCAATAATATATTTAAAGGATATGAATATATGAACAATCAGGAATATATACTTGGAATTATAGGCGGCTGTTTCCCCGTTCAGGAGCAGATAAAACACGATGAGCTCTATCACCAATTAATCGCTCATCGGCTTTTAGATGAATCGGGAATTAATCTCAGGACTGAAATATCAAGATATGATTTAATAAACGAATGCGAAGAAGCTTTCAATAATATTATTTCCAAAGTCATACCTGATATATTATTATTTCACGTGCGACCCGACCCATACCTTATAAATTCAAAAGTTTATGCACGGTTCGTCAACAAAAATAAAATCAAAACATCGAAAATAAATCTGCATAAACTTTCCGGATTTAAAGAACCCGATTTAATTGCAGTAAATACCCGGGATTTTAACGGAAGGAAAAAAAGAAAACAATACTTAAGAAAGATATTCAGAGAATTAAATTATTTAGCAGGAATTTTATCAGGCAACAATTCAATAACCATCGATAAATTTGTCGAAATAATTTATTTTCTCAAATCAAAATGTGAAAGCAGGAACATCAAACTCATTGTGCAGGGACCTCCTTCAAGACCGCGCTCGAAAATGGAAAATTATCTGCTGAATAAATTAAATAAAAAATTATTTGCCCGGCTTTTAAATTCCGATATTGAATATATCCCCTGTTTCGGAGAATATGATGAAGATGGAAATTATATTTTTCTTGGAGATAATATTCATTTATCATCTTTCGGACATAAAAAAATAGCAGGATTACTGTATCCCGCAATAAAAGAATATTTTGTGAAGAAAAATCCGAACGAAAAGAAAAGCAAAGTTATTTCTTCGGAAGCTTCATATAAAAATTCTTTAAGCTCTTGTTCTTAACATTTAAAAAAGCTCTTCTTCGCTTTATTAGTATCCTTCGTGTAAATGCTCTTGCTCTTAACGTTATAAAATGCTTTTCTTTGTATTCTTAGTGTCTTAGTGGTAAATGTTTTGCTAACTACCAATGTATTTCTTTTTTATCCCTCAAAAATTTTCATTTTTCCCCCTCTCCTTGAGGAGAGGGGCAGGGGTGAGGTGAAAATTAAATAAATGCCCTTACTTATTTCATATGAAATCTGTTTATAAATTTTATTTTATTTTCTGTTCTTAAAATTTATTTACAATCCGATTCGCTTCAAAATTTACTAATGTTTTTCTTAGTGATCTTCGTGTCTTAATGGTAAATGTTTTGCTAACTACCAATGTATTTCCTTTTTATCCCTCAAAAATTTCCCCGTTAAATCTATCGGTGCCTCGCTTGCAAGCCACACAATCGTCTCCGCTCCCTTTTCAACAGAGCGTGAAGCCGCCATTCCCCCCATATCTGTTCTCACCCAGCCCGGGTCAACGGAATTAACAGGAATATTTTTTCCCTTCAAAGAAAATGATAACTGGCATGTGATTGCATTCAGAAAAGTTTTTGATGTACTGTAAACAGGAGAATAACTTCCTATACCGTTGCAAATCGAACCCGCTCCGCTCGATACATTTATTACTCTGCTTCCGGATTTCAAAAGCGGCGAAAATATTTTTACTATGAATAACGGTCCAAGGCTGTTCGTATAAATTGTTTCTGTTATATTTTCAATTGAAGCGTCGAGTATGTCCGAAGATTTATAGAGACTAACTGCGGCATTATTAATCAAAACATCGAGCTTCGGATAATTTGCAGAAATAATCGAAAAAGCATTTTCAATACTTTTCAAATCCGATGTATCGAGCAAAACAAATTCACAATCAATTTTTTCCGCTTTGAGTTTATTAATTGCCGTCAAACCGCGTTTTTCATCCCGCGCCGTCAAAATAGTTTTAAATCCTATTTTCCCAAGTTCCCTGCAAACCTCAAACCCAATTCCCTTATTCCCGCCTGTTACCAATGCTATTTTTGTTTCCATTGTTTATGTTTAATAAATTTTTCGTTTTTAATATAATTAATCTGCATTTATTTTTCAATTTGTTTATAATATTTTATCACTGATTTAAATGATTTCGCTAATAGTGCTGATTTTACAAAATTTATTATATGATTAAGATAAAAGAAAACATACTTCTTTCGGATTATACAACAATTAAGCTCGGGGGCAGGGCGAAGTATTTTGTTGAATGCGGCTCGGAAAAGGAAGTTGTCGAATGTCTTGAATATGCAAATAAAAATAAATTAAAAATTCAGTTGCTCGGGGGCGGAAGCAATACAATTTTTCCGGATGATGGTTTTGACGGTTTGATAATTAAAATTGGAATCAAAGGTATATCCGTTCACAATAAAATCAAAGATAAAGTGATTCTGAAAGCAGGCGGTGGTGAATCGTGGGATGAATTTGTGAATCATTGTGTGAAAAATAATTTAACCGGAGTAGAGTGTCTGGCCGGGATTCCAGGAAGCGTGGGCGCCACACCTATTCAAAACGTCGGAGCTTACGGGCAGGAAGTTAAAGATACAATACTTTTTGTAAAAGCAATCAACAGGGAAACATACATACCAACAATGTTTTCAAATGAAGATTGCCTTTTTAATTACAGGCAAAGCAGATTTAAAAATATAGACAAAGATAAATATATAATTACTGAAGTGATGTTCCGGTTAATTAAAAACGGCAAGCCTGAAATTATATATCCCGAACTTAAAAAATATATCGAGCTGAAATATAACAGCGAAACGATTTCACTTAAACAAATCAAAGAATCTGTTCTTGAGCTTAGAAAAAACAAATCGATGGTAATTGATGTGAACGACCCGAACTCGATTTCCTGCGGTTCGTTTTTTGTTAACCCGGTTTTAACTAAGGAAGAATTACACAAAACACAAAGTTATTACAATTCAACTAACCAAACTTATAATATTTCCGAGATACCTTATTACGAAACAGAAAACGGAATAAAAATTTCTGCTGCTTGGTTAATTGAAAACACAGGATTTCCGAAGGGATTCAAAAAAAACGGTGCCGGTATTTCAGAGCATCACAATCTCGCATTAATAAACTGCGGTGGCAAGACAAAAGATTTATTACAACTTGCAGATGAAATCAGGAAAGGGGTTTATGAGAAATTCAAAATAAATCTTGAGCCTGAACCTGTGATTGTTGAAAAATAAATTCATAAAATTTATAAAGTTTGTAATCCCGTAGGGATTAAATATTTGTAGAAGCTTGATGTAAAAAAAATCAGTTTCCATTCCGTCTTAATGATAAGAACGAAATGGAAACTGCATCAAGGAGAGCGAAAATATCTTTTTCTCTCCTCACATCCTCAATTTAATCTATATAAAATTAAAATAATTTTACTTTTCAACAATATCTGGTTTTAAAGTCGAAATTTCAGATAATAATTCATCCTGCTCCTCTTTTCCGACTTTATATTTGTCGAGAATTTCCTTCAGGTCATTTGCTGCAATTCCCCATTCGATTTCGGAAATTCCAAGTCCTTTATGCATAGTTTTGATATCTTTGCCTGTATAATAACAAGGTCCTCCGGTTGACTGACATATAAATTCGACAATATGTTGTCTGATTCTCATTTTCGAATCTTCACTGAAGCCTACAAAGAATTTTGTTAAAGACGGTTCGCTGATGAGCTTCATCAAAAAGTCATCTGTGACTGCAGCAATTGCATCATAACCTCCGAGCCTGTTGTATAGTGTTGCACTTTGCATTTTTTCCTGTGCATTTGAACCTGAGGTTATTACGCAAAAACAAAATATAACCATGGCAATAAAGAATTTAATAGGAGTGATTTTTGTTTCCATTGTTTTTAGATTTTTTGAATTTGTAAAACGTACTTACTTGAGTATCTATTTCTAACTTAATAGGATTCAAAAAAATTCAACGATTTATTGGGATTTTACAATAATATATCATTAAAACCCTATTTTTTATTATCTTATTATAATAAAAAAGATTAATTTATCTATCTTTAATTTTTACATTAATAAAACACTTGGAAATTTGTAAATTTAAGAATGCGAAAGACCGTTACATTACATACGCTCGGCTGCAAATTAAATTACAGCGAAACATCGGGCATAACAAAGCAATTTGAAAAAAGAGGAATTGAAATAAAGCAATACGGCGAAAAATCAGATATTTTTGTTCTTAATACCTGTACCGTTACAAATAATGCCGACAGGGAGTGCCGGCAAATAATACGAAGTGTAATAAGGGATAATCCCGAAACATATGTTATTATAACAGGCTGTTATGCTCAACTGCAGCCTCAGGAAATTGCAGAAATAGAAGGAGTGGATTTAGTTCTTGGCTCGAATGAAAAATTCAAATTATTCGATTATATAGAAAATTTTGAAACCGAATCGATTTCCTGTTTGGGCAAAAAACCGAAAGCGGAAATTTTTGTATCACCGCTCGAAGAATTAAATGATTTCGGTGAAGCATTTTCGGAAGATACTGATTCAAGGACACGGGCTTTTTTGAAAATTCAGGACGGATGCGATTATAACTGTTCTTTTTGTACAATCCCGCTCGCAAGGGGAAAATCGAGAAGTCTGGAGCTTAGCAAGGTTATCGGGAATGCAAAAAAAATTATCGATACGGGTTTTAAAGAAATTGTTTTAACAGGTGTTAATACCGGCGATTATAAGTTGAATTCTTCTGATGGAGATTGTAAGTTTGTAGATTTACTTTATGAGCTTGACAAACTGGAAATCAACAGGATAAGGATTAGTTCGATTGAACCGAATTTATTGACTGACAGTATAATAGAACTTGTGAATTCATCCGATAAGTTTTGCAATCATTTTCATATTCCGCTTCAAAGCGGTGATGCTGAAATTCTGAAGCTTATGCGAAGAAGATACAACACAGAACTTTTTAAAAATTTAATAATTAAATTAAACGAAAAGATAAAAGATGTGTGTATCGGAGTAGATGTAATAGTTGGTTTTCCGGGTGAAACGAAAGAGTATTTTGAGAATACTTATAATTTTCTGGATTCACTTCCCATTAGTTATCTGCACGTTTTTAAATATTCCGAAAGGCGGAATACTGCTGCGGTTATGCTTCCCGGAAGCGTGGATGTGCACGAAAGAAATTTGAGAAGCGAAATATTAAGAAATCTTTCAGCAAAGAAAAAATTTGAGTATTACAGCAGGTTTACAGGTGAGACGAAAGAAGTTCTTTTAGAAACAAGAAAAAACGGTTACGTAGAAGGCTGGACAAAAAATTATCTTCGTGTAAAAGTTAATTATACCGAAGGGATTGAACATCAGTTAAAACAGGTATTGCTAAAAAATACCAACGGGATAAAAGCAATGGAAGGCGAACTCGTATAATTTTTTTATGCGGGATTAATTAAAATTGTAATTATTAACTTATAAATATATATGAAATTATTTTTAGTAAGGCATACGGAAGCAATTGATTATGAAACAGAATCAGTCAGAACAGATGATATCAGATTTATTACTCCCAAGGGGAGAAAAATATCGACAACGGTGTTTAAAGCACTTAAAGACGATTTTGCTGATTTAGATAAAATATTTACCAGCCCGCTCGTCCGGGCTGTACAGACAGCGGAAATACTTGCTGTTATTCTGAAATATAAAAACGATGTAGAGGTTGCAAATGAACTTACACTTCCGACCCCTTCATCGAAGGTTTTACAACTTCTAAAAAGAAATACAATCTTTAAGTCGATTGCACTGGTTGGTCACGAGCCAATGATGAGTAGTTTGGTGCAAAGTTTTTCAGACAGGAAAAATTTTGAATTACCTTTTAAAAAATCAGGAGTATGCTATATAGATTTTGATGTGGATAATGGACAGGGGAAATTCGAGTGGTATTATAATCCAAAGACAATGGAGTATCATAAATAAGGATGATAAAATGGAAAACAAACTCCTGACTGTAGATAATTTAAATTTTGGATATTCAGGAAACAAGTTTTCATTATCAGATGTGTCTTTTTCGGTTGACAAAAAAAATTTTATAGGAATTATCGGAAGAAACGGCTCGGGAAAATCGACTTTAGTAAAAATAATTGCGGGAATATATAAAAATTATAATGGAACGATAAATTATAAACGGGGCGGCATTGAAAAATTTAATGAACGGGAACTTGCGAAAATTATAAGTTATCTGCCGCAGTCGGATATTTTGTTCTTTGAAGGATTAAAAGTTTATGATTTGCTTTTGATGGGCAGATATGCTTATAAGAATTTTTCGTCTTTCACTTATAACAGCAGGGATAAAGAAATTGTAAATAAAAGCATAGAAATTACCGGAATTGGTGAATATAAAGATAAATCTTTGTTACATTTATCAGGGGGTGAAAAGCAAAAAGTTCTTATCACGCTCGCATTGGTTCAGCTTGATATAACTTCGGAGTTATCGGAGAAGATTTTGATAATCGATGAGCCCCTGACATTTCTTGACATCAATTATCAGTTCGAAATATTTTCGATACTCAGTAAACTTAATACTGAAAAAGATTTAACTATAATCATTGTAACGCATAATTTAAATCTTGCTTTACAATATACAAATAAAATATTGCTGCTGGAAAACGGGAAAATTGCTGAATTGGGAGACCCAAAGAAAATTATAAACGAAGAGACACTAAAAAAATATTTTTTAATCAATTCTCAGATATTGAACATTGATGACGAATATTATATATTAACAAACACAAAATAATTATTAAACCGGATTATGGGCACAAATAATGATAAAATATTGATTATCGATAACAAGCAGACTAAAAAAATAATTTTAAACAGACCCGATAAAAGAAATTCGCTCGATGAAGAAATAATTAACGGAATAATCGATGCTATCAATATTTTCTCAAACGATTCAGAAACGAGGTCAGTTATAATTACGGGTGCAGGCGGTAATTTTTGCAGCGGGCTGAACCTTGATTACCTTCATAAAATATCGGAATTTGATATAATAGAAAACAAAAAAGATTCTGAGAATTTTAAAAATCTGCTTCTGACGATTTACAGGTGCAACAAGCCTACGATAGCAATGGTGGAAGGATATGCTCTGGCGGGCGGGTGCGGAATTGCAAGCGCCTGCGATTTAATTGTTGCTTCTGATAAAGCACAGTTTGGTTATACAGAGGTTAAGATTGGTTTTATTCCTGCAATTGTGATGAACTTTTTGTTAAAACGTGTATCCGAAGCACAGGCGAAAGATTTATTGCTAACCTGTAAATTCATCACCGGCGCCGAAGCTTTCCGAATCGGGTTTGCAAATTATCTAGTTGACCAGTATATGATTGAAAGCTTTACGGATAAGCTTTGTGAATGTCTGAATCAATTACCTGCAAGTTCCGTAATGTTAACTAAGGAGATGTTCAGGAATATTTCCTCGATGGGATTCGAATCGGCGCTTGGTTATGCGGTTGATATGAATGCTTTAACAAGGATGACGGAAGAATGTAAAAACGGAATCAAAAGATTTTTATCTAAACAATAAATTATTTTTTTATTAAATAAATATTTATAAAATTAAATATATACAAATCATGCCGAATAAAAATAAATATAGCGAGATTCAATGGCTTGACAGGAATGAGTCCCAGTACGGACCATCTCCGAAATGTTTTGAGTTTTTAAAAAATGTCACGCTTGATGAACTTGCATGGTATTCGAGGGATTTCGCAAAAGGAATAAAATCGTCCTTGTCGAAAAGAATAGCAGATGATTTTAATATACCCGAAAGGCAGGTAATTCTTTCATACGGAAGTGAAGATCTTTTGAAACAAATAATTCATTACTACCTCGACAGAAAAGAAAAGATTCTTATTCCTAAAGAAGCGTGGTGGTATTATAAAAAAGTTGCTTATGAAGTCGGCGGATTCAATGTTGAATACCCGATGGTTAAAGGAAAAATTGACGGTGTTGACTCTTATTTATATGACGTCGATAAATTAATTGAAATATACGACCGTGAAAGACCGAGAATTGTTTTGATTGCATCCCCGAACAACCCGACAGGTAATGGAATTTCAAAAGAAGATTTATGGAAATTTCTCGATGCATGCCGCGGTGCACTTGTTATGATTGACGAAGCTTACTGGGGATTCGGATCCAAGGAAAATGATTATGTAAAACCTTATATAGATGACTTCCCGAATCTCGTTATTTGCAGGACGTTCTCGAAATATTATGCATTAGCAGGATGCAGGATCGGTTATGCATTTGCAGGCAAGAATCTCGAAGAGTTAATTAATTTCTCCGTCAGATATCTTGGCTATAACAGGCTTTCAGAAAAGCTTGCTTCGATTGCAATGGATGATGATGAATATTATGAAAGAGTTACAAAATTAATGCAGGAAGATAAAGATTATTTTTACAAAGAATTCGCTAAATTAGACGGCTTCACTGCCTATAAATCTTATGCGAATTTCATGCTTGTAGATATGCCAAAGGAAATCAGGAAAGGCCTGAATAAATTTTTGAAGGAAAGAAATTTATTAATTAAGTTTTTAGACGAAGAAGCATTTAAAACGGAAACGAGGATAACGCTCGGAACAAGGGAACAAAATATGTATTTAATGGAATCAATAAAAGAATTTTTAGGGAAATAAAATCGTTTAATAAATTTTTAATTTTTGAATGGAAAAGAACAGTCAAAAGCAAGATACGGGTTATTCTAAATATGTCCTTCTTTCTGTGGTTGTACTTATAGTCGGATATCTTATCATAACATCCATATTCAACAAGGATAAAGACGTTACTCCGGTCAAAATCAAAGACCCGAACGAACAATACAAAGATATAAAAGAACCGCAGTTTGTAAAACAGGGTGAACTTGAATTTTTTAAAAAAGACGGAAAGAAGTCAATATCAAAAATTGATATAGAAATTGCCGATAACGATTCGGCATCTGAAAAAGGATTGATGTTCAGGAAATCGATGGATGAGAACAGGGGAATGCTTTTTATTTTTCCAAAAGCTGAAGAACATAGTTTCTGGATGAAGAATACTTTAATTTCGCTTGATATAATTTTCATTGACGAAAACAAAAGTGTTGTCAACATTCATAAAAATGCAACCATACGTTCCTTAAAGGCATTGCCTTCTAACGGACCAATTCTGTACGTTGTCGAGGTTAATGCCGGATACACAGATAAATACGGTATTAAAGAAGGCGATAAAATTAGTTTTAAAAAGATATGAAAAACAATTCGGAATATTTTTTCAATCGTGAATTAAGCTGGATAGAATTCAATAAAAAAGTTCTTGAAGAGGCGGTAGATAATACCAAGCCTTTGCTTGAAAGGGTTAAATTTTTATCTATCTTCAGTACAAATCTCGATGAATTTTTTATGATTCGTGTAGCAGGGTTAAAACGCCAGGTGTCAAGCGGGGTCAATGAATTATCTTCAGATGGTCTTACGGGGCAGGACCAGAAGCTCGAAATTTTTGAAAAACTTTGTCCGCAGGTGAAAGAACTTTACAGAGTTTTAAGTGAAGAAATAATTCCGGGTCTTGAACAGCAAGAAATAGAATTTAATAGTTACAATGACCTATCGGAAAAAGATAAAGAAAAAATCGAAAAATATTTTGATGAACAATTATTTCCGGTATTAACTCCTATTGCTCTCGATAATGTTCACCCGTTTCCAAATCTTGTTAACAGAACTTTAGCCCTTGCAATAATATTAATTGACCCTGACAAGGAATCCGGTGAAAATAAAATATCCGTAATACAGGTGCCGAGTAATTTTCCTAGATTTCATCAGATAAATGAAAAAAACGGAAATCATTTTATATTACTCGAAGAAATTATCAAAGCCAATGCATATAAGCTTTTCCCGGGAATGCGAATAATCGAAAGTTATAATTTCAGGATTACAAGAAATGCCGATATTGAACTCGAAGAAGAAGAAGCTGATGATCTTTTGAAGCTGATTGAGGAAGAAGTTAAAAAAAGAAGGCTGGGAATTATTGTAAGACTGGAAGTTGATAAAAGCATACCGGACGATATTTTAAATTATCTGGTATCTTATCTTGACCTCGAAAAGGATGAGATTTATAAAATCGGGGGACCCTTGAATTTAGGTGATTTCATGGAATTATATAAAATTGATAATCGCCTTTTAAAATACGAAGGATTCACTCCGCGTATTTCTTCTTTTTTCCGTGAGGAAGACAACGCTTTCAGGGCAATAAAGAATCAGGATATATTTTTACATCACCCGTTTTATTCTTTTTCATCCGTGAGCGAATACATAGCACAGGCTGCGGAAGACCCGAATGTTTTTGCAATTAAAATGACCCTTTACAGAACAAGCGGCGACTCTCCCATTATTAAATCTTTAATCACTGCCGCTGAAAACGGAAAACAGGTAACTGCAATTGTCGAGCTTAAAGCGAGATTCGACGAGGAGAATAATATTATCTGGGCGAAAGCCCTGGAAAATGCAGGGGCACATGTGGTTTACGGAATTTCCGGATTGAAAACACATTGTAAGCTGGCGCTCGTTGTTCGAAAAGAAGAAAACTCGATGAAAAGATATTTACATCTGAGCACAGGGAATTATAATCCTGTAACATCAAAAATTTATACAGATTTTGGTCTGTTCACTGCCAATGAAGATTTTTGCAGTGATGCTTCAAATCTTTTTAATTACCTGACAGGTTACTCAAAACTCACGAGTTACAAAAAACTTATTGTAGCTCCGTTTAATATGCGGAAAAGCTTAGTGAAGTTGATTGATGATGAAATCAAATGTCAGAAAGATTTTGGAAACGGAAGAATCATATTGAAATTGAATTCCTTGGTTGATGATAAAGTTATTATGAAATTATACCAGGCTTCATCTGCCGGTATTAAAATTGATTTAATCGTGAGAGGTATATGCAGGCTGATTCCGCAGAAAAAAGATTTAAGTGAAAATATTAATGTTTACAGTATTGTTGGCAGATTTCTCGAGCACAGCAGGGCATTTTATTTCTATAATAACGGAGACCCAATTGTGCTTTCGGGAAGTGCTGATGTAATGGAAAGGAATTTTGACAGAAGGGTTGAAATATTATTTCCTATAGAGGATAAAAGAATAAAAGAAGAATTCATCGAAATATTGAATTTATACCTGACGGATAATATTAAATGCCGTGTGTTAAACAATGACGGTTCATATACAAGAAAGTATAATTTAGAAACAGGGACGAAAGATAAGCTGGAAAAAGTTATTCAGAATACGGATATACAGGAATATTTTGTAGCAAATGTTAAGAAAAAATATGAAGCCGAAATAAAGAAAGAGCATAGAAAAAAATTGAAAAAACGCAAAAAAAACATATTAAATTATTACACATAAATGGATTTGTGAATTGTTGCATAACTTTTCACACGGAAAGAAAAAATGTCGATTTTAAAAGAGTATAAAAGTTCGTTAAAAAGTTTTGATGTTGAAGAAATAATTGATTTAATCATATTCAGACCATTATCTTTTCTTTTAGTTAAAATAATATATTCAACAAATATCACTCCGAACCAGATATCAATTATATCTATGTTCTTTGGACTACTGGCAGGTGTAATAATCGGTTTCGGGAAATATGAATTTGTACTGGCAGGGGCTGTTTTGATATTTCTGTCAAATCTGCTTGATTGCGCAGACGGACAACTTGCAAGACTTAAAAAAAACGGAACAAAAATAGGAAGGTTAATAGACGGATTTATTGATTACGTTACGGGTTTATCTGCTTTCCTGGGGCTTGGCTTTGCTGTTAGTTATATTACAGGCGATTATGTTTACGGCTGGATTATTGCTTTTGTGGGAGGGTTTTCAAGAGTTCTGCAAAATATGTTTTTTGATTACTACAGGAATTTGTACTTGAAATATGTATATAACAAAGGGAGTGATATTAATCTCGAAATCGTTGAATTTACAGAGGAAAAAGACAGGCTTGAAAAAAACAAAGGACATTTACTGGAAAAATTTCTTGTAAGTTTGTACCTCAAATATTGCAGCCTGCAGAAAAACACCACTATGCATGTACATATGAATATTAGTCCCGATATTTATAAAGCTAAAAATAAATTACTATTAAGGCTTTGGAGCTGGATTGGTTCAACTACACATCTTTCGATGTTGATTATTTTTCTGTTTATTAATAAACCGGAATACTACCTTCTCCTTACAATCATATTAGGTAATTTTGTATTTTTAATTTTATTATTAATACAAAAAAGAATTACTAAAAAATTAATGTCAAAGGAATATAATTTTGCAAATTAAAATTCTTTGAGTTAATGTTAAATAATAAGTAAGGGATATTATCAGAATAATAATTTTTTAAAATTATATAATTATATATGCAAGCGGTTATTCTGGCGGCTGGAATTGCGAAAAGGTTAAGACCTCTGACGGATACGACTCCTAAATGCCTGCTAAAAATAGGAAATAAGAACCTGTTACAGAGAGCGATGGAAAACATACTCGCAAACGATATTAAAGACTTTATTTTTGTTACGGGCTACAGGGAGGATATGATAAAAAAATATTTAAATGAAAATTTCAGTAATTTGAATATAGAATTTATTACAAATCCGGATTTTGAGAACAATAATAATTCATATTCTCTCTGGATGACAAAAAAATATGTCAAAGAGGATATGCTGCTTCTCGACAGCGATATATTATTCGATAAAAATATTATCAAAGAACTTATAAATTCCGGAAAAGAAAATTGCCTCGCCGTTAACATAACTCATAAACTGGATGCGGAGCAGATTAAAGTAATTACAGGTAGCGATGACAGAATACTGAAAATCGGAAAAGAGGTCGAAATTCTTAAAGCAGCCGGAGAGTCCATAGGGATTGAGAAATTTAATAGATATTATTTGAAAGATTTATTTGATATACTTGACAGGAAAATTGTAGCGGAAAAAAACGTAAATGAATTTTATGAAGCTTCATTCCAGGAGATAATAGATAGAAATGAAGAAAGGAACAGTTTATTTGGTGTAGATGTTTCAAATTATGATTGTATAGAAATAGATACTGTTGATGATTATAACAATGCTAACGAATTATTTTTTAAAATAAATAAATAAAGTTTTGAATAGTTACAAAAGACCGGGATTATTCGGCGGATTCAGCCTTTTCCCGCCGGTTATAAAATACCTGTTAATCGCTAATGCAGCTGTGTTTTTGCTTGAGCATTTTTTCTTATCAGGATTAAAAGTAGGTGATGTGAATCTTGGAGACCAGTTTTTCAAATTATTTGCTCTTCAGCCGATATTTCATACCGGACCATACCTTTCTCCCATCAGCGGACCGTTTCTGCCGTGGCAGTTAATTTCTTATATGTTTATGCACGGAAGTTTCACGCATATTTTTTTCAATATGTTCGCACTCTGGATGTTTGGTCTGGAACTTGAGCATTTATGGGGTTCAAAGAAATTTTTATTTTACTATACAATCTGCGGTCTGGGTGCCGGACTTACTAACTTATTCATAGCTCCGCTCTTCAGCCCGGTTGCGCCTACAATAGGTGCTTCAGGTTCGGTTTACGGAATTCTTGTTGCATTCGGTTATTTATTTCCTGACAGATATATTTATATTTATTTCCTGCTTCCGATAAAAGCAAAATATCTCGTAATCATGTATATGGCTCTCGAGGTATTTTCTGTGGCTTCGCAATCCAATACGGGTATTGCTCACGTTGCGCATTTGGGCGGAGCAGTTGTCGGTTTGGTTTATTTGATTGCAACCAACAAGGGAAAATTGAAATTATTCACCGGAAATAAATCCGAAAGCTTTCGTTCAAAATTTTATGATAATTTTACTAAACCTAAAGAAGAGCCGTACAAGCCTGTTAAAAATGCTGATTATACGGAATTAAAAACTAATGATTATAAACAGGAAATTGAAGATAAGCAAAAAGCAATACAGGACAGAATAGATGCAATTCTCGATAAGTTAAGTGAAAGCGGATATCAGAGTTTAACGGAAGAAGAGAAAAAAACATTATTCGAGGAAAGTAAAAAACTACGTTAGAGCAATGTTAAATGTTAAAGCAACAAATGTTAAATGAAAAGCAATAAATGTTAAATGTAAAAGCAATAAATGTTCAAGCATAGTTTTAGCAAATACAACCCATGACTTTAGTCATGGGAAAAAAGAATAACAAGAATTTAACCATTTTAATGGTTACCAATTTTATAATTTATTCCGCATAATAAATTTTTGGATAAAGCAAAGTCATATAATTCATTTCAACGATTTCAAACACGCGTCGTTAATATTGGCGGCATCCCGCTCGGCGGAAACAACCCAATCAGGTTACAGTCAATGACCACTACAGATACTATGGATACAAAAGGAACCGTTGAGCAATCGATTCGCATTATAGAAGCGGGAGCAGATTACGTCCGCATTACAGCACCAAGCTTAAATGAAGCAAAAAATCTTGAAAATATAAAAAACGAAATACGTAGTCGTGGTTATAAAACACCGTTAATCGCTGATATTCATTTTACTCCTAACGCTGCTGAAATCGCCGCGAGAATTGTTGAGAAGGTAAGAATTAATCCGGGAAATTATGTAGACAAGAAAAAATTTAAATATATTGAATACACTGACTCGCAATATAATGAAGAAATCGAACACATAAGAAATAAATTCATTCCTTTATTAAAAATCTGCAAAGAATACGGAACGGCTCTGAGAATCGGAACAAATCATGGTTCGTTGTCCGATAGAATTATGAGCAGGTTTGGTGATACTCCGCTTGGGATGGTGGAATCAGCATTGGAATTTGTAAGAATTTGCGAAGACGAAAAATTTTTTGAAATTGTTTTATCTATGAAATCGAGTAATCCGAAAGTTATGATTAGCGCTTACAGATTGCTTGTTGAAAAAATGATATCGGAAAAAATGAATTATCCTCTTCACCTCGGAGTCACTGAAGCGGGAGACGGAGAAGACGGCAGAATAAAATCATCTATAGGTATTGGAACATTGCTTGAAGAAGGAATCGGAGATACAATTAGAGTATCTCTCACAGAAGAACCGGAGTTTGAAATCCCGGTTTGCAAAATCCTTGCGAAACGTTATAATGAAAAATTTATTAATGCAAAAGAAAATATTCTCATCAAACACTTCGATTCTAATGTTCATATCGAATTAAAGGATGTCCCTTGCGTTATCCTGTCGCTTGAAGAATTAAATTATAAAAATTTAAATTCAGTCGGTTATAAATACAGCGAAACGCTTGATAAATGGAACATAAGTGATATTGCGCCGGATTATATTTACACAGAAAACATAAACATCGGAATTAAACTACCCGGGAATTTAAAATTAATATGTAAATATAAAAATTGGAATAAAAATAATCCGGATGCGAATACAATACCGATGTTAAATTTCGATGAATATTTAAATATTGAAAACAGGATTTTCAATAAATTTATATTAATAAGAGAAAATGAAATCAATAATGAATTCATTGAATTATTAAATAAAGATAAGAATTATAAACTAATTCTTTTAATGGATGAATTTAATTCTTTAAAAAACATTAAAGAATTTGTCGGTTTACGGCCCGGGAGTTATAATGAAAATATAATTTTACACAAACATTACAACAAGATTTCCGAAGAAGATTTTATTAATTATTCGGCAATAGATTTCGGAAGTATTTTTATCGACGGATTAACAAACGGTATCTGGATAAATTCCGATTCAATAAAACCCGAATTAATTAACAGCATTAGTTTTGGAATTCTGCAGGCAACAAGAATGAGAATTTCCAAAACAGAATATATTGCCTGTCCGTCCTGCGGCAGGACTTTATTCGACCTGCAAATAACCACTGATAGTGTCCGCCGGAAAACGAATCATTTAAAAGGCTTAAAGATTGCAATAATGGGTTGCATCGTGAACGGACCGGGTGAAATGGCTGATGCCGATTATGGTTATGTCGGAAGTGGCATTGGAAAAATCACATTATATAAAGGAAAAGAAGTCGTGAAACGAAGCCTGAATTCGGAAAATGCCATCGATGAATTAATAAATCTTATAAAAGAAAACGGCGACTGGGTAGACCCTTAATATTCTCATAATCCAATTATACCCCTCATTCCCAATCCCCGATTGGGAATGCACGAAAACTCTTTTACCTCACATTTTTAATACGCGATGCCCCCTCATTCCCAATCCCCGATTGGGAATGCACGAAAACTCTTTTACCTCACATTTCTAATACGCGATGCCCTCTCATTCCCAATCCCCGATTAGGAATGCACGAAAACTCTTTTACCTCTCATTCCTTATACCTCCTAATCTTGTTGTTTCATTGAAATAACCTTCCCGATTTTGTATTTTAATTTATAATTGATTATAAGGGCTTTTAGAAAGATAATTATTCTAATTAAAATTAATTTATACTGATGATTATCGGCGAATTAACGGCGCTTTTAACTGCAATCTTATGGGCAGTGAGTTCGTATTTCTTTGCGTCTGCAACTGTGAAGGTCGGTTCTGTTAATGTTAATTTCGCCCGCCTCGTTATCGCAATGATTTTATTCGTTCTGACAATCTTCATTTTTCAAATTCCATTAAACATTTCTTCCTATCAATTCTGGATGTTGGTTCTCAGCGGAATAGCAGGACTCGTAATAGGCGATTCACTTTTTTTTAAATCCCTGGAATTTTTAAGTGCAAGAATCAGCATTCTGGTAACATCGTTTTCCCCGGCAATCAGCGCAATTCTGGCTTTTATATTCTTAAGCGAAAAACTTTCTCTTTTGGATATTTTTGGAATGGCAATCGCATTAACAGGAATTGTCCTCGTAGTTTTAAGAAAAGAGGAAAACACAGGTCCTGCAAAATCGAAAAAAGGAATCCGTATTGGAGTCCTTCTGGCATTTTTATATACGCTTGGACAGAGCACAGGACTGATATTTGCAAAAGCAGCATTTAAAGAAAGTGAAGTGAACAGCATAGTCGCAACAGCAATCCGGATTTTGCCGGCAATCGTACTGCTGTTTTTATATATTATATTTAAAGAAAAATCTTTTAAATCTTTTAAATTATTCAGAAACGAGAAAAGAGCTTATAAAGATATTATTATTGCCGCAGTTCTTAGTGCGTATATCGGGATGGTATTAATGTTCATAGCGGTTACTCAAACCAATATAGCAGTTGCTTCAACAATCATTGCTTCAATTCCTGTCATTCAGCTTATAATTTCACATTATTTCTTCAAAGAAAAATTAACCTGGCGCTCGGTTGCCGGAGCATTTATGACAGTCGCCGGAATGGCAATACTTTTTCTGCAATAAAAACTAAACGGAAAAATTATTTTATTTCAAAGACAACTTTCACGCGCGATTCTATGCTAATCATTCCCTGGCTGAAAAGCGTTGTCGAGCCTGATGTTTGGCTGCCTTGCTGTACGGCGTTAACATTTGATTGTACCGGCGACCAGTAATCAACGGGCGCTTCCGAAATGAATATTGGCTTGCCGATTGTTACTCCCAACACTTCAGCCATTTTTTGAGCTTTTTCTTTTGCAGCATTTAGGGCGTTTGTCCTTGCCTGAATTCTTGTTTCTATTGCTTTCGAAGATTCCAAATCCGTGCTTGTAATATACACGTCTTCAATTTTTATGACTTCGTTAGAAATAGCATCATATTTTTCTATTTTATCGGATGTAAACCAGATTGTATTATAAACTCCGTATTTTTTTTCTTCGCCGTACTTGTATAATTTTTTTGTCATTCTCATACCGCTTGTCTTAATCTTGCTTTCCTCGATACCATTCTGTTTGAGAACGTTCATTACTTTTATTAATGATGCATCGTGTTTAGTTACGGCTTCCTGAAGGTTGTCATTGTCCTCCTGAATGTTCAATGTCCAGTTCATTATATCCGGTTCAACTGAAATGGTCGCTGTTCCGAGCACTTCTATTGCTGGTGGTTTATCCTGGCAGAAAGAATTTGAATTTAATAAAATCAGGAACAATGCCGGTAACAAAAATTTTGTGTATGTCATAATGCTTTGTTTTGATTAAAAGATGAGATTTATAAATGTAAAAATATATTTATATATATTTAAATTACAAAAATATTTTAAAATATTATACTTACATTATTAATTATTTTTTAAGACATTGGTTAAACCCCGGGAAGTTAAATCCCGATAAAGAACATCGGGACGCAAAGAACGCGGAAGTTAGAGAAGAACACTATTGCCTTCCCAATCCTGAAACAAGTTCAGGAGGGATTGGGAAGGAGAGGAAATTTAAGTAATGAGTTCTGCATTTAGAGTTTTGGGTAAATATAATATTTTAAATTAAATATTATTTTATGAAAAAAAACATAGCTTGTATAATATTCTTTTTAATTATATTTATCGGCAAAGGATATTCCACCGAATATAAAAAAGCACCTTTCGATACGATTTCTGCAAAGATAGATTCTATTTTCAGCGGACTCGTTTCAGGAGAAATGCCCGGTTATCAGATTGCTGTTACGAAGGAAGGAAGAATAATTTATTCAAGGTCATTTGGTTTTGCAAATCTCGATGAAGGAATAAGTATTACCACAAAAACAATTTTTCATGTCGCTTCGGTCTCGAAGCAATTTACTGCATTTGCAATCTGGCTTCTTGCAAAACAGGGAAAACTTAATCTCGATGATGATGTCCGCAAATACCTGGATTATTTTCCCGATTTCGGAAAAAAAATTACGATAAGGCAGCTGATAAATCACACAAGTGGTTTGCGTGACCAGTGGGAATTGCTTATGATGAGCGGTGTGAGGCTCGATGACGTCATTAAACAGGAGCACATTATAAAAATTCTTAGCCGGCAAAAAGAACTGAATTTTGAACCCGGTGAAGAATATCTTTATTGCAATTCCGGTTATACACTGCTCGCTGAAGTCGTAAGCAAAGTTTCGGGAATGGATTTTTGTGAATTCACAAAAGAGAATATTTTCCAGCCGCTCGGAATGAATAATTCACATTTTCATATAGACCACGAAGAAATTGTCAGGAACCGTGCTCTCTCTTATTATAAAGATGACAGCGGGAAATATAAATATTCCGTTTTAAGTTATGCAAATGTTGGTGCGACAAGTTTATATACAAATGCAGAAGATTTATGCAACTGGATAAATAATTTTTTCACAGGAGTTGTGGGAGGCAAAGTAGAGATTAAACAAATGTATGAAAGAGGAATTTTAAAAAGCGGGGATACGATAGATTATGCTATGGGTGTAGTTGTCGGGAGTTACAAGGGTTATAAATTAATTCAGCATAGCGGTTCTGATGCGGGATTTCGTACGCAGGTCGCATGGTTTCCGGAAAAAGAAATAGGAATAGTGATTCTCGGAAATCAGGATAATTTAATTCCTTATACTATTTATTATAACATTGCAGATATTCTGCTTCCGCAAAAAACGGGTTACACATCCGCTCCGAAAAAAGAAATCAAAGCATATAATATGTCAACGGAAGAGCTTAATAAATTTGCCGGAACTTATTTTGAAAGCGCAGGCAGGGTGGCTGAAATAAAAACAGACAACGGAAGCCTGATGATTCAGATTAACGGAAGTCCTTTTTATAATATTATTCCTTTATCTGAAGATAAATTTTTTCTTAAAGCGGCAGGTTTGGATATTAATTTTGACGTGGATAAAAACGGAAATGTAAATGGTCTTAATTACGTCGCCGGTAAAGTGAGAAATGAGTTTATGAAATTCGAACCGTACAAAATCAATCCCGGTGAATTAAACGAATTTGCAGGAAGATATTATAGTGACGAGTTAAGCACATTTTATGATATAGATGTAAGCGGGGAAAATGTTATTGTGAAGCACATCAGAAATTCAGATTTAATTTTATCCGTAATAGCAAAAGATGTTTTCAGGGGCAATGCGGAGTGGTTATCGGTTTTGAAATTTTACAGGGACAGCAATGGAATCATAAAAGGTTTTCGAATCACAGGCAACCGCGCGCGGAATGTCCTCTTTACGAAGCAGTAATTATCCTACACGTAAATTCCGAATTCATAATTTTAATTCGCTTTTATTTCCTCGTTCCCAAACGGAGTTTGGGAACGAGTGTGTACTGCTCCCCTGCGTTCCTGATCCCTGCGTTCGCAGGGAGAGTTTGAGAACGACTATAATAATTTCCTATCAGCAGAAAACTATGTGTTAACAGTGAATGAATGTGTAATAATATGTGAAATTATTTATACAAGTAAAGTGTAATAATTTGGTGGAAGAAATATTTCGATTGCTGACAGTATATTGAATTGTGGTGGAAGTTTATCTTATGTTCCGTCTGGATTCACGCTGGAGTTTATCCCGATAAAATCGGGGCGGGAATGACACGGTGCAAAAAAACGTTCCCAAGCTGGAGCTTGGGAACGAGAGTAATTTTTTGATATTAAATCTTCCTTCCCAATCAGGGATTGGGAAGGAGATGTAAAGCTCTTTGCTCTTATTTGTTTTTTATTTTTTATTTTTTATTTGATAAGCATCATTTTCTTCACTTCTTTAAATCCATCGGTTTCGATTTTATAGAAATACGCACCGCTTGAATATTTAGAGGCATTCCATTGAATTTGATAATGCCCTGCATTCAGATTTCCATTAACAAGCTTATCAATTGATTTCCCGCTTACATCAAATATTTCAAGTGTTACATTTCCATATTTAGGCAAATCGAATTCTATATTCGTTGTCGGATTAAACGGATTCGGATAATTTTGAGCCAGATTAAATTTTTCAGGAATTTGTCCGAACGGGTCAATACCCAGAGAAGCATTCAAATCAAATGTCCAGCATCCTCTGCCGTGAGTAGCAACTAATATCAAGCCGGCAGATAGTTTATATTTCATATCATAAACCTGAACAGAAGGAAATCCCGAATTAAACGAAACCCAGTTTACACCATCATTTGTAGATTGAAAAATTCCTATATCGGTTCCAACGAACAACATTCTCGGTGATGCGGTTCTTAAAATAATTGAATTGGCGGCTATACTCGGAAGATTACCTGTCAAATTTGTCCATGTATTTCCATAGTCAGTTGTTTTCAAAACGTGAGTTGCGCCTGTTCCTGTTAAGCTTGCATAACAGACTGCATCATTTGTATTATCAACAACTAAATCGCCAATATAAGCATATCCCGTTTTTGTAATCCACGTTGTTCCATTATCTGTTGTCGACAATAATTTGCCGTTAGAGGTACCAATGTAATATTTATTAATATCTGTTGCACTAATTCCGATTGCCGATACACTTCCTCCGATTACCGTAGTTGTTGCAATCTGAGTCCAACCTGATGTTGTTGATGCGGATTGAGCACTTGTAGTTTTCCATAAATCGGCTCTTCCGAATAAAATTGTATTGTGGTCTCCCGGCGCCATTTCATAAGGATTATAAAATAATCCTCCTGTTGAACCACTTGGGGTTATATTTGTAAAAGATACGCCGGAGGTTGCAGAACGTTGAATAGAACCCTGAACGTATTGACCATAAATATAATTTGTGGTTACCGGGTCAACAATCGTATAACCTCCGTCTCCGGTTGTTCTCTGCGTCCATAAAGCTCCGCCATTAGTTGTATATTGTTTGTTATTATCCTGTGTTCCGCCCTGGAATAATAGAACATTTGTCGGGTCATAATCAGCACTCTGAAATTGCAATGTTGAAAGATAATGATTTAAATCCGTCCAGGTTGTTCCGTCGTTAGTTGATTTATAAACGCCTCCATCCGAGCAGCAATAAAGCACACTTCCGTTATAATCGAGCCTGTGTATATCCGCGTGAGAAAACATATTTGTATTCGATGTGCTCCATGATGATTTCTGAACGAGTCCCGGACCACCCGTTGTTGAAGAATAAATATCGAGTCCGCCGACTAAAACTGTATTCGGGTCTGTAGGTTTAACTGTTACGGCATTATCATACCAGCCTTGCGTACCAAGATAATTAGGAGTTGTTGCCTGTGATGTCCATGTGGTACCATCGTCGGTAGTTTTATATAAACCTACAAGTGCACCGCTTGAATTAGAAACACTCGCATAAATAATGCTTGGGTTGCTTCTAGCAAGTGCAAGATGAATTCTTCCCATCGTTCCCGGTAAGCCGCCTGCTAATGTGGCATATGAGGCACCGCCGTCAGTTGATTTTTTTATTGCTCCTGCGCTTGTTCCTCCAACCGCCGCATAAATAATTTGCGGATTGTTGGGATTCAGAATGACACAGTTGACATTTGAACCGGCGGAAGTGTTTATCCAGTTAGTACCTGCATTTGTTGATTTAAATAATCCTAAATTTGTCGCCGCATAAACCGTGTTTGCGTTCGTCGGGTCAACCGCTATCATTGAACATTTGTTACCAACAAGTGATGAAGCTGCAACTTGCACCCAGGTTGCACCAGCGTCTGTAGATTTATAAATTCCGTTTCCGTATTGGCTGTCCTGTGAATAATTTAATTCGCCCGTGCCAAGATATAAAATATTAGGATTGCTTTGAACAACCACAATATCCCCGCAGGCTAAAGTCGGGAGATTTTCAGTTAATTTAGTCCAGTTCACTCCTCCGTCAGTTGTTTTCCAGACACCGCCCTGTGCCGCTGCTATATATAATGTATTCGGGTCCGTTGGATGAAAAGCTATAGAATTAGTTCTGCCGGAAATATAATTATTATTTGTTACAGCATAATACATTCCGATAGGATTAATGCTTATCCAACTTATTAATCGTGTCGGGCTGTTAATGACATTTCTGTCTTCTATCATTTTGCTTTTTTGAATCAAAGCATCTGCATATGCGTTCGGCGGTAAAACCTTATCAGGTCCGCCCGCTCTTCTCATTGATATAAACTGTTCACGGGCAAGTATTTCTTCACCTGTTTCATTTTCTTCAAATGTTTCGACCTGAGCGTAAGTTTTATGAACAAAGAGGGAGAAAGATAAAATCAATGAATATATCAATACGGAAAAAATAAATAATTTTGTTCTCACAATTCAAATATTAAATTTTTATAAAATTAGTTAATAAATATATCAAAAATCAAATTAAAATTATGTATCAATATAATTGATATTTAAATCTTAAATTCGAAATACTAAATCGTAAACAAATACTAAGCCATAAAAATTAAGAATTAAGAATTAAGAATTAAAAATTCTCTGTGTGTCTCTGTGATTTCTCTGTGTATCTCTGTGAAAAGGCTCTTAACTCATCTTCATTCTTAATTTTTAATTCTTAATTCTTAATTCTTAAAGACACTTTATCCCACGTTCCTGTAATCAGAAAACTCTCTTCCATAAATCCAATCATTTGTACAAATCTATTATAAGGAACAGCAAAGGAAAGAGTTTCTTTCGGAACGCAGGGTCTTGCAGACGGGTCGAACATGCCGATTACAGCTCTTGGAGTGTCTTTATCTTTCTCAAGATAAGGAAAATGAATAATAGAACCGCATCCCGGTCCGAAAGGAACAAAAACTCCGCCGTCAGGTTGAACACTATCAAAGTTTGCAAGAGTGAAAAGTCCGGATAAAACATCAGGTTTAGCAAAAAATATTACAACATCCGGATTATCTGTTTCTTCGAGTTTATCCCACCTTTTGAATATAACATTTTTACCTTTCGAAGGAAGAATTTTCAGAATCTTCTGCGTCTCAAGAACAATTTCCGGAGATTGTTTATATCTTTCTCCTTCCATTTCTCCCGGAATTCCACAGGATAAAAAATATTCGAAATTTTCTCTTATGTTTTCTGCATAGCCGAGATACCTTTGAGAGCCTCCGCATTTAAAAGCTTCTTCCGTATAACACAGCGAATCGCCGTTTCTTATTTTTGCAAGCTCGCAGACAAGGCAACTCCAGCCTTTTGCAGGAGACGCTTTTTTTACACCGCTGTCACCTTCTGAAAAATAAAATGTAATCGGAAGTTCTGAATCTTTAAAATATTTCTTCCAGAGTTCGAGAAATTTGTTTTTCAGTTTTATATCCATATTTTTTTTATTTATATCAAAAAATACTTATTTAAAACTGATTTTGAAATTCAGAAAGAATTATAAGATTCATAAAATTCATAAGATTCATAAAATTCATAAGATTCATAAGATTTGTAAAATTTGTAAGATTCATAAAATTTGTAAAATTGAAAATTAAGAGCAAAAACATTTGACACAAATTAATAGGATTATGACGTATTTATACAAAGGTTACCAAGGTGGACCTTGGTAACCAGAAGCAATAGATCGCGGCTACAAACTCGGAATTTATAATTTATAATTCAGAATTTATAATTCAGAAATTTTTACGGCATTATATTATGCACCGGGTATATCTTTGGTGGTACCATTGGGATACCGATTTTAGTTGCAATGGGCATCATTTTCTCACCGAATTTATTGAATGCATCTGCAGATTCCCAAACGTCTGTAACGATCAGTTCACCATTATTCGGAGCAGCGGCGTGATGCAACAGGCTCTTATTTGGGAGAACCCCGGTAGAAACTAACTCCTCAACAGTTTTGTCATACATCTGTGTAGTTGTTTTTGGGAATTCGAATATTACTAATATTTTGTTCATAGTTTTTTATTATTTAATTTTTATCGAAAAATACTTTTAAAATTTTTTTTTACCAAAGTAGATCTTGGTAAAGATTTATAAGATTCATCACTGATTTAATTGATTTCACTGATTACGCTGATTAAAAGATTTGTAAGATTCGTAAGATTCGTAAAATTGAAAATTGAAAACAAATGTTTGACACGATTTATTATGATTAAATAAAAATCTTCAAACTTAATAACCTTTAAACCTTCAAACCTTCGAACCTTCAAACCTTCGAACCTTCAAACCTTCAAACCTTCAAACCTTTTAACCTTCAAACCTTTTAACCTTTTAACCTTCGAACCTTCGAACCTTCTAACTTTATTACTTTATAACTTTACAAACTTGTTTAAGCCGATTTTATATTTTGATTTACTCTGAATAAATTATCCGGGTCATATTTTTTCTTTATAGATGAAAGTCTTTTATAATTATCTTTATAAGTTGCTTTAACACGTTCTTCTCCTTCATCCATCATAAAGTTAACATAAGCGCCTCCTGCTGAAAAAGGATGAATTGCGTCAAAAAAGTCTTTTGTCCATTTGGTAATTTTATCTTTATTCGCAGGGTCAGGGTCAACGCCTACTATTACCTGTGCATATTTTGCGTCGCGATAACTCCATGCAGTAGCATCATTTTTCACACGACCTGCGGCACCGTTTATAGGGTAAATATGTGTACCGGAAAACATTGTCGGAATCTGAGAACCGTGTGTTACATTCTGTGCAATTGCTTCATCACAAAGGTCGTTCATAAAATCTGCTTTCCAGTACCATTGCATACCCGGAGGATAGAGAGCATCGAAAGCACTTTGCAAAGCCGGATGAGGCATTGGCTGTACTCCATGCATCAAAGGCGGACCGAATTCTTTTACAGGAGCAAAAACTTTTTCAGCTTTATCTGCAGGGCCGTTGTAACACCATATCACTCCGCATACGGTTTTCATATGCAGTTCTTCGGGAAATGGAGCAACGGGAGGAACGATTAGAAATGCAAAAAATCCGTTAAGTTCATCAGGTGCTGTTTTCATAAAATCGTCATAAAAACGTAACGCCTCGGCGGCTTTTTCTATAGCCCAAAATGTTGGTCCGCCGATAATAATATCGACCGGATGTAATTTAAAAAGAAATGATGTGACAACTCCGAAATTTCCGCCGCCACCGCGAATCGCCCAGAACAGGTCGGAGTTTTCATTAGGACCAACCGTAACAAATTCTCCGTTAGCAAGAACCATATCTGCTTCGAGCAGATTATCTATTGAAAGTCCGCATGTTCGTGTCAGATGTCCAAGACCACCACCGAGTGTTAGTCCTGCAACACCGGTTGTAGAAACGATTCCACTTGGAGTTGCCAGTCCGAATGCATGAGTTGCATGATCAACATCACCCCACTTACACCCTCCGCCAACGCGAACTGTGCGTGCTTTCGGGTCAACACGGGTATATCTTATTAGCGACAGGTCTATTACAAGTCCGTCGTCGCAGGTGCCAAGTCCGCCGCCGTTGTGTCCGCCGCCGCGGATGGCAACCAGCATTTTATTGTCACGTCCGAAATTAACAGCAGTGATTATATCGGGTACATCGGTGCAGCGGGCAATCATACGCGGACTTTTATGAATCATTCCATTGTATACCTTGCAGGCTTCATCATAATTCGCGTCACCGGGTTGAATCAATTCCCCGCGAAGATTATTTTTAAATTCGTCAATTTTTTTTGAATCTAACATTTTGTTCTCCTTCCAATGATTATTATTTAATATTAGAATAAAATAATATTCATTTTTAAAACTGTATTACTAAAAATTTATTTCTTTAAAATATTGGAAAATAAATCGGAGAAAGTGTGTGCAGAAAGGAATCCCTTTCCTTTCTTTGTAATTTTTTGTTCTCTCCTTTATCAGTATTTCCTAATCAGTAGTATGGCAACAAAATTAAGTTGAATAAAATTCTAAAGTTACAATAAAGTTTGTAAAGTTCGTAAAGTTTATAAAGTTCGTAAAGTTTGATAGATCTGTAAAGTTTGTAAGTATAGCATAACATAATTCGGTAAAATATATATGCGCAGGTAAAAGTTCCGATAAATCGGAATCTTCGACGTGTGGCTGCGATGAATTGTGAATTTTAAACACCGGAATTATTTACTTTCGGTAATTGTTTAATATTTATATATTTATATCAATTAGTTCCGGTTTACAGCTACATTTTTTTTATTTACCGATTCAGCCGAAATAATTTATTTTAATAAATATTCATTTTAAAAAATTAATTAATTTATTATCAAAACTATGAAAAAATTATTTTTACTTTTAATATTGTTTTGTTTTTCTTTTTCATTTATTAATTGCAGCAAGAAAAACGATACTTCGGGAAACGATTCAAAACAAACATCCGAAAATAAAACGGAAACAAAAAAAGAAATAGTTAATACCATTAGTTCACCATACCATATAAAATATGAAACAAAATCAGATAATGAATCCGGTAATATGGAAATGTGGGTGAAAGGGAAAAAATTTAAAATAAACATTGATGCCGTCGTGAACGGGAAGAAAAATACTGCAGATATGTATGTGCCTGACAAAAAGGCATATATGATAACGGACGAAGCAGGAGAAAAAATGAATATGGTTATGGATGTTGACGAAGAACTGGAAAACACAATTAATTATGAGATAGCGAGCATAAGTGAAAGGATTAAGGATTTTCAAAAAACAGGAAATGAAGACGTGCTCGGGTATAAATGTGATGTATACCAGTCGAAGTTCGGAGATAAATTTTCAATATACAAAGACAACTACGTTTTAAAAATAACAGATAAAAATAATAAAACGACTACGGCGACTGTTTTTGAACCTGAATTAAAACTTGAGGATAATATGTTCAACCCGCCTGAAGGGCTTAAGTGGATGACGATGGAAGAAATGATGAAATAAATTGAGATAAAACTGTTAGTACTGATTTTTTGTAAATAAAATGAGCTAATGTAAGAATACCGGTAAGGTTATCTCAGATTAAAATATTTGGAGAAAACAAATTATTAATAAACGGGTATTTTATTTTTTATTTTCTATTTTTTATTTTTTATTCGGAAGTGATATATTTTCCTTCGGCTTTCGGATCAATTAATTTTTCATTTGCATAACGGTCGCTAACCCATTCTTCCGCGTTTTTATATGTCGAAAATCCTTTTATATTCTGAATATCACCTTCCGAATCAGTATAAAAATAATGGTCAAAAGTTTCCCATTGACTCAGTAAACGCTTTTTCTGAACTACGTAAAGATTTTGTTTCGTCGAATAAATAATTCTAATTTTCATTTCATTATTTCTTTTAAAGCAAAATTTTATATCCGGAAATTGATATGAAATACTGATATAAAATTTAATTCATAAATTATTAATTCAGGTTAAAAATTTGAAAATAACTTATTGAGAAAAGAATTACGTAAGAAAAATCCGGCGATGTCTGCAAATATATAGAGCTTAAGACGACCATATTTCAGTTTATTCTTTCGCGAGCAATTTATTTTCAGTTATTAATGATCAATATCAAATTACTATTATAAGTTGTTTTATTAAAGACAAAAAGAAGGTGGTAGTCCTGCTTAAATTATCTATAATTAATTTCTTTTGTGATTATTATCTGTTTATTATTTTTCTTATTTTAGCCTAATTAGTAAACTTATATAACAATTTATGAAAACATTTTTTTCCGTTTTACTTATTTTTATTATTTCATTTTCTCTGGAAGCCCAGACAATTAAATTAAAATCCATAGCGCGATTCGATAAAATACACGATGTAGACGGTTATGGTTTAAGATATGATGAAAAAACCGGAACTTATATTTATGCGAATTATGATACGCTAAGACAAAAAAAATATAATTTGTACAGCAATAAAGGTAATTCGGGGAATTATGATGTTATCGAAGACTACGGAGTTAAATTCGATAGCTATGGAAATTATTTTGTATCTGCCAGCAATAATATTACCGACACTACGTATACATATTTTCTGCTGAAGAACGGGAAAGAAATAGCAAATTACGATTATTTAAATTCAAGCTGGACGGAAAAAAACGGAATATTATATTATGTGTGTTCGGAAAAGAACAAAAATTATCTTGTTTCTTATGATATTTCAAATGAAAAATTCACTAAAAGTAAAGGGTATGATGAAATAAATTTATGTTCTTATCCAAAAGTTCAGTTCGAAGGTGAACCAATCGGAGAACTGGGATTTACATCGGATGATAAACCATATTATATTGCAAGAGATAACGGCAAAACTTTTCTCGTTATAGGCGATGAAGAGCAGAAACATTATTCCGATATCGATATGTATAACGTTATCCCTGACAGTAAAGGCAACTTAGTATACGTTGCGAAAAACGGGGGTAACTTTGACTATTTCGGAAATGCTTTTGTTGTACAGGGAGTTAAAGAATACAAAAGTTATGACAGGATTGATAATATAATTTTGAATAAAGACGAAGTGCCGGTTTATGTCGGTTCGGATTCCGCGGACGAAGGTTCTCCGCAAAGAGTTGTAATTGGTGATAAAGAAGCGAGCAAAACGTACGGTGAAGGCATATATAATGCGGGAATTACAGACGACGGCAAATTATATTTTATTGCAAACGAAAAAAATAAAATGACTGAGGCTTATGAATCTTTTGTAGTATTCGACGGAAAAGAAGGCAAGAGATACCCGGCAATAAATAATTTAAAAATCTTACCGGGCAACAAGATTTTTTATATTACGCAGGCAGCTGATGATAAATCTATTATTATAATCGGAAATGATGAAATCAAAACAGGTTATTCTTCTGTTCTGGATGCTAAAATTTTACCCGATGGAACATTGGCATATGTAGGCGCTATCTACGGAAATTATGACAAGAAAGAAAAAGATAAAATGTATGTTCATATCGGAAAAGAAAAATTCGGACCATATGAAAGCGTCCAGACAATTGATTATGTTACCGGAGATTATTTCAAAATCGATGATAACAAGAACTATATGTATATTACAAATCACACAAATAGTAAAGACGAATATATTACCAATCTTATTACTAAAACAGGGAAAAGCCCTATTTTTGATGGTATTCAGAATCCTGTATTATATAAAGGTAAAGCTTTATATGTAGCATCATATATAACCGATAAAGTAAATTATTATTCAAAGATGAGAGTTTATTTTGATAATAAACCAATTTCTCCCGAATATGATGTTATAAACGATTTTAATTTTGATGATAAAACAGGAGTGGTATCATTTACTACGCTGAAAGGCAAGGAATTTTTTAAAGTCGAGATTCAACTGTAATTGTCTTTAATATTCTAAATAATAAAGCCGGGCATATTACATCCCGACTTTAGGAATTTCTTTTCAGGTCTATTCAGTTATATGCGAAATACCTTAAAAGGATTTTTGTATTATAGTAAAACACAATTCGTTTTTAACGCGAATAATCAGGTATTTATCAATACCGATAAAATATTTCCGGATATTATAAAATTTTAATTTTACTCAACACTTATTATTTGTTCGTTTTTATCGATCACTATTTCAGGCTTACCTTTGTAATCTTTAATCTCTCCGAGTACGGTTAAAGTGCATCCTTCTGTGATTTTGCTTATGTCAACTTTTGAATCGCTGAATATTGCAACCGTGAAAGTCTGGTCGGGAGATTTATCATCGAAATTAATAAATGTATTACCTTTGTTAGAAGTAAAGATTGCAGCAACTTTTCCTTTAACAAACACTGTCTGTCCGACGTGGTCTTTTGCATCCTTTGAAGATATTTGGTCCTGGGCATATAAAGATGCCGAAGCAAAAACAAAAAATAATATTAACGAAATTACTAATTTTTTCATAATGAAATTATAATTAGATTATTAAATTTTTATTCGTATTTTTGGAATTTGTAACACCGGCGAGAATCAGCAAAAAATATTAACTTTAATCAAATTTGATATTATGAGAAGTCCTGAATGCCATATCTACTACCAATGAATAAATCAAAAAACAAATTAAATGAATTTAATCATATTTTATAATTAAGTAAGTGATAAAATCTATAAATTCGTATTTATTGATTTTCCCGTATATAATTATATCGCGATGATTTTAATTAAGGCGATGACGAAATTTATATTTCTATAAATATTATTTTTTAGTAATTTAATTTTCAGGTCACTACTAAAACAGCAATTTATTTATCAACTTTTAAGATGAAGGGAAAAATCAAAATGGAAAAAATTAATACAAGGACAGAATCGGATTCGATGGGAGAAATCCAGGTTCCGGTTAATGTTTATTACGGGGCGCAGACTGCGCGTTCTCTCATTCATTTTTCCATCGGTTATGATGTAATGCCGCGGGAGTTAATCCGGGCTGTTGGAATACTAAAAAAAGCCGCCGCACTTGTTAATATGGATTTGGGAAAATTGTCAAATGATAAATGCGAATTGATTGTTAAAGCGGCTGATGAAGTGATAGATGGAAAGCTCGACGAACACTTTCCATTGCGCGTATGGCAGACAGGAAGCGGAACACAGACCAATATGAATGCAAACGAAGTGATTTCTAACAGGGCTATTGAACTTGCAGGTGGCGTGATGGGAAGCAAGAAACCGATTCATCCGAACGATGATGTTAATATGTCGCAGTCTTCAAACGATACGTTTCCTACTGCAATGCACATTGCATCCGCGGAACAACTTGTGCATAAATTAATACCTGCTGTTAAAAAACTCAGAGATGCGCTCAATAAAAAAGCAAAACAATTTAAAGATATTATCAAAATCGGCAGAACACATTTAATGGATGCGGTGCCTTTAACACTCGGACAGGAATTTTCAGGTTACGTGGATATGCTTGACGCGGATATAAAAAGAATTGAAATGGTATTACCGGATTTATACAAACTGGCACTCGGCGGAACGGCAGTGGGAACAGGTCTCAACACGCATCCGGAATTCGACGTTCGCGGTGCGAAAAAAATCGCGGAACTGACGGGGCTTCCTTTTGAAACTGCTCCAAATAAATTTTCTTACCTTGCTTCACACGACCCGAATGTGATGGCGAGCGGAGCTTTAAAGACTCTTGCGGTATCTTTGATGAAAATCGCAAATGATTTGCGATGGCTCGGCTCCGGTCCGAGATGCGGAATCGGTGAAATTTTTCTTCCCGAAAACGAACCGGGTTCTTCCATAATGCCGGGGAAAGTCAATCCGACTCAGCCCGAAGCAATGACTATGGTGTGCGTACAGGTGATAGCAAACGACGTTGCGGTTACTTTGGGCGGTTCACAGGGGAATTTCGAACTGAATGTTTTTAAACCTGTCATCATACATAATTTCCTGAATTCAGTAAGATTGCTTTCTGATGCCTGCAATCTGTTCGTAGAACATTGCGTCGAGGGAATAAAAGCTAATGAAGAAAAAATAAAATATTACCTTGAAAATTCATTGATGCTTGTCACTGCTTTGAATCCGCATATCGGTTATGATAAATCCGCTAAAGTAGCGAAGAAAGCATTTGCAGAAAATTTATCGTTGAAAGAAGCCTGTATCGCTCTTGGCTTTTTGACGGGTGAAGAGTTCGATAAATTTGTAAGACCGGAGAAAATGATACACCCTTAACAAATTCTGAATTCTGAATGCTGAATTATAAATGATTTATGTTATATAACTAATTCAGCATTCATAATTCATAATTCTTAATTGCTCTTAAGAAGGTTTCTTCTCCAACCCGTGTATTTGGTGCGGCGGACTGGGGTGCCTTCGAATTCCTTATTGAATTCTTCTTCTGATAAATTTAATAATTCTTCGTAAGTCTTATTGAATATATTTTTTTTAGGATAGAAATTTTTATCTTCGGTAAAAAATTTTCTTTTATTGTACGGGCATACATCCTGACAGATATCACATCCGAATATCCAGCCGTTCAAATCTATGTAATCCGGTATTTCGTTTTTATTTTCTATTGTCTGATACGATATGCACAGATTTGCATCGAGTTTATAAGGTTCATATATGGCGCCTGTCGGGCAGGCAGAAATACAAATTTTACATGTGCCGCATAAATCTTTAATTGGTTCATCATACTCAAGTTCTGCATTGATTAAAATTTCCGATAAAAAAAAGAAGCTTCCTGTTTCCGGGTCAATGACATTTGTATGTTTTCCCATCCAGCCTACTCCTGATTTTACCGCCCAATGTTTTTCCATTACCGGACCATCATCAATATAATATTTGGTTGAGATTTCAGGCGATAAGGATTCAATATCTTTGCAAATAAGTTTTAATTTTTTCTTTAATATCTTATGATAATCTTTTTCTCCCCACGCATATCTTGAAATTTTTGGTATGTTCGGGTCTGAAGAATGTTCGAATGGTGTATCGTATAAATAAGCGAGTGAAATTACTGAAATAGCATCTTCTCTGACTTTTTTAATATCAGTTCTTTTTTCAAAATTATCTGAAATCCAGTGCATATCTGCATTCCTGCCTTCTGCGAGCCAGGTTTGCAATTTTATTTTATCTTCATTAAGAGTTTCTGCCTCTGAAATTCCAATTTTAAAAAATCCCTGATTTATACAAATGTTCTTAATTTTTACTGTCATTATATTTTTTTCTGTCGGCATCAATCAGAAATTAAATAATTTCTTTTCAGGTAAATTCACAAAAAGAAAATCATCTTCAACTTTTGTTTCAAAAATTCTAAGTTTGCCTCCGACATTAAATCTCGATTTTCCCGTATTAATATTAAAAAAGTATAAATGAACTGGGCAGATTACGTAATCACCCTTAATAAAACCTTCGGAAATTTTTGGTGTATGATTATGGGGGCAAATATTATCGAAAGCATAAAATTTTCCATTAATTCTGAAAACTGCAATTTCGCAATCGTCATCAAGCATATATTTCCTGCCTTTATTATTCTGAATCTCCGACGTTTTACATATTTTGATAAAATTTTCCATTTAAAAATAAAAAAACTTCTTACCGGTTTTAAAGATAAGAAGTTATTAAATAATTTAAAATTAATTTTAAACAGTTAAATCAAAAACCCTGTCGAGACGGGCAAGCTTTAACAGTTCGAGAACGTTTTTATTAAGATTTCGCAAAATAATTTTATTACCCTTTTCTCTTTCGATACGTTCCGAGAGCAGAAGACAGGATAATCCCGAACTATCGCATTTAGTAACATCACCAAGGTCAAAGATGAACTGATTCCTGATTTCTTTCTGGAGAAAGACCAATTCGGTTTTTAATTCTGCCGAAATATCCTGACCGAGAGTTTTTTCTTTCAGTTTGAAAATAGTCTTGTCTTTTTGTTTGTCGATTTCGTATTTCATACAGTTATATTTAATTATGTTGAGTTGTTCTCTTTTGCTCCGAACCAGAATCAGGTTTTAAAAGAACTTTCCTGCTGAGTTTTAATTTTCCGAATTCATCGATTGCAATCAACTTTACCTGAACCTGCTGTCCCATTTTCAATTCGTCGGAAACCCTTGTTACTCTTTTGTTATCGATTTCCGATATGTGCAATAAACCTTCTTTTCCGGGAATAATTTCTACGAAGGCACCGAAATCTTTTATTCCTTTTACAATACCGTCATAAACTTTACCTATTTCAGGAACTGCAGTAATAAGTTCAATCATCTTTCTTGCGATTGCTGCATTTTCTTTATTCACAGCCGCAATTGTAACCTGTCCTTCGTCATTGATATCAATTTCAGCTTTGCTTTCTGCAATTATATGTCTTATTGTTTTTCCACCGGGACCGATAACTGCGCCAATCATATCTGTCGGAACCTGCATTGTATATAGATGAGGAGCGTATTTTGAAATTGATTCATTTGGTTTTGAGATGGTTTCATTCATTATTCCCAGTATATGCAGTCTGCCGTCTTTTGCCTGTGCAAGTGCTGATTCCATTATTTCAAAGGAAATACCTCGTATTTTGATGTCCATCTGGATAGCTGTAATGCCATCTGCAGTACCCGCGACTTTAAAATCCATATCTCCGAAATGGTCTTCGGAGCCGAGAATATCGCTTAGAATAACAACTTTGTCATTTTCTTTAATCAATCCCATCGCAATTCCGGCGACCGGTTTCTTTGTCTGAACGCCGCCATCCATAAGTGCAAGTGAGCCTGCGCATACTGTTGCCATTGAAGATGAGCCGTTTGATTCAAGTATATCCGAAACCACCCTGATAGTATATGGAAAATCTTTATCCGAAGGAATCATATTTTTTAATGCTCTTTCGGCAAGGTTTCCATGTCCGATTTCTCTTCTTCCCGGTCCGGGTCTTCCGCTTACTTCACCTGTGCTGAATGACGGGAAATTGTAATGAAGAATAAATTTCTTGGTTGATTCTTCTTTCAGAAGTCCTTCAACTATTTGTTCATCGTGTTTTGTACCAAGAGTTATAGTTGTTAAACTTTGTGTTTCACCTCTTGTAAACAGAGCTGAACCGTGAGTTCTCGGCAATACTGAAATTTCACAGGCAATGGGTCTGATGTCCTTAAAGCCGCGGCCATCCAGTCTTCTGCCTTCTTCTAAAATCATAGCACGCATATCTTCAGATTGAAAATCGTGCATAATTTCATCGAGCTTCTGTTCTGACTCGGGATATTTTTCCGCTAAAGTTGTCTGGACGAGATTTCTCAGTTCTTTAGATTTGTTATGCCTTTCATCTTTTGTTAAAATTGTTCTGTCGAGATTTTTAATAGTTTCGCAGTATAAATCTCTGACATCTTTAATCATTTCCGAGAGGTCTTCCGCAGGTACTAAAGCTCTTTTTGGTTTTGAGAACTCTTTCGCAAATTCAATCTGAAATTTACAAAGTTCGATGATATGTATATGAGCGAATTTAACCGCTTCAAGAATATCACTTTCGGAAATTTCTTTTCCTTCTCCTTCGACCATAGCGATTGAATCCATTGTTCCGGCTACTGTGATGTCATAATCACCCTGTTCGAGCTGGGCAAAATCAGGATTTACTATAAGTTCTCCGTTAACGCGCGTTACCCTTACTTCTGAAATCGGTTCATCGAAAGGGATATCCGATATGAGCAACGCTGCTGAGGCGCCCGTGGCTGCAATAATATCCGCATCACTTTCTCCGTCGGAAGAGTACACATTACAGTTTATTTGTGTTTCGCAGAAAAATCCTTCAGGAAACATCGGTCTGATTGGTCTGTCAATTAACCTTGAGGATAAAATTTCTTTTTCCGAGGGTCTGCCTTCTCTTTTGAAAAAACCGCCCGGGATTTTTCCTGCTGATGCTGATTTTTCCCTGTAATCAACTGATAACGGGAAAAAATCCTGCCCCGGATTCGGGTCATCTTTCGCGACAACCGTACATAATACAACGTTTTCTTCAAAACTTATCATAACCGCACCGTTAGCCTGTTTAGCAACTTTACCGGCTTCAAGCGTCAATTTCTTCCCGCCTAATTCAATACTTTTTTTATAAATCATATTTTATTTAATTATTTTCTGAGGTCCAGATCTTTTACAATCTGTCTGTATCTTGTAATATCCTTATTTTCCAGATATCTTAAAAGTTTTCTTCTTTTTCCGACCATTTTTAATAAGCCTGTTCTTGAATGATTATCTTTTCCATGCGCATTAAAATGTCCGGCAGAAAGTTCGTTTATTCTATTTGTTAAAATAGAAATCTGCACTTCCGCCTTACCGGAATCCTTATCGTTTTTTCCGTACTTTTTTACTAATTCTTGCTTTTCTTCTTTTGTTAATCCCATTTTTAATTTTTAATTTAATAATTTATTTATTTTTTTAATACATTCTTCTTTATCTTTAATAATTTGCCCTTTTAATTCTTCTAAAGAGTTGAATTTTTTTTCTTCTCTTAAATAATCGATAAAATTAATTATTATTATTTTGCCGTAAATATCACTGTTAAAATCAAAAATATTCGCTTCAAGAATAATTTTCGGAATGTCTGAAACAGTCGGTCTGTAGCCGATATTCATCATACCAAAATATCTGATATTATTAATTTCAACACAGACAAGATAAACACCGTTTTTTGGAATTAACTTATACGAAGAAAGAGGTTCGATGTTTGCAGTAGGAAATCCGATTTGTCGTCCTCTTTTATCACCTAAGATAACTTTTCCTTCCAGACCGTAATAATCTCCGAGCAGCCCTGTCGCCTTTTCAATTTCACCGTCGTACAACAAATTTCTGATACGCGTACTGTTAATATGTTCACCATCAACTTTGAATTCCTCAACGCGATGCACATCAAAACTATATTTTTCCGACAGTGTGTTGAGAGTTTCGTAATTCCCTTCACGATTTTTTCCGAAGTTATGGTCAAATCCAAGAACGATATCTGTTAATCCAATATTATCAATCAAATAATCTTTATAAAAGTTCTCAGCAATAGTTTGAGAAAATTCATATGTGAAATTTATAATATAAACCAAATCTATGCCGTATTTTTCAAATAACCCGATTTTCTCTTCTATTGTCGATAATATTTTTATTTCTTTATGATGCTTATTCCTTAAAATAATCTGCGGATGCGGATCAAATGTAACTATAACGCTTCGTAAATTTTTTGCGGTTTTTATATCATTTAAATCTTCAATTATTTTTCTGTGTCCAAGATGCACGCCATCGAAGGTTCCGACAGTTACTACGCTATTTTTATCGTAAAAGGATTTATCTAATTCTCTTAAAAGTTGCATTAAAATTCAAATTCTTTTATAAAGATTTCAAAACCTCTTTTATTTTTTCAAAATTTGGAAGTTTTCCGGCATCATCTAAAATTTCTTTATACCTGATTTTACCTTCTTTATCGATAACGAAAGCCGACCTTCTCGAAACGCCGTTAATTCCATAAACAAAACCTCCGTCAGGATATTTTGTACCATATTTTTCTATAACTTCTTTATTAAAATCACTTAACAGGGGAATAGTAATTCCGTTTTGTTTTGCCCAGGCTTCCTGAGTGAATATTGAATCGACTCCGACTGCGAGAACAACTGCATCTAATGAAGAATATAATTCGTAACTTTCGGAGACTGTGCACATTTCCGTTGTGCAAGTACCTGTATACGCAAGAGGATGAAATAATAAAACTATTTTTTTACCTTTATAATCACTAAGGGAAATATCTATTACTTCCCCGGTTTGATTTTTAGATTTTAATGTGAAATCAGGTGCTAAATCGCCGATTTGTAAATTCATAATTGTTAATCCTTTCAAAAAATTCAAATATAATCAAAAAATATAACAAATTAATATATTAGTAACAATCCGATATATTTAGTACATGCGCTAATTATTTTAAAAAGTCTGATTAAACAATATATTTTACAGATTTAATAGTTTTAATAATATTAAAATACTCCTTTTCTCTCGAATTTTGATTTTTTTGCATCTGAACGGAATATTCACATGATAAATAGAAATATTTATTTACATAAATGATGGTCTTATTTAATAAAGAATCAAGATGGAAAAAGCATACAAACATCTCTAAATAAGCCTATCAGGATATTTTAATAGCCCTAAAAAATATTATCAAAGTCGAAAAAATGATATTGCTTATATTACAAGCATTAATTAGTTTTAAGATACTAAACTTTATTTTAAAAGAATAATTAATTTACTAAAAAATAAATAAGATATGCATATAGAAATATATGCAGGAAGGAGTAAAAATGAAACAATTTAAGTTACTTGTAAGTCTGATGGTTTTATTCTTTGCTACAAATATGTTTGCCCAGACCTGGACTGCACAAACAAATCCTGTATCGGGAGTAGATGTAAACAGTGCATGGGCAGTTGATACTGTGACTTGCTGGATGTGCGGGGCTTCGACTTCTCAAACATTAGGTTACGTTATCAGAACAACTAATGCCGGAACTACATGGACCAACGTAACCGGTGATATGCCGGTCTCTGCTGCAGGTTTATATTCAATTTGCGGAATCAGCGCTACTGAAGCGTGGGCTGGTGTAAATGATGGTAGTGTATATCATACAACTAACAGTGGTACACACTGGACATTTGTGAGTATGCCTAGCCCGGTAACAGCGTTTGTTGACGTCATCCATTTCTATAATCAAAACACAGGTTTCATTATCGGAGATCCTGCAACAACTACATGGTGCTATTACTGGACAACAAATGCAGGTGTTAACTGGACAGCTGCAGGTCCTACTTTCACAGGGTCAGAAGCCGGTTGGAATAATTCTTATTTTACAAGCGATACAGGACATATTTGGTTTGGAACAAATAATACAAAAATTTATCACGGTGGTTTAAGAAGTACATTTACTTCTGCCGCATCCACTGGTCTTAATTCTTACGGAATGGCTGTACCAAATAATATTAACGGTGTTGCAGTCATGACGTCAACTACACCGGCGGTTTTGGCAAATAATATAACAACAAATGGTGGAACCTCCTGGTCAGCAGGATATTTACCCGCCGGAATACAATTCGGAATAAAAGCTGTTCCCGGTTTCCCGTATGTCTGGACATGCGGCGCAGGGACAACAGGTGGTGTAATTTTATTCAGTTCAAATAATGGTGTGAACTGGACACAACAATTCACAACGACTGCCGCAGGTTATGGCATGACATTCGCAACTGTAAATCGGGGCTGGGTTGGCTGCTCGGGCGGAACAATTTACAGATACACAGGTATATTATCTGAAGTAAATAACAATAACACTTCGGTGCCGGTATCCTATAAATTGGAACAAAATTTCCCGAATCCGTTTAATCCGACAACAACTATAAATTATTCGATTCCGAAAACATCATTCGTTACTTTAAAGGTTTATAATGTCTTAGGTAATGAAGTAATGTCTGTTGTAAATGAACAGCAAACGGCAAATAATTACACATACACGCTTGATTTTTCAAAATTATCATCAGGTGCGTATTATTATACATTAAGAGCTGGTGATTATTCAGCAACTAAAAAGCTTATGTTGGTTAAATAATGTTTGTAGCTGGCTTTTTATGTTAAGTTTCTAATTACAATAGCTCATTCTGAAAATTTATGGATGAGCTATTTTTTTAAAATTCATATATCATATCAAAAATGAAAAAAGCATTTTTTCTTATTTTTATTATTTTTCTGTTCGCATTGAATATTAACGCACAGAATAATACAATACCTACGTCAAGGGTTATACTTCCTCAGGCGTGGGCTACTCAGCCTTATGGCGTTGATAATATTAATTCGGTTGTTTCGGTCGGTTCATTTGATAATTATATTATTTCAACTACCGCCGGATTTATGGAATGCGCTATTGCAGTAAATAGGTTAAATCCTCTAAACTTTGTTGCAACGGATAACAGGGTTATTACAGGCGCGAATTATATTTATTATACAACGAACGGCGGAGTAAGCTGGAGTTATACGAATGTAGTAACAAGTTCCGGTGACCCGGTACTTGCTTCAGATAGTCTCGGAAATTTTTATTTTGCTACTCTCGGAACAGGTTTACAGATTCAAGTTCAAAAATCAACTAACGGCGGACAGAGCTGGGGTTCAAACGTCGTAGTTACTTCTTCAACGACTAATGATAAAGAATGGATTGCATGTGACCCGACAAACGGTACATATAAAAATAACGTTTATGCGGCAAATTTCTGGACAGGGACACCACAGGGAGTAAATTTCTACAGAAGCACAAATAATGGTGCAACCTGGTCATCGGCATACGCCATAGCTTCGTCTGCATCCACAAACCCAGGTCCTCAAATAGTTGTAGATTATACAGGCAGAGTATTTTGCATCTACTTAACAAGCTCAGGTTCAGTGTGCAGAATTTCAACAGATGGCGGTGCAACTTTTGGTTCAAATATTAATGCTGCATCTTATGTTGAACCCGGCACAATAAATGCTACAAGCGGCAGATACAGCGTTAAAGGAAATATCAGAACGAACGGACATCCGCAATCGTGTACTGATTTGTCGAACGGACCTTACAGAGGAAATGTATATATTTCTTATGCCTCTAATCCTCCCGGTCCCGATATTGCTAATGTATATTGTGCAAGAACTACCAATCATGGAGTATCATGGGAATTTCCTATTATGGTAAACGATGATGGAACAACAACCGACCAATGGATGACAAGTATTTCCTGCGATGACCAGGGAAGAGTATGGGAAACCTGGTATGACTCCCGTAACGATGCCTCGAATATACTGACTGAAATTTATGGTGCTGTCTCTACAAACGGTGGCGCAACATTCTCACCGAATTTTAAAGTTTCTAATCAAAACTTTAATCCCAATGTTATTAAACAATATCAGGGCACAGAACATTATTATATTGGTGATTATAATCAGATGTCAGGTCGGACATTTACTTTCCCGATTTACTCAGGACAAAATAACAGCTTGCAGGATTACACAGCTTATCTGCCTGATTACGGAATGTCATTCGCAAAAGCATCTGATAATTTAAGCACAAATAATACTTCCGTAAACTATGTTAGAATTCCGATGATGGGCAATTACAGCGGAACAGTTACATATAGTGCGATTGTAACACCTGCTCCTTCAGTAGGTACGCTTACAATCACATGGACACCGAGCAATGTTAAAGTATTAACAGGTACTCCGGATTCATTGAGAATAAATGCAACAACATCTTCGAATTGTTCCTACGGAACCTACACAGTCACCGTAACAGGTGCTGAAAACGGCGGACCGAGAACACATACGAGAACTTATACTCTTGTAGTCGGAAGCACACCAAGCGGTGTTGGAAATAATAATACTATTTCAGAGGGTTATCAGTTGTATCAGAATTATCCGAATCCTTTCAACCCGACAACGAATATAGAATTCAATCTTCCTAAAGAAATGAAAGTCACTTTGAAAGTATATGATTTATTGGGAAGAGAAGTTTCTACAATTCTTAATGGTGTTGTACAAAAAGCCGGATTAAATTCATTCGCATTCGATGGTTCAAAATTATCATCAGGAATTTATTATTACAAAATATTTGCCGATGAATTCATCGATATGAAAAAAATGATGCTGTTGAAATAATCACAGATTATATAATCAGTTGAAATTAATTTATGTATTTGAAAGGGAGTCGTTTCGGCTCCCTTTTGTTTTATATCACAGATTTAATTGATTACACTGATTATCTCACTGCAGAAATTAATAATTAAGCCGCCCCATCAAAGAATAAGATAATCAAATTCAAATTTTCTCTTTTAAATCACACATAGATTTGATAATTTAAAACTATGATTGAAACGAAAAAAGAAACCGAAAAAACTGTATTGGTAAGTTTTTTAAATAAGAAAAATAAAGATATATTAAATCTTAAGGAATCTCAGGACGAATTGAAATTTCTGGCTGAAACGGCGGGCGCTGAAGTTGTAAAGACTTATTACCAGTCGAGTGATAAATTTGATTCAAGATACGTAATCGGGAAAGGCAAAGTAAACGAAATTGCAGAATACGTCGAGGAAAAAAATATCTCTCTCGTCATATTTGAAAACGAACTTGCTTTCACACAACTGAGAAATCTCGAAGAGAAAATAAAATGCAAGATAATCGATAAGTCAAATCTGATTCTCGATATTTTTGCAAACAATGCGCGTACATCACAGTCTAAACTGCAGGTGGAGCTTGCACAGCTTGAATACATGCTTCCGAGACTTACGAGACAGTGGACTCACCTTTCAAAACAATACGGCGGAATAGGAACAAAGGGACCGGGCGAAACACAGATAGAAACTGACAGGCGATTTATTAAAACACGAATATCATTATTAAAAGAGAAGCTTGAAAAAATCGACAGGCAAAGAAAAACTCAGGCGCTTGAGCGAAAGAATTTTGTACGTCTGTCTTTGGTCGGATATACGAATGCTGGTAAATCAACTTTGCTGAATTTGCTTACAGGTTCGAATGTGCTCGTGGAAAATAAATTATTTGCGACGCTCGATACATCTACGAGATTACTGAAATTAAATATTAATAAAAAAGATGATTCGTTGTCTAAATATCCCAAGCAGGTATTGGTTTCCGATACAGTCGGATTTATAAAAAATCTTCCGCATAACCTGATTGAATCCTTCAAATCAACATTGTCGGAGGTTGTTGAATCGGATATTCTATTGCACGTCATAGATATTTCTAATCCCAATTATAAGGAGCAAATAGGAGTAGTTGAAAAAACTTTGAAAGAAATAGGTGCGGGGAATAAGGTGATATTTAATGTTTTTAATAAGGTGGATAGAATCGGTGATTTCGATTTGTTTGAAAAATTAAAGGAAGAATACAAAAATGCAATATTTATTTCTGCACGAAAGGGAATAAATACAAGTTCATTGATTAATCTTATTAAAGAAGAACTGATAAAAGATTTTTCGGAAAAAATTATTAAATTAAAAAAGGATGATTATAAAACCTTAAACGATATTTATAAAACAGCAGAAGTAAAAGATGTTAAATATCTGAAGACATGCATTAAAGTAACGATTAAAAGCAACAAGAAAAATTTAAAACATTTGGAGAAATAATAATATATTCATTAACCATTGTTGTTGGTGACGCATAAAGAACGTGCTAACACCAACAACGGCGGGAACCTGCATTAAAGTAACAATTAAGACCAACAAGAGAAATTTAAAACATTTGGAGATATCGAAAGGTATTGTAATTGAAATAATAAATATTTAAGTATGTTTAAATTTACAGGAGGGGTTTAAAATGAAACGATTTAAGTTAATTATTAGTCTTCTTGTTTTTTTCTATTCTACAAATTTATTTGCTCAATTAGGGTGGCAGGCACAAACTAATCCTGTTACAGGCTGGGATTTAAACAGCGCATGGGCAGTCGATGTTAATACGTGCTGGATGTGCGGTGCTACTTCATTGCAAACGTTAGGTTATGTTATTAGAACGACGAATGGAGGTCTTCCGTGGACTAATGTAACAGGTGATATGCCGGTTTCTACAGTTGGTTTGTATTCGATTTGCGGTATAAGTGCAACCGAAGCCTGGGTCGGTGCAAATGATGGTAGTGTTTACCACACGACTAATTCCGGGAGCCATTGGTCTTATGTATCTTTGCCAAGTCCGGTTACACAATTTATCGATGCAATACATTTTTTTAATCAAAATACAGGATTTATTATTGGAGACCCTTTAACAACCCAATGGTGTTATTACTGGACAACAAACGCAGGTGTAAACTGGACATCCGCAGGTCCATCTTTTACAGGCGCAGAGGCAGGCTGGAATAATGGTTATGCTGCTCTCGATACAGGACATATTTGGTTCGGAACAAATAATACTAAAATATACAGAGGAGGACTTAAAAGCGGTTTTGTTTCCATTTCAACATTAGGATTAAATTCCATTGGAATTGCATTTATGAATGCTAATACGGGTGTTGCGGCTATGACAAATGTATCGAATTTGGTACTCTCTTTTAATGTTACAACTAATGGTGGGACAAATTGGACGGCCGGATATACACCCGCAGGTGTACAAAACGGATTAAAATGTGTACCCGGAACTCCATATATATGGTCTTGTGGTGCAGGTTCAAGCGGAGGAGTTATTTTGCAAAGTACCAATTATGGTGTAAACTGGACGAATCAATACACAATGAGTGCTGCCGGTTATTGTTTAACATTTGCAACAACGGATAGAGGTTGGGCAGGTTGTTCAACAGGTTTAATTTATAGATATGCTTATACTCCTGATGAAGTTAATAATAGCAAAGAAATTTTTCCAAAAGATTATCTTTTAGAACAAAATTATCCGAATCCTTTTAATCCGACAACTTGTATCAGATTCAATCTTCCAAAGGAATCTAGGATCACACTGAAAGTATATGATTTACTTGGGAGTAAGGTTTCGACAATAGTTAACGGGGTGATACTAAAAGCAGGATTGAAATCGTATTCATTCGACGGGACAAATCTTTCATCCGGAATATATTATTATAAAATATTCACGGATGAATTTTCCGATTCGAAAAAAATGATATTGCTTAAATAATTTTCAGGTTTAAAGGATAGATAATATTTAAGGGAAATAATAATTAAATAAACACTTTTGTTCATATGATAAATATTTTTGTAGAATGAAAAATTATTATTTAATTATTACTTTCATTATTTTATTTTGCTCTGCAAATAGTTTTGCACAAAATTGGGTACAACAGATTAATCCTATAACAGGAGAGGATTTAAACGGTGCATGGGCTGTCAACACAAATGTCTGCTGGATGTGCGGCGGGACTAATTCGCAAATGCAAGGTTATGTTATATTAACTACAAATGCAGGAGTGAACTGGACGAATGCAACCGGAAATATGGCTTCATTGTTCATAGGTTTGTATTCTATATGCGGAATAAGTGCAAGCGAAGCATGGATCGGTGCAAGTGATGGGAGTGTTTTCCACACTACTAACGCAGGAACAACCTGGACTTTAATTCCAATGCCGAATCCCGTAACTACATTCATAAACGTAATTCATTTTTTTAATCAAAATTCAGGTTTTATAATCGGCGACCCTGCATCATCAAACTGGTGTTACTACCGGACAACGAATGCAGGAGTAAACTGGAATGCATACGGTATTCCGGAAGTTGGTTCAATGGCAGGATGGAATAATTCATATTGCGCAATTGATACCGGGCATATCTGGTTTGGAACAAATGCCGCCTTAATTTATAAGGGAGGATTCAGAAGTGGTTTTGTTTCGGTTCCTACTATTGGGCAGAATAGTTTCGGTGTAGCATTTGTAAACGCTTATACAGGATTAGCAAATATGGCAAATTCTTCCTATACAGTTATTCCAAATAATATCACTATAAACGGCGGAACGAACTGGACATCAGGATATACTCCGGCAGGAGTACAGTATGCGGCAAAAAATATACCCGGTTCTTCTGTTGTATGGTCTTGTGGAGCAGGAAATACAGGCGGTACCATACTTTATAGTTCTGATAACGGTGTAAACTGGTCAACATATTTTGCGATGAATGACATTGGTTACTGTATAACTTTTGCATCGCCGGGTCACGGTTGGGTCGGATGCACTTCGGGTACAATTTATGGATATTCAGCTCCGGATGAAATCAAGAATAACATTACATCATCAACAACAAATTATATTTTGGAACAAAACTATCCGAATCCATTTAACCCTATTACAGTTATTAGTTATTCGTTATTGGTTAATACTCATGTGCTACTGAAAGTATTTGATGTTATAGGTCAGGAAATTGCAACCCTTGTAGATGAATTTCAAAATGCAGGTAATCATAAAGTTCTATTTTCTAATAACCGGCTTTCAGGCGGAATATATTTTTATAAAATTTTCGCAGGTGATTTTATAGATGTGAAAAAAATGATACTTCTGAAGTAAATCACTGATTAATCTGATTTCACTGATTACTCTGATTTCAACTTTTTGCCGGTTAGTTTGTTGTTGATAAAATTGCATATCTTTAACGAAAAGATGAAATTTTTATTAAAAACATTTTCACTTTTAAATCAAACAGACTTTTGATAATTTAATTAGATATACACGGGACAGGATAAATACATTTGTAAAGATTTCAACCTCTCCCCCATCCCCGAGCGCTCTTCCCGATAAATCGGGATTTCGTAAAGGACACTCAACCTACAAGGAGAGAGGAGGACAGGAAAATTTAGAAATTTAAAAGAATTAATAATAAATATTTTTATATGGCATCAGAAAATTATAAAGGAGTTGATTATTACAATCTCGATGATATTTTCACCGATGAAGAAAAAGCTATCCGGGATACTGTTCGGGATTTCGTAAATAATGACGTGCTTCCTGTTATTGAAGAGTATAATCAGAAAATGAAATTTCCGGAACATTTAATTCCAAAGCTTGCGGAAATGGGTGTGTTCGGACCGACGCTGCCTGTTGAGTATGGTGGAATGGGTATAAATAATGTTGCATACGGATTGATAATGCAGGAGCTTGAAAGAGGCGATAGCGGCATAAGGAGTTTTGCATCCGTACAATCAGGACTGGTAATGTTTCCTATTTTTACTTTCGGAAGTGAGGAACAAAAAAAATTCTGGCTTCCAAAACTTGCAGTGGGTGAAAAAATCGGATGTTTCGGATTAACAGAACCTGACTTCGGAAGCAATCCGGGAGGTATGATAACAAAAGCAGAAAAAGTTGAAGGCGGATATTTATTAAATGGAGCGAAGATGTGGATTACTAACGGTACGCTTGCGGATGTTGCGGTAGTGTGGGCTAAACTCGACGGAAGAGTAAATGGTTTTCTGGTGGAAAAAGGAACTAAAGGATTTTCAGCACCGGAAATGAAAGGCAAATTATCTTTAAGAGCTTCAGTTACATCAGAACTTGTTTTCGAAGATTGTTTGATACCTGAAAAAAATATTTTACCAAATAGCAGAGGTTTGAAATCACCTCTGATGTGTCTTACGCAGGCGAGATATGGCATTGCATGGGGCGTGCTCGGTCTTGCAATGGAATGCTACGATGCTGCATTGAATTATACAAAATCAAGAATTCAATTCGGAAAACCAATTGCATCATTCCAGATAACTCAGGAAAAACTTGTTTATATGCTGACGGAAATAACAAAAGCACAGTTGCTTGTATATCATCTTGCGAAATTAAAAGATTCGGGAAAAATGAGACCTCAGCAGGTTTCACTTGCCAAAAGGAATAATTGTGAAATCGCGAAAAATATTGCGAGCATGGCAAGGGAAATGCTTGGTGCAAACGGTATACTCGATGAATATCCCGTTATGAGACACTTAAATAATATTGAATCTGTTAAAACATATGAAGGCACACACGAGATGCATACATTAATACTTGGTGAAGATATAACAGGTATAGCTGCATTTGAATAAAAGAACAAATGACCCCTCATTCCCAATCCCCTGATTGGGAATGTCGCTGTAAACTGTATAATTAAACTAAATTAATTTCTATGCGCGAATTTGAAATTCCAATATTCTATATAAGTCCGCTAATTTCTAAAATTAAAAAAATCCGGCAGGATAAAGATCCACGGAAAAGGGACTATTCGCCGACGCTGCTCGATTTTGGTCCCGTAAGATTTTTAATCGCAAGGCATTTTGGATTTTGTTATGGAGTGGAAAACGCTATTGAAATTTCATATAAAGCACTGGAAGAAAATCCGGATAGAAGAATATTTCTTCTGAGTGAAATGATACATAATCCCGAAGTGAATAATGATTTAAAAGGCAGAGGTGTAAAATTTATTATGGATACATCCGGTAATCAGTTAATAAACTGGGATGATTTAAATAATGAAGATGTTGTTATTATTCCTGCTTTCGGAACAACGATAGAAATCCAGAAAAAACTTTTAGAAATCGGATTAAACACTCTGGAATATGACACGACCTGTCCGTTTGTAGAGAAAGTGTGGAACAGGGCTTCAATGCTGGGAGAATCAGACTTTACAATTATTGTTCACGGTAAGCACAAACACGAAGAAACAAGGGCAACGTTTTCACACAGTAAAGAAAATGCCCCGACAATCATAGTTCGCGATATTGAGGAAACAAGAATTCTTGGTAAAGCAATTAAGAATGAAATTTCGAAAGAAGAATTTAATTCTTTGTTTAATGATAAATTTTCCGAAGGTTTTGACTTAGAAAAAGATTTATTAAAGATAGGCGTGGTGAACCAGACAACAATGCTTGCTACAGAGACGGAAGCAATTGCAGAATATTTAAAAAATATAATGGTTGAAAAATTCGGAATCGATAACATCAGAGAACATTTTGCCGATACACGGGATACATTGTGTTATGCGACTCATGATAACCAGCGTGCAACATTATCACTGCTCGAAGAAAAAGCAGACCTTGCAATAGTAGTAGGAGGATACAATAGCTCGAATACGTCACATATAGTTGAATTGTGCAGAGAAAAGCTTCCAACATATTTTGTTTCATCTGCAAAGAAAATAATTTCAAAAGATAAGATAAGTCATTTTAATTTGCAAAATAAATTAGAAATTACATCCGAAAATTATCTTGATTACAAAAATCCCGTCACAATAATTTTAACAAGCGGGGCATCCTGTCCCGATTCTATCGTTGAAGAAGTAATGAATAAATTATTGTCATTTTTCGAAAATGTAAAAAGTACGGATGAAGTAATCTCAGAAGTTGTTGGCAATGTCTGAAGAGTAGGCTTAAACTCCGGTATCGGCAAAACCAAATAATTACACTGATAATCTGGTATAAGTTTGTTAATTTAATTATTCGCACAGAGCGAAAGGAATTTCATATTCTGCAATAAAATATTGCATAGATTAGCAATCTGTGCGATTCAGAACCTGTCATGGTTTTACAATCTCAGGAGGATGGATATTACAAAAAATTATTTTTTGTAATCGGTTTTTAAAAATTAAATAAGTAAGTCAATGAAATCATTTCTCACCGATGCACAGCTAAAGGCTGAAATATTAAAATGTGAATATTGCGAAGAAAAGCCCTGTAAAGAGGCTTGTCCTGTGGATTGTTCACCGGCGGATTTTATTATGGCGGCTAAAAAAGGTTCAAATGCGGATTATAAAAAGGCAGCCGCAATAATTTTCGGAAGCAACCCGCTTGGAGGGATATGCGGATATGTATGTCCTGATTTTCATTGCATGAAGGCTTGCGTGCACAGGACATTCGATAATGCAGTTAATATTCCTCCCGTTCAGGCGACTATAATTAAAAAAGCAAAAGAATTAAATAATTTACCTGATTTTATAAACCGTGAACCAAACGGAAAAAGAGTCGCAGTAATTGGCTCGGGACCTGCCGGTCTTGGAGCAGCTTCGGTTTTGGCTCAGAAAGGATATTCAATAGAAATATTTGAAAAAGAAAATAAACCGGGTGGAATGTGCAATCTTATCCCCGATATAAGATTAGATAAAAAAGTATTAAAATCCGATATTGAATTTTTGTTAAAATTAGGAAATATTAAAATACACTACGGTAAGGAATTCGCAGAAATCGAAAAAGACGCAAAATTTGATAATAATGAAAATAATTATAATTCAAACGATGAGTTTAATGCAATAATATTTGCATCAGGGCTAACAAAAGATATAAAACCCGGAATACAAGGTGAAGAACTCTCTTATGACTGGATTGATTTTTTAAAGAATCATAAAAAATTAAATTTAAAGAATAAAAAAGTTACAATTATAGGCGGCGGTGCCGTGGCAGTTGATTGTGCGGTTACAGCAAGCATTGGAAAAGCTTCTGCGGTTGAAATGATTATGCTCGAAAAACTCGATGAAATGCCTTTAACATCCGCTGAAAGAAATTTATTAGTTGAATATAATATTGAAATTACCTGCAGAACGCAGGTTAATAAGATTTCATCAGAGAAAAAGAAAATCAAAGGAATTCAGACACAGAAAGTTTTGCTTCAGGCAGGAAAAAAATTCCATCCGAAAAATATAAAGTTAGACAAAAGTTCTAATCCGACAAATAGAACATTCGATATTGTTATAATGGCAATCGGAGCAAGACCCGGAATTGAACCTGTAAAAAAGAAAGGTGTGTTTTATGCGGGCGATATGATTAACGGACCAACAACCGTCGTGGAAGCAGTTGCAGCAGGAAAAAATGTCGCGATGCAGGTGGATGCATTTTTAAATAACGAGAAACAGCCGGTAATAAAAAATAAATCTAAAAGCCGCACAATACTTTCAGGCAGGAAATTATTACCAGTCAGTATCGAATCAGAATTTTTCGGAAGAAAAATATTATCCCCGTTTCTTTTATCAGCCGCACCTCCGAGCGATGGCTACGAGCAAATGATAAAAGCTTATAATTTCGGCTGGGCAGGCGGCGTTATGAAAACTGCTTTTGATAATGTACCGATTCATATTCCCGGCAGATATATGTTTGCAATTACTAATTCGACGTATGGAAATTGTGATAATGTATCAGGACATTCACTCGATAGAGTTTGTTCGGAAATTGAAAAACTTGTTTCAGGATTTCCTGATAGATTAACAATGGCATCGACAGGCGGACCGGTATCAGGAAATGATGAAGAAGATATGAAAGTCTGGATTTCAAACACAAAGAAACTCGAAAATGCAGGTGCGATGGGAATTGAGTACAGTTTATCCTGTCCGCAGGGCGGCGACGGAACAAAAGGTGATATAGTTTCGCAGGATGCAGAGCTGACGGCAAAAATAATCGATTGGATTATGGATGTTAGCAATCCCGGTATTCCGAAATTATTTAAACTCACAGCAGCAGTTACTTCTATATATCCGATTATTTCAGAAATAAAAAAAGTATTTCAAAAATATCCTGAAAAAAAAGCAGGTGTAACACTTGCGAATACTTTTCCGAGTTTAGCATTCCGCAAAGGTACAAAAGAAAACTGGGATGAAGGAGTAGTTGTCGGATTATCAGGTGAAGGTGTAATCCCGATAAGTAATTTAACTCTTGCAAATGTATCAAAAATGGGAATTGTTGTTTCGGGAAATGGCGGTCCGATGGATTATAAATCCGCTGCGGATTTTCTTGCGCTTGGAGCGGAGACAGTTCAATTTTGTACTATCGTGATGAAATATGGATATGGAATAGTCGATGAGTTACATTCGGGTTTGAGTTATTTACTTGAGGAAAGAGGATTAAAATCCGTTAAAGATTTAATCGGACGGGCTTTACCAAATCCCATTACAGGCTTTATGGAATTGACCTCCCGTAAGATGATTTCTGATGTTTATAATAATTTATGTCAGCATTGCGGAAACTGTACGCGTTGTCCTTATCAGTCAATAGATTTAAATAATAAATTAATTCCTGTTATCGATGCTTCGAAATGCATTGGTTGTTCGATTTGTGTTCAGAAATGCTTTTCTGGTGCATTGTATATGCGCGATCGAACTGAAAAAGAAATTGCAGTTCCTGATGAATCTTAAAAAAATATATGAATAAAACACTTTTAATAAGAGATGGTATTATTATTACTTTAGGTGAATCACCGAAAGTTTTATATAATCATTCTATTCTGATTGAAAACGGAATCATCAAAAAAATTGATGAGACAAAAAATTTTAAATCGGAATATGAAGAAATAATAGAAGCAAATGGTAAGGTAGTAGTCCCTGGCTTCATCAATGCTCATATGCATTTTTACAGCACGCTCGTGCGCGGGCTTGGAAAAGCAGAACCATCTGCAAATTTTAATGAAGTGCTTAATAATCTCTGGTGGAGACTCGATAAAGCTCTGACGAATGAAGATAATTATTACAGCGCTTTGATTATGCTGCTGAACTCTATTCGAAAAGGTACAACTACATTGATAGACCATCACGCAAGCCCAATGTCCTTATCGGGCTCGCTAATGGAGATTGCAACAGCTGTTAAAGACACCGGAGTCCGGGCTTCACTTTGTTACGAGGTATCCGACAGGGACGGAGAAAAAATTGCAAAAGAAGGATTGAAAGAAAATGCCGAGTTTATAAAATATACTCAACAGGAAAATAATGAATTTCTGAAAGCATTATTCGGACTGCATGCATCGTTTACATTAAATGATAAAACTCTCGAAAAAGCTTCAAAGCTTGGAAATGAATTGAATACAGGTTTTCATATTCATGTTGCAGAAGCTGAATCCGACGAAGAATTTAATGTTAAGAATTTCGGAATGAGAGTAGTTGAGCGATTAAATAAATTCGGAATACTCGGTGAAAAAACCATCACTGCTCATTGCGTACATATAAATGAAAATGAATTAGAGCTGCTTAAAGAAACAAATACGATTGTAGTTCATAATCCTCAATCGAATTTAAATAACGCAGTAGGGATTGCCGATGTTGTAAAGATGGCAAATGCCGGAATACTTGTTGGGCTTGGCACGGATGCGATGACCGTTAATATGCTCGAAGAAGTCAGGGTTGCATTATGGGCACAGCATTTAAAGCAAAACAACCCGAATGCAGGATTCATGGAAATTACATCTACGCTGTTTTTAAATAATGCTAAGATTGCAAACCGTTTCTGGAATACTCCATTAGGTAAAATTGAAGAGGGAGCTGCCGGAGATATTGTTCTTATTGATTATGAATCGCCAACGCCTCTCGATGAAAATACTTATCTTGGACATCTTGTCTTCGGAATATCTCAATCGACTGTAGATACCACAATTGTAGACGGAAATGTTTTGATGGAAAATAAAATATTGAAGCTCGATATTGATGAAGAAGAAGTTTCGAGAAAAGCGTTGGAGTGCGCAGACGCACTTTGGAAGAGATTCTAAAGAACAATTTTCAATAACAAATTATCAATGTACAATTAAGAACAAAAAAGATTAGATATTTACTATGTCGGAAATTTACAAAAATATTTTTAAACGCGCTAAGGAATTAGAAAACGAAACAGCGAATTTTTTAATGGATATGATTCGTGTACCATCTTTTTCCTGTAAAGAAAAAGAAGTGATTCTGGTAATTAAAAAGGAAATGGAAAAAGTCGGATTCGATGAAGTAAAAATTGACGGACTTGGAAATGTTATCGGCAGAATTGGTAACGGAAAAAAAATAATTGCTTTCGATGCACATATAGATACGGTATATCCGGGAGACATGACGCTTTGGGATTTCGACCCGTTCACACCGAAAATTGAAGATGGAAAAGTCTGGGGACGTGGTTCAGTTGACCAGGAAGGCGGAATGGCGTCAATGGTGTATGCGGGGAAAATAATAAAAGAACTTGAATTGAATAAAGAATATACAATTCTTTTTACAGGTACAGTAATGGAAGAAGATTGTGACGGACTTTGCTGGCAATATTTAATCAATGAAGAAAAAATAAAACCCGAACTCGTTGTAATTACAGAACCTACAAATATGAATATTTACCGTGGTCATCGCGGAAGAATGGAAATATTAATCAGTGTTAAAGGTCTTAGCTGTCACGGCTCAGCACCTGAACGCGGAGATAATGCTATTTATAAAATTTCTAAAATTGCTCTTGAAATCGAAAAGCTGAACGAAAGATTAATTTCGGATGATTTTCTCGGCAAAGGAACCGTATGTGTTACGCAGGAATTCTTTTCGTCACCATCCCAGTGCGCAGTTCCCGATGCGGCAAGTATTCAGCTCGACAGGCGATTAACTTTTGGCGAAACAAAAGAAAGCGCAATCGCGGAAGTTCAGGATGCATGTGGTTTAGCCGGTTATCCCGATGCTAAAGTAGAAGTTCTGAAATATGAAGAAAAAGCTTATACGGGATTAATTTATCCTACAGAAAAATATTATCCGACATGGAAACTGTCTGAAGACTCGATTTATTTAAAACAAGCGGAACAAACTTATAAAGAAATATTTGATAAAAATCCCTTGATAGATAAATGGACATTCAGCACAAACGGAATTGCAATTGCGGGGATGAATAATATTCCCTGTCTCGGATTAGGTCCCGGAAATGAAATTTACGCGCATGCTCCTAATGAAGCCTGTCCGGTTGAGCATTTGAGCGGTGCTGCTGCATTTTATGCGGGACTTGTTGCAAAACTTAACGAGAATAATAAATAATTTAATTTTCAATCTTTCCCTCTCCTTGTAGGAGAGGGGTAGGGAGAGGTTGAAAATTTAATTAAAAAATTTTAATAAATATAAAAATAAATTAAATAAACATAATAATTTTTTACAAATAGAACTAAACAAATTAAACGCATATAATTATAGTAAAAATATAATTTAATGAATATTTCAAATAACTTTATTTACGAATGTGACAGCTGCGGAAAAACTTATGAAAGAGATTTGGTGAGATATCTATGTCCTGATTGTTCAGAGGAATATATTCCCGGAAATCCGTTAAAAGGTGTTCTTAAATTAATATTTGATTATGATTTAATAAAAAAGAAATTTGAAATAAACAAACCCGACTGGAATTTGTTTTCTGCTGTTGAAGAAAAATATTTTCCCGATTTTCCTGTCGGCAATACCCCGTTTTTTAAAACAAAAAATATCGGCAATAACGTTTGGATTAAAAATGACGGATTAAATCCAAGCGGCTCATTGAAAGACAGAGCTTCGTTTCTTGTTGTAGCAGAATCGAACAGGTTAGATATTGATACTATTGTTGCGGCATCAACAGGTAATGCTGCAAGTGCACTGGCTGCGGTCTGTGCGGCTTCAAACAAAAAAGCGATAATATTCGTACCTGAATCTGCACCGAAAGCCAAACTCGTCCAAATGATATTATACGGAGCGAATGTTATTCCGGTAAAAGGAAGTTATGATGATGCTTTTAAATTATCACTTGAGTACACTGAGAAATTTTCCGGATTAAACCGAAACACAGCTTATCATCCTTTAACGATTGAAGGCAAGAAAACAGCCGGACTTGAAATATTTATTCAGAATAATTTTAAAGCACCTGATATTGTTTTTATTCCTGTAGGGGACGGTGTGATTTTAAGCGGAGTATATAAAGCTTTTTATGATTTGAAAATGAGCGGGTTAATTGAAAAATTGCCGAAGCTTATTTGTGTACAGGCGGAAAATTCATCGGCAATACATAATTTTATTGTAAGCGGAAATTATAAAAATCTTGAATCATCAAAAACAATTGCAGATTCGATATCCGTATCAGCTCCGAGCAATGCTTTTATGGCAAGAAAGGCTGTACTGGATTCAAATGGTTTTTCTGTTACTGTCTCTGACAAAGAAATTCTGGAGGCACAAAAAAATTTAGCAAACAAAACAGGTATATTTGCAGAACCGGCGGCAGCAGCAACCTACGCGGGGTATATAAAATTTAAAGATAAATTTAATTCTGATGAACAGGTTGTTCTGCTTATTACGGGACACGGATTGAAAGATATTGAAGCACCGTTATCAGTAATAAAAATTCCGGAAGCAATAATACCTGATATTAAAAATATTAAAATATTCTGAGACTTATGAAATATCTTATAAAAAACGGCACAGTATGCTTTGAAGATGGTTTGAGAAAATCGGATATTCTGATTGAAGATGGAAAATTTATTTCATTCGAAAATGCAAATTCGGAAAATATTATTGACGCTGCTGGATGTTATATTCTTCCCGGCATGATTGACATTCACACACATCTCGATGATAAGATTGGAAATTGTTATCTCGCCGATACTTATAAAACAGGTTCTGAGGTTGCAGTTAGAAACGGTATAACCACAATTTTTAGTTTTGTAACTCAGCAATTAAATGATTCACTCGCAAATGCTTTGAATATTGCGATTAACAAAGCAAAAGGAAATTCTTATTGTGATTATATGTGGCACCTGACACCCGTCAGCTTTGTAGAAACCGACTGGAAATACATTTTTGATTTAATAGAAAAAGGATTTAAGACTTTTAAATTTTATACGACATACAAAAGTGCAGGTCTTTATTGTGATTATGATATGCTGAATATTATTTTCACAAAACTCGAAAATTACAAAGTTACAATTCTGATTCATTGCGAAGATAATGATATTATTGAAAGTGCGAATACAAACATTGATTTAAAAAATTCTTTTTCTCATACATTATTGAGACCAAAGGAAGCAGAAATCACGGCAATCAATAAAATACTAAATTTATCGGGTAAATATAAAATTAAAATTCACATAGTTCACGTATCTACTTGTGAAGCTGCGGAAATACTAAATAATGTAAAAGATAAAATCGCGACTACCTGCGAAACAGCACCGCATTATTTAAATTTAACTGATGACTATTTGAAAAGAGATGATGGATTTAAATTGATTTGTACTCCGCCTTTGAGAAATAAATTAAATGTTAAAGATATGAAAGAGAAAGCACTTGATGAGTATTTTGATATCTATGCATCCGACCATTGTGCATTCTTAAAAAAAGATAAAAATAATTCAGAATCAAAAAATGATGTGCGATTAGTTCCGTGTGGTGTTGCGGGATTGGGCGCATTGCCGCATTTAACATTTAAATTATATGAGGATAATTTAGACAATGCCTTGATGCAAATGGGAAAGCGACTTTCCGAAAACCCGGCAAAGATAACAGGCATATATCCCCGCAAAGGAACAATTAAGATTGGTTCTGATGCCGATTTCTCGGTTTTAGAAATTGGGAAGAGTGAAAAAAATATTCAATCAAGTATTTCGGATGTTTATGAAACATATGAGAATTTTAAAACAAATCTGAATTTTAAATATGTCTTTCTGAATGGCGTGCCCGTTGTGAAAAATGATATGTTAATAAACGCAGATAAAATGAGTGGCAAATGTTTAATAAAGAATTATTAAATACTTTTTAGACTTTTAACTTTAAAACTTTATAACTTTAAAACTTTATAACTTTATAAACTTTACGAACTTTATAACTTTACAAACTTTATGAACTCACGCTCATGGCGTAATGATGCTTATGCGAAAGTAACAGGAAAGGCAAAATATGCAGACGACATAAAATTTCCTTTTATGCTTCATTCAGTTCCTGTTTACTCTGACTATGTGCATGCCTTGATAAAAAATATTAATACAAAAGAAGCTGAAAAATACAAAGGTGTCGTTAAAGTCATAACAGTAAAGGATATTACAGGAAAGAATCTTTTCGGACAAATCGTAAAAGACTTCCAGATATTTGCAGATGAAAAAATTTGTTATAATGGAGATGTCGTTGCGGTAGTCGTAGCTGAAACAAAAGACATAGCCATCGAAGCATCCAAATTAATTAAAGTCGAAGCTGATATTTTACCATTAATTCTTGACCCGGAAAAAGCAATGGAACCGGGCTCATTACTCATTCACGAAAAATTCGATACCAATATTATAAATCAGCATAAAGTCAGAAAAGGAAATGTGGAACTGGGTTTTAAAAAATCTGATATCATTCTGGAAGAAATATTCCAAACTCAGTTTATCGAGCATGCATATATGGAACCGGAAGTTGCTGTATGTAATCCGCGTGCAGATGGTGTTATGGAAATATATGCAGGTATGCAGCATCCGTTTAGTACAAGAAGATTTGTGGCAAATTTACTCGGTGTAACTTTATCCGAAGTTGAAATTATCGGAGTTCCGGTCGGCGGCGGATTCGGCGGCAAAGATGATACAATTGCTATCGTATGCGCGCGGACAGCATTAGCAGCAAAGCTTACCGGCAGACCCGTGAAAATGTCATACAAAAGAGAATGGTCTGTAAGGGAAAGTTATAAAAGACATCCATACAAAGTTTATTATAAAATGGGTATAACAAAAGATGGCATCATAAAAGCTGTTGATACAAAAATAATTGCTGATGGCGGTGCTTATTGCTCCGTTACTCCATGGGTCACCTGGCGTTCGACAGTTCAGTGCTGCGGTCCGTACCAGGTTGAAAACGTTCATTGCGATACTTTCGGAGTTTATACAAATAATGTCGTGACAGGTGCGATGCGCGGTTTCGGTTCACCACAAATGAATTTTGTAATCGAATCTATGATGGAAATTGCTTCACAAAAACTCGGAATGAATTCAATAGAATTCAGAGAGAAAAATATGGTGAGGCAGGGAAGTATTACTATTACAGGACAAAAACTTGATAACCATAAGGTTGCAATGGAAGAAGTTCTGAATGTTGTTTTGAAAGAATCCGGTTATTTTGAGAAATCAAAAAATAATTCTTTCGGTAATTCTGAAAATGAAGAACAATATGGAATAGGGCTTGCGATGAGTTATCGCGGGATGAGTCTCGGTGCTGAAGGCGTTGACTATTGCGCTGCAATAATTAATGTTCAGAATGATGGCTCAATTCTTCTCGAAACAGGAATTCACGAAAACGGTCAGGGTTCCGAAAGTGCAATGAGTCTTATATTGGCTGAAGAGTTAGGTGTGAATTTAAACAGGATAAGATATAGAAGACCATCTACTTCAAACATTCCTGACAGCAGAACAACAGTGGCTTCACGCGGTACAGTAATGGGCGGAGGAGCAGTTGTAAATGCAACTAAAGAATTGAAGAAAATTATTTTCAGTTATGCATCGGAAAAATATAGTTACTCTGCAGATGAATTTGAAATAAAAAATGATAATTTAGTAAATAAAAATTCTTCTATCTCGATTCCATTTAATGAGTTAATCACAGATATGTTTCATAATCGTGTTTATCCTTTTGCTTTCGGAGTCTTCAGAGCGCCGAAAGTCACGTGGGATGAAGAGACGGGACAGGGAGATGCATATTTTTCATTTACATACGGATGCCAGGTGGTTGAATTAAATGTAAATAAAAAAACAGGCAGAATAAAATTATTAAATGCAATTGCAGCGCATGATACGGGAAAAGCAATAAATAAATCAATGACGGAAGGACAGTTCTATGGCGGGATTGCAATGGGCACCGGATATGCTCTGCACGAAGAATTGAAAATGAAAGACGGAAAAATCACAAGTTTGAATTTCAATTCATACAGAATTCCGAGAGCAACTGATATGCCGGAGATAAAAGCAATATTGGTTGAAAATCCCGACCCGAATTCACCGTCGGGCGCAAAGGGAATTGGTGAACCGACGAACGAGCTTATGGCTCCTGCAATTGCGAATGCAATTTTCAATGCGACGGGAAAAAGATTTTTTAAACTTCCGATAAAAATTAGCCCGAATAAATAATTAGAATTTAAAATGAAATTAAATATAAATAATAAACATTACGAAATTCCCGATTCATACAAGGAGAAACGTCTTGTTGAATATCTTCGTGATGACCTTGATTTAACGGGCGCCAAAAATGCCTGTGATATGGCAGCTTGCGGTGCTTGTGCTGTCTTGGTTAATAACGAAGTAATAAAAATATGCCACGCACATTTAAAAGATGTTGAGGGAAAAAACATAACTACAATAGAAGGAATGGCAAATCCCGACGGAACACTTCATCCGCTTCAGCAGTCTTTCGTAGATGCAGGTGCAATTCAATGCGGATTCTGCACACCCGGTATGGTTCTGACAGCACATGCACTCTTACTAAAGAATTCCAAACCTACAAGACTGGAAATTCGAAAAGCATTAATTGGCAACCTTTGCAGATGTACCGGTTATCAGCAAATCATAGATGCAATTGAAATGGCTTCGAAATATTATTAAAACGAAAATCAAATAAGTAAAAAAGATACAATACATGCAGAAAAAATTACAACAACTTAAAGAACTAAAATTAAATTGTTATAACGGTGACTATTTATTGAATTCCGAAAAGACTAACGATGAACTCATAGCAACCGAACTGATTGCAGAAATATTTAAACAGTTACACAAAGAAAGCAAATCATTCAAATCTTTTAATTCCGGCCTTGCAATTTCAATTTTTCGTGATAATTCAACGAGAACAAAATTCAGCTTCGCCTCTGCAGTCAATGCTTTGGGACTAGGCCTGGAAGAACTCGATGAAGTAAAATCCCAGATTGCTCACGGTGAAACAGTTCGCGAATCTGCAAATATGATTTCATTTCTCGCGCAGACAATCGGAATTCGCGATGATATGTTTTTAGGTGAAGGAAACAAATATATGCGTGAAGTTTCCGAAGCCGTTGCAGAAGGATTTGAAAAAGGAGTTTTGCATAATCGACCAAGCGTGATAAATCTTCAGTGTGATATTGACCATCCGACTCAAACACTTGCCGACCTTTTAAAACTTAAAGATTATTTCGGTTCGTTTGAAAATTTAAAAGGAAAAAAACTTGCGATGAGCTGGGCTTATTCGCCGAGTTATGGCAAACCGCTTTCCGTTCCTCAGGGAATAATTTCTTTGATGACCAGGTTTGGAATGGATGTGACTCTTGCAAATCCCGAAGGATACGGTTTAATTCCGGATGTAATTAAGCAAATAAAAAATTACGAAGGAAAATTTAAGATTGCGAATTCCATGGAAGATGCTTTTAAAGATGCTGATGTTGTTTATCCGAAATCATGGGCTCCTTTTAATGTAATGCAAAGGAGAACAGACCTTCTGAAAAAATCCGATAAAGACGGATTGAAAGAACTTGAAAAAGAATGTCTCGCAAATAATGCAAAATATAAAGACTGGGAATGTGATGAATCGAAAATGAAATTGACCAAAAACGGGGAAGCATTGTATATGCACTGTTTGCCGGCTGATATATCGGGGGTGAGTTGTAAAGAAGGCGAAGTATCCAAGGAAGTTTTTGAAAAATACAGAATTCACACATATCAGGAAGCAAGCTTTAAACCTTTCGTTATCGCTTCAATGATATTTTTAACAAGAATGCAAAATCCGGTAGAAAAGTTAGAGAAGATATTAAGCAGGTAATTTAATTTAGTTTTATTAAAATTGTCCCCTCCCCTAAAAGGTGAGGGGTATAAGAAAAAAATTAAAAATACTTTATGTCGAAAATTATAAAAAAAATTAACAAAGAAGTAATTAAAAAAACTGCGAAGAGGTGTAAAGAAAAAGGAATTACAATACCTACTTTTAAGCAGTTAAGAAATCCTGAGTTGATACCAAAAGAGACTATGAATAAATTAAAGGGAGTTGGGCTCTGGGATTTGAATCCGATAAACTTATTTCGCATTACCTGGAAAAACGATATAAACACGGGCTTCTATGGCAAAGTGAATTATTTCGAAATTCCAAAAGAAATAACAGGTGTCAAAGCGAGAATTATCGGATTGACAGGAAAATATTTTCCGACCGGTGCACATAAAGTAGGTGCGGCTTTCGGATGTCTTGTACCACGGCTTGTCAGCGGTGAGTTCGACCCTGACGTGCATAAAGCAGTATGGCCATCAACAGGAAATTATTGCAGAGGCGGTGCATTCGATTGTGCTTTGCTTGGCTGCACTCCCATTGCAATCCTTCCTCAGGAAATGTCAAAGGAAAGATTCGATTGGCTAAAAGAAATTGGCGCTGAAGTTATTGCAACTCCCGGATGCGAATCGAACGTAAAAGAAATATATGACAAATGCTGGGAATTAAAGGAAGACCCGAAGAATATTATTTTCAACCAGTTCGAAGAATTCGGAAATCCGATTTTCCATTATAACGTTACAGGTCCTGCATTTGAAGAAGTGTTCAGTGAAATTAAAAATGATAAAACAAGATTGTCAGCTTATATATCTGCGACAGGTTCCGCAGGAACAATCGCCGCAGGGGATTATCTTAAAAAATATTTTCCTCATATAAAAGTAATTGCGTCCGAAGCTCTGCAGTGTCCTACATTGTATATGAACGGTTTCGGCGGACACAGAATAGAAGGAATCGGAGATAAGCACGTTCCATGGGTGCATAACGTAAGAAACACAGAAGGAGTTGCCGCAATAGACGATGAAGATTGTATGAGAGTGCTGAGATTGTTTAATGAAAATTGCGGAAGAGAATATTTAGCATCAATCGGTATTGATAAAAAAGTTATTTCTAATCTCTCGTTGCTCGGTATTTCGGGAATCGGAAATCTTTTATCCGCCATCAAGACGGCTAAATATTTTGAAATGAACGAAGATGATATTATTTTTACGGTTTTCACTGATTCTGTTGAAATGTATAAATCAAGGCTTGACGAACTAAATCAGGAAAAAGGAAACTATCTGATTATGGATGCTGCAAAAGACCACGCGGCTTCGCTTGAGCACCAGTCGATAGATTTTTTCAAAGAGTTAACTTATTACGAACGCAAAGCAATTCATAATTTAAAATATTTTACCTGGGTCGAACAGCAGGGGAAAACTTATGAAGAAATTTTAGCACAATGGAATGATGATTACTGGACAGACCTTTTTGAAAACGAAGTAATATATTTTGATAAATTGATTGAAGAGTTTAATAGTTTGATTTGATAAAAATTTTCAGGGAAGAGATTTTAATTTAAATGACAACGATTACCGCTTTAATATTAGCTGCTGGTTATGGCACACGTATTGGTAAGCCAAAACTGATGCTTGAAAAAAACGGCGAGAGCTTTTTATCCATCATTTTAAAAAACCTGCAAGATTCTCTTGTTGATAAAATATGCTGCATTACAAATAAAGATAATACAGAATGGGTTAATACGAATTTTCCTGATCTTCAGACTATTATCAATGCGAATCCCGAAAATGGTATGCTCTCTTCTGTTTACCGCGGAGTTAATTTTAAACAATCGAATTCGGAAGGATATTTAATTATTCCCGTTGACCACCCATTCGTAAAAAAAGAAACTTACAATATTCTCGTGGAAAAGTTTCTCGAAAATCCCGAATCAATAATAAAACCATATTTCCAAAACAGCCATGGTCACCCGATAATAATTCCTCAATCCTTAATAAAAAATATTCCCGAATCGGGAATTAAAATCGGGTTGAAAGAAATTATTAAAAAATCAGGACTGAACCAAATTATCGTCGAAACTGATGATGAGGGTATTCTGAAAAATATTAATTATCCCGGTGATTTAATTTAATATATTTTTTTAATTGTACATTGTAAATACTTCTTTCTTTTTATATCTGTTTTTTATAAATTTAATTCAGAATATTTTAATAATATGAATATATATAATGATATTAAGGAAGCAATAGAAAAAAATGAACCGTCGTGGCTTGTTACCGTGACGAATGTAATCGGTTCAACTCCGGCTAAAATCGGAATGAAGATGATTGTTTATTCTGATGGAAAAATCAAAGGTACAGTCGGCGGAGGAGAAATTGAAAAAAGAATTATTGATAAAATTGTAGATATGAAACCGGTTGATGTTGACAAATGGTCTTATAATCTCGGAACTCATAACATCGAAGCCGAAGAAACAAATATGGAATGCGGCGGCACCCAGGAAGTGATTGTAGAGCCATTAACCACTGAAAATAATTTGTACATAATCGGAGGCGGACATTGTGGAATGGCATTGAGCACTCTTACCGCAAAGACGGGTTTTTTCGTTACAGTCATAGATAATCGCTCAGACTGGGCAAATAAAGAGAAGCACCCTTTAGCAAAAAATATAGTGTGTCCGGATTATAAAAATATTTGCGATAAAATGACATTTTCTGAAAATACATTTATAGTAATCATGACGCATGGTCACGCTCACGATGAGTACGCTCTCGAACAGGTTATTAATGAGAAGTATAAATTTGTGGGTATGATTGGCAGCAGCCGTAAAGTCAGTATTGTTTTCGAAAATCTGATGAAGAAAGGAATTTCAAAAGATAAAATACGGAATGTTTACTCGCCTGTAGGTCTTGATATAGGCGCAACTCATACACCGGAAGATATTGCCGTCAGCATAATGGCTCAATTAATTGCAGTTAAAAACAATAAGAGAGAAATTAAATTAAATTTAAATCCGTTGCTATCAACTTAAAATTTGAGATAAAATGAAGATATTAATTTTTGTGATATTAATTTTATCAAATCTGTATTCCTGTTCTAATTCCCGGAACCAGGTTTCTGAAAAACCGGATGGCTGGGTCTCCGTTCAATTGTTTTATGAATCCGGACCACTTCCGCCTCAATATCATTATGATTATTCAATTAGTATTAACAGGGATGGAATAGGAAATTTTGCCTGTAACCTTGGATATGATAAAAGTCTTCCCGCAATAATTTATAATTTCAAATTATCCGACGACACATTAGATATTTTCAATAAAGCGATTTTAGAAAGTAATGTGCTTACAACTAAATTTGAATCCATGCCTGAAAATATGCATCCAATCGGGGGTTCAATAAGTAAGGTAAGAATAATTTTACCGGGGCAAAAAGGAGATAGCCTTACGGACAGACCTCCGAAGGTTATTGAAACTCCGGAATTCCCGCTGGATAAATATAAACCGGTTTTAGACAAATTATATGATGCTATTAAAACGAGCGTGCCTAAAACAGTCTGGGATGATTATGAATTGAAGAGAAAGGATTTCGAAGCGAATTATAAGAATTAAGAAATAAAGAATAAAAAATAAAAAATAAATAAAAACAAAACATTTCAAACTTTAGAATCTGATAACTAATTCAAAAAATTGTCATTCCCGAATGCTCTTATCGGGAATCCCCTTGAGTTATGTTTTGTTATTCCCCTCGTTACATCGTTCCACCGCTGTAGCGAAGAATTACTTTATTTTATTTCCTGCTCTTATTTATTTTTTATTCTTTATTTTTTATAATCTGGTATTCCCCGCCTTTGATATCTAAAATGTCATAACCTTTTTCTTTTATCTGATTACGATATTCATCCGCCAGTTTAAAATCTTTATTTAATTTCGCTTCCTTACGTTTTTTTGCCAGTTCAACAATATCGGGTGGAATTGTAACATTAATTTCTAACGCCTCAACTTTATCAAGATCTAATCCGAATATTTTATCAAATTCCTCTGTAAGAAATAGTTTATCGGCAGGATTCAAATCTTCGGTTTTCAGAACATCCCACAAAACAGCAAGAGCTTCTGTTACGTTAAGGTCATCGTTTATGCAATCGAAAAATTCTCCTCTGTATTTATCAACCAATTCTTCATTATCTGGCTTATTATTTTTATCGGATTTTATTTCTGCAATCTTGGATTTCAGATTATTGTACCCGTTTCTTGCGGCATCGAGATTTTCAAAAGAAAATTTTATTTTTTTTCTGTAATGTGTCATCAGAAGAAAAAATCTGTAATCAAGCGGAGAATAACCTTTATCAATCAGAGTCTGTATTCTTAGAAACCCACCGGCCGATTTAGACATCTTCCCTTTTTCCTCGATTAAAAATTCACCGTGAAGCCAGTAATTTACGAACTTAACGCCGTAACAGGCTTCCGATTGTGCAATCTCGTTCGTATGATGTATCGGAATATGGTCAACTCCGCCGCAGTGTATATCAAAAGTTTTTCCGAGAAATTTGATGCTCATAGCAGAGCATTCGATGTGCCACCCGGGAAAACCTATACCCCACGGAGAATCCCACTCCATCTGCCTTTTCTGACCTTTCGGTGAAAATTTCCAGAGTGCAAAATCGGTTTTATGTTTTTTCTCATCAGAAAATTCTATTCTTCGTCCCTCTTCGAGACCTTCGATATCCAATCGCGCTAATTTACCGTAATCACTCAGTTTCAGTGTATCAAAATAAACACCGTCACTTGTTGTGTACGTATATCCTTTTGCTTCGAGGCATTTTACAAGGTCAATTTGTTCATTTATATAATCTGTTGCCTTGCAGTATATCGTGGGAGGTAAAATATTTAACTGTGCAATATCATTTTTAAATGCTTCGGTATAATATTCAGCTATCTCCCAGACGGTTTTACCTTCACGTGCCGAGCCTTTTTCCATTTTGTCTTCACCTTCGTCTTCATCGGATACAAGATGTCCCACATCAGTTATATTCATTACGTGATTTACTTTGTAATCATTGAAAAGCAAAACTCTTTTCAGAATATCTTCAAAAAAATACGAACGCAGATTCCCGATGTGCGCATAATTGTAAACCGTAGGTCCGCAGCAGTACATTTTGACAATTCCCGGTTCTATTGGTTCAAATACTTCTTTACTTCTTGATAAAGTGTTAAATAATGTCAATTTTTTCATAAATCAAATTAATTTTATTTGAATTTAAATAAAATGAAAAAAAGATTTATTTGCATCATTTCTAACTCAAATAAGATTCAAATTAGAATTGACTTTTTGTAAATATTATGGAACTTTTGCCAAGAGTACGGTATAAAAATAAATTTAACCCCTATCATTTATGGAAAACAAAACAAACTATTTACCAATAGCTGTGATTCTCGCTCTCGGCCTGGTCATTGCCGCTTTTGTCATGTCAAGTACATGGAAAAAAGTATCGAGAGGAAATGTAACAATTGCGGTTACAGGTTCTGCATCTAAAGATATAAAATCGGATTTAGGAATATGGGAAGGTTCATTTTCGAATGAATCGGCTGTTTTAACAGATGCCTATGCAAAGCTTCAGGCAAGTAATATCAAAGTTAAAGATTATCTTAAATCAAAAGGGTTTACGGAAGACAAAATCAAATTTTCTTCAATCACTACAACAGATTTGTATGAAGGAAAAAACACGAATGGATTCGGATATTCTAATCCAAATAGTTCTTCAAACGGAAAATTAATCGGTTACAGGTTATCGCAGGGGGTCTCGATTGAATCGAACGATGTTGATAAAATAGATTTACTTTCACGCGAAGCGACGGAATTAATCAACCAGGGAATAGAAATAAGTTCAAATCCTCCGAAATTTTTATATACAAAACTCGGAGATTTGAAAATTGAAATGATTGGTCTCGCTTCGCAGGATGCAAAAGTTCGTGCAGAACAAATTGCAAAAAGCACGGGAGATAAAGTCGGTGAAGTTCGTTCATCTAAAACAGGTGTTATGCAGGTCAACGCAAAGAACGATACACAAGTTTCGGATTATGGCGTGAACGATAATTCATCACTTGAAAAAACCATCACATCTGTGGTGAATATAAGTTTTTCGATAGAGTAACTTTTCAAATGTAGATAAATATAATTTCTCATTCCCAATCCCGGATTGGGAATGAGCTCTTTTATAATTTATTTTCTCTGTGTCTCTCAGTGAAACAAGTTTTTACTTTATCCCCAAATCCACAAACTCAAATTTATTCCCGTTAAATAATCCTTTATCACTTAATTTCAATGCAGGTATAACCAGCAACGCCATGAATGATAAAGTCATGAAAGGCGCATTCAATTTACTTCCGAGCTCTTTCGCGAGTTTATCTATTTCCGAATATTTTTCTGCAACAATATAAGCATCATCATTAGACATTATTCCTGCTACAGGCAAAGGCAGAATATCTATCTTTCCGTTATCAGCCACAGAAACTCCGCCTTTATGTTCTATAACAGCATTTACAGCATCGCATAAATCTTTATCATTTGTACCTACCGCTATTATGTTATGCGAATCATGTCCGACACTCGAAGCAATCGCACCTTTCTTCAAACCGAAATTTTTTATAAAAGCAATTGCAGGTGTTGAATCCGTATAACGATTTACTACAGTAAGTTTTAAAATATCATTTTCAATGTCAGGCAATATTGTTCCTTTGGATATTTTCGGTTGTAAATTAATTTCGTTTGTGATGAGCTGACCTTCATTCGCTTCCATAACCCTGATTTTTTCACCCGTAAATTTTATTTCAAAATCTATAATATTTTTTTTCTTAATCTTAAAATTATTAATCGTTTCTTCTTTCACGGAATTTATTAATGTTTTTCCGAATTCGGATACTAAAGTACCATTAATATAAGTTTTTAAAATACTCAACTTATCGAGGTTATCTACGATAATAAAATCTGCAAAATCTCCCATTTGTAGTAGTCCCACATCGAGATTGTAATGTTTAACGGCGTTTACACTTGCACAATCCAGAACATCAAATAAATCATATCCATATTTTAAGGAGCGTTTAACAATTTCATTAATATGACTTTCCACAAGATTATCAGGGTGTTTGTCATCACTGCAAAACATAACCTTATCGGGATATTCTTTAATTAATTGTTTTAGAGTCTCATAATTTTTCGCTGCGGAACCCTCACGGATTAAAATTTTCATTCCATATTTTAATTTTTCATAAGCTTCTTCAATCGTATAACATTCGTGGTCAGTCGAAATACCTGCCTCTATGTATGCTTTGGCTTGTTCTCCTGTCAGCCCCGGAGCATGACCGTCTATTGGTCTGTTGTGTTTCTTTGCAACTATAATTTTTTCCAAAACAATCGAGTCTTTGAAGAGTAGGCCGGGGTAATTCATCATTTCACTTAAATAATGTAATCCGTCTTCTGTGAAAAGTTTTTCAATATCATCTGCCGTGATTTTTGCACCTGCAGTTTCAAAATCAGTTGCGGGAACGCAAGAAGGTGCTCCGAAATAAAATTTGAAAGGAACCTTTTTTCCGTTTTCAATCATAAACCTGATACCTTTTAAGCCAAGCACATTTGCAATCTCGTGCGGGTCGGAAACTGTTGCAACTGTTCCGTGAGTTACTGCGAGTCTGGCAAATTCAGAAGGAATAAGCATAGAACTTTCAACATGAATATGTGAATCCACAAATCCGGGTAAAATGTAATTTATGTATTTAAAATTATCTTCGTAAATATTAATGATAACATCATTTACGACTTCTATCGTACCCGGATAAATTTTCTTTTTTATGGGGTCGACTATATTACCTGAAATTATTAGTTCATTCATATTATTGTTATGTTTTACATTATTTTTAAACTCTTTAAAATATCAATTGTTATTTCCTTTGCTTTCAATCCATTTACTTCGCCATACTTTGCTTCGACGTTAGTTGCGAAAACATATAAATTATCTCCAAGTGAAACAGCACCTACAAACCACCCCTGCGAAAAGTTATTTGTTGAATCTGAACCAGAACCTGTTTTTCCACTGAAAGTATATACATTGTTTTTTTCCAACACAAGTATATCTTTTACAATGTTAACCGTCCTATTTTCAAAAGGTAATTTATCAGTATAAAGTTTCTTCAAAAATTCCACCTTCTCATTTGCAGAAATTTGTATTGAGCTCATTAGCCAGAATTTATCTATTCCTCCCGATATATCCTCATTTCCATATCCAATTTTTTGAATATACTCTTTCATTCTTTCTTCTCCGATACGTCTCGCAATTTCTCTATAATACCAGACAACAGAATTTGCAATTGCGGTTTTTAAAGTATGGTCACGGTTCCAGCTTTCGATTTGATATTTTGTACTGTCCCATTTCAGCGTAAAATTTTCATCAGTAATCACTCCGGTTTCAATGCCAATCAGGGAATTTGGAATCTTAAATGTGGAACAGGGAGAAAGTCTCTTGGCACATTGTACGCTATTATATCTTATATAATATTTGTTGTTGAAATCATATAAAACGAAACACCCCTTATAATTATTAAAATATTTGCTGAAATCGGTTTCGTAATCCTGCTTTTTAGCGCATCCAACAAAAATTACAAATATTATAAATAATAATTTTATCTTCATAATTATAATTTAATGATGATGCATCATATGTTCGTTCTGATTTTTATCTCCGAGTTTCGGGCTGATATATGGTATTCCTAAATTTAGTCCTCGTAATATAAATAATATTGCAAGTAATACAGCGAGGTAAGGAATTATTTTTGTTAATCTCTGCCTAATCTTAATGTTGATAAAATTTCCGGCGATTGAGGCTGTGAGCATAACAGGCACAGTTCCAAGCCCGAATAAAGCCATATAAAAAACTCCGTTCAATACATCGTTAGTTGCAAGTGCTCCTGCTAATCCAATGTAAACAAATCCGCACGGTAATATTCCGTTTATTATACCGATTAAAAGTAATGATATAATAGATTTATTTTTAAAAAGTTTTCCGAACGCGCTTTTTAATTTCATTGTGAATTTGCCAAATGGAAATCCTGTGGCTAAATAATTTTTAAATTTTGACGGCATAAAAACACCCGCTAAAATAATAACTCCTGCCAGTATAGAAGTCCATTCCTGAAATCCGACCAAACTTAAATTTTTTCCAATTAATCCGAATATTGCTCCGAAACAGGAATATGTTATAACCCTTCCGAGATTATAAACGATTCTTCCGATATAAAAAGAAATGTTTTTATATGAACCGAAAGGCAACGCAATTGCAATCGGTCCGCACATTCCGATGCAATGTAAACTTCCGAACAAACCGATTACAAAACCTGTCCATATTTCCGGCATATTATTTTGAATTTAAATTTTTATAAATTAAATAAATATATGTCTTATTTAAATGACAATTTATAAAAATTATAAAATTATAAATAGATTTTGTATCCACAGGTTGAAGATTCCGATTTATCGGGACTTTAGCCTGCGTTGATTTAATCGCAACCTAAAGGTTGCGGCTACGATTTATATGACTTCTTATAATAATTCAACAGGCTAAACAAAATAATAAACTCAGATATCACGTATCTGCTTGCGAATATACCGTGTATGAAATATAAGTGTTTTGTCCAGAACAGATTATCGGGCAGGGCAAGAAATAAATATCCGAAAATAAATATCGCAATAAATAAATATTTTTTATCGCGTCTTAGTTCGGGTAATATTTCCATAATAATAAACACAACCGGAAGCAGCCAGATTAGATTCATCAACCATGTATAAGGACTTGCAAGCAAAATAATAATTAAAATTATTTGCCAGAAAATAAAATCGTTTTTATTATTAAGTTCTTTGATATACTTTTTGTAAAAAAAAGCAATTAAAATAAAGAAGATTAAAAATACAAAAATAGAAAAAACCGAATTGGAAATTTTCACGGGAAGTTTTTCCAGACCAACTTCAAAAAAACGAATAAATGATGCTTTAGAATTAAAACTTATCGATTCAGTGACATACATTCTATTCTGAATAATGGAAACCGATGTCGGGCTCATCGGAAAATATGCCTGTAACACCCATACAGGTATTTGCATTTCTTTTGTTCCGCTGCTGCCGTATTTAGCTATTCTCGGTGCTTCTTTGAAAACATAATTATAAGTATTGTCGAATCCGTTTAATAACAAAGTTAAAATTACAATTAATATTATTCCGCTTAAATATCCATATAGTATTTTAAATTGTTTTCTAAGAATTAGAAAAGGTATAATTAATAGTGTGTATAGTTTAAATAATGATGCTATTCCCCATAAAAATCCTGTCCAAAATTCATTTTTTCCTTTTGAATAAATAAATAACCCGAGAAGTAAGAACAAAAGTGTAACACAATCAATCTGTCCTCTCTCGAGAAGGGCTGTGAAAGGAAAAAAATTAAAACATAATATTCCGGAAATTAATATTTTGTTTATATCTTTGTGATAATTGAAAATTTTTAATAATAAAATATAGCATAGTATAAAACACATTAAATTAAAAAAATTCCAGACAAATTTCGCATCTATATATTTTAAATGAGCGAGAGGCTGAAATAAATTCGCAACGAGCGGAGGATAAAGAAATCTGCTGTGTTTAAATGTTCCAAGCCCATCCCATAAATTCCAATCTGTAGAAATATGATTTACGTATGGAGATAGATTATGATTTAAAACATTGCCTGCGGCATAATATGCAGTGAAATCCATCTGCAGACTTTGATTTGAAAATAAGACTACGTTGTTCACTATGTTCAAAAGCGAAACAAGGAAAAGAAGAGTTAATATTGTTTTTAATAATATATTTTTGTAGTTGTAGTTCAATTTACATTGTAGAAATTGTTTACTTTACAAATTTTATTTTTCTCATCGCTACAAAGCACATTTTTAAAAGTCTTATTCCATCTCGGAATCTGTTTATGTTGGTTTCTCCGTAAACCCTTTCACCGTAACGAATTGGAATTTCAGTAATATTTAAATTTAATTTAGCGGCACCGAAAAGTAAATCAAAATCACCGAAAGGGTCGAAATCTCCGAAATATTTTCTGTTAGCGATTATTTTTTCATAATCAGATTTAAAAAGTGCTTTCGTACCACAGAGTGTATCGGTTATTCGCTGACCAAGAAGCCAGCTGAACATTTTACTGAAAAAAATATTTCCGAATTTATTGAGCCGGCGCATAGCTTTTTCTTTCATCTGGTAAACGAGTCTTGTTCCGTTTATAAACTCACCATTTCTGTATTTTAACGCATTATAAAATTTAGTAAGGTCTTCGGGAGCAACGGTCATATCCGCATCGAGTATTATCAAAATATCGCCGTTAGCATTTTCGAATCCTTTCCGGACAGCATCGCCCTTACCTTTGCCTTCCTGCTTAAATAGTTTTATATCTTTTTCGGGATTTTTTATTATTGCCTCTTCAATTTTTTTGTAGGTGTTATCTGTGGAATTTCCTTCAACAAAAATTATTTCTGTGTAGCTACCTATTTCCGGAATCCTTGATAATATTTTTTCAATGTTGCCTTCTTCGTTACGGCATGGTATTAAAACTGTTGTGGAAAAATCTTTAACGGCTTTTTGTTCAATCGGTTCATAATTTGCAACCACATAACCTGCTATGCATAATCTCCTGAACACAGGCAGCTTCGCTACGAATGCATTAAAGAATGAGGATAGAAAAGGAATATACTTCGGAATAAGCAGCAGTGAACCTGATTTGATTACATTAAATGAAGAAAGAGAAAGTAAATTTTTTATTTCATCTATATATAACCAGTTCATCACACCTTCCTTCATTTTCAAATGCATAATTTCTCCAAATCTCAAAATGGGATTCCAGAAGTAATTGTGATATGTAACTATGATTTTTGTTTTCGAATGAGAAATCAGTTGCATTTTTTCAAAAACATTCTGAATGTCAGTCAATGTTCCGATTAAATCGGATATAATTATGTAATCAAATTTCTTATTTCCGGAAACAAGCGTGTCCAATGGATTTCCGGATTCTATATCGCTGTTAATAAAATTAGTTCCGGGATATTTCTTTTGCCCGGAATCGATAAGATGACGGTTGATTTCAATTCCAAAACATTCGGATGAATTTAATTGCGAAATTGTATCGCCTTCACCACAACCGATTTCGATGATTCGGGAATTTGCAGGAATTATGAATTTAAATAAATCGGTGAGAGATTGATGATAATAATAGTTTTTTTTTCGCCAACGAATCTTTTGTTCTGCTATAATTTTTGAAGTATCAATATTATTATTCTCTGAAGTCAAAATTATTATTTATATAATAAATAAAATTCACCGGTCCAAACAACGATTAAGAACAAACTAAAACATACCCCTATAATTTTCTTTGGAATATTTAATTCCCTGAATATAGTTCTGTATTCACTTATAAGTTTAATCGTTCCTATAACGAAGAAGGGGATTAAGACATAATGATAACGTGCTAAAGCTACAAATATAAAAAATGTCAGCATCCAGGTAAATATAAACCCGTAAATAAAAAATCTTTTTTTCTTTAAAGCGAGCAAACCCCATATTCCAAACAACATTATAATCATATACGGGATATTGAACAACGCAATCCAGAATGGATTAATAGACTTGTAAACTTCCGTCGATGTTTTACCTGTAGAATCGGCTTTTGTAAAATAAAGTAAAATCAATCTCTCGCTTGAAAAGAGATAACCTAATTTTTTTATTCCGGTGACTAAAAATTTATGCGGATTGTGAATTGCATAATCCAGTCCTAATATGTAAAATTCCCGGTCCCTTGTTGCTTCATCTTCGATTTTAAACAGAGGATTCGAATCTTCAATTTTATAATACCACGTTCCTGTTGCATCCGGATTGCTTCCTGACCAGAACGTAAATCCGCCCTGCGTTGCAATCGTAAAAGTATTCATAGTTATCTTATTCCTGACGAGCCAGGGAAGTATTACTATGACGGCACCCAGAACAAACAAAAATGTATATTGAATAACTCTTTTAATTCTCTTTTGTTTAAAGCCCTCAAATAATTTTCTTCTATTAATAAAAAGAAATAGCGGTAGCAAAGCCAGAGATATTGAAAACGAAGACCTTACAAGAACTGCATACCCCCAGACCAGACCGATGAAAAATATTTTTGAATCAATATTTTCTCTCAAGCAATAATACAAAAGAATACAGGCGAGTAATCCAAATAACGGTTCAGTTAGTATCGTCTGTGAAAAAATAAGATTTGAAGGAAGGAACGTAAATATCGCAAGCGAAACTATAGACCATTTCACTTTAAAAAATTCAAGCGATATTAAGAAAAATAAAAAACCTGTAAAGACTTCCAGTATCGATTGAATTAAACGAACCCATAAGTCGCTTGCACCAAATATTTTATAAATAGCCGCGACGAACAATGGATACCCGCAGGAAAGCGTGGCTGTGGGTTTTCCTTCGAATGAGTACTCGCCGAGTTTAATAATGTTTTTTGCAATCGAATCATAAACCATGCTGTCGGAACGAATATCTGCCGATAAAGCAAATACAAAAATTATTTTTAAAATTAACGCAAATGTTAATATTAAAAATACTATTTTTTTTTCTTTGCCCGGTATTTCTTTAAAAGTAGACAATATTAGTTAATTAATTAAATTTTTTCAGCAATTACAATCACTCCGGTTCCTTCTTTGTTTTCGGTACTTACATCGAGCCACATTAATATCAGTGTCAGCCATAACGTAAAGAAATAATAGAATGGAAGAATTAAGATTAAAAGTTTTAATTTCCCTACCATTAAAATCGGATATTTTATTCCTAATCTCCAGGATATGGTGCCATATTTTCCGTAAGAGTATTTGAAGTCTGTGACCTTTAATCCTGCTCTTTCCAGTTTTTCAGTAATATCTTTTTTAGAATATCCTACTCTTGCGTGTTCTTCAATAAAACTTTCATCATCATCTTCGTGAGCATCGCTCCCGCCTAAGTCTGAAGGCGTATTGACGAGAAGTTTTCCGCCTTTTTTCAGTGCATTAGAAAAATTCTTAAATACAATTTCGTCTTCTACAATATGTTCCATTACATCGACTGATAATATAAAATCAAACCTGTCTTCGTAGTCTATTTTTGTCAAATCTGCAATCTCGAATGTTGCTCTGTCTATTTTACATTTCGAAAAAAAATATTTACAATCTTCTACCTGTTCGTCTTTTACATCAACAGCAAAAATATCCGATTTCGGATAATACTTTGACATGAAATATGAATACTGTCCGTATCCCATTCCAGCATCGAAAATCTTTAAGTTATCATTCCGTTTGAATAAATTTCGCACTTCCTTTCTTACATGCCATGCTCTTAGAAACAATATGTCAAGAATCATATAAAATATTTTTCTCAGCAATGTATTCCTTGCAACAAGGTTTCCGAATATTTTTTTTATTGGGTCGTATTTCATTTAGCTAATTATAATTTGATTTTAAACACACATATATAACCTCATTCCCAATCCCCGATTGGGAATGCAGCAGGTTCATGTATTACTCACCAGCTTTTCTATATTTTCCACAAACGTTTCCCAGCTATATTTTAATTTTTCAACCTTAATGTTACCTGAAAATTTCTCTTCAAGGTTATCATTATAAAATCTCAAAACTGCATCAGTAATTGATTCTGAATTCCTTGGTTTAATTAATATTCCTGTCTTATCATTTACAATTACTTCTGATAAACCTCCGACGTCCGTTGCAATAACCGGTTTATCATAAAAATATGCAATCTGTATAATTCCGCTTTGAGTCGCATCGGTGTAAGGAAGCACGAGACAATCGCAGGCGGAGAAAAAATATTTTACTTTATCATCGGGCATAAAATCGGAAAGCAGGTAAACATCATTTTCAAGTCCCGATGATTTTATCTTTTCTCTATATGGCTTATCATCATCATAAAACTCCCCGGCAATAATTAATTTTATCTTTTTATTTTTAAGAATCTCGGGCAAAGCGTCGAGCAAATACATCAATCCCTTGTATTTCCTTATAAACCCGAAAAATAAAATTACCTTCTCGTTAGCAAGATTAATATCATAATTCTTATTAATAAATTCACGTGCTGCATCTTTATCTACCTTTTCTCCGAAAATATTATACAAAGGATGCGGAGATAAAATGTAAGGTTTATTTTTCTTATTATATATTTTTAAATCACTTTCAACTGTTTTCGATTGAACAAGGAAAAAAGTAACAGTTGAAAAAACCATTTTTGTAAAAAACCTGTCGCCGAATCTTTTTTCGTGCGGAATCACGTTATCGCAGATAAAAAGAACTTTAGTCTTCGCGAATAATTTCACTAAAAACGATATCGTAAAAAAACACGGAGCAAAAAAAGGTATCCAGTATTTGTAAATCAGTAAATCCGGTTTTTCTTTTCTGATTCTAAATGCTGAAAAAATCCAGTTGAAAGGATTTATCGAATCGATTGCAACTATATTTTTCCCTTCCGGAATTTTGTAAGCCGGTTCGCCCGTTTCAAACTGAGTTTTTCCCGGAAACAAAAATTCAGGATATTGCCTTTTGAATGAAAATATTTTGACATCGTGATTTACAGAAAGAAATTTATACAGGATAGAATTATACTGGGCAATTCCACCTCTCATCGGATATGCCGTACCGATTATAACAATTTTCATCCTTCTTTGCCAATTAATTTTATAGCAGCTTTATATATATCTTCGGGATACAAAAAATCCATACATTGATATTCCCCATTAATACATTTCGGTCTGAAGTAACACTTGCATTCTTTCCTCGGTTGTACGATTTCGCCGTTTCCGTAAAGCTCGAATTCCAGAGGGTTAAAAATATTATTCATCAAAACAAGTTTTTTATTCAATCCTATTGCAATGTGCATGGTCATTGTTACCTGCGTTATTATCAAATCACACTTGTTTACAAGGTTCAAAAATGATTTAATAGGAAAGAAGCCGAAATATTTTGCTTTGGAATTATCAGCGAAAAATTTATTTTTCTTATCCTCCTGCTGACCGCCGAGCAGTATTACTTCGAATCCCGAATCAACCAGCCTTTTTATTAATTCAATCCAGTAATCATCTTTCCAGAGTCGCGATGTCCAGCGGCTGCCGCATCCCGTATTTAAGCCAATCACCTTTTTTATAGAATTTATTTCCGCATTTACATCGTGATTTTCATCCAATTCCATTATATATTTCTCGCCATTGAACTCGTAACCGCACAATTCGAAGATTTCCGAGATATAATTTTTTTTATTAGCTATTGAGATATTATCAAATGTTCCGGTTAAATATTTATGTTCAGCCAGTATGTTAGCAGGATAACAAACTCCTTCATTTAAAATAAAACCGAACTTCTTTTTCGATTTAAGAGAATTCATCAAGGCAACTGCTTCCCTGTCCTTGTCCAGATTTACAATAACATCAAATTCAATTTCTTTTAAATAAATTACATTTTGCAAATTGAATTCCAGAACCTCATCTACGGAAACTTCAGAACTGACAGGCAATAGATCTGTAGAATATGTCAGCCAATAAATCTTCGAGCGGGGGTATTCCTTTTTCAAAGGATACAGCAAAGGTGTGGTTCTTATTACATCTCCCGCTGCAGCTAATTTTATTATTAAAATTTTTGAATCAAATTTATCATAATAATTGCATTTCGGGCAGATTACATTGTATTCTTTGTTCGGTTTACAGGGAATATCACCCCTGAAATGCCTGCAGTCAAATTTAATTTCGTTTATATGAATCATAAAAAAAATTTTATAAATATAGAATTATTAGCTATTAAAAGTAATTCATTAATTAGATACGATTTGTTTACAATCAGGTAATAAAACATTATTATATTATTATTGTTATAATTATTAATCAAAACTTGAATAATTAAAAGGATTTTTTTATCTTAATACAAAAGGAGTTATAATAAAAGTGAAAACTTTAAAAAACCTTTTAGGTGACAGAAGGTTATTATTCGCAAGAAAAGGTATGACCGTCTTCGATGTATCGAAGTTTATGGATTTGCATAATGTTGGTGCCGTACCCATTCTTGATAAAGAAGGCAAATTAAAGGGAATTTTTTCCGAGAGGGATTTAATGAGACGATGCATTGCAAAGGAACTTGATTTGAAAACCACTTTAGTGGAAGAAGTTATGACGAAAGAAGTAATTGTAATCGAATCTCAGGATACACCTGAATATTGCATGCAGATTCTAAAACAAGAAAAAATAAGACACATCCCCGTAATCGAAGAAACAAGGCTTATAGGGGTAATTTCCATCGAAGATTTGTTGCTGTACGATATGCAATTAAAAGAAGAAAAGATTGAAATGCTGAATTCATACATTCAGTATTACGGTTAATTATTTTTATAAAAATTATAAATGACCCGTAAAATATTATTAATATCTAAAGATGAAAAATTCATAAGTTTCGTGGAAATATCCGCTTTAACACTTTCCAAATTAAATCACCAGGTAGATTTGATTCGAAAGTTCGACATAAATGTAGACCTCGCAATTATAGATTTTGATGCAATCGATAGCCTGGAAGTCGTAAAACTTTTTCGTAATGATGAAATTATCCGAAACAAGAAAATTATAGGTGTCTATACTTCGGATAATAATATTAACAGGAATGAAATATTTGAAACCGGTTGTGATAGTTTAATGTCTAAATCTGAATTTGAGAAAGCCTGTAATAATATTCTGATGTTTTAAAAAATATGTTCCGCCAGAGGAATAAATATAACAGCAGTACTGGCGAAACATAAATTCTTCTCCTAAAAGCCTGCATTGAGAACACATTAAGATTCATAATAATTGCATTTATCTTTTAATGTGACAAATTTTATTCTCTCCAGCTTAAATAATATTTTTCATCGTTCATTTCTTTTGCCCAGTTGGTTAATTTAACAGGCTTGAATGTATCCATCATAACTGCCGTTTCAATTGTTTCCTTTTTCCCGATTGCAGCTTCAACCATTCCCGGATGCGGTCCGTGCGGGATTCCCGAGGGGTGAAGACTGATAGAGCCGACTTCAATTCCTTTTCTGCTGAAGAAATTCCCGTCAACATAATAAAGCATTTCATCACAATCCACGTTACTGTGATGATAAGGAACAGGAATAGATAAAGGATGATAATCGAGCATTCTCGAAACGAATGAACAAATTACAAATCCGTCTCCTTCAAAAGTCTGATGCACGGGAGGCGGCTGATGAATCTTCCCTGTAATAGGCATGAAATCTTTAATATTAAATATCCACGGAAAATAAAAACCGTCCCAGCCAACAACATCAAAAGGATGGAAACTGTAATGGACAGAATATACTTTATCGGACTTTTTAATATTGATAATAAAATCTCCCTGCTCATTAAATGTTTTCAGTTCAAGAGGAATTCTGATATCCCTTTCGCAATAAGGTGAATGTTCGAGCAGTTGGCCGAATTCATTTCTGTATCTACGCGGAGTCCTCACAGGACCTCTTGATTCAAAAATCAAAAATCTTGGCTCGGTTTTATGAATCAGTCGGAACATTGTATTTCGAGGCAAAATAATATAATCACCTTCGTGAAAATTCATATAGCCCAAATTTGTCTGAAGCTCGCCTTCACCCTCATGAACAAATATAACCTCATCACAGGAAGCATTTTTGTAAAAATTTTTCATTTGTTCTTTCGGTCTGCAGATGCTCAGTTTCACGTCATCGTTATACAATATCACTTTTCTGCCGAAAATAAAATCCGAATGTAAACCGCTTGCTTTAGTTTTAAAATGATATGGTCTCAGCGGAGCTTCATCCCACACATCTGTTATTATTGTTTCAACTTTTAAATCTTCACTGTCAATCTGAGATGGCGGATTAATGTGATAAACATTCGAAAGTATACTGTCAAAACCGAGTGTGGAAATTAATTCTTCTTTATATAATTTTCCACCTGCGTCACGGAACTGCGTGTGACGCTTTTGAGGTATTTCACCGAGGTGATGATAAAACATATTGTTTAAATTTTATTTTATAAAATCTATTCATTAATGCAGTAAACACAATATCTTAAACAAGTTATAAAAAAACATCGTTCCAAAAAAGTCTTTTGGAACGATGCGATTTATTAAATTATTAAATTATTTTTTTACATCATTTCGAGGAACATCTCCGCATCTTTTGCTGCCATGCATCCGGTTCCGGCAGCCGTAACTGCCTGCCTGTAATATTTGTCCTGTGCATCACCGCACGCGAAGACACCGGGAATATTTGTTTTCATGGATGACTTTTCGGTAATCAGATATCCCGTTTCATCCATATCGAGAATTCCTTTGAAAATTTTTGTGTTTGGTTCATGTCCGATCGCAATGAATAATCCCTCGCAGGAATGTTCAATTAATTCGCCTGTTTTTACATTTTTTAATCTAACACCGGTCACTGTTTTTCTCCCTGCTTCATTTTTTCCGATAACTTCATCCACAACAGTGTTCAACATCATTTTTATTTTATCATGTTTCTTTACACGGTCGAGCATTATACTAGAAGCTCTGAATACTTCTCTTCTGTGAATAAGTAACACTTCAGAACATATATGAGCAAGGTAATTTGCTTCTTCCATCGCAGTATCACCGCCGCCGACCACAACAACTTTCTGATTCCTGAAAAAGAATCCATCGCATGTCGCACAGGCTGAAACTCCCGCTCCCATATATTCTTTTTCCGAGGCAAGCCCGAGATATCTTGCCGAGGCACCCGTAGCAACTATAACCGTATCAGATGTATATTTTGTACCATCATCCGAATATAGTTCGAAAGGTTTTTTTGAAAAATCTATTTTCTCAATGGTTTTATAATATGTAGTTGTTCCGAATCTTTGAACCTGTTTCCGCATAATATCCATTAAAGTCGGACCCGCGATTCCATGCTCAAATCCGGGGTAATTTTCTATGTCTGTAGTTATCATGAGTTGCCCTCCGGGCTGCGTCCCTTCAAATAAAACCGGATTTAAATTTGCACGTGCAGTATATAAAGCCGCTGTAAATCCTGCCGGACCTGAACCTATAATTAGTACTTTAGAATGATTTTGCATTTCCGCCATATTTATTTTTCCTTAAATTAATTAAAAATATTTATTATTCTATCTTCCTTAATTTTTCTTTGATAGTATCGTTATTGGGATTCAGTTCAAGAGACTTCATCCAGTATTTCTTTGCATTCAAATCATCCTTCAATGCAAAGTACACATCACCGAGATGTTCGAGTAGTACAGCACTTGAACCGTTTATAGATACAGCTTTCTCGATATATACTTTTGCTGAATCATAATTTCCAAGCATATAAAATATCCATCCGTATGTATCAAGATAGGAAGGATTCATAGGTTCTTTTTCGACGGTAATCTCAGACATTTTTTTAGCTTTCTTTAAATCTTCGTCTCTCACACTCAGGTCATAAGCGTAGTTATTTAATATCAAAATATTATTCGGGTCTATCATTAATGCTTTTTCATAAGTTTCATCAGACTCTCTGTATTTATGCTGTGAATGGTATGCCATAGCAAGAGTCGACAAAACAGAAATATCGTTAGGAGACAATTTCAGTGCTTTTTCGAAAAACTCTATAGACTTATCCTCAGAACCCGCTCTTTGTAAAGTGATTCCGTAAAAATAAAACAACCTAAAATCATCATTATATTTTTCAAGACCTTTTTCAAAAATAGATTTAGCAACATCGTTTTTTCCCAAACTGAAATAAGATAAACCGATTTGTACATAAGCCTCTATCGTTGTATCCGCAAATTCCCTTGCCTTATTAAAATTTATTTCTGCGGCGGCATTATCTTTATTGTTTAAATCCAGTTGCCCGAGGTACATATAAGGCTGCCATTTTTCCGGATATAAATTATTTAGGTAAATAAATATATTTTTAGCGATAGCTGTCGCTGAATTATCCTGTGATATCAGTGCAAAATAAAGTTCTCCTATCTGAAGTTTATCTTCATAAGATAAATTTCCCTTGCCTGAAATTTTTTCGAATTCTTCAAACCCTTTTTTTGCTTCGTTGTTTTTAAAATATATTTTAGCAAGTTCGGTTTGTATATTTTTGTTTCCCGGGTTTACCGCATATAATTTCTCAAATATTTTCTTGGCGTCTTCATTACGATTCTGTTTGGCATAAAGTGCCGCTAACTGTTCGAGGTATAATGTGTTGTAAGGGTCTAACTGTAAAGCATATTCAAGCACCTTGATGCAATTATCATAGTCTTTGAAATTGTAATATATATCGTACATTCTTTTCAGTATTTCAAAATCAAACCCTACCTTATCTGTAATTTTTTCATAAATCACAATTGCTTTAGACGGCTGTTTCAATTCCTGGTAAATCCTGGCAAGTGCAAAAAGAGCAAATATATAATTTGAATCGACGTCCAGAATTTTTTCATATATTTCCGAGGCTTTATCGAGTTTGTTCAAAGTAAAATATATTTTCGCTTTCTGGTCGAGATAATCGGTTTCATTTGAATCCAGTATCAGGGCATTATTAATTTGTAATAACGCATCCTGGTATTTACCGAGGTTATAATATGCATTTGAAATCGCAGAATAAATTCCCGGGGACTTATCGTATTTAAGTGCATAATTGTAAAATTGAATTGACGTGGTGTAATCACCTTTTAATTCCGCGGATTTACCTTCGATAAAATTAGAAAGCGCCTCATCTTTTACGGTTTTATTTTCGTTCAGATTAATCTGTGCCGGTAAATCGGAACAGGCTAACAGAAATAATAATAAAAATATTTTATTTAAAGAGTATGTCACAATCAAAAATAAAATTATATGTTATAACTATAAAGACAAAAAGAGAACTAATCCATATAAAAAACAATATTTATATTTAAAAGTTAATAGGATTAACCGGATTTTTAAACTTAATTTTAGAGTTACAAATATTATATATTAATTTTATATTATAAAGTTTTTCACTATCGCTTTTTTATAATTATTTTTATGAATTTCGAATCTTATCTTTTTATAGTTCTTGCATCAGGAGCAGTTTTTACAGGAATTATGATGATTACAAGAAAAAATCCTGTAATGAGTGTCATATATTTAATAATTAATTTTTTCTGTGTATCCGGGATTTACCTTTTGTTGAAAGCACAGTTTATTGCCATTATACAGGTATTGGTTTATATGGGTGCCATAATGGTTTTGTTCCTTTTCGTAATAATGCTTCTGAATCTGAAGGAAGAAAAGAAACTTAGTGATAATTTCGGGTATAAAAAAATAACGGCTTTACTTTTATGCATTACCCTGATGTCTCTCCTCGGATTAACGTTCTATTTCGGGTTTGATAAGAGATATAATGAAATGAGTTTAAAAGCAGAACAAATTGGTGTTGCAGAATATTTAGGTAAAGAGTTATTTACAACATATTCGTTTCCCGTAATCATAGCCGGGTTGATATTACTTGCCGCAATCATCGGTGCTGTCGTACTTGCAAAAAAGAAATTCGAGTAATATTTTTTTTCCCCCTCTCCCAATCCCTCCTGAACCTTAACCTGATGAATATCAGGTTTGTTTCAGGATTGAAAAGAAAAATTATATCATATCAAACCTACCCTCTTTCCCAATCCCCGATTGGGAAAGCAAAAGTTATATAATCTCAAAACCCGTATATTTTCTCAATGCTGCAGGTACAATTATATTTCCCTCTTTTGTCTGATTGGCTTCCAGCAAAGCGACCATTAGTCGCGAGGTCGCAAGTCCCGAGCCGTTTAATAAATGTACGAGTTCGGTTTTTGTTTTACCGCCTTCGAGTATACGCTTAAATCTTATCATTGCTCTTCTCGACTGGAAATCAGTACAGTTACTTACCGATGAAGCTTCCAGCCATTTGTTTTCCGCATACGACCATACCTCTATATCATAACATTTACTCGCAGAAAATCCTATATCGCCCGTGCAGAGTTCGATTACCCTGTAATGAACTTTTAGTCCTTCAAGAATCCTGCAGGCATCTGCAAGCATTTTTTCCATTTCATAATAGGAATTTTCGGGCAAACAGATATTAATTAATTCTACTTTATTAAACTGATGAACGCGTAAAAAGCCTTTTGTATCTTTACCATAACTTCCGGCTTCGCGCCTGAAGCAATTTGTAAAACCGCAATATTTAATGGGTAAATCTTCCTGCTTTAATATTTCATCACGATGAATATTTATTATCGGTACCTCTGCTGTAGGTATTGCAAATAAATCATCAAGGTCAACATGATACATATCTTCTTCAAATTTAGGCACTTTCTCTGCCGCTTCCATCGATGCACGGTTTACCAGAACAGGCGTCAGTACCTCACAGTACCCGTTTTGAATATGTGTGTCAAGCATATAATTTATCAAAGCTCTTTCAATTGTGGCTCCTTTGCCTTTATATAAAGGAAATCCGCTGCCTGTAATTTTTGCACCGCGCTCAAAATCGAGTATGTCGAATTTTTTCGAAAGTTCGATGTGGTCTTTTACTTTAAAATCAAATATTTTTTTCTCGCCCGAGATTTTCACCTGCACATTATCATCAGCCGTTTTTCCGAACGGTACGTTATCAGCCGGCAGTGCAGGAATGTAATATAATTCATTTTTTATTTCATCATCGATTTTTTTTAACTCTTCATCAAGCGTTTTTATATCATCCGAAACTTTTTTCATCTCTGAAATTTTTTCAGCGGCATTTTCCTTTTTCTTTTTCATAGCACCGATTTCATCGGAAACCTTGTTCCGAATCTCCTTCAATGTTTCGGCTTTTTTTATGACTTCAAGACGTTTCTTATCAATTTCAAGAACTTTTAAAATTACTTTGTCGTCCTCATTCCTTAATTTCAGTTTATCCCTTACGTAATCGGGATTCTCGCGTATCAATTTAATATCTAACATACTTAGTTTGTAAAGTTATAAAGTTTGTAAAGTTATAAAGTTTGTAAAGTTTTTATTGCTCTTAAGCTCTTAATTTAACATTTAACATTGCTCTTTAAAAGCCCAGTTGATATTTAAAAAGACGCAGACCTTCGAGAGTATCCATCGGCTTGAATCCCAGTTCAGTTTCAGCTTTATAAGTTATCAATCCTGAATTTAATGGGCGCAAAGCAGGTTGATTAAGATCTTTAGTCTTAATTTTCCTTACTAAGGTTTTGTTGAAATTAAATACATCGCACAAAATCATAGCAAAATCAAAGCGCGATATTATATCGGCACCTGTAATATTATAAATTCCCCTGGCATCTCTTTCCAGTGCTTTCAGTGTTCCATAAGCAAGGTCGTCAACCATAGTACTGTTGCCAATCATATCATCCACAATATTAATCGGAGTATTATTTCTTAAATTATTTACCATCCATAATGCAAAATTGGATTTAACTTTGATGCCCACTCCAAAAAGCACCATAGTTCTGATTATAATTGAGTCAACGCCGCTGATTATCAAAGCATTTTCGCTTGCAAGTTTTGACCTGCCGTAAAACGAAATCGGATGGGGAATAGAATCTTCTTTATATGGACCGTTTTTTCCGTCGAATATATAATCAGTTGAATAATGTATAATTTTCAGGTTATTAGGTCGCGCAGATATAATAAGATTTTTTATTGCATCTACGTTCAGCCTCCAGCACTGTTCCCGTTCTGTTTCACATTTATCAACATCTGTAAAAGCAGCACAATTTAAAATTACATCAGGTGAATATTTATTTACTGTTTTTTTTACTTCCTCTTTATTCGTTATATCCATTTTTATATAATCCAGACCTATATCGAGAAATGGAGCGTCTTCTACAGAACTTTGTAATAAATCGAAATCAGATTCACGTTTGAACAATGATGTAATCGCCTGTCCCAGCAGACCATTCGCACCGGTTATCAATATTCTTTTCATCTTACTTTCATATTTTTATTTTCTCTAAAACTTATTTTAATTTATATAAATCCTTTATTCCTTCGAGGGAGGTATTAAACGATGCTATCCGTGTTGCATAATGAAGACTTTTTCTGAAATTTTTATTTTTTGAATAATCCAGTGTAAATGAAGCCGCGAACACATCACCGCATCCCGTACTGTCTATAAAATCCGGATTTTCGACGGCACCGACATCTTCTCTTTCGAGATCAAAAAATTTTTCATTTCCGAATATTTTTTCTTTCTTCTGAAAGCCGCTCACACCGATTTTTCCTCTCGTGATAATAACCCCCTCGACATCATTTTTCGAATTAATTAATATCTCCTCTATAATTTCATATTCGTTTTTTAAAGTTCTGGATAAAGAAGTAACTTCAAATTCGTTCATTTGCATTGTAGTCGGAACAGAGCACCACTCTCTCCAGTCCTGAAGATTCGTATGTTCCCTCGAACCGTCCTCATTTGTTTTCATTACGAGATTATGAATATCGATGTGAATTAAGCCTTTAAATTTATTTCTGATTTTTTTAAAAGTGTCGAGTGTTATATCCACACCGGAAATCATATTTACTATTATCGCATCCGTTCCGGTAATAAATTTATCAATAAATTCATAATCAAGAGTGTAAGTAGGTTCTGTTGAATGTTCCAGTCTCGCGGATTTTCCGGAATTATATATATTATAATAAAGATTTACTTTTCTCGTAGGATGATTTACTCTATTTATTCCGCTAATATCGATGTTAGGATAATTTTTGAATATGCCGGTAATGTTATCAAACTCATCCTCCCCTAAATTCATTAATGGAAAAACTATGTCTTCTTTTCCTGCCAGTACTGCGAGGGATATTGCAGAATATAATGTTCCCCCGTAACTATGAATTACTTCACCTTTATCAGGATGTATCAAATCGACGCAAGGCTCTCCTAAAACTAAATATTTCATTTTTGTATTTATTTATTATCCTGTTACTCATTCAAAAGCATTTTTCAGTTGCTGCCTTATTAACTTTCTTCCTTTCATCCCGCCGAAATTCAGTGTTAATGTTCCGTTATGGGTAATTCCCAGATCAGGGGATTTATTTATAGCATAATCAAGTTGAAAAACATTAAAGTAAAAACCAAAACCGCCCGTAAAAGAAGTTGGTTCACTTCCGACACCGGCTCGCAAATCAACATAATCCAGTATAGAATATTCAAATCCTCCTCTAATAGATACCGGAAATTTTACATCTTTCTCTATTTCAAACATCAGATTTATATTATCAGCAGGCTGATAATTCAAACCTGTCCTGTAAATCTGTGCGAGTTTTTCTTTTGATACCCCAATCGTTGCACCTGTAACATTCTTTCCCATGAATCCCCACCTCAAATATTTATTCATATATATCATAGCGCCTGCATCTAAGCCAAATGAAGAAGCGGAGTTATAATTTTTAATGCTTAAGTTGAAATAATTTACGTTCAGCCCAAGATAAATTTTCTTTTTATATACATTCGCATAAGACAGAATAAAATTAAATTCCCTGTATAAATCGAATCCGTAATTTTTTATACCCGCGCCCAAAACCCCGAACTTCGTAGGTTGCGCATAAGTCAAAGCCTGTACTGAGAGTTCAGGCAGCCCAAAGGGTGCCGGACTGTAAAAAGCCGAAAACTCTCCAAATTTCATTTGCCCCAGACCTGAAGGATTGTAAAATATTGCAAGTGAATTATTTGCCATCGATGTAAAAGCTCCATTTAATCCTATTGCTTTTGCTCCAATATCGGTAAATTCAAACTGGGCAAATGAAATCCTGGCTAATAATAAGAAAAAAAATAAGGTTTTTTTCAAGCCACTTAATTATTTTTTACAATACGCGATATTACATTGATTATTTAAAATAAGAATTCAAAATTTAATTAGAAACAAATAAAAAAAGTAAAAATGCAGAAAAAATTTGCTCTTAAAATATATATATTATTTTTGTTAATAATATCTCCTGTATATTTACATTCACAGGACTTCGATTGCATGGTTATAATGAACGTCGATGCCCTTGCACCCGATGCGAAAGACAGGCTTAAAGACCTTAAACAACAGGTGGAAGATTATTATAACAAAAATAAATTTTACGATAACCAGTACTTCAACGAAACAAACCAACCCGGGGCTGATTTATATAAAATAAAAGTTACGCTCCAATTTACATTTACCTCTACTACAGGCATCGACGGATACAGCGCTCAGGTCCTTTTCGCAAGCCAGAGAATTATTGATAAAAGCGATAAAAAAACAAACCCGAAATATACGACAACTTTTAAATACCTTGACGACAGGGTAAGCTTTACTTATAATCGTTCATTACCCTTTATCAGAAATGATTTGAGGTTCGATACTTTTCTGAGCCTTCTCGATTATTACGCTTTTATGATTCTCGGTTACGACCAGGATTCGTTTTTCCCGAAAGATGACGCAAAAAATAAAAGTGCTTATTTCCAGAAAGCAATGGACATCTGTAACAAGCCTATGACAGACAGAACGGGCTGGACCGAAACAGGCGGAGGTTCGAAGCCTTCAAGAATCCAGCTCGCACAGGAACTTTTAAATAACAGGTTCGATGAATACAGAAAAGGATATTTTGAATATCATTGGTTAGGACTTGATTCTATGGGAATATCAAAAAATGCCTACAAATATATTCTTAACGCCCTTATAAAAATATCGAACGTTAAGAAGAAAGAAGTAAAAGCATATAACATCGATATATTTTTCGATGAAAAAAATGCGGAAATTGCAGAAATGTTTTTAAATTACGGCGATAGAAATGTTTATGACCAGTTGATTACTTATGACCCTTCACACCAGAGGATTTATGAAGAAGCAAAGAAAAAAGCACATTAATTTAAATTTATAAGTATTATTTTTTAATAATCAAAAAATTATTATTATGAAAAATTTTATGTACTTGCTTTTATTCATGCTTTTACTAATACCCTGCAAATCATTGTTTGCAGAAGAATATACTCTTATAGAAAAAACTGTTGAAACATCATATTATAAAAGCGTCGATGTAAATACGGTTTTGGGTGATGTGGTTGTGAATTCCTGGGATTTACAACTTTTTAATGTGGTAATCAAAGGAAATCTGAATGCAGTTAAAAACATCGATTATACAATTGACATCAAAGATAGTAGTATTACCGTAACAACTTTTAAAAAAGGAAGCGCTGTATTCATAGCAACCGAATTAAAATTAAAAATTGAAATTACAGTTCCGAAATTTTATCATGTTTCTGTGAAATCTTCTGGCGGGGAAGTAAAAGTCAGCTCAATAACCGGAGTTTTAAAAGTCGAAACAGCTTCGGACGGAATATATATAAACAATCACACGGGTGATGCTGATTTGAAGACCGCCGGAGGAGATATCAAGGACGTGAATTTCAAAGGAAAAGTTACTGCATTTACAGCCGGCGGAGATATTACTCTCGATGGAGCTGAAGGAGAAATAAATTCCACAACCGCCGGAGGTGATATTAAGTTAAATTATGCCGGAACAAATAAAGGTATATATTTAAAATCAAACGGCGGTAATATTAAAATCTTTCTTCCGGAACTATTCAAGGCAACGCTTGATATTTCGGCTACAGGTGGCGATATTAAATCCGATTATTCGGTGTTGATAAAAAAAGATGCAAATACTCAAGTTCAAAAGGGTGATATAAACGGCGGTGGTAATGTCGTGAAGTGTATAACTATGGGAGGAAAAATAACGGTTAGTAAATAAAATTTTCTTTTAAATTTTTTTCAGGGTCAATGACAATATTTTCCTTGTGGAAAATTGATGTTGACCTTTTATTATATAAATATTATGCTGAAAAATTTAAAAATAAAAAATAAAAGCGGCGAGCGGCTGAATGCCGATTTCAGATTCAATGATAATGTTGCAGATAAAATGCCTCTTCTCATCTTTTGTCACGGATTCAAGGGGTTCAAAGATTGGGGCGGCTTCCCTTATTTATTACATGAACTATCTTTCAATAATATTTTCACGGTTAGTTTCAATTTCTCATTTAACGGTCTTGATAATTCTCTGCCGAACCCGGTTGATTTTACAAGACTCGATCTTTTCGCGCAAAACACTTTTTCAAGAGAGCTTGATGACCTCGGTTCGGTTATTGATTATCTGTTTGAAAATAAAGATGCATACAACTATGATGTAAATAATTTAATTCTCGTAGGACACTCGAGAGGCGGTGGAATCGCCATTCTCAAAACGGCTGAAGATAAAAGAATAAAAAAGCTAATAACACTTGCCACTGTTTCCGAATTTAACCGGTATACTGATGAACGGAAAAAGAGATGGAAAAAAGACGGATATCTTGAAGTACTGAATACACGTACAAAACAAAAGATGAGAATGAATTATTCTTTAATCGAAGACCTTGAAAATAACTATTCGCGTTTGAGCATTCCAGAAGCAATTTCTAAAATAAAAATCCCGGTATTGTTTATTCACGGGAAAGAAGATTTAGCAGTTGACTATTCAGATTCGGAATCATTGTATAATCTCAGCAACAGGGATGTTTCACAATTTAAATTATACGAAAATACAGGGCATACGTTTGGAGTCGTTCACCCTTTTGCCGGAACTACCGAAGCACTTGAGAATGTAATTTCTGATATCGTTAATTTTATCTTCCGGAATGACATTTAATTTAAAAAATCACTAAAGAGTCAAAACATGTCCGGATTCGTAATTTTATTTTTAGATTTAAAGAATTTACAATTTCGCAATAAAAATTTAATACTTCAATTCTTTATAATCCCGGTTTTACTAATCCCGGCAATAATCCGGTTAACTTATTAATTAATATCTCTTTTTTTCCTTTTTTAATATTTTCATCGTCAACATAAATTTTGATGTAATCAGGAAATTGAATCATATTTTAATTGGTAAGTATCAATAAGTTACACAAAAATTATTAAATAGGTTTGCCATCAAGAAACTTTTTAAAGAAAATTCTTATTATATATTATATATGGTGAACCATTTTTTTAAAAAATATCAATTATTTATAATTATGAAAAAAATAATTTTATTGTCATTATTTATTTTAATAATAATAATATCGAACGCATTTGCAACAATAAAAACTGTAACAGTACAAAGTTACATATTTACTCCTACTCCGCTGAATGCTTTTATAGGTGATACTGTTAAGTGGACATGGATTAATGGTACACATACTACAACCTCATTAAATGTACCTACGGGTGCATTATCTTGGAATAATCCAATTGACGCTTCAAATACAAGTTTTATTTATGCTATTACAACAGCGGGAACCTATAATTATCAATGTAATTTTCATGGTCAGATATTCGGCATGACAGGCGTAATTAATGCCCAGGCGGTTGGTATCAAACAGATTGAAACAGTCGTTCCGAAGTATGAGCTTAAGCAAAATTATCCAAACCCGTTTAACCCGACTACTATCATCAATTTTAATATTCCTCAAAAGAGTCTCGTCACACTTAAACTGTACGATATATCAGGAAGGGAAATCGGAACTCTCGTTAACAGTGAATTAAATAGCGGCGGATATTCGGTAGATTTCAATGGCGAAAAATATGCAAGCGGGATTTATATTTACAAATTACAGGCGGACAATTTTACTGATGTAAAAAAGATGACTTTAATTAAATAATTATAATTCTGAAACTCCGAGTATAAACTTTATTGTTGCACTCATAATCCTTATTTGTTTTATTAGTAAATTATCAAATTTATTAATAAAACATTCTTTTCTATTACCCAATAATCCAGTATCATGCGGCTATAGTTAATATATTTCAATAAAAAATTCCATCCGGGGAACTTTTATTTTGATTTAAATATTTAAGTAAAAGCTACATCGAAATACCGTTCTAATTTTTTTGAAATTAAAGAAATTTAAATTGAAATTTTTTACAAAAACAAACCAAAGGAAGATTAAAAATATGCTATACAAATCAATATTAATGCGGGCATTCTACGCATTGATTTTCATTATTCTGTTATCTACTATTTCAATTAACAAAGCGTTTTCACAATGGGGATTGGTAAATACTTTAGTTCAGGTGGGAAGTTTTCCAAGTATTTCAATGGTAACCGATAACATCTTTTTCGTTGCAGGCGGACCATCGGGTAATCCTAATATATATAAGACAACAAATGGAGGTGCTACTTTTACTACTTTAAGTACAACCGGAATAACATATCAAATATACAGTATCTGGGCAGTGGATGCTAATACGGTTTATGTCGGTGATGGCGGGGCGGCTGATGGAAAAGGAGGAAATGCAAAAGTATTTAAAACAACAAACGGAGGCACGAGTTGGGTTAATATACTAAGTACAGGAGGAACACACGGTTTTATAAACGGTATCGTGTTCTCGAGAACGAATCCTCTAATCGGTATTATTCAAAGCGATCCTCCAAACGGAGCAGGAAATGCATTTTGGCTTGCCAAAACTACGAACGGGGGTACGAACTGGACTATTTCAAATCCGTCCGGTGTAACAGACAATCTTTCCGCTCAAAATTCTGTTTTTATAATAGATCAGAATTTTTTTGGATTTGGATTGAACAAATCACCGCAAATGAGATATACAACTGACGGTGGTACAACATGGTTGACCAAAACTTTATACGGAGCTCAAAGTTCTACAGGCTTCGTAACATCAATTGCTTTCAATAATAATAAACTTAACGGAGCAGCCGCGGGATATGGTACAATGGATTCAATCTCCAGAACAACTGATGGCGGTGTCACCTGGTTTGGTCAAAAAACTCCAAGTACGATTCCAACAGGCAATAACTTTGGAATATTAAAATGGGTGCCGGGTTTCAATACCGTTTATTTGATTGTATCTTCAAGCTCGGCAACACAGAGTTTTAAAAGTACAGATAACGGTGCAACCTGGACATCTGTACAGTTTCCGGCTGATGGTGGTGTGACGCATATGAGTTTAGTTTACTATAACAACAATGCTCAGGTCTCATCTATTTCAAGTTCGGGAAATGTTTTTAAATTACAGGATTCACCTCTGCCTGTAAGTTTAGAATCGTTCACATATAATGTTTCAGGAAGAGATGTAAATTTAAAATGGATCACCACAACGGAAGAGAATAATGCCGCATTTGAAGTTTACAGGATTTCCTCGGATTTAAACGCTTCTAATCCCGATAACTGGATAAAAGTTGGTATCGTGAAAGGAAACGGTAATAAAAATACTCCGACAACTTATAATTTCACGGATAAAAAACTTTTAAGCGGGAAATATAATTATAGAATTAAACAAATTGATTTTAACGGAAACTTCGAATATTTTAGCCTTAATGGAGTAGCGAAAATTGATAATTCAAATAATATTGTCCTTCATCAAAATTATCCGAATCCTTTTAACCCCGTCACGAATATAGATTATGACTTATCAATGGATTCGAAAGTAACATTGAAAGCATATGACATTTCAGGCAGGGAAGTACTTACACTCGTGAACGAACAGCAAAAAGCAGGATTTTATACAGTAAAGTTTGATGCAACGAATCTTTCAAGCGGAACTTACTTCTATAAATTGATGACTAATTCAAATGGTAACAATTCCGTCATTACAAAGAAAATGATAATTATTAAATAACCGATAAATTAATTGTGTTTTGCAGATTAAATTTTTTATATACTGATTTCCGAAAATTCTTTCAATCTTCTTTCGGAAATCAGTTTTTTTTTAAGAACCCGGTAATAGAACTTATTAAGGATTATTTTAATAATAATTTATACGGGAATCAAATTCGGGCAGCATTCAGATTTATAAATCTATATTAAACAGATACTAATTTAAATTCCTTAATTATCACTAACAGGCATTATTTGAACTTATTATCCTGTTTTATAAAGATATTTACAAGAAGAAAAAATAATTATTGTGAGCAGGAACTTTATAAACGTAATTGCTATTAACAAGTATAAATTTGCAATACTTTTACAAATTGATAAAAAATAAGAATAATGAAAATTAAATTAATATTTAGTTTGTTGATGATTATGCTTTATACTTCTAATATATTTTCAACAACAAGAATTGTTACAGTTCAAAGTTACATGTTTACACCTACACCGTTGAATGCTTTTGTCGGAGATACAGTCAAGTGGTCATGGATTAATGGTACACATACTACAACTTCATTAAATGTTCCAATGGGTGCGATAGCATGGAATAATCCAATTGATGCATCAAATACGAGTTTTATTTATGTTATAACGGCTCCGGGTACATATAATTACGAATGTACGTTTCATGGTCAGATATTTGGTATGACGGGAGTAATAAATACTCAGGCGACAGGAATTAAACAAATTGAAACAGTCGTTTCGAAGTTTGAGCTGAATCAAAATTACCCGAACCCGTTTAACCCTACTACTATTATAAATTTTAATATTCCTCAAAAGAGTTTCGTCACGTTAAAACTGTATGATATATCAGGAAGGGAAATCGGCACTCTCGTAAACAGCGAATTAAATAATGGAGGATATTCTGTAGACTTTAACGGAAGCAATTATGCAAGCGGTATTTATATTTATAAACTGCAGGCGGGCAATTTTACTGATGTAAAAAAGATGACTTTAATAAAATAATATTTTTCTACTATGAAGACAAAACCGTCTGTGCATAATTTTTGCAGGACGGTTTTATTTTTATTCTAATTGCTGTGTAAAAACAATCACAATATCTCTTTAACTCAATGACTAATAACGAATAATTAATAACTAACTTCTGCTTTTTTTAGAGATTGATTAAAGAGGTTTTTTTACATATTATTACATTAAATTTTATATGTTTATATAAAGTAATAGAAATGAATAAAATATTTTCTATTTTGATATTAATAGTTTGTGCTTGCAACATTGCAATCTCACAACAACGATTCATCGTTAAACCGGCTGATTTTGACCCTTATAAAATTCAATCATTAAAAATCTATTCACCGGTAAAACACAAATTACCTGATGGTATTACAAATTATGGCTATGTTACAACTTATCAGAATATATCCATATATCCCTCTGTTTATAATCAATCGAGTGTTTCCGCATCTGTCTATTTGACTAATCCTGCTATAATTATAGCCGGCGCAAATACTGATTTCGGAATGGGATATTATTATTCTTTGAATAACGGTTTAAGCTGGACAGGAGGCGATGTTCTTCCCGGTTCAAGTTACCTGTCTTCAAATCCTTCGTGCTCATATAGTAATTCGGATATAATTAATTATAATTATTATGATAACAATCTGGTTTCGGACAGGTCTGTTAATAACGGTTCAGTGTGGTTAGGAAGAGTTGTGATACCTTCTTCTAATGTGATTGATATGAATAAAAACACCGTGGATAATGTCAGTACGAGTCCGTATTTCGCAAGAGTATATGTTGCATATTCCGATTTTTCTTTATCTTCACCACCAATTAAATTTTCATATTCAACTGATGGAGGAGCGTCTTATGTTAACAGCGTTCAAATAGGTTCACCGCTTGCAGGACATTATGAACAGGGTTGCGATATTCAGACAGGTCCGAACGGAGAAGTTTATTGCGTTTGGGCCACACCTAATACCGGTAATAATAATATCGAAGACCATATTGGTTTTACAAAATCTTTAAATGGTGGAAGCAGCTGGTCTGCACCAACAACACCTTTGAACATCGGCGGTATAAGAGGATTTATTCTTCCTTCAGGAATCAGGGTTCAATCGTTTCCTTCGCTTGCTGTCGATAAATCCGGAGGAACAAGAAACGGTTATCTTTATTTATGCTGGGCACAAAAAAATTTAGCACCTGCCGGAACCGACGCTGATATTTGTTTCTCTTCATCAGCGAACGGAGGTACGAGCTGGAGTACACCTGTCAGGGTAAATGATGATGTAATTAATAACGGGAAATTACAATTTATTCCTTCGATTACTGTAGACCAGATAACCGGGAAAATTGTAATTGCATTTTATGATACGCGGGACCTGAACACAAATGACTCCTGCAATACTTATCTGGCTATTTCAAATGACGGAGGTGTGAGTTTTACAAATATAAAAGTATCCGACCATTCACAAAGGCCTTTTCCTCTTGTGGGTTACGCGGATGGATATTTCTGCGATTATATGGATGTGGTATCTTCGGGTGATAAAATAAATCCTTTCTGGACGGATATTAGAAACGGCGGTGCACAAATATATACATGTAATGTTACTTTAGCTCCTTATATAATTCATAATCCGGTTAAAGATTCCGAAAATTTGAACGGACCGTATCCGTTAAATGCTTCAATTTATAATTTCGGATTAAATTTAACTAACGTTAAAGTCTTCTGGGGAAGAGGCGGGCTGACTGATTCGATTGATATGACGAACAGCAGTGGAAATAACTGGACTTGTAGCATCCCCGGGAATGGAAGTCCTGCAAATTACAGATATTACATTCGCGCGATAAATCAAAACGGAAGCGCATCAAAGCTGCCTGTGAATGCTCCATCAACTTATTTCTCTTTTAATACGGGTGCGGATGTCACAAATCCGGTTATTAATTTCTCCCCAATAGGTCCAACACCAATTTTTTACTGGCCTGATACTGTTACAGCTGTAGTGACTGATAATACGGGATTGGATTCTGTATGGGTAAATTGGTATAGAAATAATCCCGCAACGGGAATTAAGGAATTTAAATTAAATAATTCTTTCAATGATGTATTTAAAGGGATTTTTAATTCAAGCATTTCACAGGTTAATTACAACGATACAATATTTTATAAAATCTTTGCAAAAGATAATTCTTCAAATCATAATTCGGACTCCACTGCACTATATAATTTTGCAGTATCTTCTCTTGATGGAGAATATGTAGGGTTCGGTACAGCTGTAGCTTCTTATCCTTTTAAAACTTTTTATCAGGATGCAAGAACTGATATGTTATATCTTGCAAGTGAAATAAATCATCTTGGCAGTACTCCGGCAAGAATAATGGGAATAGATTTTAATGTAGTCTTTGCATCGCCCCAAATTATGAATGGATTTACTGTTAAAATTCAGAATACAACTCAGTCATCATTGAATGGATTTACCTCAAATAATTGGACAACCGTGTTTAATCAGAATTATACAGTTCCCGGTACGGGTTGGAGGTTTATTCCGTTTTCATTATTTGTTTGGAACGGTACCGATAATTTGTTATTGGAAATATGTTATAGTAATACGTCATTCAACTCCAACTCTTCGGTATATGCTACTCCGACAACAAATAATATGGTCTGGCATCAGTCAACTGACTTAACTTCGGGAAATGGCTGCACAGACCTCAATGCAGGCTCAGCACAAACTAACAGACCTAATATTGCAATCATTTTTAATTATATAATCGGTGTAAAGGAAAATAATCAAATTCCGGTTAAATTTTCATTATCACAAAATTATCCGAATCCTTTCAATCCCGAAACTCAAATAAAATATTCACTTCAGAAAAATTCTTTAGTAAAATTAAAGATTTATGATGTGCTGGGAAGGGAAGTGGTAACTCTTGTAAATGAATTTAAAAAAGCAGGAGAATATATCGTTCCATTTTCTATTACCCAATACCCGCTTGCAAGCGGAGTGTATTATTATAAACTTCAGGCAGATGAATTTTCGGATGTGAAACGGATGATACTCATTAAATAGTAAAAAAGCGAAATGGCGAGATTGTGATTTGTATTCTGTGTGTACCGATTTATCGGGATAGTGAAATATATTAATGCAGAATTTTATAATTCATAAAACAATCAATAATCGATTTTTAATTCTTGTTTTTTGAATGAAGTTTATTTACATTTATTAATAAGAAATACAATCTATTTTCTATAGAAATTGTATTCACTGTCTCAGAATTCTTAAAATGTCCTTTTATAAAGAAATTTAGAAAGGAAACAAAATGAAAAAGATAATTTTTACTTTTTTATTATTACTACTTTTAATAAATATTTCCAATTCTCAATCAGGATGGTTCATCCAACAAAGCGGAACGACGAATAATTTCTTTGATTCTTATTTCTTAAATTCAAATACAGGGTGGATGGTAGGCTACGCGGGAACAATTCAAAAAACTACTAATGGCGGTACAAATTGGTTTTCTCAGTCGGTTGGAATAACGCAGTTAACTTATACAGGCGTTTTTTTCATAAATGCGTTAACAGGTTGGATTTGCGGAGGAAATCCTTATCCGGTGAATATCCTGCTTAAAACAGTTGATGGTGGAAATAACTGGATGTTGCAAACTCCATCATCTATTTATTTGCTTTGGGGAATATTTTTCATTAATAATCAAACCGGCTGGAGTTGTGGCTGGCACGGTACGATTATAAAAACTACTAACGGTGGCACTAATTGGTTCTCACAAAATATTGACACAGTAAATGAATTATATAGAGTACAGTTCATAGATATTAATACAGGTTTTATAGTCGGAACTAATGGTGATATAATGAAAACGACAAATGGGGGATTAAATTGGAATCATTATCCATTAGGTATATCTACCTGGTTGAGATGGATTTACTTTCCAGTTAGTACTTCATCAAGTTTGACCGGATGGATAACCGGTAATAATGGATTAATATTAAAAACCACAAATTCCGGGAATAATTGGCTTACGTTATCAAGTGGAGTTTCAAATAATTTAGGGGCTGTATTTTTTAATAATAATATGACAGGTTGGATTGTTGGAAATAGCTCCGGTGCTTTGCTTCTTAAATCTAACAATGGTGGTATTAACTGGATAGTTCAGCAGACTGGAGCGACTTCACAATTAGGTCCTGTTTTTTTTACAAATATTAATACAGGTTGGATTTCGGGTTATAGTGGTTTAATAATGAAAACTACAAACGGAGGTCTGGCTCTTCCTGCTGCACCTGTTTTGATATCTCCTCCGAATTATTCTACAAACATATCTCTTACACCACAACTCGTTTGGAATTCGGTGCCTGATGCTAATTATTATTATATTCAACTATCTCCTGTTTCAAATTTCTCGGTTATAGCGGATTCTGCTACGATTTATAATACCCAATATTCTGTGCCCCCGGGCAAACTTTTAAATTCTACAACATATTTCTGGAGGGTTAATGCAACAAATGTCGTCGGAACCGGTCCCTGGTCAGGTGTATGGCTGTTTTCCACAGTGTTGTCTTCAGGCATTTTAAATTATGCTTCCGGTATTCCTGATGAATTTAAATTATATAATAATTTTCCAAATCCCTTTAACCCCGTTACAAAATTCAGATTCGATGTTCCCAGGTCAGGATTTGTTGAATTGAAAATTTATGACGCACTTGGTGCTGAAAGAGCTGTTTTAGTTAGTAATCAGCTAAGCCCGGGAAAATATGAATTTATGTACACAGCAGGAAATTTAACAAGTGGTGTATATTTCTATCGGCTGATAACGAAAGATTATATGGAAACAAAACGAATGATTATTCTGAAGTAATATTTTTTAAATAATTAAATTTTATAAATCTCCCGCCGGAAAATCATTATAAAACAGCGGGAGATTTTTTATTTAAAAAACACCGCATCAATCTGTAAAATCCTGCCTGACTGTTTGCTCACAAATGCTGGTTCCATTCCCCATAATTCAAATCCTTTTTGAATAATCATTGAATATATATGAGGGAACAATGCCTGACCTTCATATAATTTCACGAGAGAAGATTCAACTAAAAGCCCCTTTACATTTTTTAAAAATTCATTCGCGCCTTTCAGGATTTTTTCTTCAAAACCCTGTGTGTCTATTTTTAAAAAAATATTCTTTGAATCTTTAATAAAATCCTTTCCTATCGTATCGAGTTTATATACTTTTACTTTCTCTTCTCCTTTGTAAACGGATTCCGGTGCGGCGTCGGTATGAGCCTCGAGAATATCAAGCGCAGAACTGCTTAAAGTGTTTTCTGAAACATGAATTATTATCTCTCCGTTTTCTTCTCCTATGGCGCAGCGTTCAGCGACTTCCCAGTTTGGATATTTTTTACTTTTTTGTATTAAAATTTTATAAGTTGATGTGAGCGGTTCAAATGAAACAATTCGTCCTTTATATCCCATTTTAAAAGCCAATTCTGAAAACTGACCTTCGTTAGCTCCGATATCAAAAATTAAATCAATCTTATTATGAGAAAGTTGTTTCATTAGTATTTCTTCGTCTGTCATCTTAACATCTACTCCGAATCTGTTACCGAGTTTTCTGAGCAGCATTTCGGATTTAATCTTATATAATTTTAAATTTGCCATATCTATAATATCCTTCGGTTTTTAATAATGTGTATTATGAATTTAAATGCCAGTATTATATGGTTAAAAATAACATGAAATATATTAAAATATTTGCTTAATATTTTCCACCTTTCAAATAAAGATTTTATTGTATTTTTTCTTGAATATCCTCCCATCAGGAACTTTGATAATATCAAATGTGTATTGCAAATTTCCTTACTGCTTTTCAACACTTTTATTGTCCAGTCTATATCGGCTACGTGTTTATATTTCAAATCATACTCCGGAATAATGCTTCTTTTTACAATTAATGACTGGTGTGTGATAATCATTCCGTCTATCATATTTTTCCACGTCAGATTTTCGGGAGGAGTTTTTAATTTTCGCCTTCCGAAACTCTGACCGTGCTCATCGAATAATTCTGTGTCACCGTAAAACACATAGGCTGTTTCCGATAAACTAAATATTTTTTGAATTGTATCGTTCGAATAAATCATATCTCCGCCGTTAAGAAACCAGATGTAATCACCTGTTGCGATTTTGATTCCCTTGTTCATCGCATCATATATTCCGTTATCTTTCTCACTTATCCATTTATAAATAATGTCTTCATTTTGTTTTATGATATCGAGCGTTCCGTCCGTCGAACCGCCGTCAATCAGTATGTATTCTATGTAAGCATAATTTTGACTGCGGACACTTTCAATTGTTTTAGAAAGGCAATCTCTGTTATTATATACAACCGTTATTATGCTAATCTTCGGTGACATTGATATTCTGTTATTTGTTAAATGTTCTGATTACACACCCGGATTAAACTCTGCGGAGTTTTTATTTCGGGTTACTTTTTTTCTGCAAATATAAAATCCCTGCGGGATTTCATTTAAAATTTTAAATTTTTATTTTTTTATTTTTTTTAATTCTTAATTTTTAATTCTTAATTCTTAATTTTATTTTGAATCTCTTTATAAAATTCTAATGTCTGGTCAGCGCATTTCTGCCAGCTGAAGTTCTTTTCCCTTTCAAATCCTTTTTCAACTAAATTATCTCTTAAGTTCGAATCTTCCAATACCAATAATATTTTTTCTGTTAAATCTTTTGAATCGTCAGGTTTAAAATATAAAACCGCATCTCCGCCTATTTCGGGAAAACAACTTGCATTTGAAGCGATAATAGGACAGCCGTAATGCATAGCCTCAAGCAGCGGAATTCCGAATCCTTCATAAAGCGAGGGGTAAACGAATACAGACGCATATTTATAAGCATTCGCTAATTCCCTGTCAGTGCCTTCAATCTGGTATATGGAATCGGTTAACTTCAAATCTGCAATGAATTTCTTCTCCGCGTCTTTTAATTTTCCTCCACCGAAACATAAAATTTTATAATTCTTCTCATTCAGTTTTGAATCTTTAAACGCTTTTACAAATAGCTGAAAATTTTTATAAGCACGCCTGTCGCCGACGTAAAGTATATACGGATTTTTTATTAACGGCGGCTCGGTTATCTCATATAATAATGAATTTCCGTGATATATGATTTTTATTTTATCTTCCGGTATGTCATATAAATCCAGCAGGTCTTTTTTGGTTGATTCGGAAATGCAAATAATACCATCGGCATTTCTGATAGCTTTTTCTTTTGCAGCAATAGTGTTATCGATTTTTGGAAAATATCCCGGAAGCTTTTCGTGTGTGAAATCATGTACGGTTACAATTCTTTTTGTACCTTCCCGTTTTTTGTAATCATTAAAATATGTCTGGTGAAAAATATCATAATTGATATTTTTTTCGAATCTGTCGAAAAGCGGTTTGTGAATTTTCGATAAAATCAGTTTTGTTTTTGGAAGATGCCTTATTCTTGTGCCTGAAAAATTTTCATATTTTTCTTTGAACTGCTCGAGTTTATACTTATTAATATGAAATCCCATATATAAAGAAATTTTTATGGCTTCTTTTTCGACAAGTCGCGATATGATTTCGTAAAAATATCTCGTCGCCCCGCCGTATTTCTGAATCATAAATATTTCATAATCATAGAGAACTTTCATATCTTTTTTATGATTGGTTATAAAATGATTTTCTCTGCTTTTCTCCGTGTCTCTGTGGTAAAAATGCTTTTTATTTTATCTTCCTAAAACCTGTTTTAATTTTTTAATCTTACTTAATTTTATTTTATTATAAAAAGTGTATTTATCAGCTTCTAAATCAGGAATTACAAATTCGGGATGAATAATTTTACCAAGCTTCCCGGTTTTAGTTTCAGACATATTGCTGTTCGAATCCTTTGTATGTGTAGCATCTGTTCCGAATCCGATATTGGAAACCAAATTTTGATTGGGTATAATGCTCAGCCCGTTCTGTTTCCAGACCGTATAAACCCATTGAAAATCCCATGTGTCGAGCCTGTTATCATAAACGGTCTGAAAAAGTTTCATCCAGTGCTCTTGTATTTTTTTATCTTCGAAAATATTTTTTATTAAATACCGTGATTTAAACTCATCAAACGATTTAATTCCGACATCATAATTTTTCCAGGCTCTTCTCCACGTTGCCCAGCCCCAGACGTGACAGAATTTTGAAAAATAATAGCTTGCATCGCCCCGTTTAATACCATCCTGAAAATTTGCGGCACCGATATGCATTATCCTTTCGTCATCTTTATAACATGTCAGCATTTCCGATGCAAAAAAGAAAAACGAATCGTCGAGAATGCAGTCATCTTCAATAATAATGCCTTCTTCCACATTATCAAAAAACCAGTTAATGCCTTTCGTCACGCCTTTCTTGCATCCTAAATTTTCATCGCTGAAGTTTTTATGAACGTCGCATTCCCAATCAACTTTATCGATTATTTTTCTTGTTTCCAGGCATTTCTCGTTTTCGCCTGATTTATTACCACGCGGACCATCGGCAGACACAAAGAGTTTCGCAGGTTTAATTTTCCTGATAATTTCAAAAACCCTCTCAGTCGTCTCCGGTCTGTTAAATATCAAAAAAAGTATCGGCGTGGGGAGTGTGTTGTTTGTCATAATTTATGTTAATTCGAAACTCCTTTGATTTTCAAATTTTTTCTTACAGCTAAAATATTTTGGTAAGCAAATATTTCACAATGTATTGTTTCATATTTATCGATTCGCAAAAAACTTTTAGGTAATAATCTAAATAAATCATAATTTACCAAAAGATCGTAAAAATCTTTAAAAAAAATCCTGCTATATACATTCATCGCATTAAACTCGAAATGTATTAAATCTATTTTTCCATTATTTAAGCACTCTTTTGCTCCTAATAAAACATTGTATTCATTACCTTCTGTATCGATTTTTAATAGATTAATACGGTCAATATTATTTCCTTGAATGAAGTTATCTAAAGTAATAACATCAACTTCATAAGAAATAGATTTTTTATGATAAAGGTTTTCAAAAGTTTCCTTAAATAATGTTGCATGTTCGGAACCTTCTAATTCCTCCTCGTAATCATACAATAACATTTTTGAATCTGAATTTCCACATGCAAGATTGTATGCTAAATAACCATATTTAGCTGCATTCTTCTTTAATATTTCATAAGTCTTCGGATGAGGCTCAAATGAATAAAGAATTGAATCAGAAGATAAAGTTTTAATTGAATTCGAATAATTACCAACATTTCCTCCAATATCAAAAATTACAGGTTCTTTAAAGTTATTTAATACAACTTTTAATAAATTCTTTTCACCACTTAAATTATCATTTTCGAAATTGTTTATTCCGATACTTTTAACAATCAAATTATAAATGGCTTTATTCAAATTATAAAATTTGCTCCTGGCAAATATTTTTCTATAAATATTATATATTAATTGTCTCATAAATTAAAATACATTTTATTGAAAAAACCTTCTATTCTAAAATTTATGGTAGGTTGGAAATTACTAATAATTAGTAATTTACGAATGCAAACATTGAAACTTTTAATTATCACTTGACTTTTTCATGAATTATTAGGATTATTACATAAATACTGCACTTCTAGTTATTTAATAAATTTTTATTAAATTTTAATTTTTCAATCATGAAAAATTTATTTTCTAAAAAGGTTCTAATTATATTATTGTCATTTATATTTATATTCCTTGTAAACTCTAATCTCAAAGCTCAATTAGGTTGGTATTTTGAGAATAGTGGTACAAATCAAACATTAACCTGCATTAGGTTTTTAAATGGTAATACAGCATGGGCGGTTGGATGGTTTTCAAATATACTTAAAACATCAAACGGAGGCTCGAATTGGGTACAAGTTAATTCTGGAGTAAGTACAAGTTTTCAAAATACATTTTTTGTTAATGTTAATACCGGTTGGGTTGTTGGACAAAACGGAACCATCATAAAAACTACTAATGCTGGTGATAATTGGTTTACTCAATCTTCGGGAGTAACATCTCTCCTAATGTATGTTCATTTTTATAATTTGCAAACGGGTTGGATTTGTGGTGCAGGTGGCGTAGTATTAAAAACAACAAATAGTGGAATTAATTGGATCTCAAAAAATGTCGGGGCAACTACAAATTTAAATTGCATATATTTTATAAATAATACAACCGGATTTGTGGATGGCGATAATGGTACTATAAGAAAATCCACAAATGGAGGTGATAATTGGTATAATATTACGACTCCTCTTACTTACAATCTTGATAAATTTTTCTTCATAAATGAAAATTCGGGATGGGTAACAGGTATTAATGGAACTATTCTTAAAACAACAAATGGGGGAAATAATTGGTTGTTTACTTATACGGGAGTTTATTGCTGGATTACAGCAATTCATTTTTTTGATATTTATACAGGATATGCAAGTGGAGGTGATTATGATAATCAAACGAGTGGAGTAATACTTAAAACAGTTAATGGAGGAATAAACTGGGTAGAAACAACTCATCCGGTTGTCCCATGGATGTCTTTCATAAGTTTTATATCTCCAGATACTGGTTGGTGTGTAGGTCAAAATGGAACTATTATTAAAACTGTAGATGGTGGTATGAGTATTCCTGTTGCTCCAATTTTAAATACTCCGAGTAATAATGCAACAGTAAATACAATGATACCAAATTTAACTTGGTTTGTATCAGGCGGAGCAACTAATTATACTGTTCAAATTTCACCATTATCTAATTTTTCAATAATTACAGATTCTAATACAACTATTAATTTGAACTATACAGTTCCAAATGGAAAATTGACAAATGGTTTAAATTATTGTTGGAGAGTAAAGGCAAGTAATTACCTTGGAACAAGTCCGTGGTCAAATGTGTGGAATTTTACAGTACAATTTGTTCCCTCAGCACCAAATTTAATTTATCCTTCAAACGCAAGTAATATATTAATTACAAATCCTGTTTTCGACTGGGATTCAATTCCGGGAGTAACAAATTATCATATTCAAATATCAAAGGTGTCAAATTTTTCAGTTTTAACGGATTCAATGACTGTTCCTTATAGCTATTATGCGATTGCTTTAGGTAAACTTGAAGTAAATAACACATATTTTTGGAGAGTTAAAGCGCGAGCTTCCTCTGTTGAAGGACCATGGTCAGCTTTATGGTATTTTTCTGTTGTACCTACAAGTTTGAATCTCATAAGCAGTACAATTCCGGAAAAATATAATTTATATCAAAACTATCCAAATCCATTTAATCCAACAACAAAAATTAAATTTGACGTTCCTAAGAATTCATTTAATAGTGCGATCATCTATGATGTGTTAGGAAAACAAATCGAAAAAGTTTTTGAAGGGAATCTTAATCCGGGAAGTTATGAATTTAACTGGAATGCTTCTAAATATACAAGTGGTATTTATTTTGTAAGAATTCAAGGTGATAAATTTGTAGCAACAAAACGGATGATGCTAATAAAATAATTAATAATTATTCTTCTAAAAATTATAAAAAAACACGGGATTGTTATTAATTCCGTGTTTTTTTATAAAAGTCCCCTCTATTAAGTCGCCCTTTGCTTTTGATCCCGACTTGTCGGGAAGGGGATTTAGGGGTGTGTGCTCTAAAATATTAAATTATAATAAATATTTATTGAATAATAATTCTAATAAAATATTATATAATCCCGGGCTAAAAATCTTAGCGCGTAAATTAAGAAATAATAGTACTCATGGTGAAATTGCATTGTGGAAAGTTCTTAAAAAAAAGCAAATGAGAGGATATGATTTTCATCGTCAAAAGCCTGTCGATAATTATATTTTAGATTTCTTCTGTTATAAATTAAAACTTGCAATTGAAATCGATGGTTTTAGTCATGAGGGAGAGAGAATAAAAAAGGATGAAGTGAGGCAACAAAAAATTGAAAGTTATGGAATTAAATTTTTAAGATTTACTGAAAGAGAAGTATTGAATAATATTAACGGGGTATGGAATATGATAAATGACTGGATTGAAAAGTTTGAAAAAGAGCAAGAGCACACACCAAACCATATTTAATAAAGAAGAGCACACACCCCCAGCCCCTCTTGATAGAGGGGAGAAGAGCAAAGAGCACACACCCCAGCTCCTCTTAATAGAGGGGAGAAGAGCAAGAGAACACTAAATTGATTGAAAAGATTTATCTTATTTTTTTCAGAATCAAATTTTTATATACCCAATATCTTTCATTTAAATCCGGCGAGACTTTTAATAATATTATTATTGCAGAGTATATAAGTGCAGTAATTCCACTTCTTACAATAATATCAAGAAAAACATTTTGCATCACAGGAATCGCATTTCCGATAAAAAACGAAACCGCTGCGACCGCAATTACTATTAATTGCTTGTAATCCAGTGGCTGCATTTTGAAATTAATATAAATGAAAAGCCACTTGATAAAATTAAAAGTAAAAAATGATGCAATAGCCGCGAGAGCCGCACCCACACCGCCGAATACAGGTATTAATAAGAAGTTAACGGTTACACTGACTAATAATAAAATTATATTAAATAACGGGTCGAATTTATATTTATTTGAATTTACAATTATTTCTGAATTCAATCCTACGGAAATATCAATCAATACTGCAATCCCAACGAAATAAAAAATATTGAAGTTATCTATGTATTCGGGTTTTTTAAGGAAATAAAAAAGATTATGCTTATTTATAATTACACCGATATAAATCAGGCATCCGAAAACAAATTGAATCAGAGATGTTCTTTTGTAAATATCAGCAATTTGTTTCATATCATTATTTTTCCATGCGGTTGCAATTAACGGAACAGAAATCTTTGACAGCGAACGCATCGGAACATAAATTACAGTCGCTAAACTCATATAAATTCTGTATGCGCCTACGATAGATAAACCTACCATCGAACCGAGTATCAACACATCTGCACCGAACTGACCGATAATCATTGCAGCGCTCGAAAGGAAAAGGAAACTACCGTATTTCAGAATTTCAAGAAATTTTGATTTTGTTACTGACTTAAACTCAAGCTCGAAAATAAATTCTTTTGAATAAATGATTTGAATTAACAAAAACAGGGCACATATTCCATTTATAAAAATATAGAAATAAACAAATTGTTCGAACGATAGAATTTTGAAAATAAATAAAATAATACCAATTGTAGTAAACAATCTCATCAATGCTTCTTTCAATATCGTCGCGAATACCGTTCTGAATATGGCTCTTGCAAGAGCTTCGAGAATATTGAACAGAAGCGTAAACAAACTTAATGGAATCAGAATATAATAATAATCAACAAACATAGCCGAGTTCTTTATGTATGCCGATATTATGAGAGGTTTGAGTAACAGGAAAAGAATTGTTAGAATTAAAAATCCGGACGTACCGATTATAATTATATAAACTAAAAATGCTTTATGTTTCCTGTCATCGGTTTTAAAGAACGGAAAAAATTTCGGGATTGTATTCGCAAGTCCGAATGCGGAAAGGTAAGCATAAATTATAGACACGCTAATTATTAATCCTATCAGCCCGAATTGTTCAGAAGTAAAATAAGCAGGGAATAAAATTATAACATTCAGATAACCGAGTGCGAAACCGATATATGAAAAAATTGTATTAGCAAGAGCCTGTTTGCGTACTTTTCCCAAAATTTATTTTTTAAGTTTTTGAATTATATAATTGTAATCGCTGTCGTGGAGTGATTTCCTGTTTGAAAATGGAATAAATAATTTTGATAAATAAGGATAAGTTATTAATTTGAACCAAACGCCGTTCTTTTTTTCTTTCGAAAGCAAATGAATGTTTTTTCCGTTTGTATAAAAATTCAGCCCGAAAGTTTTTGCAATTTGTTCGAGTGATTTTATTGAATAAAGAGAAATATGCTGTCCGTGGTCAAGCGCATAATACCACCATTCTTCGGGCTTCGGGTAACTTGCTGGAATTATAAATGTACTGAATAAAATACTATCGGAGTAATATAACATTTGCTTAATTTCTTCGAGTGGATTTTTCAGATGCTCAAAGACTTCAAATGCGGTAAGCAATTCGTATTTTTCATTTTTTGCTTCAAATTCTTTTGCAAATAAATTTTCGCAATATTTATCCTGCCAGTAAAAATCATAACCGTAATCCCGCATCAGTCTTACGAAAATTCCATAGCCTGCGCCATAGTCAACATATTTTGCGTTTTTATTAAAATGAGATTTAATGACCGATTTTGTTATTTCAGAAAACTCGAAATTTCTTTTTATTAACCCTATATCGCTTTTATTAATTACTTCAGAATAAGATTCATCGAGCCAGAACGGGTTTTCGGTCTGCACGAATCCACAATTGGGACATTTGTAATATTTAATATCGTATTTAAATAATATTTTTGCTTCGGAAAAAAATTCAGTACCCGAATCGCAAATCCTGCAGTTCATATTTGTAAGTAATTTGTTGAAAAATAGTAAATAGGCGTGAGAAAACAAATAATAAAAAATAAACAAACTTGATAAACTTGATGAACCTGATATACTTGATAAACTTGATAAACTTGATAAACTTGACAAACTTCACCATTTCACTCTTTGTCATTCCAGCATGTTCTCAGCTGGAATCACTATTTGATTTCTATCCCCAGCATCGCATCTTTCAATCTTCCATCCTTACTTTGATAAAATGGTATTCCCAGAACTTCGAATGAATTAAAATTAATCTCGTATTGAAAAGTTTTCATCGTATCGGATTTTTCTGCTTCAAATGATATTAAAATGAATTCTGCAAGTTTTTTCGCATCATCTTTCCCGTAAGCAAATCCCGTTAACTTTACGTTATATTTTTGAGGCGAGGCAACAGGATTTTTTGAAGTAAACTTCGAAGCGATTTCCTTCATACTATCGAGCGAACACATAAAGGCAGGAATGTAAAATACCATATCCCCTGAGCCGGTAGAACCGCTGCCGAAAATATTTCCCAAAAAACCTCCTGTTGAAGTTCTTTCAATAATATTCACATTTGTTTTTATCAGCCAGAACGGTTTATATACCAGTTCACCTTCGCCTTTTATGGCTGCCGCTGCAAAATTTATTTCAATAGGCTTAAGGTCGCCATCCACTATTTCATAACCACTTCCGCAGCTTGTACAATATGTAACGTAGTCGTTAAACTCGACTACCAGACCGCTTCCGCAGTTATTACACTTAACCGCTACTATTTTAAAATCCATGCTCTAAGTTTGTAAAGTTTGTAAAATTTATAAAATTCGTAAAATTTGTAAAATTCTTAAAATTCATAAAATTCATAAAATTCTTCAAGTTTATAAAGTTTATCAAGTTCTTCAAGTTTATCAAGTTCATAAGATTAATAAAATTAGAATTACATTTAAATTTAATCTTCAAATCTTATGAATTTTATGAATCTTCTAATCTTATGAATCTTATAAATTTTCTAATCTTATGAATCTTTAATCTTATGAATCTTTAATCTTATGAATCTTCTAATCTATGACTAATTATCATCAAAAATCGAACCGAGCACTGCGCCCGCAATAGATGCCACCGCGGCACCTTTTACAACATCTTTTACACCTTCGGGTATAGAGCTCGATATACTGCCGAAATCTTTTACAAGACTGACCTGCGAACCTTCGCCCTCTGCGAGTCCCGTACCTTCTTCAAGTTCACCGCCGTACCTGAATTTTTTGTAACCCCAGCTCATCACCGCTATACCTAAAATCAAAAGTATAATATATGCAATCCAGGGAAATTTACTTGAAGCTTTAAAAAATTTAAATACTTCAAAAAAAGTAGCAAGATACATCCCGACTGCAGTCGCGAATATTCCGGATATAGCACGGAACAATGTGCTTCCCGGTGCTTTTCCGTAACATATAGAACCATCTTCTCCGTCAACAACCACCTGGTATGTTCTGTTTGCAAATACATAACGAATTACCCACAACGGATAATACACAATTCCGATTTGCTGTCTAACGATATCGAAATGCTCGAAATATATTTCAGATAAAGAAGAATCTTTTTTTGAACTGTTTGTGAAATATTCGCGGGCTTTATCCACGATTTCTTTTTCGGATGAAACGATATTAAACACCATTCCCTGCGTCTGAAGGTCATCAAAATTTACAGGAAGAATTTCATCACCTGCGAGATTAACGTGCTTGACTCCGAGCTCTGCAACATCACAGGCAGGAAAAGTGCTGTCGTAAGTTCTTTGAATTTTTATTTCTTTATCTTCGTAAGTTGTTCCCGAATTCGATGTATGCTTTTCCTGACCAAAAACCCATCCGACTATATCAGCTTTAACTCTCCAGTAAGGAATATATGTCAGGAACGCCTCATCAATTTTTGAATTTGCTTTTAGCCCCTTAGCCTTTGAAAGTCCCGTCCCGAGCCAGTTGTAGGCGCGCTTAATGGCATCATCCCTGTTGATTTTTCTTGGTACATAATATTTAATTGCACCTTCTTCTCCTTTTGTTACGAGCAGTGTACCGCAATATTTGCAGTTGAAAGTTCTAATACCTTCTTTCAAATCCAATGCACCGCCGCAGGAAGGACATGTAATTCCTTTAATTACTTTTTCTTTTTTCAGTTGAATTGCCTGCGTTGTCGTTGGTGAAGATGTATCCTGTTCCATATAATTATATTAAATTTTTTAAACTTTTTTAGCAATAAAATATGCTATGAGAATTAACGGTATTGCTGCGAGTCCGAACCCGAATATTTTTACGAATTCCACAGTCATTAGAAATTCCCTGTCCATCGCACCGAGAACAAAAGCTATCATGCTTATAATAAAGAATGTAACAATGCTAAGCCCGAACATAATCCTGAACGGTGCTTCACTCTTTGCAGGCCAGAGATTGGCATAAACTTTTCCCGATGATGCTTCAACAAGCGCCATGTATTGTTTTCCGTTATAGTTATAGTAAAACTGGTAAAAAGGGATATGAACAAGATTTGATAATTCAATTGAATCTAAATCTACACCGGTATCTTTAAGCCAGTTCTGAGCGGAATCGAAAAGGACATCAGGAGTAACGAATTCATTAATATTAAAATCTTTTTTATTGAAAACCTTTAAACTTCCCGCAGGAATATTTATTTTTTTGATTTCGGAAATTGGAGTGGATGTTGCGGGCTGTAAATAAATTTTATCATCCGCGGCGGCATTGGTTTTGAAATACCACATCGGGAAGTAATAAAAATTAACCTGTGATATTTGCGCAAGTGAATCCAGATTTTTCACCTGGAAATTTCCCGCCATCCATCTTCTGAGGTTTCCTTCTGCCTCTTCTTTCTTAAAGTTGCAGGCAATTACAAAGTGCGATACAACTTTTCTTTTATCAATATAAATTGCGGAGCCGCAAAAAACGCATTCTATAAATTTCTCGTCAACGGGAATTTCGTTCTCACCGCCGCACTGAGGGCAGATTATTTTCGATGTTGTAAGTGTTTCCATATCGCTGATTTTTATGATTTTCTTGAATCACTGATTATTTTGATTTCACTGATTACATTGATTTCCAGTTAGTTCAAAATTGATTTTTCAGTCTTTTTATTATAAATAAATCTCTTTTTTTCTCGTTCCCAAGCTCCGGCGTGGGAACGAAAATCTCGATCAGAGTTTCGCAAGAAGATCTTTCTTCTTCGCATCAAACTCTTCTTGCGTAATCAATCCCGCCTCTTTCATCTTTCCGAGTTTCTCTATTGTAGTCATCACTTCATCGGCAGACATTTTTGGCTGAGCCGCCGGTTGATTCTGCGGCTGATTCACGCCCTGGAATTGCTGACCCATTATATTTGCCATCATCATCCCGGCACCAAGACCTGCACCGATTCCCGCTGTTCCGCCGCCGCCTTCGTTTTCGGCTGCTTTCTCGAGAGATTGTGCTGCTTTAAACTTCATATATGAATCGAGATTTCCAACGGCACCCATCGAACTTCTTTCATTGATTTTTTCCTGTACTTCTTCGGGTGGTACAATTCCGGATATTATCAGGTCTGTAAGTTCAATTCCCATTTCGTTAAAGAAATCCGTAACTTCGCCTTTAACGCCCGTTTCAATTTGCGGATAGTATTGACCTAAATCGAAAACTGTTTTTAAATTTTTTCCTAAAACAGTATTTAATCTTGAAACAATTTCATCTCTCAGGTAATCTTCAATGTCGTTCGTAGTAAACAATCCCTGTGTGGAAACGATTTCCAGCATAAATTGTCTCGGGTCTTTTATCCTGATTGAGAATTTTCCGGATGCCCTTAACTGAACGAATGATAATTCAGTGTCGCGGAAATTAATTGGCGATTTTGTTCCCCACCTCAGGTCAATGAATTTTTTCATAGCAATGAAATATACCTGTGCCTGGAATGGAGATGTTCCTCCGAATGGAAGGCTTATCAGTTTTGTAAGAAGCGGAATATTCTCAGTCGATAATGTGTGTCTTCCCGCGCTGAATACATCCAGCACTTTTCCGTCTTTGAAAAAAGCCGCTGCCTGAGAATCCTGTACAATTAGCTGTGTGCCTAACCTGTAAGATGCTGAACCGTCCTGAGGTTCGCGATGAACCATTACTTTCCCGGTCTCATCAAAAAATTGAATAACGTCTATTAAAGCCATAAATTTAAGTTATAAAGTTTATAAAGTTTTTAAAGTTAATCTAAATAGTGAAATAGTGAAAAAGCTAAATAGGGTTAAAATAATTTGTGCAATCTATTTTTAAACTTTTCGATTGTTTTTTTCACTTCTCACGTTTCACCTTTCACAAATTAAAATTTACAAATTTTCAATTTTACAAATTTTACGAATTTTTAATTAAATGCTCTTAATAAATTTTCCCTCTCATCAAATTTTAAAAGAAGGTTATCCAGCGAATAAGAAATTTTAAACACGCTGTCTTTTATATCTGTATTTGCGTTGCTGTTAGTTTCCAGTTCTCCGAAGAGTGTGTTTGTTTCCTCAACAAGCGTTATTAATGCGGAATCGAATTGATAAAGCATATTCAATTTATCTTCTTTTATCTTTACCACGTCGAACATACCGCTGTATCCGCGTGCCGCCGATTTTAATTTCGCAATAGCAGTTTCATTCTTCTTGTCGATTTTATCGACATCGGAAGATTCAAATAATTTACCGTTGCGAGTTAAAGCGGTAACGGCATTTTTTATCCTGATTTTATTTTGTTCTAATTTTAATGCGAGCTGGTTTCTGAGAATTGTATCGAGCTCTCTCGAGTTGTCACGGTTTACATAACCGTCGTAACCCGGAATAAATCTCTTGATTCTCTCAAGAAATGATTCATTAGTCTTAACCTTATTCAGGTTATCCTGTAAGTTATCCATATCATTAACCCCTTTTAATTTTAAGGAATATAATAAAATTATTTAATTATTCCTTGTAATAAATTAAGTCCAATAGTTATTCAATATTCCGCGAACCAATTCCCATTTTCCAATTTCCCATTTTTACGTTTTTTGCTCTAATTCAAAATTCATCATTGCTCTTATGCTGCTCTTAATTCATAATTCAGCATTCAAAATTCATCATTGCTCTTATGCTGTTCTTAATTCATAATTCGGCATTCATAATTCAGCATTGCTCTTGTACTGCTCTTAATTTAACATTTAACATTGTCAGAGAGCGTCTTTCATCTTCTTCAGCATATTCAACGCCTCTATAGGTGTTATGTTATCGGTATCCACTTCACGAAGCATTTTCTTTAATCTGTCGTCCTCATTGATTTCAAAAAGACTTATCTGAAACTCGTCAAATTTCTTTTTTCTCGATTCTTTTTCTTCGAGCGAATGAAGAATCTCTTTTGCCCGCGTCGTTACAGACTCAGGCAAGCCTGCCATTTGTGCAACCTGAATTCCGTAACTGTGGTCGGCGGTTCCTTCTGTAATGGTTCTCAGAAAAATAACTTTATCGCCGTACTCACGGACCTCGACCCTGTAATTTTTTATTCTTGAATATGAATTTGCGAGTGAATTTAATTCGTGATAATGAGTTGCGAAAAGTGTTTTCGCCCGTATGTTAGGATTTTCGTGAAGATATTCAGTCATCGCCCACGCAATTGAAATTCCATCGTAAGTGCTCGTGCCTCTTCCTATTTCGTCGAGCAATATAAGGCTTTTCCCCGTTGCATTATTCAGTATATTTGCAGCCTCGTGCATTTCGACGAGAAATGTGCTTTCTCCTTTTGCAATATTATCAGAAGCTCCGACTCTCGTAAAAATTTTATCTACAATTCCAATTTCTGCTTTTTCCGCCGGAACAAAACAGCCTATCTGTGCCAGCAAAACAATCAGTCCCGTCTGTCTTAGAAAACTGGACTTTCCGCTCATATTCGGACCCGTAAGAATTATAATCTGGTTATCTCCCGTGTCTAAAAGCGTGTTGTTCGCAATATATTTTTCACCCGCGGGAAGAAGCCTTTCTATCACAGGATGCCTGCCGTTTATAATTTTTATTTTTTCCGAATCGTTAATTTGTGGTTTGGTATATTTATATAATTCTGATATTTCCGCAAAGCTCTGAAGTGTATCTATCGTAGCTATCAGGTAAGCATTTTTCTGAATCTCATCCGTAAATTTCAGAATGAAAATTCTGAGGTCATTGAAAATTTTATTTTCTAAAACAATAATTTTTTCCTCAGCATTAAAAATCTTATCTTCGTATACTTTTAATTCTTCCGTAATAAATCTCTCATTGTTCACAAGCGTTTGCTTACGCACGTAATCGCCCGGAGCCTTATCAAGGTTGGCTTTCGTGATTTCTATATAATATCCGAAAACTTTATTAAAATCCACTTTCAAGGAATTTATGCCTGTTCGTTTTCTTTCCTTGCTTTGAAAATTTTCAATCCATGTTTTTCCGTTAATATGAATGTCTTTTATTTCATCGAGTTCCTTATCATATCCCTTGTTAATAATTCCGTAATTATCCGTTCCGCTTAAATAATTATCATTAATAATTTTCTCAATCTCATTTACCAGTTCCGGTAATTCAATTAAATTGTCTTTAATTTTCGAAATGGAATCCGATTTAAGAAAATCTAGTCTCGTTTTTATCTGCGAGATTTTTTTAAGAGATATTTTAAGCTGAACGATATCTCTCGGAACAGCTTTCCCTGTTGAAATTTTAGAAAGCAGCCTTTCAAGGTCTGCAATCGATTTCAGGTCTTCTGATAAATTTTTTCTGACATTTTTATTTTCATAAAAACAGTCAACAGCATCCAGTCTCTTAACTATGCTGTCTTTTTTTTTCAGAGGTCTCGAAACCCATTTTTTTAGCAGTCTTCCGCCCATTGCGGTCTGCGTCTTATCGAGAATCGAAATCAGTGTTCCCTCTCTTCCGCCTTCAGAGATGGAAGAAGTTATTTCAAGGTTTCGTTTTGTTGCAGGGTCAAGAATAATATAATCTTTATAATCATAATTATAAATTTTCTTTATGTGCTGAAGTTTGTTTTTCTGAGTTTCGTTTAAATAATTTACAATACAACCTGCTGAAATTATTCCTTCCTTCATTCCTTCGATACCAAAACCCTTAAGAGACTGAGTGCCGAATTGGTTTGTAAGGACTTCGCGGGCATAATCAATATTGAAAACCCAGTCATCTACTTTTGTAAAAACAAATTTGCTTTTTTCGCTGTTGAAAATATCACCTTCATTAATATTTAAAGCTTTGTATATTTTTTGCTTATCTCTTTTTTGTATTAAAATTTCTGTCGGACTTATAATATCTATTTGTCCGGGAAGTTGTTTTACGTGAATTTCCGAAGTCGCAAATTCTCCGGTTGTAACGTCGCAGAAAGAAAAACCGCAAACATCATCCTTTAAATAAACTGCAGCAAGAAAATTATTTGATTTATGACTTAATAGTTTTTCGGAAAAAGTCGCACCCGGAGTGACTACTTCAATTACATCCCTTTTAACGATTCCCTTTGCAAACTTTGGGTCTTCGAGTTGTTCGCAAACGGCAACCCTGTAACCTGCTTTGACAAGCTTAGGGAGGTAATTATCGAGAGCGTGATGCGGAAATCCCGCAAGCGGAACGTCCGATGCGGCGCCGCTCGAACGCTTGGTTAAAGTTATCCCGAGCACACGTGATGTAGTGATGGCATCATCTTCAAAAGTTTCGAAAAAATCTCCCATCCTGAAAAGCAGAAGCATATCGGGATATTTTTCCTTAACTTTCCTGTATTGCCGCATTAATGGTGTCTCGTCTTTCAATTTAAAAATTTAAAAATTATAAAATTGAAAATTAATTTATCTTCATATAATATATCAGAAACAGCTCTTAACATTTTAAAAAAATCATACAAAATCATGTAAATCATAAAAAATCAGCGTCAAAAGTTCTTACACAATCAGCAACAGTTCTTAACGTTAAAAAAAATCAGCGAAAATCATACTCAATCAGTGTAAATCTGTGGCAAAAGCTTTTACACAATCAGCAACAGCTCTTAACGTTAAAAAAAATAAGCGAAAATCATACTCAATCAGTGTAAATCTGTGGCAAAAACTCATAAAGCTTAGAAAGACCCGAACTTATCCTTCAGGCTCTTATACAGCATCTCCCTTGCCCGGAATATATGCGCCTTAATCGTCCCCAGCGGCAAATCCAGTTTCTCGGCAATCTCCTCATAATCCATTTCCTCCTGATGTCTTAATATAATCACCTGCCGGTATTTCTCCGGTAAATTTTGTATAGCGTTCTGAAGAATTTTTTTTCTTTCGCTGTCTAATATATTCTTATCGGGAATAAAGTTCGAATCTGGAATTTCGAACTGCATATTATCCTCATCCGACTCTATTTCCTTATCTATTGAAAATGTACTCAGTTTCTTTTTCCTCAAATAATCTATGCAGTTGTTAGTAGCGATTTTGCAAAGCCATGTAGCAAATGAAAATTGTTTATCGAATTTTTCCAGCGAGTTAAAAGCCTTTATGAACGCTTCCTGTGTAAGGTCCTCAACATCTTCTTTCTTGTAAATCATTCTGAAAATCAGGTTATGTATCATCTGCTGATATTTACTCATCAGTCTTTCAAAAGCTTTTTGTTCACCCTTTAAAGCTTTTGCAATGAGTTCCATATCCTCGTTTTTCGAATTAATGCTCTTTATATTCTTATCTTCACCCGCCATAAAAAATTTTAAAATCCGGAAAAATTCAAATCACTTCCCGGACTGCTATTTATAAATAATATCATATAATTTAAAAAAATACTGTCAAATACTAAATGTAAAATGGATAATATTAAATTTATCGCTGATTAATCTGATTTCACTGATTTTGCTGATTAAGATTCATAAGATTCCTAAAATTCGTAAGATTCCTAAAATTCGTAAGATTCATGAGATTTATAAGATTTATAAGATTCGTATGATTTATAAAATTCAGTAAATTTTATATAGTACCCCTCTCCTTTCAGGTTGAGTGATTTTTACGGGGTACCCTCTGGGTCAATCCCGACTAGTCGGGAAGAGGCTCTTTGGGCAGGGGTGAGGTTTTGTTCTGCTTTTTTTCTTTCCATTTATTGAATTCTAAAACTTAAAAGTTAACAAATAAATCCGACATTCATGGTATCAATATTTATTGTTTTTTGTTTAACTATTGTTTTATCAAGTTTGTTAAAATTAGTGTGAAATAATATTAAAGCTCTAAGCTCTTTATTTGTTTTTTGCTTTTTGTTATTTGTTTTTTGTTAAGTTTTTTATGTTTTAAATATTATGTTTATAGCTTAATTTAGATTATGAAAGTTAAAAAAGATAAAGTAAAAATAATTACGCTCGGGTGTTCTAAAAATCTCGTCGATTCGGAATTTATTATGGCTCAGTTGAAATCGAATGATATTGAACTCGTCGAAGATGAAAACGAATGCAACACGGTGATAATCAATACCTGCGGTTTTATCGATATAGCCAAGCAGGAATCAATAGATACAATTTTAAAATCAGTTGAACAAAAGAAAAAAGGAAAAATTCAAAAAATATTCGTTGCAGGATGTTTATCAGATAGATATAAATCCGAACTCGAAAAAGAAATTCCCGAAGTAAATAAATATTTCGGTGCGACAGATAAAAAACAAACGCTTTTGGAAATCCTGAAATCATTCGGTGTGGATTATAAAAAGAACCTTGTCGGCGAAAGAATGCTTACTACACCATCTCACTATGCATATCTCAAAATCAGCGACGGATGCGATAATCCCTGTTCTTTCTGCGCCATTCCGATTATGAGAGGTAAACATAAATCAAAAGAATTAAAGGATATTTTGATTGAAGCTCAAAAACTTGCATCCAAAGGAGTTCGGGAAATTATTTTAATCGGACAGGACACAACTTACTGGGGTTTGGATTTAGACAAAAAGAGGGAACTTTCAAATGTTCTGACAGGTATATCTGAAATAACCGATATAGAATGGATTCGCCTTATGTATGCTTATCCTTCGAGATTTCCGCCGGATGTGATAAATGCTATTAAGGATAATGAAAAAATTTGCAATTATATCGATATACCGATTCAGCATATCTCCGATAAGGTTTTGAAATCGATGAGACGCGGTATTACGAAAAGAAATTTAATTGCCCTTCTGGAAAAGATAAGAAATGAAATTCCCGGAATAGCTGTCAGGACAACGCTTATGGTGGGTTATCCGGACGAGACTGAAAAGGATTTTCAGGAACTGATGGATTTTACAAAAGAATTTAAATTTGACAGGCTCGGTGTCTTCACATATTCCAATGAAGAAGGTACAACCGCATCTGTTTTACCCGACAGGATTCCAAAGAAGGAAAAAATGTTAAGACAAAAATTAATTCTTGAAGCGCAAAGGGTAATATCAGTTGAGAAAAATGCAAATTCTATCGATAAAATTTATAAAGTTTTGATTGACAGGAAAGAAGAAGATTATTATATTGGCAGGACATACAAAGATGCTCCTGAGATTGACCAGGAAGTGTATGTAACAAATAATAAAACTTTGGAAATAGGAAAATTTTATGACGTGATAATTTATGATTATGAGGAATTTGATTTGTTTGGTGAATTGGCCGGAGAGCAGAAAATGGGAAATTGGAAAATGGTAAGAGCGAAAAAAATTTGAAAGACTTAAATAATTTAAAATTATTATAGAAATCAAACTCCGGAGGAGTTTCCTGTTTGTAGAAGAAAGTGCAGGTAAAATCTAAACTCCGTAGGAGTTTACCGGTGTTCTTATATAAACATTAAATCTTTATCTGGATTTATTAAATTTTAAATTACATATATATTTAGATTTAGCAATAACTTTGAACTGAAATTATTAAAACATGAAAAACATAATCATAAAAAACAGGCTTAAACAAAAATTAACCGGAATCATTTTTATTATCATTATTTCGAATATATTTCTAATTCCTTCGAAAGGCTTTTCGCAATTTGATGACAGACCGCGGATGAATTACAGAAGTCCACGGGAAGTCGTATTTTTGGAACCGCTCGTATTTTATAATAAAGACAGTGCAAATGGCAGACTTGACCTATATATAGAAATACCGATGAATACTTTGCAATTTAAATATGATATGTTTAAAGCCGAATACAAAGCTTCCTGTGAATATTCAATTACTATTAAAGATGCGGAAAATAAGACATTAGCAGATAATTCCTTTTCCGAATCTATTCTCAATACTGAGGAACAACAAAAAAACGTTAAGTCAGGGTCGTTATTTGAATTAAAACAATATTATCTTCCACCCGGTAATTATAAATTACATTTTACACTGAAAGACAAAAACAGTTCGAACGAATATAATAAAGACGCAGAGTTTAAAGTTAATGATATATTAAGCTATAAATATTTAGCCAGCGATATTATGTTACTTTCGAATTACACGGATAATGGCGGGAAAAAGGAGATTACTCCGATTATCAACAGGTTTTTGGGAAATTTAAAAAGTTTTTATTTATTCTTTGAGGTTGTCAATAATTCTGATTCTATTATGAATAAAATATTTATTATCAATATTAAAAATGACGACGGAAAAAATTTATGGAATGCAATCTTCGAATATACTTTTAATCCGGGCACTAATCAGATATTTGAAAATATTGAATTAGCCAACAGAATAAGAGGAAATTATAATATAGAAATAACCGATAAGGATTCTAAAGAAATAGTTACTAAAAAAACAGTAAATAATATTCCTCCGGATATGCCCGTTCAAAGGAGAGGTTACAGGAGGAACATTTAGAATCGGGAAAAAACCAATAAATTTCAACAGTACGGATATAATTGAAAGTGGATAAAATGATTGTTAGTTTGTATATATTTGAAGTATGAACTTTTATTTACTTAGATTGTATAAATAAGTAGAGGCGTTTTGATAAAACGAAAGAAACTGTAACTTAATCAGGGATATTCCGAATAATAAATGTATAAAGTAAAGGTTAAAAATCTATTAATATAAATTATTTCGAATTGAAGGTATTTTATTTAAATGACGTTAATTAATATGAAGCCGAAAATTGTAATATATATTGTTTTTATTTTATCGACGATTTTTCCTTCTTTTGCTGTTTCGCAATTAAAAGATAAGAGTCTCGATAATGCAGATATGAACAGAGAAAGTTACTATCTCGAGCCTCTTGTTTTCTATCAAAAAGACAGTTTAAACGGGAGACTTGATTTGTATGTCGAGCTATTTCCCGAATCATTGCAATTTAAATATAATCCTTCTGCCGGTCGGTATGAAGCTTCAATAGATTATACTGTTATTATTAAAAATTCATCGGATAATATTTTTTACAATAATATATATACGGAGTCATTTTCAAATACAGAAGCCGAACAAAAAAACTTAAGTAATAAATATGTCTTCAGCTTAAAACAATTCATACTTCCGCCCGGTCAATACAAACTGAATTTTAATATAAGGGATAAAAACACTTCAAACGAATCTTCTAAGGATATAGATGTTACCGTGAATGATTATTCTTCGAAAAAACTTTCATACAGCAGTATTATGCTCCTTTCGGATTATAAATTAGATGCCGAAGGGAAAAAAGATATTACTCCTATTGTCGACGGAAACATCGGAAATTTCAAAGAGTTTTTCTTATTCTTTGATATTATAAATAATTCGGATTCGATGATTTATAAAGAATATGCATACCGGATTTATAACGAAGCGGGGAAAAATTTTGCCGAAGGAAATTTTAATTATTACCTGCAGCCGGGTGAAAATAAAAACATAGAACGAATCCCCGAAAGTAATTTTATTATCGGAAATTACAAACTCGATATCGTCGATAAGAATCAAAACGAAATTGTTGTTCACAGATTTATTAAGTATTACTGGAGTGATTTACCGGTTAACATAAAAGATCTCGATGCTGCAATAGACCAGTTAATATACATCGCAACTTCAGACCAGCTCTCATATATAAGAAAAGGCAAAACGTTCGAGGAAAAGGAGAGAAGGTTTTTAAAATTCTGGAGAGATAAAGACCCCACCCCGAATACTCCGAGGAACGAATTGATGTCTGAATATTACAGCAGGATTAAAATCGCAAATGAAAGATATTCTCATTACGTGCCGGGCTGGAAAACCGATATGGGTATGGTTTACATTATATACGGCAACCCGAGCAACATAGACAGGCATCCGTTCGATTCTGATGCCAAGCCTTATGAAATTTGGGATTATTATGATATGAATAAAAGATTCATATTCGTGGATTATTCAGGATTTGGAGATTACAGGCTGATTACACCTTTTTACGATGAAGAGAAAACGAAACTTCATTTTTAAAATATCAGGTAAGTTTTTCCCTCTTGTTTAAATATTTTAGCAGTGATATATCGAATGGTGTATCAGTGGAAAGCAAAACATAATCTATATTGTTTTTCCTGCATTCGGTTTTATAATAATTTATAAACTCTTTCATTGCTTCCCTGTATGATTTCTGAACCGAAAAAGGCTGTGAATACATTTCTTCCCTCGTTTCAAGGTCAACGATTGTCATCGGGTTCCCGTCAAAAAATGTCATTTCCATCGGGTCAAGAATTTGAAAAATTATTACTTCGTTTTTGTCGTATCGGAAATGTCTTAATGCATTTATTACTTCATTTTGCTTGTCGAAGAAATCACTGATTACAATAATCAAACCCCTGCTCCTGATTTTATCGGCAATTTCATTCAGGCAAACGGCAGTGCCGGTTTCGTAGTTCGGTTTTACGGATGATAGTTCTTTTAAAATGTGCTTCAGGTTTGTATTTGTTGAATGCGGAGGCAAATATTTTCTTATAGCCGTATCGTACAAAGTAAGCGAAACGGCATCATGCTGAAGTATCATCAGATATGTTAATGAAGCAGTTAAATACGACGCATACTCGAACTTGGAGATGTGACCGGCAGGACTTTCGTCAGCTTTTTTCTTCTGCATTATTTTTCTTAAAAAAACATTCCCGGTTTCTGATTTTCCGCTTGAATTATAGGACATCGATTTACTTATATCGAGCAGGATATAGGATTTTAAGTTCGTTTCTTCTTCATACTGTTTTATATAATGCCTGTCCGTCCTCGCAAATACTTTCCAGTCGAGGTGTCTCAAATCATCTCCCGGCATATATTGCCTGTGCTCGGCAAATTCAACGCTGAACCCGTGATAAGGTGATTTGTGAAGACCGGTCATAAATCCTTCGACAACAAGCTTCGCTATCAGCTCCATGTTGGAAAGTCTTGATAAGACCGATGGTATTAAATATTTTCTATAATCTGTTTTACTGTTCAAAATTATTTAAAATAAAAAAACTACAAAAGTATAGACTGCAATTTCATTAAAGCGGAAATTACGGAATCACGCTTTTGTAGTTTTAAAAAAATCAGAAATTTTTATTGACTCGGGACTTTTTTTACATCAGTCGGAGCGTCTGAATTACCATTTTTTTTCACAGGTTCTTTTTTATCTCCGCCTGTCTTCGTGTCCTCTTTCTTGTTTTTATCCTGTGACTCGTTATTCTTTATCATATCTTCGATGGACGAACCCGATTGTAACGTCTGCAGCATGACTTTTGCGGATTCGCTGAGCTTTTCGTTCGGGTCGGTATCAGTAGGATATTTATCAAGAAATTTTTGATAAGCCTTTATTGCATTATCTTTATCTTTTAATGCCTCGTCATAAATGAAAGCAATTAAAAACAGAGACTGCTTGGCGTCTTTTGTTGTAGGGTATTTATCCACAATTTCCTGGTATGTCTTTATAGCATCGTTGTAATTATTCAAATTCTCACTGTAAGTCTTAGCTATTTGTGTATAGGCAAAAATCACTTTATCCGAATTCGGATAGTTTTTAATAAAATCCTTGTAGGTACCAATAGATTCAGTGAATAAAGCATTATCTTTTTTGGATACTGCACTATCATATTGAGCTTTGGCAGTTGTAAGATATTCCTCTTCGGTTTTATTCTTCTGAGAACATGATACCAACGATATCATAAATAAGACCAGGAGCAAAAATTTAATTTTCACTTGTAACATATTTTTTATATTAAATTAATTTAAAAATTAAACTAATTTAAAGAAAAGAATCTAAATATATAATGAAAAAACTAAACCTTAACGAAAATTTTATTTCGAGGATATGGAAGGAATCCGGATATTACTCCGGGTTGAAAACCACTGAAGGAATGAATGTTGAGGTCCTCGAATATGGCGAACTAAATCCCGATTCCGGCGCGGATTTTAAAAATGCCCGCGTTAAAATCGACAATAAAATATTTAACGGTGATGTCGAGATTCATCGCTCTTTGAAAGACTGGGATATCCACAATCACAATAAAGATTATAAATACAATAAAGTAATACTGCAGGTCGTCTTCTGGCGTGATGAAAACGGTTCGGTTCCGGTTTCTATGAAATCGAGACATATTCCGACTTTAATACTTTCGGAGTTTTTAACAAAATCAATTCATGAGATATGGAAAGAAATAATCAACAACCCGTCATCATCATTTAAATTGCCCTGTTATCCGGAAAATTCAAATCTCACAAGGGAATTTAAAAAAAACTGGTTCGAATTACTCGCCCTGAAACGTCTTGACTACAGGACAGAAAGAATCAAGCACAGGCTTACAGAGTTCGTGAACAGAACGGGAGGGGATTATCAGAAGAAATACTGGGAAATCGGATTATTCGAATTTATTTCGGAAGCACTGGGTTTTTCAAAGAATAAAAGCCAGTTTTTAAAATTAGCGGAATTAATTGATTTGGATTTAATTAAAAAAAATAAATTTAATATAAATCAAATCGAAGCGTATTTATTCGGCGTTGCCGGATTTCTCGAAAATCTGAAATATAAAGACGAATATATAGAAATTCTGAAAATCGAGTGGAAATCGATTCGGGAATTATATAATCCGGTGATAATGAACAAATCCGAATGGAATTTTTTCAGGTTAAGACCGCAAAACTTTCCGACGTTGAGACTTGCCTATGATTCTGCACTATGCTATGAACTGGTCTATAATGATTTATTCAAACGCATAGTTCTCTGTTTCGAAAAAAGTAAAAATATTATTAGTGACCTGACGGGAATTTTTGCCGAACTTAAAATCTCGGATTACTGGACTAAATATTATAATTTCGGCAAATTAAGAAGCCTGTCAACCGGTTCCATAGGTGAAAGCAGGGTAAAGGAAATAATTGTAAATGTTATAATTCCCTTGCTTTATTTATATTCAAATATATTTGAAAAAAGCGAATTCAAAGAAAAAATTCTGAATGTTTATTTTAATTCGAAGGGCTATAATAAAAATGAGATTACAAGGGTAATGGAATCGCAGATGTTCTATTTAATAAAGACAATTTCCGAAAGTCAGGGAATAATACATTTACATAATTTTTTCTGTGTCAGGGAAAAATGTAAAGAATGCAGCATTTGGACGGAATTGTACGAAAAAGATACTATTTCAGATGTATTAAGGATAATACTTTATTGAATTTTTATTATAATTTATGTTGATTATTTTAATTGGATAATATAATTGTTTGATAAAAAAAATAACTAATATATATTGTGAAGATTGCAAATCCCTGAAAAAATCTGTTTACGGTGATTTAAATTCTGAAGAGCTGAACATACTGAATTTTAACAAATCCTGCAATTTTTATAAAAAAGGACAGACAATCTATTTCGAAGGAAACACTCCGGAAGGATTGTTCTGCATTCGTGAAGGAAAAGTTAAAATATATAAGACAGGAAATGAGGGTAAGGAACAAATTATCCGCCTTGTTAAAAACGGGGATATAATAGGTTACAGGGCATTAATAGCAGGCGAAAGTTACAATGCAACTGCGGAAACACTTGAAGATTCAAAAATTTGTTTTATAAGAAAGAATGCAATTTTTGATTTATTAAAAAAGAACGAAAAATTTTCTTTCAGGCTGATTAAATTGCTGTCTCACGATCTCGGAGAAGTCGAGCAACGAATGGTACACCTTGCACAAAAACCTGTACGGGAAAGGCTTGCTGAAACTTTGTTAATACTCAGGGAAACGTACGGAATGGACAAAGATAATAATTCATTGCTGAATGTATCCTTGTCGAGGGAAGACCTTGCCAATATTGCGGGTACTGCCACCGAAACTGTAATCCGGCTGCTTGCGGAATTTAAGAACGAAAATATTATATCTACCAAGGCAAGAAAAATAGAAATTCTTGATGTGAACAAGTTAATTGAAACGGGAAATTTATCTTATTAATTAAAACTAAATATTAATATTTTTCAGTATTATTTATAATTACGATTTAAGCTACATAAAAATTGAAAAATTTATTATTTGATTTTCATATAATTTCTAATATTTAAGAATAAGCGGCTAAATACTGAATATGAAAAAGATTTTATTTATATGCGGCTCAATGAACCAGACGACGATGTTGCATAAAATATCCAATCAACTGGGAGAATATGATTGTTATTTTACTCCGTATTATTGTGATGGCTATGTTAAACTCGTGCTGAAAGCGCAACTCTTAAATTTTTCTATCTTAGGGGGGAAATTCAGAGCCGCCACAGAGCGGTATTTACAAAACAATAATTTAAAACTTGACTACGAAGGCAAAAATAATTTTTATGATCTTATAGTTACCGGCTCTGACCTGATTGTTCCTAAAAATATAAGAAACAAAGATATCATTCTCGTTCAGGAAGGAATGACGGACCCTCAGAATTTATCCTACCATATGGTTCGGTTATTTCATCTTCCGAGATGGTTTGGAAGCACATCTACTACAGGTTTATCCGATGCATATGTGAAGTTTTGTGTCGCTTCGGAAGGATATAAAAAATTCTTTATAAAAAGCGGATGCAAAGAAGAAAAATTAACTGTTACGGGTATTCCGAATTTTGATAATTGTGTCGAGTATTTAAATAATAAATTTCCTCATAAAGATTTTGTTCTGGTCTGCACATCTGACGCAAGGGAAACATATAAATTCGAAAACAGGAAAAAATTTCTGAAATACGCTAAGTCCATTGCAAATGGAAGACAAATGATATTTAAAATCCATCCTAATGAAAATTCAAAAAGAGCGGCGAAGGAAATAAAGAATTTAATTCCCGACGCACTTGTTTTTTATCAGGGTAATACAAATGAAATGGTTGCTAATTGCAGTGTGCTGGTTACAATTTATTCTTCCGTCGCATATGTCGGATTAGCTCTGGGAAAAGAAGTCTATTCAAAATTTAATCTGGAAGATTTAAAAAGATTAGCACCGATTCAGAATAATGGAACATCAGATAAAAACATAGCTGATGTTTGCAGGCAGTATTTATAATTTTAAAATCTCCTTTTGCAAGCATAGCATTTAATAAATATTATTACACGTTGGATAAAATTCCCAAAATAGTAATTGTTATTCAGGCAAGAAAAGGTTCGACAAGATTAGCGAATAAAATCTTACTGCCGCTTGCGGGGAAACCTTTGCTGATTAGAATGTACGAACGTGTAAAAGCATCAAAGCTTGCAGATGAAATTGTTATTGCTACGACAAACGAAAAAGAAGATGATGAAGTGTTCGAAATTTGTAAATCTGAAAACATTAATTGTTTCCGTGGAAGTAAAGAAGATTTGCTCGAAAGACATTACAAAGCAGGATTGAAATACGATGCCGATGCCGTCTTGAAAATTCCATCCGATTGCCCCCTGATTGACCCACTCATTATAGATAAAGTAATAAATTATTATATAAAAAATATTGATAATTTTGACTATGTAAGCAACCTGCACCCCGCAACCTATCCGGATGGAAACGATGTTGAGGTTATTCCTATGAAAATTTTAAAAACGGCTTTTGAAGATGCAAAAACCCCGATGGAACGTGAACATACAACACCTTTCATCTGGGATAACCCGGATAGATTTCGCATCGGCAATGTGGTCTGGGAAACAGGTCTTGATTTTTCAATGTCCCACAGGTTTACAATTGATTATTATGAAGATTATTTGTTTATAAAGAAAGTATATGATGAACTTTATTACGAAAACAATTTATTCGGTTTAAAAGATATTTTAAAATTACTCGAAGCTGAACCGGAGATGATGAAGATTAACGAAAAATATTCCGGTGTAAACTGGTACAGGAAACATTTAAATGAATTAAAAACGATTTCAGAAAATCAAACAAAAAATATAAATGACTAAAACAAAACTTGAAGAATTGCAAAAGACCGCTTTAAAAGTACGGGAACATATTATCCGCATGTCGACTGACGGCGGATGCTTTATTGGCGCGTCACTGTCGTGCACTGATTTAATAGTCTATTTATATAACAACTTCTTAAATATTAACAAAGATAATTTAAATGACCAGAACAGGGATTATTTTTTCCTGTCAAAAGGTCACGACGTTCCTGCATTATACGGTACACTTGCGGAGAGAGGTTTTTTTAATCCGGAAAGATTGAAGAATCATTTAAAGACTACAGATTTTATTTACTGGCACCCAAATGTCAATATTCCGGGAATTGAATTTCATTCGGGTTCTTTAGGACATTTGCTCAGTGTTTCAATCGGAGTTGCTATGGATTGCAAACTCAGAAATCATAAGAATAAAGTTGTTGTTATACTTGGTGACGGCGAATTAAATGAAGGCTCGAACTGGGAAGGCGCTCTGGTTGCCGCTTCTAAGAAACTCGATAACCTGATTGCTGTAATAGATAGAAATAAATTTCAGGCAAATATAGAAACCGAAGACCTTATTAAACTCGAACCATTGGCAGAAAAATTTAAAGCTTTCGGCTGGGGAGTGAAAACCGCGGATGGTCACGATTTTCGTTCACTCGAAAGAGCGTTTTCAAAATTCCCGATTATAGAAAAAAAGCCTAATCTTGTCATTGCAAATACAATCAGGGGAAAAGGGTTGCCAAGCATTCAGGCAAGAGCCGACAGGTGGTTTGTGAATTTCACGCACGAGGAAATTGAAATGCTTCTGGAAGAACTTCACGGTCACGAAAAAGCAAGAATCCAATCCGAACCATTAATGGTACGCTAAAGCTATAAATGTTAAAGCTTAAAATGTTAAAGTAAAACTGAATAATTCTTATTATATGAAAAAAATATGTTTTTTCCTTTTCATCATTGTATTAATCAATGTTTCCTCAAAATTTTCTTTCAGTCAGAACAAAATTACAGACGATACCTGGAATAAATTTAATTTTCTAATCGGCGATTGGGAAGGCGAAACAAAAGGACAACCCGGCGAAGGAAAAGGATATGTAAACTTCAAATATGACCTCGATAAAAACATTCTTATCAGAAAAGACCATAACGAATTTCCCGCAACATCAGACAGACCCGCGTTCAATCACGACGGGATATTAATTGTTTACATGGAAAATTCAAAAACTCCGGACAAAGCTGTTTACTGGGATAACGAGGGACATACAATATTTTACGATATTAATTTTTCTGAAGATGGTAAATCAATTATATTCGCAAGTAAAATTATTCAGGGATTACCAACTCAGCGTCTTACTTATGAAATGATTTCCGAAAATGTTATTAATACAAGATTCGAGCTTGCAATGCCGAATGACCCTGATAAATTCACAGTACACGTTGAAGGGAAATCAAAAAGAATAACAAAGTAATTTACAATTAAAAGAGTTTACTAAAAAAAGTGTTTAATATAACCCACTGAAATAGAGGCTGACTGGCAATTCAGTTATACAAATCCCGAAGGGATGAAATTATTGTAGATAGATTAATATCGATAAAAACCGAACCCCGAAGGGGTGATATTATTTTTGTATTTCGTGAAAAATTATAATAATCACATACCACTTTATATGTGGGATGATGATTAATTGGTATTAAATTATACTATCAATTATTTTATTTTATTTCTTTTCAAGCATCCCGGACAAATAAATTCACCCGTATCATATTCTTTTTTATTTAATGTCACATCTGCTTTGCAATATTTGCATTTTGCAACGAAATAATTATCGGGGTCGTAATTTAAATCAATAACTTTTAGTGCCTCGCCAAAATCTTTTTCATTTACCATTAGTCTTATCCCTCTAAAATAAGAAAGTTGAGGTTCCATTCCGCCCCCGTTATCGGCTGAGATAAAACTATCTATGCCCTGAGATTTTAGTTTTCCCATATCCATAGTAGCTGCAAATTCATTGTTATATGTATTCAACACAACCATTTCAGTTTTATCAAACTCTACTGTCTCACTTAAATCAGCATGGCAATGAGGACAGATTTTGTCTTTAGCTTTTACTTCCAAACCGCATTCGGTGCAGAAATATTTTTCGCTGTTCTGATTTTCTTTAATCATTTTTTATACAATCAGTTCGTGTTATTTTTTCAAATGGTTTTTCTTATTGCATCCGGGACAAATAAATTCACCCGAATCAAATTCTTTTTTATTTAGTGTCACATCTGCCCCGCAGAAACTGCATTTTGTTCCAAAATAATTTTCTTCCGTTTGTTTTTCATCAAGAATTTTTATTGCCTTATCTATATTCTTTTCATTAATCATTAACCTGACACCCTGTGTGTACGAAAGTTGAGGACGCAAACCACCAACATTGTCACCTGAAACAAAGCTCTCGATGCCATTTAATTTAAGTTTCTTTTTTGCAATTTCAGCCTCAAAATCATTAGCAAAAGTTTGCACTGTAATTATATTGATATCTTCGTCTTCATCCACTACGACGCTTAAATCCGCTCCGCATTTCGGACAGATTTTATCTTCAAACTTCACTTCTACCCCGCACTCCGTGCAGTGATAAATTTCGTTGTTCGGATTTCCCTCATCCATAATAATATATAACAAATTTTTATTTGTTGACTAAATATATAAGTAAAATCTCAAAAAATAAATGTTTAATTATCAGTGAATATTAAAGTATAGATATTGAAACACAAAAAATAATTATTGTTGTTGGTGACGCCAAAGAACGGCTTACACCAACAACGGCAGGAAAACATAGAAATAATTGTAGTTGTTGGTAACTTTAAAGAATAGCTAATACCAACAACGGCTCAAAAAACCAGCAGGAGATCCCCGACAGGAGCATTCGGGGATGACAACGGTTAGAGCATTCGGGGATGACAACGCCGGGAGAATTCAGGGATGACAACGCTGGAAATTTCCGTGATGACAAGTGCGCGAGACATAACACAAAAAAAACGTTCCCAATGAGGATATTGGGAACGAGAGTAAATATTAATTTTATGTTTGGTCTTAATTCAAATTATTGTTATTAATACAAATGTAATCCTTATGTTCCGTCTGGATTCCAGCTTCCGCTGGAATGACAAAGGCTTTAACATTTAACATTTATAATTTAACATTGAGTTAGACACTTACTTTTTCAAACCTCTCAATATATTTTTTTACCTGTTTGTAAAGATTCTTTTCATCGAGTCCGGCTTGCTTTAAAACGCTTTCTGCTGTACCGCTTCCGAGATATGTGCCTCCGAAGAACGGATGCAATATTCTGCGTCTTTCTTCATAACCTGTAATCCATTTGTGCATCGTCGGTAATGTAAATCCGGTAATACCAAATGCATTTTCTGCAATCGCCGAAGGATAAATAGCATCTTTTTCTTCTTCAGGAAGAAGTTCAAATAATTCCGAACTTGAAATATAAAATACATTCAGGTTGAATCCTTCTTTGTCAAACTTCGGGAGAACTTTTGAAATAAATTCAATCGTTACTCCGCTTTCCTGTAATACAATCGAACCATCGAGCTTTTGTCCCGGGTCGGCTTTTCTTAATGCATAAACTCCTTTAACTGATTCCGTTGCGGGTGCAAGATTTTGAGCCGCTCTGTCAACAACGGTTTCGTTTGGACGAGTAACAAATGGAGATAAAACTGCGGGTCTTCTTTTTAATCCCGCAATTAAAAGCGGCCATACTTCTCCGGGTTCCCACGGTGTTAATGTTATTAAAACACCGTTCGGAAAATTTCCCTGAAGCAATTGCAAGCATTGTGGGTCTGCGTGCGTAGGTCCATCTTCACCCGTTTTCAATCCTGCGTGTGCATTGATAAGAATCCACGTGTTGTAGTTTCCGCCATAACGCTCGACTTTTGCCTGTTCACCAATTCCGTGCAATCTTGCTGCGGTATGTTCCATTGCAGAAATAAACGCACCATAAGAAGAACTTACACCGATATTTTTTCCGTAAGCTCCGAGTCCGGCCATTTCAGCACCAATCGCATCTTCACAAATCCCACCGATAGAAAGAATTCTTGAATCGGGATTATCAACTGCATCAAAATATCCTTCTTTAAAACCTGTTCCGATTAAATTCACACTCGTTGAGCCAAGCAAGTCGGCGGCAACACTGAGAATGGCACCGTTCGATAATTTATTTAAAAAATGAAGTGATGAGCCAAGTGCCGCACGAATTGTTGTGACTACGCCGGGTTTTAAATTTAATTCTTCAGGAGTAACTTTTTCGTCAACTTTTTTATCACGATAAATATTTTCAAGCTGCGGTTTATTTTCTCTCGGAGTTCTGTTGAGAGCAACCAATCTTTTCTTTGAATCCATTATCTTTTCAGCGAAGTATTTTAAATCTTTATCATTTTCAATTGCTTTTCTGATTGTGAGTATAGTATCCCAGAATGTTTGTTCAGAATGAGCTTGTTTCACATCGCCCTCAAAATTCGGAACCATTACACCGAATTCATTTTGTAATTCTTCTGATTTTTTGTCTACAAAACGAGGAATCTTAACGCCATATGCATTTTCAAATTCTTCGCAGGATTTATAATAACCATCTGAGCAGAATTTATGTCCTGCACCGTGAGAGCCTTTTCCTTCAATTCCATATTTCCAGCCTTTGATTGTACGATAAACAATTGCAGTTGGCATTTTATTATCGAGACTCATTGCGAATGATTGTGCAGCAGATACTTTATTGAAATCTTTTCCATCATCAACATAAATTACGTTGAAATCGTGAAGGTAAGCAAGTTCCATAGGATTCCATTGTACGTAGTCGCCTTTCAATTCACCTTCGCGGCAAACTCTGTTGCTATCGATCGAAGCCTGGTTGAAATCTATGTGCATTACAACATTATATAATCTCATTGCAGATGCGGATGCAAATGCTTCGTGTACTCGACCGGGAGTCATACCGCCTTCGCCTTCGACAACGTGAACTTTTGGTGCCGTGCCATCGTAATAATCCAATGCTCCGAGAGCAAGACCAAATGCGGCAGGAACGCCTACTCCGCTTGCACCTGTTGCGACTTTTACGAATGGAGTTCCGGGTGTCGGATGTCCGTCAAGTGCTTTCGAATGAAATTGTTTAAACAAAGGAAGATTGTTGGTTGGATTTCTTCTGAATCCAAGAAGGTCTTCGAATCTCAATTGATTTTTTTCATCGGGTAATTCAGTGTGCTTGAAAGCTCTCATTAATTCATTTCTCAAAGAATACATCGCATACAAACCCATCGCTTTATGTCCGGCAGCATAAACAACCATATCGTTTGAATCGAGTACAGGATTTTTTATATCGTAATCGGCGATGTTATATAATATTGATTCAACGAATCGTCCGGAAGAAATCGAGCCTCCCGGGTGTCCGCTTGTAGGCACGAAATTATAAAGTATTCCACAAAGCGTTCTGTAAATTAAGTCGAGTCTTTCAAATAATTTTATTTCTTCATCTTTTAAAACCTGACCGCTTTTTAAAATATCACCAATCTCATAATATTTACCTCTTCTCGGACCAAAATTGAAATCTTTTGATTTAATGTCTTTGTAGTTCATATTTATTATTATTTAAATTATTAAGTAATTATTAAAATTTATTATAATGTAACTCCCAGTCCGGATGTAAAAACTGTTTTGCTCCCAATATTTACATCGGCATTAAATATTGCAGGACCAACTTTTATGTTACCACCGACGACTGCTCTGAAACTATTATCACCAACCTGATTAAAACCAATTGTCTGAACGGAACCTGTATATGGATTTACGAAAGAATAATTTACATTCACGCTGTAATTTTCAAACTGTCCTCCGAGATAAATAGAAATAATAGGAAAACTTTTATAAATCATAACATTTGCAAACTCTGTGTTGGCACTAATGATTTTAGTATTTGAATTATCCGTGATTCCAAAATTCTGATATCCGAGTTGAACGGATAAATCAAAGGGCATAGATTTTATATAAGCTCCAAGGCTATGTCTTAATGCCACACCGAATAATTTAAAAGAACCGTAATTATTAACGCTTATTCCGGGAATAGTTCTGAAAGTAACATCTGTGCCTAATAATGTTCCAATGCCAATTTGCGGAATAGCAAGAAATTGAAAGCGTGTATCAGCAATTCCGGGAAGCGTTTCCGATTGAATAGTTTCAGTCTGCCCTGTTATAGGATTCTGATAAGTTCCTGTCATCGGCACTTTAGGTCCTCCGAAAACCGTAGGAGCATTGTAAATAGAATATAAAACATCAACTTCCCTGTCACCATAAGCACCAAAATTTATTTTTGCTTTAGACGTATATGCAAGATTAAAATATTTATCCGACTGGTCTAACAATAATCCGCAGAATTTTACACCTGCATATACATGCGGGAAAATAGGGAATTTACTGTATTCTGAAGGATTATACCCTCCCATAAATCCCGAATTTAATTCCGCTCCGATTCCGGTAGTAAACGGTGCCAGATATTTTTCGGCATAAAGCTGACCGACACCCTGTAATGCAGCACCCATATCTATCTGTGAGTATGAGATTTTCGAAATAAAAATGATTATAAATAAAAACAGTAAATATTTTTTCATAAATTTGTTTAATTCTGAAAGGAATAAACGAAATCTTACTTTTAAAAATTAACAAAAGTATAATTCAAAATATAGGTATTTTTTGGAAGATACTGATTTAAAAAACACGGGATAATCAATCAATTTTAATTTTCTTTTCTCCCCATTTTTTCAGAACACCAAATATATCATCCGGTAATACTGGTTTTGGCAGGTAATCCACCATTCCTGCGGCAAAACAGTTTTCTCTGTCACCTTGCATTACAGCCGCAGTTATAGCAATTATAATAGGTTGATTTTCATGCGGATACATTCCCAGAATATTTTTTGTAGCTTCATAGCCATCCATTTCAGGCATCTGGATATCCATAAATATAATATCATAATCCTGATTCTTAACAGCTTCGATAGCTTCAATTCCATTCACAGCAATGTCGGCTGTGTAACCGAATTTTCGCAGTATTTTAAGTGTAACTTTTTGATTAATTAAATTATCTTCAACGAGCAAAATTCTTAAAGGCATAATATTCGCTAAAGCCGCATTGTTCACAGAATCTTTAGGATGATTATTCTTTTCATTAATTAATTCTTTATCATCTATTTCAACGTTAATCTTAAATGAAAATTTCGAACCTTTTCCGGGTACACTCTCGACCCAGATTTTTCCTTCCATTAATTCAACAAGATGTTTGCAAATTGTTAATCCAAGACCCGTACCGCCATATCTGCGCGTATTCGAAGAATCGAGTTGAGAAAAAGGCTGAAACAACAACTTAACAGATTTTTCATCAATTCCGATACCTGTATCTTCGACCGCGAACATTAATGTCAATTTATTATTTTCTATATTAACCTTTGAAACGGATAATTCAACACTACCCTGCTGAGTAAATTTCAATGCGTTGCTTAAAAGGTTTGAAATAATCTGTTTTATCTTTTCCGAATCACAAATTAAATATTGAGGAATTGAATTATCTTTAAAATAACTGAACCGGAGATTTTTTTCCGTAAATTTTGAAGAGAACAATTCGAATATGTTTTCGATGCAATTATTTATATCAACTGATTTTTTAACAACATACATTTTGCCGGCTTCAATTCTCGAGAAATCAAGAATGTCATTTATAATTAAAAGTAAAGACTCCCCGCTGTTCTTAATTGTTTCCAGATAATCTTTTTGTTCTATCGTCAGGGGAGACTGAAGCATTAATCCCGTCATTCCTATGACACCATTTAACGGAGTTCGAATTTCGTGGCTCATTCTTGCAAGAAATTCGGATTTTACTTTAAGGGCTGATTCTGCTTCTTCTTTAGCTTTTTTTAATTCATAATTATTTTTCTTTGAGTCTGTAATATCTATTAAAATGCCTTTCGAACTCACGGGTTTTCCATTTTCGAATTTCACTTTGCTCGAAGACCTTACATGCAAATATCCGCCGCCTTTAACAATAATTTTATACTCCGATGGTTCCTGAATACCGGAAAATAATCTATCGAAATCCTTGGAAACTCTGATTAAATCATCCGGATGAATATATTCCGAATAATGTCTTCCTATTAACTCTTCGATGGAATAACCTGCCAGCTTTTTAATCGAAGGACTAACATAAGTGAAATACCCCTGTGCATCTAAACTAAAAATAACTTCGGAAATGTCTTCTACCAAATTTCTGTATTTCTTTTCGGATTCTTCCAGCGCCTCCTTTGAATATTTTGCATCCGAAACATCCCGCCCGACAATTATTAATCCTTTTTTGTCACCATCCGGGTAGAAAAGAGGTATTTTTATAACATCAAAAATCTTAACGCTCCCATCAGGATTCGGAATAATTTCTTCAACTCTTGAAACCGTATTCTTTTCCCAAACTAATTTATCGGTCTTCTCACAATATAAAAGAGCTTCTTTGTAAAACGGACTATATTCAGCAAGCTCCGAATCTGTTTTTCCCCTGTAGTCAAATCCTTCAAGGTCAAATAATTTTAAATTTGCTTCATTCGTTTCGAGATATCTTCCATCTCCATCTTTAAAAGTTATTATATCGGGTGTTGCATTTATTAAAGTTCTTAATCTGAGTTCGTTTTCCTGCAAAAGAAATTCTGCTTCTTTCCTTTTGGTCACGTCGTTCGCAATAACAAGAATCCCTTCTGTTTCATCGGGCAACATAAATTTTGTTTCTCTGAGTGCAAGATGAACGATAGAGCCGTCTTTCTTAACATTAATTACTTCGTGGTCTAACTTTTTACCTTTTAATAATTCCGAAATGTCAGAGTCCACCATTCTTACATTTTTTTCGGGAACTAATTGCCTGACATTCATCTTCAAAAATTCTTCGCGCGAATAACCAAAAATATTTTGAAGAGCTGAATTAACATCTAAAATATTTCCTTTCGTATCTTCGAGCAGCATGCCGCTTGGCGAGATATCAAATATTGTTTTGTTAAGTTTTTCTTTGGCGGAATGTAGATTTTTCAAGCCGGTAAATGCCTTCCCGGATTTGCCGGATTCAGATGTGGCTTTCTTTATATTTTTGTCTTTTGATTTCATTAAAAATAAATGGTAAAAAAGTCGCTCTTCATTAAAGATAAGTTAAAAAACATTGATTTTAAAAGCATTTATAAAGGATTAGCAAAGAACTCTTATTCAATATATGAAATCATTATCATGCCGGAAAAACTATTCCGTAGTATTATTTTTCTTATTAATATCGGGAATATGTTCGTTGCCGAGAATGATATTGCTGACTTTCGAATCAACCTGCTGAGTTATCGTTACGGTGTAGTTACCGTCTTTCCAGACTTCGGCTGTTTTGTGAATTTTAATAATTTTATTATTTGCTAATTTAATTGTAAGTTCCACAGGCAGAGGAAGTCCGCCTTCGTTTGAAATCACAATTTTCAGAATATTATTATTGGTGGTTGAGCTTTTTATAACAAGGTCAGGCTTCGCATATTCCATAAACCATTTTTGCCAGAACCAGTTTAAATTTTTGCCGGAAACATTGCTGAACGTATTGAAAAAATCATAAGGGTTAGGATGCTTATGGTTCCACCTGTAAATATATTCTTTCAAACATTTTTTAAATCCTTCATCGCCCAGCATATCCCTCAGAATATCATAAATCGCCGCCGCTTTTGAATACGCATTATTTCTATACGAAGGTGATTTCAAAACATTTGAAGGAGCGAGAGCCGGAACGTCATAAAATGTACCCGCTACACGTTCATAATAATTCACAGACCTTACTTTAACATCTACAACCGTATCTATATTACTTTCCGGATTTTTACTTCCCATCCTGTTTTGAAATTCCATAGGAAGATATACAGCCCAGCCCTCATCCATCCAACCGTATTTGCGTTCGTTACAACCCATATAAAATGGAAAATAAGAATGCGTTGTTTCATGTGCGGTAAGGTAAACCGTAGATTGCCAGTTGTCTGTTGTTCCGTCGTTAACCATCATCGGATATTCCATTCCGCCTTCTCCGTTAAAAATGGTCATCGAAGGATAAGGGAAGGGCACACCCGGAAAATCATTTGATAAAAATAAAATTACCGCTTTATCTATTTTAGAAACATATTTGAACCAATAGGAATCGGGATTGTATGCGGCATTAATTTTTGTAAACCTGCCCGGTGCAGTTTCTGCTGTTTCCCTGTCCCATATATAATGGTCGCTTGCGGAGAAAACAAAATCAGGAACGTTATCAGCTTTATAGTGATAAATTGTATTCACTCCGTTTTTAAGAAATTTTACACCGCTCTGAATATCAGAAAGGGAAATCACATTCCCCGAATCCTGCTGATATTTTTTTAAAATATTTTCACTGAACACTTCTTCGGGATTTTGCAAAACTCCCGTTGCCCATACAATTAAATTTTCCCTGTCCGAACTTATTTTCACGTCGAAATCTGAAATATCATTATAAAATTCCACCGAGCCGGTATAGCTAATCATATCCCATCCGTCGATGTCATCATAGACGGCAATTTGCGGATACCAGTAAGCAATCATATAAGTTGTCGAATCATATTCGCCCATTCTCGGAAAATTCTGATTCGGAATCTGGAAAGACCACTCGACATAAATATCATTAATACTTTTTGAAAGCAAAGGATTACTGAGTTTAACAATCATATTAGTGCCGGGTCGCTGAACAATTTTATCATCTGTTAAATTAATTTCAACTCCGTTTATTGTTAACACTTTCACGCTGACTCCGTTTGTAAAGTCATTCGGCGAAACTTCCCAATCCCTTGATTTCGTTGCAATAGCAAAATCCTGGTACATTCTGAAAACCAATTGATTAAGGTTATCAGGGCTGTTATTGTGATAGGAAATGCTTTCCTTGCCTTCTATTTTTTTTTCTTTTGTATTAACAAAAACGCTGATTGCATATTCCGATTTATTCTGCCAGTAATTTTTTCCGGGGTTTCCGTCTTCCGAACGCGTTCCGTTATGATATGCTTTTATAATTTCTTCAGGCGTGAAAAATTTCGTCTGCGCGAAAGATGAATTAATGATTATTAATAAAAAGAGTATAATAAACTTCTGCATTAATTTAAAATAGATATAGTTTTATAAATGATATTTAATGAAAAATAGTAAATTACGAAATCATATTTAAGTGTATTTTAGGTAAAAATAAAATTATAAGGAAAATATTCAGCCCCGTTAGGATGACACCTGGTAGAAAATTGAATTATAAAGAATGCTAAATCCCGTAGGGATTTTCCGTTTTTAGGAAAATATTAACGAACAAAAAAACCCCGTCAGGGGTTTTCTAATTGTAGAATCTAAATTAATTTATCCTCTCGTACCCAAACGAAATTCGCAAACGAGAAAAAAGCTGGATTCCCGATAGATTTGCTCGTGAACGACATTTACAGTTTCACGTTTCACGTCTCAGGTCTCACGTCTCACCTTTCGCATTTCACATTTTATATGAACACTTTTCCAAATAAATTTAATGAATGTGAAAAGAACGAACACTTTACAAAACAAAAGAATCACAGCTTCGAAGCGTATTCATTGAAACCAATCGACCAGATTGTGTTTCCAAGATTGGTTTCTTTTCCGTCGAAATTATCTTTGAGCATATTAAGAAGAAAATTTCTTTGTTCGTTATTTAAATAATAAAATATCTTCATCAACAATAGTGCCGAATATGCTTTTTCCTTAACAGACATGGTTGTGAATGACTCTTCGAAACCCGTGACTTCTTTTATGGTTTTCATATCCATAAAATTATCATATCGCTTCTGAATATCATTAAGTGAGTAAATCTCTTTATTTATCCATCGCCTGCCGTCTTCGAGAGCTTTCGCAGACATTTTTTTCGGCTGAAAGCAGACGGTTTCGAAATTATAATCTTCCCAATTTTTATTTATTATTCTTCCTTCTTCATCGAGCCTTTTGAACAGGCGCGTTCCGGGAAGGGGAGTGAGTATGTTTACCATACTATAAACAATATTATTATCCCTGATGAACTTAATGGTTTTTTCGAACACTGTATCGTCTTCCTCATCGCCGCCAAGAACGAATGAACCCAAAACTTTAATTCCAGCTGATTGAATATTGGCAAGGCATTCGGCGTATTCATCAACCCTGTTAATTTTTTTATCGTACCCGGCTAAAGTTTCCGAAATAACACTTTCGATTCCGATTATCATACTATGGCATCCCGCCTGTTTCATCATTGAAAGAATTTCTTTATCTTTGCCGAGATTGATAGATGCCTGACAATACCAGTCTGTTAATTTCATCGGAATAATTGCTTCGAGAAGTTTTTTTGAATGACTCTTATTTCCGTACAAATTATCATCAGCGAACAAAAGTGTTTTCGGTGATTTTAGTTTATATCCGAAAACATTTATATTGTAAGAATCCTGCAAAGATTCAATTTCTTCAATTATCCTGTCGATTTTTTTTAACCGGAACTGCGGACCCGAAAAAACTTTTACAGAACAAAATTCACAATCGAAAGGACAACCTCTCGTTGTCTGCACCTGGTTAATAACATATCTGTCGGATTTAACAAGGTCGTGACGGGGAATTGGAATATCTTCTGGATTCGGATAGGAAGTGAATTTGTAAATATCTTTTAATCTATTTTCTTTAAAATCACTGATAACTTCCGGCCACAAGCAATCGGCTTCACCGACTACAACAGTATCTGCATGTGTCAATGCTTCCTCGGGCATCATTGAAGCGTGTATGCCGCCTAATACAACTTTAACACCTCTGCTTCTGTATTCATCCGCAATTTCATAAGCACGTGAAATGTTTGAAGTCATTCCTCCGATTCCGACGATATCTACCTTTTCGTCGAAATTTATTTCTTCAACTTTTTCATCGATAATCTTAGTTTCAACATCTCTTGGGGTAGCTCCGGCAATTGTAGGAAGAAAAAGCGGAATCAGGCTTGTCTGTCCGAGAATTTTTTTTTCGAACTTAAAATCCCAAAAATCACCTTTTGCTTTTTTCCCCCTGCTTGGATTTATTAAAGATAGTTTCATTATTCAGTTTATAACCGGTTATTAAAATTGATACAATTATTATTTGGCTCCTCCGGCAAATAATTTTCGAACATTGGATAACAGTCGAATTACAAAAATAACATTATTTTGCATTAAAAATAAATGATATACGCAGAGATTACGTAATTCCTCAATGGAGAAGAATCGATGAGATCTATTGCGATAAAGAATAATAGATTTAATAAATCATTTCCCAGACCGTGTGATAATATCCATTAAAGGCTGGAATGCATCAGGCGTAATCGCGTTCTGACCTACAAAAGGATGGTCCAAAACGAAAATCAAATATAAGACAAGTACACATACAAATACTAAAAATGCCGTCATAACATATTGGTGCCAGATATTTTTTGTACTGAAGAAAAATGTAAAAGCAACCAATATCAGCGAAGATAAAATTAATACAATCCATAATATATCAGGCATACTATTTTTACTGCTCAGAATCCGGTGCCGCCGGAATTCCCTGAGTTCATGAATATTTTTCATTGCTTGTGAAAGGACTTCGATATTTGGTACTAAATTGGGATTAACACTTAAATATATTCTGTTCAGCTTTATAAATGATTTCATTGCATCAGCATCCTGATTTCCGTCAGACAAAGATTTCCATTCTTCGTTCGTAACTCTCTTCACGTAATCACGGATTGTTGACTGAATTTCCAATTTTAAAGAATCTGGATAAACGCTGGCATCATAATAAAGGCTCAGTAAATTGTTAGCTTCCTTCTCTATTTTCGAATTTGTTTCCTCCATATTACCCCATATTACAAAAACCACAAAAGCAATCAAGACAGCATAAATGACGCAGACTGCATTATAAAGGAATCCACCGACTGCATGATTTTCTATAAGCAGTTCATGAGGAATTTTTTTTCTTACTATTTTTTGTATTGTATGGAAAAATGCGATGCTTATTACAGATATAATGATAATAGAAACCATAAATGGAAATTGAAGAAGTATTTTCATAATTTTAGAATTATAAATTAAAATTTAAAAAAGTCAGTTTTTAATGTAACATAAAAAACGCTAAAAAGTGTTCAATAAAATTAATTTATTGAGTTCTGCTTATTATTAAACAGAAAGTCTGACAATAAAAAAACCCTTCGCGAAATTAATCGCAAAGGGCTTTTATGTGCCCGGAACTCTGACTCGTCGGGGTATTTCTTATCTAAAATAAAAAAACCAACCGTTTGAAGTTGGGTTTCTTTGTGCCCGGGATTCCCGACTAGTCGGGATAAACTCCATCGAACCGATACTGCCTTTACAGGCAATCCCGACTTGTCGGGACGCGTCTACCTATTCCGCTACTCGAACTTACAATTGGAAAAATGCTTATTAATTCAAAGTATTTCAATTACATATTATTATACCAGATCGGCAAACACCGCTTCGGAAGCGACCGCCAGGTCTGACGGCGGAAGCAAAATCTGCATTCCTCTTACACCCGCACTGAAGTATATGTTGTCAAAGAGTTGTGAGGTTTCTTCTATGTATGTTGGAAATTTCTTTGTCATTCCGATAGGTGAGCACCCGCCGCGTACATAACCTGTTACGGACAGCAGGTCTTTTGCTTTTATCATCTCAACGCTTTTGTTACCGCTTACTGAAGCGGCTTTCTTTAAATTTAATTCGGCGTTTCCCGGGATGACGAAAACAACGTAACCAGATTTATCCCCTTTCGCTACGAGAGTTTTGAATACGGTTTCCGGCGCAACGCCGATTTTGTTCGCGACGCTGACAGCGTCAATTTCATCCTCGCTGAATTCGTATTCCTTCGTTTCGAATTTGATATTTCTGCTTTCAATTATTCTTACAGCATTTGTCTTTTTCATTTTGATTCAGCGGAATTAAAAGAATTGATGAATTTATAAAGCGAAATGAAATGTGTATACTTCAGTAAATCATTCAGGTAGCTTTTGTCCGCGAAATTGTCTTTAATACCGCTTCCGAAAACACCCGCCTTGTCCGGAGAGTTTTTCAGAAGGTCAGCTATGAAATTTTCAGTCCACTTCTCGGAGTTGAACGTGTCGTTTCCCGTTGCACGCTTGTATGCTGCGACTTCCTTCACACCCCTGTAAAGCGATAGGAAATTAAACGGGAAGGGCTTCAGCAAGTCATCCGGTCTGTAACCCCTGTCAAGCTTGATTTTCCCGAGTTCGGGTTTGAACTTCCTGTAAATGTTCGCATAGAGCAGTTGTCCTTTTCTTCTTTTGAACTTGCTCTTGCCGAGAAAGCCGTTGTACATTCCCGCGAAAGGTGTTTTGTAAATCAGCTCGACGAAATCATCGTCGAAAAAAGGAAACCTTGCTGTTACAAAAACACGGTCAATCTGAATTTCCTGCGTGAAGTATTTTCTGACGCCTTCCTGAAGAATGAAGAAGAAAAATCTTATTACCGTTCCGTATTTTTTGTACTTCTCAAAATATTGAGAAACGATTTCCCTTTTTACTTCTTCAGCGCTGTCTTCAATAATTTTCGGATATAAATAGTTTTTCTGTTTTATGTCTTCAAAAATTTCATCAAGGGTTTTTTCAGGATTGTCGCTCAGAAAAAGTTTTTCTGAATAGTCGTTTACCATTATGCCGACGTTATGCAGAGGCCTCATGACTTCGCTGCCGAACAGTCCCATTAGATTTACAGAAGAAAAATATTTCAATTTCCTGAATGCATAAGTAAAATTCGAGCGCATGATGGGAGCGGAACCATTGGAAAACTCGACTGCTTCAAGCGCACATGCATCGTGCTCCTTTTCATACTTTCCATCGAGCAGAACAGGCTCGTAGTTGAAATTAAGTTTATCGCAGATTTCCTGCGGTATGCTTACCTGCCTGCTTCCTGGCATCCCATATGAGTAGCAGAGAAAATCGTCTTTCGTCCTTTCGAGCAGAGCGACGTTTGCCCTGCCGTCGAAACCGCCCGTGAGAGCGACGAGAACTTTATCTACATCCGAGCAGTAAAGATTCGTATTCTCTCGCAGTTGTTCGCACAGAAGTTCAAGCGATTTTTTTTTCGAAAATAGTTTCTTGTTAAAAAGATTTTCTATGCTCCAGTAACGGTTTTCGGACTTTCCCGAAACGGAAAAGTTATATAATGTCCCGTTATCAGTTCTGCGGATTTCTTTGAAGTATGTTTTAACACCGAGTGTGAAATCAAAAATTAGCTGTTCAGTGAGAGCTGCGTAATCGGGTGTTTTCGGCACAAACCCCGTTTCGAGTATCATCCTGACCGACGAAGAAATTATCAGCAAGCCGTTCGCGCAATAATAATAAAGCGGAAGAACGTTTAGACGATCGGTTACAACCGTAAACGTATTTTTGTTCCTGTCGAATAACGTGATAACAAAAGAACCTTTGACGAAATCCGTGAATTTTTCACCCATCTCCGCATGCATTTTGATAAGGTCTGCGGCATGGATTAATTCCGGCTTCTTTCCGGTTTTTTCCCTGTAATAGTTGTTCGTGTATGCTGTGCCGTAAAGGAAAAGACAGACTCCATTCATTTCGGAGTAATTTGATTCTGTTTTTTCTCTTTCAAGAAAAACAGCGTAAGAGTTTTCATATTCTTTCGTGTATTCGACTGCAGTTATGTTTTTATAATACGGATTAGCGAGGAAAGAATAATTACTTTCCGCCAAAATATTTTTGTTAAAATCTATTATTTGAAAATAATCAAACATTATCAGTTGGCAGATTTATTAAACAATCTTCTTTTGATTCCCCTCAAAAGATTTTTCAATAGATGCATAACGAGTTTCGGGTCATTCCATCGCATATCGCCGATATAAATCGGCCACCGGAAATAAGATTTTATTATCTCCGGCAGTGGTATGATACCCTTCTGAACATACTCGACCGAGCTTCGGATGTCCCTGTGCAGTGATATCCAGCGCATATTTATGTCTTTATTTTCGACCGGTACAGGATGTTCCCCAAGCAGTTCCTTGTAGCACATCATTGCGACATCTATTCCGAATTTCGAACCCGTTTCGTCCCACAGTCCGAAACGCGGATTGACTTCTATTAGTTTATACTCATTGTCTCTTTTATCTTTCTTGACCTCGACGCCTGACAATCCCCAGAACCTCATATCCTTAAGCCATCTGAGGGACATATTTTTTAGTTTTTCGTCGTAAACAAGATTTACATACGAAGCGCTGCCGAAGTGTATGGGTGCTATACGTTCTTTGATGCCGGTAAAAGAGCCGAGGCAGTTTCCGTTTCTATCCATGTATGAAACGAAGTAATGCAACATGCTGTCGTTGCCGGGAATGATTTCCTGAACTATTACGCGGTCATCGTACCTGCTTATAGTTTCGTACTTTTCGAAAATTTCTTCCGCAGTGTTTACAACAATCACTTTTTCTCCTTTGCAAAACTCTTCGAGAAAACCCGCTCTCCATGATTCAGGAAATTCCGGTTTGAGTATGCAGGGAAATTCCGTTTCATTTACAAATTTCTGTAGACTATCCTTGTTACTGGCAAAACAGGTCTTCGGTGCCGGAAAACCGTATTTCACCGCCAGCTCGTATGAATACCTTTTGCTCGTAAGCTTTCTCAAGAGACCGTCTTCTGGCATAGTGAAATAATAATGTTCGGAAAGTTCGCTAGCGAAATCGTTAAGCGGCAGAACAAATTTATCGCTCGAAGGAATAAGCACGGGTTTGAGCTCGAAATCCTTTCTCATCTTAATGAGATAATCTAAAAAATCCCTGCTGTTTATTTCCGGATCCGGGCAGACTTTTTTAATTCCGAATCGGGAATGAAAACCTATTTCGTGCGGGTCCGAATCGAGTCCGTACGCGGCAATTCCATACTTCGAGAAATGCCTCATAATAAAGATTCCCGGAGTAGAAAGACCGAGCGATATGACGGGATTTTTCATTTTAATCTGAATTGAAATAAATATTCAAGTAATTCAAACTGTCTGTAATAATAATATTTGAGCCAGGTTTTCAGCCTGAACACAGGAAAATTCTTTCCCGTGATGAATTTCCTGCTGAAAATCAAATAATCTATGAGTTTAATAACTTTATCCGACTGAAGAAGTTTGCCATGATTAATGTCCGGTCTTGTTCTTCTGTAATCATCCGTCGAAAAAGTTGGCGGACTTATTACGTTCACAGATATATTTTTATTCTTTAAAAATTTCGCGAGGCATTGAGAATAGTTTATAAGCCCGGCTTTCGGCGGGCAGTAAGCAGTGCCGCCTTCGTAACTTACCAATCCTGCATTAGATGATATATTTATTAACTTTCCTTTTCCGTTCTTTATAAAATGCGGGATGATTTTCCGGCAGATTAATATCGGCGCCGTTAAGTTTGTCTGAACCGACTCTTTGTATTCCTCCACTGTTATTTCATCAGGCATTTTAAAATTCTTATAAGCAGCGTTGTTTATCAGAGCATCGATGCTTCCCATAAATTTTATCGCCTCCCCAACGGCTGCGTCTATATCCGAGTCGCTGTTTACGGAGCCCGAGTAGTATCCGAAATTTCCCGAATCGTATAACTTTTTTGCTATTCCCCCGGGATGTTCCGGAAGGCTTCTCGAAAATCCGAATACCTTATGTCCGAGTTCAGAGTAATGAACAGCCAGTTCTTTTCCCAGACCCCTCGATATTCCGGTGATGAAAATATTCATTTGTTTGAAATAAAATGTTTGCGATAAGATTCATAGAGAAAATCACCGAGAGCCGCATTGCCTTTCGCGTTCAAATGCCAGTCGCCATCAATCTGGTTTTCCGGCGTCATTAAGTTTGAATATTCAAAATTAATATTATTTTCGAAACAAAAATGATCCAATTTTCGGTTTGCAATGCTATCGCCCAATATTGCAAGGCATACGAAGTTATCTCCGTACCTCTTCGTAAAGCCATTCAGGCAGATCTCAAGGTCCGTCAGGTACGGCTCTTCGTCGGGAGGAGTGTCCGTCGGCGGAAGAACCGTCTGTTCCTCCCCGTTCTGAAACAGTACCGCAACAAGTCTTATGAAAGCAGAATTGTTCCTTAGGAAAATGTTTGCGTTCGATTTGAACGAATTGTCTGCGTACATCGAAGCAGGATTTATGTCAAAAGGTTTTTCAATCAGTTTATACGAATCAGAATTGTAAGAATTTATGACAAGCATTACATAGCCGGGTTTGTATGTTTGTTCATAATAAACCATTCTTCTGAGGCAATCGTAAGGGTCGTATCCGTTATAGCCGAGGTTAAGGACGTTGTAATGTTTATCAACGGCTTTTAACCGGTTCTGTAAGACTGTTGTTGACATAAGTTCCGGCTTTATGTACATATTCTCAATGAACGACGAACCGAGCACGCAGATATATTTTGAGTCTGCGGCAACGTCCACATCCGCTCCGGGCAGACCGAGGTTGTTTCTTTTGTATATCTCAAACTTACCCTTCGCGTTCCAGTATTTCGAATACGGCTTGTAAACATTCTGGTGACCGGAAGTGCTTCTCATTCCTTTCATTTTATACAAAACTCCGTATTTTGGAAAACCGAGAATGTTACCGATGAGGACTTCAACCGCGATGAACGCAAGCACAAACGCGGGCAATATTATTAAATACTTTTTGCTCACTAAAAATTGTTGTAAATGAACGGTGTGCTTAATTTCGCAATTAGTCTGAAAAAAGAAATAGACGCCAGCGATAACATAAGCATCACGAACAAAAGAAAATATTTAAAAAATGTTTTGTACATCTTTTTTATCTGAAAGCAACCGGCACGCGGTCACATACTGAAAAGTATCAACCGCTTTGGCTGCGTTAAACCATTTTTTTTTAACATCTTAGCGAGAAAAGGATTTTTCCTTTTCGCCGCCGCCCACAACTGAAACACAAACAAAGCAAATCCCTGACAGCCGCCCAAGAGGAGAAAATGAAAAGCAGGTCCGTGTCGGAATCCGCATATTCCATCTCTGAAAATGGGATTATTAATTTCAATAAGATAATCAGTTGTTTATAATAATAAAATGTAGAAAATATCGGGGGTGCTCTATTGAAGATGGTGATTCCGTCTTTTTTGATTTGAGGGATTTGTTTGTAGGAGCAGATTTTAGACTAAACTTCCGGAGCGGTTCATTTTCAGTTTGATCCGGAAGGCTCAGGGAAATTTTAAAACCATAATTAAATAAAAAACCATCCGTGAAATAAATCACGAAGGGTTTTATTGTGCCCGAGACCCAAACTCGTCGGGGTACTTCCTGTTTAAAATAAAAAACCCAACCTTTGCAAGCTGGGTTTGTTATGCCCGAGATCGGAATCGAACCGATACTGCCTTTACAGGCAATCCCGACTTGTCGGGACGCGTCATTCCTTCCTTAAATAAAAAAACCCAACCTTTGCAAGCTGGGTTTGTTGTGCCCGAGATCGGAATCGAACCGATACTGCCTTTACAGGCAATCCCGACTTGTCGGGACGCGTCATTCCTTCCTTAAATAAAAAAACCCAACCTTTG